>Ga0316198_10002053_pt1 | contig 12077 bp, 9 predicted proteins | sample OudBieAanoxic_MG_FD_204935 | JGI IMG/M metagenome (GOLD analysis project Ga0316198, IMG submission 204935) | Coastal sediment microbial communities from Oude Bieten Haven, Netherlands - site A anoxic | ecosystem: Environmental > Aquatic > Marine > Coastal > Sediment | place: Netherlands... | reverse complement strand
CTCGGTGACGAACATCATCGGTCGATCAGGGTTCTGGAAGATGCCATTGACGACGATGTCGGCCTCGCCGAGCAGGTCGAGAAACGGTCGTTCTGTGCCGTCGTGATCGACGATCACCTGCCGCGCACCGGCTTCGGCGTTCGATCGCAAACGAACATATTCACAATCGAGCACCTCCTCTCGCACTTCGTGATCGGGGCGTTGGATGCAGATGGTGATGTCCCGGAATCCCCGGGCCTTGAGCGCGTAGATCGCCCCCCGGCTCACCGCGCCGAAGCTCATGATCACGGCCTTGCGTTGATCGCCGTAGTGGCCGTCGATCCCTCTGAGTTCGAGCGCGTGCAGCACGGCGCAATAGCCGGCCAGTTCGTTGTTCTTGTAAAAGGTATGTCGACCCGCGTACCCATCGGGCGACCACACGAACATGTCCTCGAAGGCGATGAGCGTCTGCTTGCGTTCGATCGCCACCTGGGTCAGGGCGCGCTGCTGGACACAGTGCGGCCACCCCCAGAGGATGCCGCCTTCGCGAAGCGCCTCAAGGTCCTCAGGCCCCGGTTTCGGAAGGACGACGAACCCGAGATCGGCCAGCAGCTCGTGACGCGGCGCAACACCTCCCGCATTCGCGACGAGCTCTGAATCCGGCACCCCGAACGGGGCGCCGTAACCCTCCTCGAACACGAGTCGGCGGCGCAGGGGTTCCGGGATGCGCGGCAGATGATCCGGGTGGATGGGAACCCGCTTCTCGTTTTCCTTCTTCGATGTACCGATGACTCCGAGGTTTTGCATGGTGCTCCTGTCGCATGCCACCGTCTCGAACCGGATCAGCCGGCCCAAAGGGAATGCCGCATGCAGTGATTGAGGGTGAGGAATGAACCTTGACGCTGCTCAAACGTACCACAGCCGCCGGTCTCCGAGCCCACCGTCCGCTTCCCTTGAAATGCGGCGACACCGGCGGTTTCCGGAACGGTGCTACGAACGGTGCCACCGAACGGTGCCACGAACGGTGCCACCGAACGGTGCCACCGATCACAACGTCACAACCGGAGGATCGGTGCCACTACCGATCGGGATCGGTGCCACGTACACACTTCCACACTTGTTGGCTAGGTCGTCGGTCGATCTGGTTCTAGGTCGGTGGGTGAGCGAACCGAGGATTTCATTGCGTCATCAGCTTGTTCGGGCTGCGAGAGCATTGAAATCACACGTTTCTGTAAATTCTCCTCGGTGATGACCGAGGAGGTGATTGGGAAGTCTCGGCGTTGCTTCCCGGGCCCAGTGCTCGGGACGGTGCCGGTTGTCACGTTGCGGCCGGTTTCAGGTACGGGCACCCGCGATCGGTTGGCGGGCGAGTTGAACCGAGATCGCGGAAACGAAATCGGTTCTGACCGCAGTCAGGCGAGTGGAGGACGCCGAGCGCCACACACCCCGCACCGCAAGCAAGGATGCTTGCTACTGCAACGAGCCTGTAGGACCGGCAAGCTCCAGCTCGGTGGGTGCCACCCTTGGTGGGTGCCACCCTTCGCATTGTTGCATTGTCGATCCTCGGGCACCGATAACTTAGGTCATAGACACTGCGTGAATGTGAAGGGTGGGTTCTACCCAACATCTCTCCGTGGATGTTGAAACCCGGCACGCTTCCACGACGTCTTTTTCTCATGTAGGCATCGTTTCGAGAGTCTATTGAGATGTTGTTTTCGGCGAGGACTTGACAAACTACTATACGGGTAGTAGGTTTACTAATGTCATAGTAATGGAGGCCAGCATGTCGCAGCACCCGCACATCACCCCGGCGGAGCTCGGGATCATGAAGACGCTCTGGAAGCTCGGTTCCGCAACCGTCCGCCAGGTGCTCGAAAACCTCCCCGACGACGAGTCCGGACCGCCGGCGTACACGACGGTCATGACCATGATGAAGAACCTGGCCGAGAAGGGTGCGCTCGAGGCGGACACCAGCCGCCAGCCCTACGTCTACACCGCTGCCGTGCGGCGCGACCAGGTGCTCCGGCAGCGGCTTGCCGAGTTCATCCACACGGTCTTCGACGACAGCGCCGGTGAGCTCGTCCTCCACCTTGCCGACGAGGTCGAGCTGTCGCCCGAGGACGTACGCCGCATCGAGGCCAAGATCGCGGGCCGGGAAGCCAACGATGGCGAGCCGGACCGGTCGGGAGGCGGAGATGAGCGGACCTGAAAGCGTGATCGCGGCGTCGGCGTTGCTCGATTGGGTGGCGCAGGCCATCGTGCTCGGCACGGTGCTCGCCGGCCTCACCTGGGCCGCCACCAGAGTCCTCGGCAACCGGATCAGCCCGGCGTTGGCAGCCGGCTTATGGGCGCTGGTTCTCGTCAAGTTCGTCCTTCCCGTCGGCCCCGAGTGGGCTTGGTCGCTGCCGAGCCTCGTCGACCGGGCGGTCGACCGTTCGCGGGCAGCGCTGACAACGCCGGTGACGGCCGAAGAGGCCGTCGGGGAGGTGACCGCGTCGGCCGGAGCGCAGCTCGCAGCCCAAGCGCAACGAGAACACGACCGACCCTGGTGGCCGGTGCCGCTCGCCCTCGTCTACCTCAGTGTCGTCGCCCTGCTCGGCGGCCAGCGTCTGGTCCGAAACTACCGATTCATCCGCCACTGCACGCGGCTGCCCGGCGTCGATCCGGGCACCGAGGCGGTGGTGCGGGACGTCTGCCGCCGCCTCGGCGTGCGCAAGGCGCCTCTGGTTCGTGTGTCCGAAGAGCTCCCGGCACCCCTGATTACGGGTGCTCTCAACCCGGTACTGGTTCTCTCCCGTCGCCAGCTGTCACGGCCGGACGAGCTGGAAACGGTGGTGGTGCACGAGATCACCCACCTTAGAAGGGGCGATCTCGCGCTGCGCTGCCTGCAGTGGGCCACTGCCGCGCTCTTCTTCTTCTGGCCGGTCGTCGCCTGGATCAACCGCCGGATCGACGCCGCCCGCGAGCACGCCTGTGACCAATGGGCCCTCCGTCACGGCAAGCTCAGCCCCGGGGCGTACGCCCGGTGTCTTCTGCGGGCCGCGTCCTCGGTCGGCGCGTCGCCGATGTTCCGCTGGTCCACCTGCATGGCCGGTAACGCTTGCTTTCTCGAAAGGAGAATCGACATGATCCTCAACTCAACCGGACGGAGGGCTTCATCGCCGGCCGGCAGGCTGGCCGCCGCCGCGTTTCTGATCGCCTGGGGCGCGTTCGCCCTGACCGGCGCGACCGGTGTTCAGGCCGGCACCTCGACCCACGAGGAGCTGACCGACCAGGCCCTCGACCAACACGCCACCCAAATCGTCTCCCGCATCGCCCGCTACCCGTCGGCCGACGTCGACGCAAACGGCGAGATCTCATTCTCCGAGCGCAACGCCTTTCTCGTCTCCGTCACCCTGTCCGACACCGAGCGCTCCCTCGAGTGCTTCCCGTACTCCGGTCCCTTCCAGGGCCGCGAGCTCGACATCATGGAGGCATACGACGTGGTGCGGGGTCTGAGCTACCGCAAGAAGGTCGAGTACAAGGTCAAGATCAAGGTCGCCGAAGCCAAGGAGAACGGCCTGTCGGACGAGGAGATGCAGCAGCTCAAGCACGACGCCAGTCAGAAGATCCTCGCCTCGACGGAGGTCGTCCTGGTCGGCCAGGACGCTCTGCTCGACCGGATCACGGTGGAGCCTTCCGCCGAGAAGGTCGCGATGATCCACGACAAGATCTACAAGAAACAGGCCTACGAGAAGCAGATGGAAATCGAGAAAAAGTCAAAGAACTTGCTGAAGAAGGCCGAGGAGTTGGAGAGGCAGGGCCGCAACGAGGAGGCGGCGGAGCTTCGCGACCAGTACACCAAGCTCCAGCAGATGCTGGAGCAGAAGAAGATGTCGAAGTGAACACCCACCCGGGGGGCGCGGCGCAGCCGCGTCCTTCGGGCTTTTTTTGCCGATGAAGGGTGCCACCATGGCGCTCGGTCGCAAGCTGGAAGCTTGCTGCTACAAAACGCGGGTTCCGGTGTCGCGCCTTTGGTGAGCTGGAAGCTTGCACCCACAAATCCTGAATCCTTGTAGTAGCAAGCATCCCTGCTTGCGGCCCGGTCATTCCTCGTTGTCATCGCAGGCGAGGACGCCTGCGCTACAACAGAGCTCGACGTCTTGTAGCGCCCGCGTCCCCGCGGGCGATGTGGCTACACCTCGAGGTTGTAGGCGGCGATTGACGCGAGCCTGGGGCGGATGAAGTCATCGACATAAGACCGATGGTCGGGGTGATCGGCAAACGGCGGAAGGTCGTCCAACGACGCGAATCGCACGACCAGCGAGATGTGCCACTGGTCACCCGACTTCTCGTCCGCCGCCAGCCCAACGCTGCAATCGACGACACCCGGCAGCTTCGGTAAAACGTCCCGGAAAGTGGGTGCCGCTGATCACAACCTCACAATCCAATCCGGTTGGGCGTTTGTTGTGGTGATGTGATCAGAGGCACGGTTCGAGGCACGGTTCCAATGCCGAGCTGGAGCTCGGCGATCCCAGGCCCGGCGATTCCTGGTTCGGTTATCCGAGGCTTGGCGATCTCACGATTGGGAAGGGCTGGCTTTGGGTGTGGTGAGGAACTCGCCGGGTTGTTGGAACTCCCACTGGGTGAACCGCCAACCTGAGGGTTGGTCGAGAGGGGGTCTCCATGGATCTTGCAGCTGCTCGTCGCCGAACGGCCTCGGCCGGGATCTTCACCGCATCGATGGCCGATGTCGTGTTCTTGCTGATCGTGTTCTTTGTTCTGACCTACAGTGTGTCTCCGGATCTGACACGGATGGAGTTGCCGCGGACGGTGGTTCGCACCGAGGTGCCAAAGGGCGCCGCCATCATCTCGATCGCTCCTTCGGAGGTCCGGGAGGTGATCCGCGTCTCGACCGGGAAGGAGCGCGCGATCCCCATCGGGTCGGACGATGAGGTGGTCAGCTTCGCCTCGACGCTGGTCGCGGCGGATCGAGACCAGGCGTTCGTCGTTCGGGCGGATCGGGGGACCCACTACGAGAGAATCGACTTCGTGCTCGACGCGCTCAAGCAGGCGGATGCCAGGCAGGTCTACCTGTTGAGCGAGCAGGAGGCGGTCGAGGGCATCGGGAACTGAGCGTCGTCGTCGTCCGGTATGATTGGGGCGAATCAATGACGCATGCTCAGCGAATCCTCGGGATCGTCGTTCCCGCGCTTCTGTTCGTCGTCGTGCAGTCGGCCTGCGAGCGAACAGAGGGGGGTGGCGTGGTGACGGGCGGGACTGACGAGCGCGCAACTCCACGAGCTGCCGCACCGGTGGAAGCCGCGGAAGACGCGCCAATGTGGGCGGTGGACGACGGGCTGGGCTTCGAGCCGCTGCCGACCCCGGCGCCCGGCGACTGGCTCGATGTCCACCACGAGTTCGGGCAGAGCTTCGCTGGCTTCCTCAGGTCGGGCCCGAATCGACCGGACGAGACGCGATCGGTTCTGGTGCTGCAGCCCATCGGCCGTTTCGACCACCCGAGCGCGCCGCCGGTCGGGACCCTGCGGCGCTTCACCGAAACTTACTTCGGCATGCCCGCCCAGGTGTTGCCGGCGGTGAACCTCGACCACGTCGACGTCACCTCCCGCCGGGTGGCCAACCTGCGCCGGCCTCAGCTGCTGACCGGGGAACTGCTCGATCTGCTGCGGCGCAACCTGCCGGAGTACGCGTTCTGCTCGGTCGGGATCACGATGCAGGACCTGTACCCGGGGCCGGACTGGAACTACGTGTTCGGCCAGGCGTCGCTGCGTGAGCGGGTCGCGGTCTACAGCTTCGTTCGGTACGTTCCGGCATTCTGGGGAGAGGACTCCGACGATCCGTCCCTGGTGCTGAGGCGCAGCTGCAAGGTGCTCGCACACGAGACCGCCCACGCCTTCGGGATCCGCCACTGCACCGCCTGCCTGTGCGTCATGAACGGCTCCAATCACCTGGCCGAGAGCGACTCGCGGCCTCTGCACCTGTGCCCAAACGACCTGCGCAAGCTGCAGTGGAGCGTCGGCTTCGACGTCGTGGAGCGGTACCGGCGGCTCGCCGCGCTGTACCGGGAGATCGGATTCGACGACGGGGCGGAGTGGATCGATCGGCGGTTACGGCACATCGAGGGTTGAGGGCGTGCGCGGAGGCGGGCAGGATCGGGACCGGGGACTGGGGTAGGGAGTTGAAGATCGGTGTCGGGTAGACCCGGGCGTGACTAGCGAGATCCCCCATCAACCCGTTCCGGCAGCTTTTCGAACCAATTCAGATCTACGACGACGCAGGGCCGCGTCTCGGCGGAGGAGTCCTGGTGTTCTCTGGCCCCGATCAGAACCTGCTGGCCGTCGCGGGTGTTGTCGAATGCTGTTCCTGGCGTGCGGCATAGAGTTCGAAGGGAAGGATGGGGATCGGTGCCTATCCGGGGACACGGTGTCATCCGCGGGGGACTCTGGATCTCGGTCGCGTATTGCGTAAGTGCCCGATCATTGGCACGGGGCTTGCTGTTTCCAGATCGATGATCGCGCATCGATCACCGTGAAATGGAGGAGCCATGAAGTCCCTCAAACCGCTTCTGATCGTCGCGCTCTTGATCTCAACAGCATGTTCGACAGCCAACTATCAATCTCCGCAGTTTGCCGACCGGGCACAACACCACAAAGTCATCGCTGTCCTGCCGTTCGTGATGATTCTCGACGGAGACCCGCCGAAAGACCTCACCGCCCGGCAGATCGCCCAGATCGAGGAGGCGGAGAGTGTGGCTTTCCAGGGGGCGTACTACTACCGCCTTCTCCATCAGGCGAGCGTGCACCGGAAACACCCCATCCAGATCGAGATACAACCCCCGGAGACGACCAACCGACTTCTCGCAGCTGCAGGCATCGGCATCCGCGACTCCTGGGGGATGCCGGCCGAAGAGATGGCTCGGGTGCTTCAGGTGGATGCGGTGATCAGCACCGCGGTGCAAAAGACCCGCTATCTCTCTGTTGGCGAGTCCATCGGTGTCGATCTTGGTCTCCAGGTCGTCAACGAGGTCACCGAAGGCAGGCTGGCGCCGATCCTGCCGTGGGGGCTGGTCAAGACCCACGATATCTGGGCCAACTGCGAGCTGCTCGATGGGCTTGACGGAACGCTGCTGTGGCAGACGGATTTTGCCCAGGCCGCGGATTGGCAGTGCCCCCCCAACCAGGTGGTTGACGGCTTCACCCACGAGCTGGCCAAGCTCTTCCCCTATCGGGGTTGAAACGGCGCGGCCGGTGAGTGGCGCTCATCCATCCTTCTGATGGGTGCCTCCACTCGTCAACGGGAGGGCCTCGCTGCATCGGGAGCGGGGACGGGAAAGACGGGCAAAGCGAGTTTGCTGAGCTGGGCAGGCTGTAAGATCGGGGCATGAAAAGAACCTTGTTGCGCTGCATGCTGGGAATCGCTCTGTTTTCGACCGCGTCGCTCGCCGCCGACGGCGCGGCACCGGGAATGCCGAGCGGCCGGGGAAGCTATGACCACCTGATTGCTCTATTCGACGAGTTCGAGCAGTGGCGACATGCGGACTTCGCGCACGACGCCGCGGCGGTTGCCGCTCGCCAGGCAGAGCTGGCGAGTTTCCAGAAGCGGCTCGCGGATATGGCGGTGGTCCGGTGGACGCTCGCGCAGCAGGTCGACTACCTCGCCGTGCGGTCGCGGTTCGACCAGGCTGAATTTCGGCTCCGGGTGTCACGGCCCTGGTCTCGCGATCCGGGCTTTTATTCGGACCAGATGCTGAGCGTCACCTTTACCGATCTGCCCGTGAGCGGCCGGGAAACGGCGCAGTTCCTGAAAGCGTTGGCAACGGTCTCTGAGCTGTCGGAACAGGCGAGGGCCAACCTGTCCGGGGTTGCAGCCGACTACGCCGACCTCGCCATTCGCAATCTCAGCCATGCCGATGGTGTCGGTCACGGTTTCCCCTACCGTTCCACGCCGCCGAGCGGTGTCATCGGCTGGTACGACGATCTGCTCGAACGTGCGCGCTCGCAACAGCCGGAGCTCGTCGATGCCATCGAGGACACAAAACGGTCCGTCGTCGCTTTCCGCGACTGGCTCGTCGAGCATCGCCCGTCGATGACTGCCCCCGCCGGGGTCGGCAAGGATCGCTTCGACTGGTATCTCAAACATGTCAAGCTGATGCCGTACGACTCGGACCAGATCGTCACTCTGGGGCTGCGGGAGCTCGATCGCCTCTGGAGCGTGCAGGCGCTCGAGCAACACCGCAATCGCGACCTGCCGGCCCTCGGGCTGTCGGCGTCGGCCGAGGAGTACGAAGCGCGGATCGCCGCGACCGACCGGAAGATCCGCGACTTTCTGGTTGCCGAGGACATCATCACGATTCCGGACTACATCGGTGATCTCGACACCAACGTGCCTTGGATCGTGCGTCCGGAAGGCCCGAACTTCTGGGAGCAGGTCCAGTACCGCGACCCGACGCCGGACCACCTGCACGCGGTGATCCCCGGGCACCGCTTCGACGGCGTGGTCGAGGAACACAACACTCATCCGATCCGCGGCCTGATAACGAGCGACGGTCGCGCCGAGGGCTGGGCGGTCTACCTCGAGGAGGCGATGCTCAACGCTGGCCTGCTCGACGACCAGCCGCGGGTGCGCGAGCTCATCTACCTTTTCGGCATCTTTCGCGCGGCACGCGTGCCGGCCGACGTCTGGCTGCAGCAGAACGAAATGACGGTTCAGAAAGTGGTTGACTGGTGGCTGCCCCGGGTCCCCTGGCTCGATGAACAGGTGGCGCGGGTCGATGCGGAAATCTACCTGCGGCGCCCGCCCGGCTACGGCCTCGGCTATACGATCGGCATGCTGCAGATGCAGCGACTGTTGGCCGACCGCAAATGGCAGCTGCGGGACGATTTCGACCTGAAGGAGTTCCACGATGCGTTCATGGCGGCGGGCAGGCTGCCGATCTCGTTGATCCGATGGGAAATGACCGGATTCGACGACGAGGTTCGGGACCTCTGGCCACGACAACCGATCCCGGAGTAGACCGGACGATGATGGCAACCTTCTCGGGTTGGTGCGCGGCGAACCCAGGTGCCGCACTAGTGCTACACTTCAGACGGAGGCTCTGATGCCGGCAAAGAACCCGCGAGTGAGCGCGGTGGTGGACAAGGCGCTGATGAAGTGGCTGCGATCGAAGGCGGTCGATCAGGGGATCTCGGTATCACTCATTGTCCGCGACATTCTGGCGCGGGTGCGCGACGAGGAGGAGGAGCGCTATTGGGTCGCAGCAGGAGAGGAGCGTCTCGAGAGCTTCTCTCAGGCGGACGCGATCGAGCACGACGACGCGTGGAGCTGACGGGTGGCCCGGTACCGGCTGCTGTATCACCCGTTGGTGGTGTCGCGCGACATTCAGAGGCTCGATCCACCCGTGCGGCGACGGATCCGGGCGGCGATCGAGGCGAAGCTCGTCGATCGTCCGGAGGCTGCTGCCAAGCCGCTCGCGCACACGACGCAGCGTCTGTGGTCACTGAGAGTTGGAGACTGGCGGGCGATCTTCGCGTTGCGAGATGACGAGATCTGGATCCTGAGGATCGGCCATCGACGGGATGTGTATCACAGGGGGCGATATCCCTCGCCGCCTGATGAAGGATCGGTGCACGAGTCGGATTGAACGAATTGGTGCCGAAATTGGTGCCGGGTCCGCAGTTCCGCAGTTACGGCCTCACTACTATGGAACTTCGTCACAGATGATCGGTGTATCATCGGCATTGAGGCGGGCCCTGAAGAGACCCGCCTACGGGTTCTATCCACGAATGGACACTGTCGCCCTGAAAAAAGGAGCCAAAAAAGGAGCCATGCACGTTGTTCCGCTATTGTTGGCCGTTGTCGATCGCTACAACGGAATACCGTGCCTGGCTCCTTTTTGGCTCCTTTTTATGGCTCCTTTTTAGATGGTGGGACAATACGCTGCGTCGATCGGCAGGTTTCAGCTGATGGATCGACGGGCGCGGATGGTCACAACCACATCAATGCTTCGGTGTCGCCGGCACCTCTTTATCCCTTATCCGCTAGAAGCCAAAGAGGGCTGCCTGTACGATCCGTGTGGAGGTGCAGCTCTGGTCGAGCGACAGGTACCTGCCGTCGATCTGAGGATGGTTGGATCGATACTCCCGCGCATGTTCTTCTGACCAGAAGAAAACGCACACTCGTCAATAACCGTCGATGATCGTTGGGGCCTTGAACCGACCCCAGTCGATTTCGGGTTCGAACACCAGAGGGTTCTTTCCACCCTTGACGATCCGATGATTGAGTTCGCTGTCGACAACGAACTCCATCGTTTCACCGCAATGGGCGCAGGTGGTTCGGATCTCGACTTCGAGGGCGCTTCTCCGCAGTTGCCCTTGCACGAAGGGCGTCGCAATCGCGTCTTCAGCTCAAGCCGCATCCAGGCGTTCGCCGGTGCTGAAGACGAGGTGGTGCGGGGTTTCATCGACGGTGACCGGAAAGGCCCACGAGATCTCCGGGCCATCTCTGCGCGCGAGGAAGAAAAGGTTCCTCTCGAGATCCTCAACAACCTCGTTGGTTCGCTTTCGAGGCAATCGAAGAGCCTGCGAGATCCGGTCGATCGAGACCGGTTTGCCACACCGGGGAAGCTCTTGCACGACGAAGTTGCGGACGGCATGGTGTTCGGGCGACATGAAATGCAAACGTCGTTTGATGAACTCCGGGGCGTCCTCGAGCTCCTGTTCCCACTGGCTTCGCGAGATCGATGTGATGTGTTGTCCACGACCGACAAGAACTGTCTCTGGCATGTGTCCTCCGTTCGAATCCTTTTGACAAAAAACGCCGGAACCGGCCGCAATCGAAATTATCGACTGCGGCGACTCCCGCGTTGGGTTGGCTGCATATTGGATTGTTGGGTCGAACCGGTGTTTCTCGGCGCGAAACTACAAAAGATGGGTCGCGTTCAGGCCTTTGTCAATGGTTGGAGTCTGATTGCCGAACGACGCTGGATCGGTGCCGATCGCCGGGCTGTCAGCTTTTCGAAGCGGATGGATGTGACCCGACCCACACCGACGTGTCGCTTCTCCTGATGAGGCCGGCGATCCGCGCCGGCCGGGGAGGACACGATGCGCGGAAAAGGAGCCACGGTATTCCGTTGTAGCGATCGACAACGGTCAACAATAGCGGAACAACGTGCCTGGCTTCTTTTTTTGTTGGTGGGGCGGTCACGGTCCGATCACTTCGATCAGAGGACGTTCAAGAGCCCGAACTGGATGGCAACAGCACGATCTACGTCATCCACTCCCTGGATGCCCGCCGGCAAAAAGAGGGCGGATGATGCTTTGGAGTGGTGAACTTCTAGGGCGCAATCTGCGACTCGGCGTGCGACGCACCCTCAACGCAGCCATCGCCGAGCTGGAGTTTGGCGCTACAAGGGGCGCTCAGTGCTTTGTGGAGCAGGCTTCCAGCCTGCTCATGGGGTGACGGAGCTGCGAGGTCCACCAACGGCAACCGGACGGTCTGTGAAGGGCAGGCTGGAAGCCCGCCCCACAATCATCGCAGGTCAGGGTTCCAGCCGGAGGAGACTCCAGGCGATGGCCCTGGCAACGCCGAGCTCCAGCCTGGCACGGCGGAGCCGAAAAGTTGCCTGGTACGTATTTCTGTATTTCCGGGTCGATCATCGGTTACCCCTTTGGTTCACTCCACCCGGACGCGACCCGCGCTCGAGCGGGTCGTGATCCGCTGGAACGAATCTTTTTGGGTCGCGTGCCACTGTGGATCACTTTTTCTCCTCGTAGATATCGAGAGAGACAAGTTGGGGGTTCTTTAGGTCGACCTTGACCGGAAGAACAGCACCAGGCTGCACCTGCGGGATGTGAACCACAGACACGACGTTTTTGGTCTCTGCCTCGTAGGATGTTCCATCCTGCAACGTCACCAGCAAACGAAAACCGACTACCGGGTTGTCGTTGAGCCTGACGCCGGTATCCCAGACCTCCAGAACCTTCGCTGACGCTGGGACACCGTTTTCGCGAACCGGCTTGTTCACGTTTTCCCCGGTGTAGTTGTTGATCATCGAGCACGAGGAAGTGAGGGACATCGCCAACGCGGCCAGGAACGTGAGG
>Ga0316198_10002052_pt1 | contig 12077 bp, 11 predicted proteins | sample OudBieAanoxic_MG_FD_204935 | JGI IMG/M metagenome (GOLD analysis project Ga0316198, IMG submission 204935) | Coastal sediment microbial communities from Oude Bieten Haven, Netherlands - site A anoxic | ecosystem: Environmental > Aquatic > Marine > Coastal > Sediment | place: Netherlands... | reverse complement strand
TTTGTTACAAAAGCAATAAAAATAAAATTGAGCGTATGTCCGGAGAGCGATTAATGTCGAAGAAGAAACCCGCCTATCCTGTAAGTCCCAAATTGGATTCCTATTTGGACCAGTATAACAGAAAAATTGAGATTCCAATTTTTTATGAAGACCTATTGCGTTTTGCGGGGTCGGTTGTAGTGTATGATGATGATGGGAATGATACCCTATGGGTCAGAGTTTATTATTCTGATTCTGAAAGACTTGAGATTGACGAAAGTCTGAAACAGGTCTACTCTATTTTGCATTCCGATGGTAGTGACAGGATTTTCCAATATTTAAATATTGATGCCGTAGATTATTGCACTTTTGGTAATTCTAAGCCCTTCCGCATCAAAGTCAGGAATATTCTGAATGATAATTTTTTGTATTTCTATATCAAAAAAACAGATGCATCCCGAATTTACGGCCTGGAATTGGAGCATATGTTATCGCCTTATCACTTAAATTTTCTTGTACATAGGGATACCCTGATAGAGGAGCATATTGCAGGTATTCCCGGGGATGTATTTATTAAAGACATGTTGCCTAACTGCACAGAATCTGAGAAGGCTCAGCTTGCAAAGGAGTTTGTGAAATTTAATGAGCGGTGTATGATCAGGCTTTTAGGGGATATGAGATCCTATAATTATGTAATTGTCCCTATGCATGATTTTGACCATGTAGTTTACAAAATAAGGGCTATTGATTTTGACCAGCAAAGCTTTGAAGGTAATCTTAAAGTATACCGCCCACAGTTTTTTAAAGAGAACTACATAATGGTTCAAATGGTTCAAAACAAACTACAAAATGATTCGGTAGATCAATATAAGATCGAAGAGCGCTCTATTGTGGCCAAGAGGATTATCAGTTCCGGAGATAGAATTAACCGATTGGTAAATATTTGTAAAGCTGATAACATTTCACTGCCCGAAAACATTGAACTGCTGAGCAAGCAGATTTATGAACTTACATTAGATGTTAACTTTAAGAAATGCAAGACTATGGGACAACTACTGGACCTGGCACTCGATTTTGTAAAACGAAATTACCAGGATGTGAGTATGAAGCAGATAATTGAGAAAAAGATCAAAATCCCATAAAACTTATGTTTTCTGCTCCTTATTAAAGTATACGAGGTAATAATACATTTGCCGCTCTTCATCCCATCCCTTTTCCACAAATTTTTCTGCTGATTCAGGATTTATAAAATCCATTTTTATTTGAATATTAGTGTCAAGCTGAATAATATTTTTTATTTTTTTACGGGTATCGGATACAGCTTTATTCGCAATATCAAAACTGGAAACATCTTCAATACTGTATTTTGGGCCTTTCTCTGTTTTATAATGCTTAAATTCAGGGATCAAATCCGGATTCTCCATTACTTCATTCAGGAAATTATTTTCTTCAAAAGCGTCATTCTTTGCAAAATGGTTTACAGCCCTGTTCATGAACATTACTTCCTGCTTTTTATCTTCTGCAGGCAAGACGACATCTTTTGCAAAATTTTGACAAAATTTAAGATAGTTTTTTGTGTAAAAATTATCATCTGCCAGGGCATCTACTCCTAGAAAACTCTCTAACCAATATTTAGTATCATACCTATTACTATCAATAGATAATACCTTATAGCCTTCAGATTTATTTGTATTGAATATCAGGCATCCTTTATCCAATTTATTGATATTGATTCCTTGTTGAACAATTAAATCGAGATTAGTTCCATTTTCTGAGAATTGTAAAAAATCCTGTTTTATTTCGCTTTTAAAGATCCCGATCGCATCAGTTTTCTCATTATCGAGCAGTATATCAGTCAGGTAGGTAATATATATCTCACCACTTTTTATATGAGGATGATTAGATTGATCATATAAATGCTTAGTCAGATTTACAGATACCTCATGAGACCGTTTCGGCTTTTCAAAAATTTCAGAAACAAGCTTATAAACTTCATTAAATTCCACATCAATCTCATGTGTAAGATGATAATAATTTTCCTCTTTTTCTCGAAAGGGCTTTAGGAAGTACTCCTTTAATAAACCATTTGTCTCATCGTCAGGGATAAAAGGTTCTTTAGAAAGGAACACTGGTTCTGCTTTACTTTTATTTCCGATACGGTGCAGCGATACGCCTTGAATTTGGGTGGCATAGAGATTGATCATAGTCTTTATTGGGGATTAGTCTTTTAGTTTGTTCAATATTTAGAGGTGGAGATAAGGCAGCTATTTAATAAACATCTGCTTTTTTTTAAGTCAAAGGATATCAATTCCAATTTTCATCAAAATCCATATCATCATAGTTTTCCAGAGGCTCATCAAAATCAAAGGATGGTTCCGATTCGAATTTCTTTTCCGGGGGAGCTTCAGGCAATTCGCCAAAGCTGAATAAAACATTAGGATAGGTACGTCCATCTTCTTTTTCAACTACATCCGCCAATTCAACAAAAAATGTCCACATACTTAAAAAATCATAGACATAAATAAGCTTGGGAGTTTGTTCAGTTAGTATGTTCTCCATTGAAATCTCGTTCATCAAGCGAACATTAGATCCATTATCACTGGTATCAAAAAGGGGTATTTCTTCATCCTGGTTCCACAGCTCATCACAGGTGTAAAATGAAGCCATCTCATTGCCTAAAAAACCAAAGGCCTGAGTAATAGTATTGTGAAAATCTTCAAGTGTAACATGGTGTTCTATTTCTATATCCCTAAAGATGTCTTCTTGAGTATCCAGGATTATCCTGATTTTATAGATCATTAACTCTAATTTATGGGTAGGGGCAAAGTTACAAAGATTTCTGACTTCTTATTCCTTTTGTGGCTTCCAAAACCAAATAGAATTGTATCCCAAATAAAAAGGCTGCCAATATCAAATGCAATGGTTGACTTGCAAAAGGGAAATCAAAATAATACATTACAATACCGGTAATTACTTCAATTAAAAGAAGACCTAAAACCCAATTGATTTTTGAATACCCCAGCCTCTTTTGAGATATGGAATATGCTAAGTAGAGATTAATTAGTACTACCAAAATTGAAAAAGAACGATGGATATAAAATTGTATTGAAGGATTAGCAAGCCAAATATCTTTGGCATTTTCCCCTAATAAATCTATTTGATGGTCTACGAATTGTCTTACTTGTGTTCCTAAAACAATTTGTATTAGGGTAAGACCTAATGCAATCCATATAGTTAATGTTACCTTTTTATCATATTTGCCATTTTTAGAACTGGAATCTGTTTTATAAATGAGATAGACCAGCAATGCTACAATGAAAAGGGCCATAACCATATGCATAGTTATTTTCACTGGTTCAAGAACGGAGTAAACAACTGTTGCGCCCAACCATGCCTGAAAGCCCATGCCAAAGACAACAAGCCAGGAAATCAATGTAACTTTTTTATCCTTTTGCCAAAATGAAATCGACGCAAGGGCTAAAAAAAGTGTAGCGATACCGGCAAGGGCTCCAAAAAGGCGATTAATAAATTCGATCCATGTATGAAGTGCATTAAAAACGGCATAATCATGTCTTTCATACTTATCCCAATTAACTTTGTCATAATTACGCGCAGTGGTGAAATCGGCTTTAGCTACCCATAGAGATTCTTCTCTGATAATCACCTGTCCTTCATTATAATTAAATTCAGGTTGCCATTGTAATTGAGAAATATCTGTGGGAGGTATATAATAGCCAAAACACTTGGGCCAATCTGGACAACCCATTCCACTTCCTGTCATACGAACCACTGCTCCTGCTATGATTACCATATACACCAGTACCAATGAAACTTTGGCAATATTTCTAAAATTCTTTTGCATAGAAGCTTAAATTTCAGCGCAAAATTACTATTCTTTTATTCAACTTCTGGCTTATTTTTTTTTTGAGAAATAATAATTAGTTGTAATTAAACTAAATTAATTAAAACAAAAATTCTCATTAGAGCTTTAAACGACTTTTCCAAAATTTGTCATAGTTATTTTTTATTAAGACCCAGTTCTGCTCCTTTTTTTATCATAAATTTATAGGCTGGCTCATATTCATTCAGAATCTCACCTTCAAGAATTGCCTCTTTTATAGCATCTTTAATGATACCAATTTCTTTAGAAGGTTTAAGATCAAAAGCTTTCATAATCTGCTCACCACTTATTGGGGGTTGAAAATTTCTTAAATGATCACGTTCTTCTACCTCAATGATTTTTTGTCTTACAACCTTAAAATTGTTTTTATACTTTTTCTGTTTATAAGAATTTTTTGTAGTAATATCTGCCTCACAAAGGGTCATAAGATCGTCTACATGCTCCCCGGCATCAAATACCAATCGCCTTACTGCTGCGTCAGTTACATTTTCCTGTGAAAGAATTATAGGTCTTGAACTCATTCGAACCATTTTCTGAACAAATTTCATTTTGTCGTTTAATGGCATATGTAATCTCTTAAATAATTTAAATACCATTTTAGAACCCACAAATTCATGTGCATGAAATGTCCAGCCTATCTTATTATCAAACCTTTTGGTGGGGGCCTTACCTATGTCGTGTAATAGTGCTGCCCACCGTAACCACAAATTGTCAGTAGTCTTAGCAATATTATCAACAACTTCGAGAGTATGCCAAAAATTGTCTTTATGACGTTGTCCTTCAATTTCTTCAATACCTTCCAAAGCGGTTAATTCGGGCAGCAAAAAGGGCAATAATTCGGTATTATATAAAAGTTTTAGTCCAATAGATGGCTGATCACATTCTAAAATTTTGTTTAATTCATCAACAATTCGTTCCTGAGATATTATTTTTATTCGTTCTTTATTTTCTATAATTGCCTGAAGCGATTTTAATTCGATGTTAAAACCCAGCTGCGTAGCAAAACGAATAGCTCTCATCATTCTCAAAGGATCATCGGAATAGGTTATTGAAGGATCCAATGGAGTTCGAATTAATTTTTTTTTCAGGTCTTTAATACCATCAAAAGGGTCTAGTAATTGGCCATAATCTGATTCATTAAGAGAAATAGCCATGGTGTTTATAGTAAAATCGCGTCTTTTTTGATCATCTAAAAGCGTTCCATCCTCGACAACCGGCTTTCTGCTATCTCTTGTGTAACTTTCTGTTCTGGCACCCACAAATTCTATTTCCCAATTATGATGTTTTATCATCGCAGTCCCAAAATTCTTAAAGACAGATACCTTGGGCTTTCCAATAAGTTTTGAGGCTACCTTTTTAGCAAGCTGAATCCCGCTTCCTACAGCAACAATATCTATGTCCTTAGATTTACCCCTTTCCAGTATTAGATCCCTTACATATCCACCTATCACATAATTGTCAATAGCAAGCTCCTTCGCAGAGGCTGCAATAATAGGAAAAATGGAATCTTGTAAGCTTTTTTTGTAATTTGTCAACGTCATAATTTAGATCACTTCTGAATTGAGTTGCCTGGGTGGGTAGAAATCCAAAATAATAAAGCCAGGATTTTTTGTTGCTCTATTTGCGGATAATTTTTACAGTTCCATCATTACCCAATTTAATAATGGAAGAAGGTGATTTAATCGTTGTTTTCTGCTCCAAATTTACCACATAGTCTACACCTTTTAAAATCAAATCACTTATTTCTGAAAAATTTCCCGGAGTAGGTTCCCCAGCTATATTTGCTGAAGTAGAAACAACGGGTCTTTTAAAATTTTGAATTAACCGTTGACAGAACTGATCAGAAGCTACTCGTATAGCCAGGGTGTTATCCTGAGCAATAAGATTCCCGGCTACTCCTTTAGGGTTATCGTAAATAATAGTAACTGGTCTTTCAGATAGATCCATTAAATCATAAGCTGGTTCAGGAACTTTTTCTACATATTGTTCGAGCATAAACTGATTAGATACGAGGCAAATCATAGTTTTTTTATCGGACCTTTTTTTGAGTTTGTATATTTTTTCTACTGCACTCTCATTTGTTGCATCGCAGCCAATACCCCAAACAGTATCGGTTGGATATAGTATAATCCCTCCTCTTTTTAATATTTCTACTGCTGCTGCAATTTCTTCTTGGATCATTCTTGTTTACTAAAGGATAAAAATTTATTAATACTTAATTCTGGTCTAATTTACGGTAAAATACGTTGTTCTTGTTTTAACGATTTCCCCATTGGAAGTCCTATTAATATACGATGGAATAATTTAAAATATTTAGGTTTTACAATAGAAACCAGGCCATAACGCAAAATAAAAAACATTCTTAGTATTTGATAATGCAAATACCCGTAATTCTTTCTTATTACATAAAACATTGACGTTTTAAGTTCAATTTTGGTTCGAATATTCCATGCGGCTTTTTGAATACTCATTCCTTGATAATGAAGATAAGAAGCGGAGGGAATAAAATATGTTTTTCTATTTTTTTTCTTTAGCCGATAACAAATATCACTTTCCTCAAAATACAGGAAAATAGTTGTGTCAAACCCACCAACAGAATCAAAATCCATAGCCCTAAAAAACATAAAGCTACCATTTACATAATCAACTGATAATGGCATTGTATACTGTTTTCGTCTGTTAGGCTTCGTTCCTGGAAAAATAAACTCCAACATTTTTTTTCCAAAAATCTCCCTTCCTATAGAAGTGAAATGATCAAAACTAACTTCTTTTTTATGATACTCATTAAAAATTTGAGGACCGCATAATGCTGCATCCTCTGTTTTTTCCATAAAATCATAACATATTTTTATGGGATCTTTTATAAGTAAAGTGTCGTTGTTTAAGAACAGGTAGTAATTTGCATTGGCAAACTGCACCCCATACATGTTACCACCGCCAAAACCAGTATTTATCCTGCTTCTATATAGGCTTATATTGGTGTTTTTTAGTTCAGAAAAATAGTTCTTCAATACCTCATAATCTTTATTTTTGGAGGCATTGTCTACTACAATTATTTCGTAGGAAATTGTACCAGTCGTATTTTCCAAAACGCTTTGGATACACTTTTGGGTAAACTCAGACGAATTATAATTGATGATGATTATGGCTACATCAAATTTAATATCTCTCATTCAATGAATTGTCTATAATAGCTTTACTGCAATACTTATTTAGAAAAAGAAGTAATTGTTCTTCAAAAAGAATAGGTTTAAAATAATCGTAGAGGGATCGTATTACTTTTTTAATTTTGTTTTTGTCCATATTTACAAATAATTCCGGATGATAGTCATTTAAATGGATAGCAATATTAAACTCAGATGAACTATCATGCCATGCTTCCTTAACAATAAAAGGGCTAAAGATGCAAAATGTGGGTATCCTTAAAGCTTTGGCCATATTAGCTGCCCCTCCCTCATTTCCAATTAAGGCATCACACTTAGAAAGTATCAAAATAAACTCCCTTAAAGAATTTGCGTAAAAGTCAAAATTTATTATTGATTTGGAGACTTCATTACACTGGTCATAAATGGCCCTGGCTTCATCTCTTTGATTTGGTAAATAATTGAAAAGCACCATGCCATCAACGTTTGAACAAATTATGTCAACAACTTTGGACATATATTCAGAAGGGTAAGTTTTTAAAGCACTACTCCCCAAAAGACTAATCATAATCAGTTTCTGATCAGAACTTGTTTTTAATTCCCCAATCATTTGTTGGGCCAAAGCATTTTCTTCCTGACTTAGATATAATTTAGGAGAGATGGAATAATCATCAAATTCTGATGTAAGTGGACTAACTAATTGCAATCTGATTTTATTGGCAAGTGAATTCTTATTATCAGGAATTTGGATTTCCGTTACGGTATCGGTATATATCCAGGAGGTGTACCACCTGTAATGAGCAATTTTCCGTGGCGATCGGGCAAAAATAGAAATCAGGTTGCTTTCCAATTTACCGTAAGCATCTATAACTACGTCGTAAGATTGTGATTGGATCGATTTTAAAAATGAATAAAAGGCCTTTTTATTTTCGCTATATTCTTTTTTAAAAACGATGATATGATCAATATGTGGATTGTTATTCAATACCGCTAAGGTATTTTCATTTGCGATATAATGGATGGTACATTCAGGGAACAAATGTTTTAAAGTACGGCAAATGACCGTACTTGCTAAAACATCCCCTATCATTTTTTGTTGAATAACAAGAAATTTCCTGTTTACCACATTCTCATTAAGAACTTCAGGAGTTTTAGAACCGCTTTTATGAACTAGATTTACACAGACTGCGCTATATCTAAGTTGCTTAAACTTAATCCCAAAATTGTGCAAACGTTCTACAAATTCTCTTTCCTCACCTTCACATCCGATATCTTTGCAAGATTCAATAACTTTAAGAATATCATTTTTCCAGCCCGAAGAATTAGACCTGTTCCAACTGTACTTTCTTGGTGTTAAAGTATTAAAGGCTTGTGAAATAAATCCTCTTGACTTAAGCTTTGCATTTTTGAATGATTTTTTTATTCCTTTCTTTCTTAGCCAGTTGATTTTGAAGCAATTTTGTTCTTCTATGTCTTTTAGGGTTAAAGACCTGGATATATATAAAGGCAACAAATAATGGACTCCTGAAATAAATGTTTTAGTGGCCTTATTTATAAAGTGAACCTGCACAAAATCCTCTCTGGGAATACAGTCGCCTTCTGTTAAAATTATATAATCCGTATTGGATGATAAAATGGCCTTAGTTAAAATTTTGGTTTTCTGACAGCCATCATCATTGTGCGAAATATGACTTATCGGAAAGGATAACTTGGTCTTTATATTATTAATTAATTCCTTGGTTTGGCCCCCCGATCCATCTTCGGCAATGATCAATTCGAAATCCATAAAGGTCTGGCAATTGAATCCCCAAAGAACCTTTTCCAACAATTCAGGTTGATTATAAGTACTTACTATTACACTTACCGCACTCATTTAAGATTATTTATGATCACTGTTATTACAAATGTAGTTTTTTGCATATCATATCCAATATGCTTTCTAAATTAATGCTGGATTAACATAGTTAAAAGGGCATCAAGTTCATTAAAACAAGGACATCTTCGAAGTAATTAAAATTCGAATATGAAGTTTTAGTATTGAAGGAAATTCAATGCAGAATTGCACTAAAATAAGTAAAAATAATACTTCAAATTGCGAAAAGATTGATGATATTAATCTATTTCACAATTATCTTTTCGGTAAGGGATAATGTAGTAAGAGAAAGGAAGCGTAACTGCCTCTATTCGGGCATAGCTAAATAATAAGCAAGGTCATTATTATTTTCCAATTTCTTTAACTCACGAAAACGCTCCAGAACTCCAAGTGCATCCAGATAGCAGATAATAATGCCTTTTTTGCCATCAAGTATACCTAATCGAAGGAAATAACTTTGAAAAAATTTCCAACTTGGCTTAACGATCATGTAAAAATAATTGAATTTATTCTCTTTGAAAAATGATTCTTTAGCCTTTAATCGACCATAACTCATCATTTTCTCCTTGTATTCCTCGAAATTTTTGTAGCAATAATGAATGAGTTTTTCATTTAAGATTCCAGAAGACCCATTTACATCTAAAGTCTCATGCACCAATTTTTCTTCGGAAAATTTAACTTTATTCTTTCTAAAAAGGCGATAATTTTTATCGGTTTGCCAACCGCTAAATAGTAAGGACTTATTTTGGAACATAAATTTTCTATAAAACCAGTAAGCAGAGTGTTGAGGTTTCGAATTTATGGTATTTAAAATCTCAGATTTAAGATTTTCGGTAACAACCTCATCTGCATCTAAAAACAGAACCCAATCATTTGAAGCCTGCTTTAATGCAAAAGATTTTTGTACCGTAAAGTTGTCAAAAGGATGTTGAATTACCTTTACATTTTTTAGATTGGCCAAATATTCGAAAGTCCCATCGGTACTAAAAGAATCAACTACGATTATTTCATCCGCAAAATCTATAGATTGGATACATTTTTCTATGTATCCAATTTCATTATAAGTAATAATTAATGCTGATATTTTCTCCTTCGAACTAGTCATTTAAAAAATGATATAGGTATTATTCTAAATACAATTAACAAAGTTATAACTATAAATTAGAGAAAATATTATCCCAAACAATATTTTTAAAAAAATTATACAGCTACATTATACTCTCTGAGTGCTTCATTTAACGAGGTTTTTTTGTTTGTACTTGCTTTACGAACACCAATAATAAGAGCGCAGGGAACCTGAAATTCTCCTGCAGGAAATTTCTTTGTATAGCTTCCGGGAATTACTACAGACCTTGCAGGGACCAAACCTTTTCGCTCTACAGGAGTGACACCAGTGACATCAATAATTTTTGTGGAAGCGGTTAACACAACATTTGCTCCTAAAACTGCCTCCTGTTCAACTCTTACACCTTCAACAACAATACATCTGCTGCCAATAAAGGCATTGTCTTCAATAATAACAGGGGCAGCCTGTAAGGGCTCTAAAACTCCTCCAATTCCAACACCGCCACTTAAATGTACGTTTTTTCCAATTTGCGCACAGCTCCCAACAGTGGCCCAGGTATCAACCATTGTGCCTTCGTCTACATAGGCACCAATATTTACATAACTTGGCATGAGAATTGTGCCTTTTGAAATGTAGGCACCATGTCTAGCTACAGCATGTGGGACCACGCGAATCCCCTTTTCCTTGTAGCCCCTCTTCAGAGGAATCTTATCGTGGTATTCAAAAATCCCTGCTTCAAGTGTTTGCATTTTCTGAATAGGAAAGTAAAGTACAACTGCTTTTTTAACCCATTCATTTATCTGCCAATCTCCCTTCACGGGTTCTGCACATCGTAATTTTCCATCATCAATGAATTGAATTACCTGCCTTATAGCATCTTGTGTTTTAGTTTCTTTAAGAAGTTCTCTATTGTCCCAGGCATTTTCAATTGTTTTTCGGAGTGTATTCATATTGCCAGAATAATTTGCGCAAAGATAGGAGGTAACTACTAATTAATCTTTAATTTTTATAGGCGTAACAAATTATCCCTTATTTTTGCAAAAAAAATTGATTTGGCGAGAATTATTGCACTAGATTTTGGTAAACAACGGACCGGGATAGCAGTTACAGACGAGTTACAGCTTATTGCCTCTGGTTTGGCTACCGTAAATACCAAAGATCTTTTACAGTATCTGAAAGAGTATACAGCCAAAGAAGATATAGCAGCGATAGTTGTGGGTGAGCCTAAGCAATGGGACAACACGCCATCTGAATCAGAAGTATCAATTCAGGTATTTTTAAAAAAATTAAAGACTTCTTTTCCATTAATTCCAATTGATCGGCAGGATGAGCGATTTACATCAAAAGTTGCTTTTCAAACCATGATAGAATCAGGGGTTAAAAAAAAGCAACGACGGAATAAGGAATTGATAGACGAAATAAGTGCAACCCTTATTTTACAGTCATATTTAAACAGAATACAATAGAATGAATTTATCTATTTTAGCCTACGGGGATCCAATTTTAAGAAAAGTAGGGAAATCTATAAACAAAGACTACCCTAAATTAGTGGAATTGATTGCGAATATGTGGGAAACTATGTATAATGCAAATGGCGTAGGCCTGGCCGCACCTCAAATTGGACTGCCGATTCGACTATTTATAGTAGACACAGGACCTTTTGCAGATGATGATGAATTATCTCCGGAAGAACAGGAGGCCCTTAAAAATTTTAAAAGAGTATTTATTAATGCCAAAATTGAGGATGAATCCGGCACTAATTGGACTTTTAATGAAGGTTGTCTTAGTATTCCTGATATCCGTGAGGATGTTTCACGTATGGATACCATTTCAATTAGCTATTTGGATGAGAACTTCAAAGCACATAAAGAGTCTTTTGATGGACTTTTGGCAAGAGTTATACAACATGAATACGACCATATTGAAGGAATTCTCTTTACAGATAAACTCTCCAGCCTCAAAAAAAGGCTGCTTAAAGGCAAGCTTGCCAACATCTCAAAAGGTAAAATCAATGTGGAGTATAAAATGCGTTTTCCTGATTTGAAAAAAGTACGCTAAACGGGAAGATTAATTTCATAGAGTTTAATATTTATCGTTTTAAAAATATTTATGAGT
>Ga0316198_10002051_pt1 | contig 12079 bp, 9 predicted proteins | sample OudBieAanoxic_MG_FD_204935 | JGI IMG/M metagenome (GOLD analysis project Ga0316198, IMG submission 204935) | Coastal sediment microbial communities from Oude Bieten Haven, Netherlands - site A anoxic | ecosystem: Environmental > Aquatic > Marine > Coastal > Sediment | place: Netherlands... | reverse complement strand
GAAAATACCCTTCATATCTAAGAAGGGGACTTGCTCTTTGGCCATAGCCTCTTCAAAATACTGTAACTCTAGACGGGTATACATTGAACGATTATTTAGATACCAGGGGTATGCCTCTTCATATGAGGCATATTGATTGGGTACTGCAACATATAAATAGTCACCACCATAGGCCTGGACTTGATCTGCTAACTTTTTCTGCGTCCTTGCCATGTCTTTGGCCTCTTGATCAATCTTAAGCTCAGAGACACCTTCATAATACCTAAAAGGAAGTAACGCCTCCTTGGTAATGACCACATCATTCACAACTGGTCTCATGGCCATATCAGCATATGTGTGTAGCCTAATCAGTGTTGTACGTCCTGCACCGTGATCCACAAGATATTTTTCAAAATCATCAAAAAAGGAGCCATCTAAAACCGATGGTATGGATAGATGGGGTCTAATCATCGTTGCCCTATTTTCGTAATAGTAGTAGGGCTCTTTAGTCCGAAAAGCGGTGACTAATAAAACACCTATCAAAAATGTTATAAATGAAACCACAAATGTATAATGAATGGCTTTTTGCATTACTGCACCTCCCAAAACTTTAGAACCTAAAATAAATAAATGGGTTAAATGCACCATTTAATAATTTTGTATAAGAAATCAACAACAGTAACAGTGCAAATCCTTTTTCAATAATTCCCCACCACAAGGGCCAGTGTTTTTCTTTTGGCCATATCCCCTTTAGGTAAGGATATATAGGGAAAATCAAGAAAAATCCTAGTAACCATTCTGGCCAGTACTCTAAGAAATAATAGACTGTTTTACCATCAATGCCCTCAAGGCGCCATTTGAACATTGCAAGCAAGTATATCTTCACACTTGTAAAATCGGCGGCACGAAATAGGACCCACCCCAATAAGACAAGGAGCATTGAGTAACTATGAGCCATGACTTTAGGTAGTTTTTTTAGCACATTATGCCAAAGATATTTTTCTCCTGCAAGCAATAAAAAGTACCATAGACCCCATAGGACGAAATTCCAAGAAGCGCCATGCCACAAGCCAGTTAATAACCACACAATAAGCATATTCAGAATATGGCGTGACTTAGAACAACGATTTCCACCTAAGGGAATATAGACATAGTCTCTAAACCAAGTTGACAAAGAGATGTGCCACCTCCGCCAAAAATCTGTGATTGAAGAGGCAACATAAGGGTAGTTGAAATTTTCAAGAAAATGAAAGCCGAACATCTTTCCCAAGCCTATTGCCATATCTGAATAGGCGGAAAAATCGAAATATATCTGCAAAGCATAGGCAATAGCGCCTAACCAAGCGAAGGAAGCCGTCAAAGCACTACCGGCAAAAGCAACATCCGCTATTTCACCAAAAGCATTGGCCAAGACCATCTTTTTAGCCAAACCATAGATGAAGCGTACCGTACCTTCGGAAAAAAGTTCTATACTTTCTTGACGGTCATCAATGGCCTCAGCTATAGTGGTATATCGAACAATTGGCCCCGCAACTAATTGAGGGAACAAGGCAATATATAGAGCAACCTTTAAGGGATTTTTCTGGACTTTGGCATTGCCTCTGTAGACATCAATCACATAGCTTAATCCCTGAAAGGTAAAAAAAGAAATACCTATAGGTAGTATGATCTGCGGTATGGGCAAATCCAACTTAAATGAATTAATACTTTCGACCAAAAACCCAGCATATTTAAAATAGATAATTAGACCAATATTTAGACTAATGGCTAGAGCTAGGGCTGTTTTTTTGTGTATTGTCTCAGATTTATTAACATAGATCCCTGTCAGATAGTTAATCGTTATAGATGCTAACATTAATAATAGTAATTTAGGACCTGAATAACCATAAAATCCTAAACTAAAAGCAAGTAACACAAAGTTCCTAGTCCCCCTCATTTTCATTGGCACAAGGAAATAAGTGATGAATAAAATCGGTAAAAACACGACCAAAAAAGATAAACTACTAAACACCATGTTCAAAGAACCCCCATTTACACTAATTATATAACAATACTACTTCACAGAAAAAATAGCAATATTGCATAAGCCCTACTTAGGTTTTCTTAATATTTTTTCCATTGATTTACCCTTTGCTAACTCATCAATAAGTTTGTCTAATAGTCGAATTTTTTTAATGATAGGATCTTCTACCTCTTCTACTCTAACGCCACAGACAAGGCCCTTTATGAGACCACTAAGTGGATTAAAGTTAACCGCCTCTTCAAAAAATGTCTGAAGATCTGTAGTCCTGTCAATATGTTCTTGTATTGCCTCTTGTTTATAACCTGTCAGCCACCTGAGAATCTCATCAACTTCAGCCTTTGATCGCCCCTTCTTTTCTGCTTTAGCAACATATAATGGGTAAACTTTTGCAAAAGTCATTTTGTATATTTTCTCTTTTTTCATTTTATCACGGCTCCTTTTTTGAGATTAAGTGCAAACCCTTGTAAATATCTCCAATAAAAGTTAATTTTCTTTAATCAAGACACTAATTCCCTCTAATAATGGCTGATTCTCATAATAGCCTATATCGAATTCACCCCTTAATGTCCTTGAATCTTCAAGGGTATAGTTGAAGTTGATGATTGACCCGTCCTCTCCTGTCACTGACCAGTAGACAAGCCCTTCATCATAAGTAACTATTGTCTCATACTTGTAGCTGGCATCCGTCTCCATAATAATTGTCGCTTGATAGCTATCACCAACACTGTCACCTAGAATCATTGTTAGTGACATAGGGTCAGTTAATTGTTCATTTACTTCAATACTACTTTCTGCAATCTCTTCAATCTCAGCTTCGCTTAAATCTCGACCAAAGAGTTGAGCTGCCGCTCTCGTAATGCCTTTTGCAATGGTCATGGCAATACCTTCTGCATACTTCATGGCCTTCTCATGTTCGGTTATCTGAAATTCTCCTACCCATGACCCTGTCAAATCCGGGCTATAGCTAACTTTAAGTGTGATTGAATCCTCATCAATAGGCAAAGCTGAGCCATCAAGCAACTTTGCCGTCACATGGTAGACCCCTTCTTCATCGTAATCATGTGACACCTTTGATACTTTTCCCTCTGTTTTGACTTCCTTACTTCCATCACCAAAGGACCATACAATGAAGGCTTCCCCTTCTTGGTTGCTTTCCGCTACAAAATCGTGGCTAATAGATCCATCTAGCTCAAGTTCATAGATGAAACTTCTATTACCTGCTATCGTAATCCTTGCACCCTTTTCACCAATGTTGATGTGATGTTGATTAGAGGCAATCGTACCAATATCCAAAACTAAGATAGGCTTAGCTGTCCCTTGCAGGATCTTTTCCTCATCATCTTTACCATAAAGTTCCAGCTGGGTGAAGTCACCAGCCATCTCATGGGCAATTAAATTGAAGGATAGCTTACCATAACCATTTTGATTAAGGCGAATCATCCACTCTTCTTGTCTGTATTTTGTATCCATGTCTTCAATTTTGGGGACAATAATACAATTAGCGTACTCAGATGCCTCTCCTTCTTTAAGACCAAGATCACTGATAATCAGAGAAATAGTCGTATTATAGAACTGGCATATCTCATATTGTCTCTGCCTCAGATAATCCAATTGTTTTAAGTATTGATACTCCTTACGCATAGCTATAACTGGAGGAATTCTATCTTTATAAATCTCCGCTTTCAACTTATTGACCAGCTCGTCTACTAGGGAAGTGGTGACGCCTTCGTAAGTGCCACCAATAATTTCTATGACATATGCCTCAACATAATCAGCATTTCTTTCTTTGTCTTTGCTGCTATAGACCCGATCATAAGCACCAAGATAACCTTGCTTTATATCAAAAGCTTTGGCCACATTCTCTATGATTACATAGGTTTTTTCTTCAAAGAAGCGGTTAGCGTAGGCCGTAATTTCTTGGTCAAGTAAGGTTTTAAAAAGATCGTCAAATTGTCCACCTGTTCTATCTGCCTTGGTTGCTTCGATAATGACTTGGTCAATGATCTCCATCCATTCCTTATTGGTGCGATAGTTGTCACCACTATGATAGTAAGTATCATAGGCCTCGACGATTGTCTGATGATTGGTCTCTTCAATGTACTCCGGAATATCAATAGGGTCTATAAAGACATCATATAGAAACATCCCAGCCAGTACTGCCGTTGCGATTGTTCCCACTACAGGTCCTGCCATAGAGCCAGCGATAGCTGCTCCCTGCCAAAAGGTCAGCCCTTTCAATAGATTGAACACGACCTTTGCCTGTGGTTTATCATAGTAGACATCGGAGGCCAGCTGGGCCATTACTAAGGCACCTGACAAGTTGCCTAATCGATCACCTAGGAATTTCGCCCATTTACCACTATAAGATGTGAGCTTAAATACTTCAACACCTATGGCACTATAACTCCCAGCATCACCGACTATTTTAAGTGATGCATCATTGAGTGCCTGTTGAGGATCTGTGACACCAAAGCTCTTCAGTTCATCAAACAACGCCACCAATTCTTCTTCCGTGAGTTTTCCAAGAGCTTTTTCGGTATTAATAGGTATAGCCTTCTCATAAGGTGTCCCTTGACGATAGGTTTTAATCAAATCCAGTAACCTTCTATCTTCACGATTCCATGTAATCTTAGAACCATGAGCGGACAAATGGGTGGTCTTAATGATCACTGTATGAGACGACTCATTAAGTTCATAACTTTCTTCTACCCACTCATGAAGGTCTTCATTATAGTAAACGCCGCTAACACATTCAGCTGCTGTCAGACCTGCGGGAATCTGAGAGGGGTCATAAGGCACTTCCAAAGTCATTACACCTGTCAATGACTCCCTAGTCTCTACACTGAAATCATATACGTTTAATAAACTGTCTTCTGGAGGATTTTCCACTTCTAATTTCACAATCGTCCCTTGAACCGCTTCACTAATAGTAAATTCATCTATCTTCATTACCACTTGACTATCCGCTGACATAAGTACTGAACCCTCTGGATCCATCCTACCTTCTGCCACCACTTCTTTTCTGCTTAAGATAGCCTTTTCTGGTACCTGAGTCCATAGCTCTATTTCTTGAAAGTCATCCTCTTCTTGGTCATTGTTCTGAGATGGCATAATATTTCTTATAGGCTGACCAATAGGTGATAGTAAGGTAATCACGAGTGCAAAAGCTGTAATGATTGCAATGAGTGGCAACCACCTCTTGGGTTTTTTCACCTTGACATGTGAGGCTCTTTTCTCTTGAACGCCTTGTATCATTGGACTATGATCAAAGCCGAACTCTTTGATTGTCGATGCCTGAACCCAACCACCTATCTGCTCATGATAAACCCTTGTCTCACCAATAATCTGTCTGCTTAAGGTCATCTGATACATCTGAGCCCAAGTATATGGGCCATAACTTTGTCCATTTACTCCAATATACCAATTCGTTTCCATAAGATGCCTCCTCATCCGTCATGTATGCATTTTTCACACAACTACTCTCTGATTAAATTATACCATTTATACATCAACGATACACTTGTACTTCAAGAGAATAACTTAAGATGAAAGGACCCATCACCATTCTGAGAAAGAATAGGCTATAGCTCAACTACGCCTTTAATTAACGCTACAACATAAGGCCTGTAAATGTCTTTTCAATTCTTTTGCCATGGGTGATAAGGTCCTGTTCTTATGATATACAAAGAAGAATTCTCTATTTAGATGCAAATTCTTAATATTGTAGCTTTTGATTTTCTTTAATTGTACTTCATTTTGTATTGCTATTTCTGATATAAAGCTGACACCCATACCTAGGGCTACCATCTGTTTAATTGTCTCGTTACTTTCAATCGTAGACACCACCCTTAATTCCTTAGCCAATACCCCTACATCCTTCAATGCACTTTCTAGTATACGTCTTGTTCCAGAACCTTCTTCTCTCATTATTATGGCTTGTTGTCTTAAGAAGTTAAGTTCTAAGTCTTCTTCATTGGGCCATGGAAAAGCATTATTATTAGGTGTAGCAAGCACTAATCGGTCCTGACAAAATTCAATATATTCTAAGCCTTCTTCCTCATACTTGGCTCCGACAATCCCACACCCTATTTCATTATTAAGTAATTCCCTAACCACTTGTTTGGAATCTCTATGCTTCACGCTAAAGATGATGCCTGGGTATAATGATTGAAAATCCTTCATAATATTAGGTAAAATATATTGTTCTGGTATCGAACTGGCTGCAATGGTTAGAACACCTTCAACCTTCCCCTCATATTGACCAATTTCGTAGACGGCCTGATCTCTAGTATTTAAAATATCCTTCGCATATGTATAGAGAATCTCTCCTGACTCTGTTAGCGATATGTGCCTATTTTTCCTATTAATCAAAATTGTGCCTAATTCTTTTTCTAAGTTCATCATATTATTAGAAATCGTGGGTTGAGTCACAAACATTTTTTTCGCTGCTTTCGAAAAGCTTTTCAGCTCTATTATATATACGAAACTTTCTAGTTGATACATTTCCATAAGCTTCACCTATCTTTCTATAAGTTTAATCTATCTCACTTACCCCTATTATAGGTTTTTTCAATTTCCATTACAATCAAAAGATAACTATACTGGTTAAAGCTCATTAAAATTCTGGAGGTACACAATGAAAAACTCATTTTTCACCACACCAAAAGCCATGATTTTCGCATCACTTGGCATTGTTATTAACATCGTTTTGGGGACGATTACTCAAACACTTCATATTCCCCTCTTATTTCTTGACACCATTGGCACTATACTTGTATCAGTTGTTCTAGGTCCCCTAGCTGGTGCCTTAACTGGTGGTTTAACCAATGTCATCCAAGGTTTCATAACAAACCCTAAAGACATTCCCTTCGCTCTTGTTAATATTGCCATTGGTTTAATCGTTGGCTTCATTGCTAAAAAACAAGGTTTTGAACTTAAAACTGCGATTATCACTGGTTTAATCTTAGCTGTTGTTGCACCATTAATTGGGACACCTATTGCCGTATTTATCTACGGAGGCATTACTGGAAGTGGTACTGACCTGATTTATGCTTGGTTACGCGCTACTGGTTCTAGCATCTTTGCAGCAACATTCATTCCTAGAATCACAGGTAATATCATAGATAAATTAGCCTCATGTTTACTTGTTTATGGATTACTTAAACGGATCCCATCAGACCTGCTAAAAGATCTTAAAGCATGATAAGAAAAAAATCATTAGTCCTTGTATCTCACTGCGTTCTTAACCAGAATTCAGTCATCAATGGCTGGGAAAGAGCTCAAGGTGGCTTCAATAGTATCATCAAAACCCTAATCAACCAAGACATTGGACTTATACAACTACCTTGTCCTGAATTAATACATCTTGGCTGCAACCGGCCACCAATGACCAAAGAAGCCTATAGCACTAGCGCTTATATCGACTTATGTACTAAGTTAGCAAACGATCAACTAGATACCTTAATCGACTATAAAAATAACGGTTATAATATTTTAGGTCTTATAGGTATTGAGAATAGCCCTACTTGCGACACACTAACTAATAAGGGTGTATTCATGGAGATTTTCTTAAAGCTCTGCAGCGATCATGGTATTAACCTTAAATCTATCGATATCAAGGAAGATTATATGGAAGGTGACTCTGAGTTTCACCTTGCCTTTTAGTCACTTGCTCATAATCAATCATCCTTAAGCACTTAAAAAGGTATTTAACTAATGTACTTCTATTAGTTAAATACCTTTTCTATATACTAGCTCTTATTCTTTTAGTCCTTACAAGTCGCCATAATAGACTTCAACCCAGATCATTTACTTGTTATCAACTTCCATAATACCAATATATATAGGCCTATATGCTTTTGGATTGCCAGATTTTTTCTACAATTTCTGATACTTCTTTTGCTAGAATCTTGTGACTCATCCCATCTAAATGTACCCCATCATCCTTTGAAACAGAGACAATAGATGCAAGGTCCAAAAATTCAATCTCATATTTATTCGCTAAAATTCTGTAGCACTCTGAAAGACCTACACTTTTTTCAGCAGCATTTTTGAACATCATAGCAAAATCACCGACCGGTTCAATAGGTGCTGGTGCCATTAATAATATCTTAGGTTCAGCTTCGTCTCTACCAGCTTCAGACTTCTTGATCTTCCTAATTAAATTCTCCATACCCCACGATATGTCAAATTCAGTAAGAGAAAACCTATATTTTGTATCATTGGTGCCAAGCATTATTATAACAAGGTCAATGGGCTTATGTGACTCTAAGCAAGGCAAAAGGTATTTGCCACCATTTTTATCTTCCTCTATAGGATCATCCCAAACCGTTGTTCTACCACCCAATCCCTCTTCAATGACATAGTAGTCATCGCCTAGAATCTTCTGGAGTATCCCCGTCCATCTTTCATCTCTCTTTAGTCGCGTTTGTGTACTGGGATTACAACCATTTGTATTGGAATCTCCATAACATAATATCGTGATCATTACTTTTCCTCCATACCATCGTCATTGCTTATCCAGGTAATTAACTTACTACTTTACAACTATAGCCCTTCCTATATAAGGTATCATAATGAACCCTACGACGCAAAAGCCATCACTATCTATAGGGTTTATAGGTCAAGGGTTTCTCTCTACTATAAAAAAGATCAACGCAGGTTTCTTAACCTAAGTTGATCTGACTTATCCTGTAAAGCTTCCAATCGGATTCGAACCGATGACCTGCTCATTACGAGTGAGCTACTCTACCAACTGAGCCATGGAAGCAAAACCCTTAAAGTCATTATAATAAAATGTCTGAGCCAGGTCAACACCAATACATAAAAGACTTAGTTGCTAGCTGACGTATCAGAATCCATAATCAGGTACATAAATTATGGCGATGGTGGTATAATGAATTTATTGTAATGTTACTATTATAGCTGACATGATATGGGGTTTTCATGCAAGATAAAGAACGCTTTAAAGAAGACATAGAAAAGAAACTAATTGAGATTGGCATAGGGCTAGTGGCGATTAAAGATTGGAACTTATTGTTAAAGAAGATTGTCCAAGAGGCCATCAGTATCACCAATGCCGATGGTGGTACCTTGTATCTAAGTAAAGGGTCTTACCTTGAGCATGAAATCATGCAGAATAAATCCTTGGGTATTGATAAAGGTGCCAATGATGAGGTGATTCAGTTTGCCCCCTTATCCATATGTATGTCCAATATTGCTGCCTACAGTGCCCTTAAACAAGAAGTTATTAATATAGAAAATGTCTATGATTCTGATTTATTTGACTTCTCAGGACCTAGAGAATTTGATCATGATACAGGTTACAGGACTAAATCCATGTTGGTTTTCCCTTTGATCAATAGAAGATCTACGGTTGTTGGTGTCCTACAATTGGTGAATGCCTTAGATGAGCATGACAATGTGGTGCCATTTGATGAGCGCATTGAACATGTGGTATTATCTATTGCCTCTCAAGCTGCTATTGCTATTGAGAACATGCAATATATGCAAGAAGTTCGAAATCTCTTTGAGTCATTTGTTAAGGTCATTGCCAAGGCCATTGATGAACGGACCCCTTACAATTCTCAGCATTCAGAGAACTTGTCGGTTCATATCCAATCATTTGCTAGATACCTAACTAGTTGTGACAAGGGACCCTATAAGGATAAGTCGTTCTCTGAAGAAGACCTCTACGAATTGAAAACAGCCGCATGGCTCCATGATATCGGTAAGATTGTAGTGCCTATAGAAACCTTAGATAAATCCTCTAGACTAGCGGATAAATTCACGCCACTAATGTCTAGGTATGATTTGATCATTGCCAAGCTTCATTGGCACTACTACAAAGACAAAGCGAAAAAAGAACCATCCATAACTGCTTCTGAAGAAGCTAACTTCCATAAAAATCTTGCATATGTTGAGGCCACACGAACTTTTATTACACTAGTGAATGATTCAAGTACTTATGTGGATAAGGCCATCACAGAACAATTGAATAATGTCTATCAACATAAAATCGAAGGTATAGATGAACCATTTTTGACAGATGATGAGCTAGAACACTTATCAATTGTTAGAGGAACACTAACGGCAAAGGAAAGAAAAGAGATTGAAGGACATGTCACCTCTGGGGCAAGAATTCTCTCTAAGATGCAATTCCCTGACTACCTTCAACATATTTATGAATGGATTAACCATCATCATGAATACCTAGACGGCAGCGGTTACCCCAATAAACTTACGGAAGAGCATATACCACTAGAATCCAGAATGATGACCATACTAGATATCTATGATGCCTTAGTTGAAAGAAATAGACCCTATAAAAAAGCAATTCCTAAAGCAAAGGCTTTAGAAATTATTAGAAACATGGCTGCTGAGAACAAGTTAGACACAGACCTAGTCAATGCATTTATTGACAGCCGTATTTGGGATTCATACCTTTAACCTTAATGGTTAAAGGTGATTTTCTACTATTTTAGACAAAAATACATATGTATCTGTGATTTATGAACACAAATCAAAAGGCAAGAACCCTTATTATAAGGATTCTTGCCTTTATTATTTTCCTAACACATTAACTATGCACCCTTCTATCCCTAAAGCACATATATAATATATATAGGTTTCTTTTGTTTTCATTACATGACACTTACTTCTGGCTTCAGCTTATTCCTTAGGTCTTCATCTAATATGAACTTTTCTAATGCTTTAGCTACACCACCATTATTATTAGTTGCCGACACATAATCTGCCTTACTTTTAACTTCATCCGTCGCATTTCCCATAGCTATTCCTTGGCCTGCACTTATAATCATTTCTATATCATTTCCAGCATCACCAATAGCCATGGTTTCTTCTAGCAAGCAACCGTTTAACTCTGTAAGTATTTTCATTGCTTGTCCTTTATTAGCAGTTGAATGGTAGAACTCTAATCTATTCTTATAAGTCCTTACAATGCTATAATTCTTTTTCAAATCAGATGTGATGGATGCTTCAATGCGGTCTAACTTTTCGCTATTTCCAGCTATAACATACTTATAGATTATAGGCGCATTCGTCAATGCTTCACGACTTTGACTGACTATGCTCGTATTATTTTTGTAGGCATCTTCATAGGCGTAGGTATTCATTTCACTTACTATTATTTTTTCAGCATTGAAAGCATATATATATATATCATCCTCAGTGACTAACTTAGATAAGGGGATGAAATCATTGCCGCTTAAGTACTTATTTATGAGCATCTTATTGTTTTTGTTATCTACAACACATGCACCATTAAAATATAGTGAATAGTCCAAAAAATCACATAAATCAAACTTATCTCTAATAGCTCCTGTACCCCTTGAAGATCGATCAGAAGCAAAAGCCACTTTGATATGCCTTTCACATAGAGCTTCTACAGCCATCTTGCTTAATTTGTCTATCTGGTTATCATCATTCAGTAAGGTTCCATCTAAATCAATTACAACTAATTTATACACTATCCACTATTGCTACTATGACACTAAAATCTAGTAGCTCTCCTATCCAATAATCTAACAATTATACAACATTCCAAGTAAGTTTTGACAAATAATTAACAATTCTACTCCTAAAACTATTACCCTTGACATGTGTTGGTCCAATTGAATTTAATAACCTCTTTAGTTAACATCAATACTTTCAAGTTTCCAATGAGATAAGTTCAAGGACTATTCTAATGAACTCATCTTCCATTGTATGACCGATTATTTCTATCCTAATTATTTAAGTATATATTATATTGGGGGCTTTTGCTAGACAAAAAAAGCCATGGCCATGAAATCATTCAATATCTTTAGTCCTGCTATCGTTAATTAGACAAAAGATTAAAGACGATCTTCTATTGGTCATCATCTCCCTAAATCAGAGCACTTTCTATGAACTAAGAAGTCATAATCATCTTGCACGATGTATGTCTGTTCGTGTATACTGTTATTGATATATATTATCATTTATCCAGCTTCATCTAAGAAAGGAAAGCTATATGAATAAAACAATAATGGCTCCTATCCAATGGTCCCATTTTCTTAAAGATATATTTATATGCTC
>Ga0316198_10002050_pt1 | contig 12081 bp, 13 predicted proteins | sample OudBieAanoxic_MG_FD_204935 | JGI IMG/M metagenome (GOLD analysis project Ga0316198, IMG submission 204935) | Coastal sediment microbial communities from Oude Bieten Haven, Netherlands - site A anoxic | ecosystem: Environmental > Aquatic > Marine > Coastal > Sediment | place: Netherlands... | reverse complement strand
ATCTAGGCGCCCGGATTGTCGCCGGCGTGCCGGTCGGTCGGTGACACCTCGAGGTGAATCGATCGATCCTGATGCTCGTGCCGCTCCGATGAGTGCTGATGTGCGGGATCGTCGAGGAACAGGCGGGTCTCGTCCATGTGGATCAGGCCGGGTCCGTAGGCGGAGCGCAGATTGGCTTTGGTGAGGACCTCGTCCGGTGGACCCGAGGCCACGACCACTCCCGACATGAGGATCACATAGTCGGCGACCTGAGCGGCGGTCAGGTCGTGTGTCGTGAGGATGATGGTGCATCCGTGTGCCTGCTCGTCGTGGATCACGTCGTCGATCGCCTGGGCGGAGGTGATGTCGAGACCGGTGAGCGGCTCGTCGAGGAGCAGCATCTCGTGATCCTGTGCCAGACCCTGAGCGACAAAGACCCGCTGCCGCTGGCCGCCGGACAGCTCTGTGAGGTGTCGATCGGCCAAACCGGTGATTTCCATACGCTGCATGGCCTGGTTCACTCGGAGCCGGTCGTCGGCCTTGAGACGGCGGTAGGGACCGGCTGATGGATAGCGGCCCATGGTGACGACTTCCCGAACGGTAATCGGCAAGGATTCGTTTACCCGGGTGGACTGCAGAACGTAGGCCATGCGGCGAGGCCGGCCGTTGATGGGAACTGTCGTGATTGAGCCGGAGGACGGTTCGATCAGGCCCGCGATGCCATTGAGCGTCGTCGACTTGCCAGATCCGTTCGGGCCGATGATTGCCGCGATGTGGCCCTCGGGAATCGCGAATGAAGATGGGGACACGGCCGTCCTCGACCCGTACCGAAATGCCGCCTGTTCGGCCACAACGGCTGGTTCGGCTACCGGCACGAAACACACCGCCCTTCGATCTCAAACCGATGCCCGGTGACGGCGAAGCCCGACGCGACTGCCATCTGTTCGATCAGCTGTTCGATGGCTCGTTCCTGTTCGGTGTTCGGGACAATATCCACTGCGGTGCCGCACGACATGCATACGAGATGGTGGTGGTGTCCGGCGAGCCACTCGGACAACTCGAAGCGCATGATGCCCTCAGCGTCGTGTTGGGCGGAGAGCACACCCGCCGCCGCGAGCACCGAGAGCGATCGGTAGAGAGAGGAGAGTGGGATCGTGTCGGAGAGATCGGCTTGGATCTCGGCTGTCGTGCGCGGCCCGTCAGCATCGGCAATCGCCTGCAGTGTTGCCCGACGGCCGCGGGTGAGCCGGATCCCCTCCGAGGAGAGACGCTGCTGTACGGCCTGTTCGAGATGTTGCACTACTGGGGCTCCGTTGATACGGTTCCATAAGAATAGGAATCATTCTCATTATAGTCAGGGAGACGGGAATGCGGCGCGTTGCGATGGTGCTGGTCATCACCGGCCTGGTGGCCGTGAGCCTGACCGGCTGCAGCTCCGGCGACGGTGCGGATGGCACGGTGTCTGCTGCGGACGGCTCGGTGTCCGTTGTGGCGACGACCACAGTCCTCGGTGATCTTGTTCGCAACGTGGTGGGCGAGAACGCCGAGGTCGAGGTGCTGATGCCCGTCGGCGTGAACCCCCACGACTTCCAGGCCTCGGCCCAACAAGTTGCGACCGTTCAGCGCGCCGACCTCGTGGTTGCGAACGGCCTTGGATTGGAGGCTGGATTGCATGACGTGCTCGAAGCGGCCACGGCAGACGGGGTGCGGGTGTGGGAGGTTGCGCCCGACATCGAGCCGCGCCCGTTCGTCGAGGTGGTCGATGCCGAGGAGGAGGACGATCACGAAGACGGCGACCTCGACCCTCACTTCTGGCTCGATCCACATCGCGTCGCCCTCGCCGCCGAGCTTCTCGCCGCGAGACTGGCCGAAGCGGTCCCGGGTGTTGATTGGTCGGCGCGGGCCGATGTGTACGCCGCCGAACTCGACTCGCTGGACATCAGGAGTATGGAGCGCCTGGCGGTGGTTGCTCCGGGCGACCGGAAGCTGGTCACGAACCATCTTTCGCTCGGGTACTTCTCAGACCGATACGGCTTCGAGATGATCGGAACGGTGATCCCGGGCGGCGAGTCGCTTGCAAATCCGTCGTCCGCAGAACTTGCGTCACTCGTCGACTTCATCGAACGCGAACAGGTCCGCGCAATCTTCACGGAGACGATCGAACCAGACACATTGGCGCAAGCCGTTGCCGCAGAGGCGGGATACGAAGTGAAGGTCGTCGAGTTGTACACCGGCTCACTTGGCGAGCCGGGATCCGACGGGGACACGCTGATCAAGATGATGGAAACCAACGTCGGGCGGATCGCGGAAGCACTCGGAACACCGTGACCGGCCATGTACTCGTCCGCTGTACCGTATCGGTCCTATGGATTGGCTGACCGCCCCGTTCGAATTGGCGTTCCAGCAGCGGGCGCTGCTTGCGGGGTCGCTCGCAGCCGTCACGACGTCGGTCGTCGGCACCTGGGTTGTGATTCGGGGGATGACATTCCTGGGTGACGCACTCGTCCACGGCGTGATCCCGGGTATTGCCCTCGCCCTCCTGATCGGGTTCAATCCTCTGCTCGGGGCGGCGATGGCCGCGCTGGTCATGATCTGGGGGATCAATCTCGTTCACCGCCAGACAACCTTCTCGGAGGACACCGGCATTGGATTGCTCTTCGTCGGCATGCTCGGCTTTGGTGTGATTCTCATTTCGAAGTCGACGACGTACACCGGAAGCCTCACCGCAATCCTGTTTGGCGACGTGCTTGGCGTGACCCAGACCGACCTGATCGTGTTGGCTGCGATCACGGTCATCGCCGTTGGAGCCTCGGTTGTGTTCTACCGCAGCTTCCTCGTGCTCTCCTTCAACGAGCAGAAGGCCGCCCTGTACGGACTTCACCCCAGGGCAACCCACGTGCTGCTGCTGGTGCTCATTGTGCTGTCGATTGTGGGATCGTTTCAGACCGTCGGCACGCTGCTCGTGTTCGGATTGCTGGTCGGTCCGCCCGCCACCGCTGCGCTGCTCGTCAACCGGGTGCCGGTGATGATGGCCGTCGCTGCGTTGATCGGGGTTTTCTCGGTTGTGGCGGGACTGATCATCTCGTACCACGCCAACACATCGGGTTCAGCGACGATGGCGGTGGTGCCGATCGTGCTCTTCTTCCTCGTGCTCACGGCCAAGAACGTGGCAGCCGGGATTCGGGATCGGCGAACCGACGATGCCGCCGGATCTGCGGCGGGGGCGTAGGGCATGCCTGAGCTTCACCCAACTCCCGGCGTGGGGGCCGTCATCATGGAAGACGGGAGGCTGCTGCTGATCCGCCGCGGCCGCGGCGCGTTCCTGGGCTACTGGGCGGTTCCAGGCGGCCGCCAGCGTCACGGAGAAACCATGCGCGAGGCGGTCGCTCGAGAAGTGCTCGAAGAGACCGGCCTCACGGTGGACGTCGGGGATGTTGTGTGGGCCGGCGACATCATGGACGAAGCTCAGCCACCTGCGTATCACTACACGGTGGTCGACTTCGCAGCAACACCAACCGGCGGCCACCTCGAAGCGGGAGACGACGCCGCCGAGGTTCGGTGGGTCCCGATGGCAGAGGTGCGTGCGATGCGGCTCACGCCAACGATGAACAACCTGCTCGATCAGATCGGACTCTGACCTTGCGTCAGAGTCCCGACAGGCAGAGCTCTCCCGTCCTCGGGCTCTCGCTACCGCCCGAGTCGATCGTGGAGATCTGGTAGCAGTTCCGGTCATTCTCGAGCGAGCGGGGGAAATCGATGTAGGCGGTCCGACCGCCTCCCGCGTTGTAGGCCGGCCCGACGAGGGCGGCCGGGTCGTGGGCGATGGTCGCGAGGAGCGCCTTTGGACTACCCGGCAACTCCGAGAACCAGAGGAGGTACGAGGCCGTGTCCGGGGCTACGACGCGACTCCAGATGATCATCACTTCACCGCTGCCGCCGCCGATCCCAACGTCGAAGCCCGAGGGGGTGGGCGGTGGAACAGCTGGCAGGCACACTTCGGCGCTGCGTTGACCTTCGTGCCCAGCGCTGTCGACGGCCGAGACCTGGTAGCAGTGTTTCCCCTCGATCTGCGCCCTCAGATCGACGTAGGCCGTGCGGCCTCCACCGGCGTCGTAGGCCGGTCCCGGGAGTGCGGACGTGTCGTGGGGGACCTCGGCGAGCAGCGCCTTGGACGCAGCGGGGTCGTCGGAGTACCAGAGGCGATAGAGGTCGAGATCCGATTCGGAGTTCCGATCCCACTCCGGAATCACTTCGCCGCTGCCCCCGCCAATCTCGACGGTCAGGCCGCCGACGGTGCCCGGGGCCGGATCGGGCGCTGTGGTTGTGGTGGTTGTCGTTGTGGTGGTTGTCGTTGTGGTGGTTGTCGTCGGAGTCGTCGTCGTGGTTGTTGATGAGGTTGTGGAGGTCGGTGCTGTGGTGGTGGTTGAGGCCGATGTCTCGGGCGGGCTTGTTGTTGTGGTAACGCTCGACGAGACGGTCGTCACCGGCGGTGTTGCGTCGTCCGCAGCGTCTCCACAACCGGCTGCCGCGATGACCAACCCAACCGAGAGCAGAACGACGCGTATCGAGGTCATGGACGCATCGTCGCGCCAATCGGCCGGATCAACAAGGCCGTCCGGCTAGCGTCTCGCTCCATGATCGATGTTGCTTCGGCGAGAGCCGATACGCCAGGTGCCGCGTTCGTCACGCACTTCAACAATGCCGGCGCATCACTTCCCCCGCGACCGGTGCTGGACACGATCACCGACTACCTCCGCGAGGAATCTCGCTACGGGGGTTATGAGGTTGCCGAAGTTCACACGGAAGACCTGAGTGCGGTCTACGACACCGTGGCGACACTCGTTGGCGCGGATCGGGCCGAGATCGCGCTCACCGACAGTGCGACGCGTGCATGGGATTCCGTGTTCTCGGCGATGACCTTCCGTGAAGGTGACCGCATCCTCACGACCGCCAGTGAATACGCATCCAATGTGATCGCGTTCCTCCAGGTGGCGAAACGGACCGGTGCCTCAGTTGAGGTCGTGCCGAGCCGACCGACCGGTGAGATCGACTTCGATGAACTCGATGCCATGATCGACGAGAGGGTCCGTCTGATCGCCATCAACCACGTGCCAACGAACAGTGGATTGGTCAATCCGGCCGCCGCCGTTGGACGGGTGGCGAAAGCTCACGGTGTTCCATATCTCCTCGACGCCTGCCAGTCGGTCGGTCAGATGCCGATCGATGTCGAAGAGATCGGGTGCGACCTGTTGTCCGCCACGTCCAGGAAGTTCCTTCGCGGGCCACGCGGGACCGGATTCCTCTATGTGCGCAGGTCAATGCTTGCCAACCTCGAACCGACGGTGCTCGACCTGCACGGTGCGCGGTGGGAGGCGCTCAACCGGTATGTCATGCGACCTGATGCCCGCCGGTTCGAGCTGTGGGAGCGATCACCGGCGCTTGTGCTGGGCATGGGTCGGGCAGCCGCGTATGCCGTGCAGGTGGGGCTCGATGACATCTGGGAGCGCGTCTCGTCCCTTGGTGCGATGCTCAGATCGGCGCTCACCGACGTACGCGGTGTGACCGTCCGTGACATCGGGTTGGTGAAGGGAGCGATCGTCACATTCACCGTGGATGGTCGCGAAGCAAACGATGTGAAGGCCGCGCTGCGGGATCAGGCCATCAATGTCTCCGTGGTGACACGGAATTCGGCACGATTCGACATGGAGCAGCGGCAACTCCCCGACCTCACGCGGGCCTCGGTGCACTACTTCAACACGAAGAGGGAGATCGAACGGCTCGTGGAAGCTGTGTTCGCTCTCTGAGCTGTTCGTCCCTGATCAGGGGTATGGATCGCCGGCGATGAACGCGGCAATCACTGTAGGGGCATCCTCAGTAGGGACAACGTAGGCACGCCCGTCGTTGCCCTTGTGGTTCTTCACCGGGAGCGTGACACGATCGATATCCGTGGAGCTCAGACCAAGAGCAGCACGGCCGAGATCGGTCATGAGGCCGAGGCTCAGCCCTTCATCGGCAGTGATGTTGTCTGCGAACGTGGGGAGGAACGTGGGGAGGTTGAAGGCGCTCGAAGGCGAGGCAACCTGATCGAAGAGCTGCACCATGATGTCCTGCTGGCGCTGCGTTCGTGCAATATCTCCGCCCCCTGTGCCGCTCCACGAACCGTTCTCGTATACCTCATATTGGCGGGAACGGGCGTATGCGACGGCCATCTCCCCATCCAGCGTCTGCGTGCCCGCCTCGGTGGCGAATCCCGACTTGCTGTCTCGAGCTGCGAGCGGGAAGTCGAAGGTGACACCTCCGAGCGAGTCGACGATTCGTCCGAATCCGCCGAAGTCGATCTCCACGAAGTGGTGAACGGGGATCCCCGTCTCCTGCTGGACTGTTTTGATGAGGAGGTCCGGACCGCCGACGACGTATGAAGCGTTCAACCGGTTGGTCCCATTGCCGTCGATGTCAACCATGAGGTCGCGTGGAAGACTCAGAAGCTGGATCCGTTCACCCGGCACCATGTGCGCGAGCATCATCACGTCGGTCCTGCGGCCGGCGAACTCACCGAATGCATCCTCATTCCAGTCGTCCGGGAGATTCGATCGGTCATCCGTTGCGATCACGAGGAAGTTGACCGGGTCTGAGGTACCGGGTGCCAACGTAGCAAGGCTCGTGAGTTCGGCAGAGTCGATGCGATCGATCTTGCTCTCAGTCCACATCACGTATCCGATCGTGCCGAAGATGGCAACGAGCGCAAAGGCGAGCAGCACCAGGACCGCTTTCTTGCCGAAGCCGCCCTTCCGCTTCGTCGGCGGAGGTGCTGCTGGCGGCGGGGTGGTGGCGGTGGTGGGGAATTCTTCGGTGGTCATGGATTCCATTCCAAATCAGATGCCGTTGAGCCTAGGAACGATCCCCGGATAGGAGCCGTGGATTACGCTCACCCCATGGCTACTGAGACTCCCATCAAGATTCACTCGCAAGACGTGACCGAAGGGCCGGCGAGGGCGGGAGCGAGAGCAATGCTCCGAGCCGTCGGGCTCAGTGAGAGCGACTTCGCGAAGCCCCAGGTCGGCGTGGTCAGCGCGGGAAACGAAGTGACGCCGTGCAACCTCACCGGGCCGAAGCTTTCTGCGCGAGCCCGGGAGGGCGTGTACGAGGCGGGCGGCGTCGGGTTGGTGTTCACCACCATTGCGGTTTCCGACGGGATATCGATGGGCCACGAGGGGATGCGCGCCTCGCTCGTGTCTCGAGAAGTCATCGCCGATTCGGTCGAGTTGGTAATGCACGCTGAGCGTTTCGATGCGATGGTCTCAATCGCCGGATGTGACAAGTCCCTGCCGGGGATGCTGATGGCAGCAGCCCGGCACAACCTGCCCTCGGTGTTCCTCTACGGAGGGTCGTCACTTCCCGGCAAGCTCGATGGTGTTGATATCTCGATCGTCGACGTCTTCGAGGGTATTGGGGCCCACTCCGAGGGCCGCATCGACGACGAACAGTTGCTTCGCATCGAGCAAGCTGCCTGTCCCGGCGACGGCTCCTGCGCAGGGATGTTCACGGCAAACACGATGGCTTCGGTAGGCGAGGCGCTCGGTATGTCGCTCCCAGGGAGCGCGTCCGTTCCCGCGGTCTCCACACGGCTCGACGACTATGCCCGGCAGTCGGGGGAGGCAGCCATGGAACTGCTGCGCTCCAACATCCGTCCCCGGGACATCATGACCCGCAAGGCGTTTGAGAACGCCATCACCGTGGTGATGGCCCTCGGCGGATCGACGAATGCGGTGCTCCACCTGCTCGCCATCGCCCACGAAGCTCGTGTCGACCTGACGCTCGAGGACTTCGACCGAATCAGCAGGAAGACACCACACGTGGGTGACCTCAAGCCCTTCGGCCGGTATCACATGGTCGACCTCGATCGTATCGGCGGTGTGCCGGTGGTTCTGCGCGCGCTCTACGACGAAGGGCTGATCCACGGCGACACGCTCACCGTGACCGGTCAGACGATGGCCGAGAACCTCCAAGATGTCTCATTCCCGGAAGAGCAGGATGTGATGCGGGCGATGGCCGATCCAGTCGCCGACCAGGGTGGGATAGCGATTCTGCGCGGAACGCTTGCACCCGGAGGAGCGGTCGTGAAGATCGCAGGTGTCGACCTCGACGTCTTCGAAGGCAGGGCGCGAGTGTTCGACGACGAGCAGCACGCCCTCGAAGCACTCTGGGCACACGATCTCCACCCCGGCGACGTTGTGGTGATTCGATATGAGGGCCCATCCGGCGGTCCCGGCATGCGGGAGATGCTCGCGATCACGGCGGCGATCAAGGGTGCGGGTCTCGGCAAGGACGTGCTCCTGATCACCGACGGCCGATTCTCCGGAGGCACGACCGGCCTGTGTATCGGCCACGTGGCTCCCGAGGCAGCCAAGGGTGGTCCGATGGCTCTTGTCCAGGAGGGAGACAGGATTCGGGTTGATCTTCCGGCCAGGCAGCTCGATCTTCTCGTTGATGAAGCCGACCTGGAGTCCCGGCGTGCCGCCCTGTCGGTGCCTGAGCCTCGATACCCGACCGGTGCGCTTGGCAAGTACGCCAGGCTGGTCGGCTCGGCAGAGCGCGGCGCCGTCTGCGACTGAGCCACCGGCGATGCGGCGAGGGCACGGTTTCCGCATCGGTGCCACTACCGTGTCCGGCATGGAACTCAGCATCGAATACTGCGTCGCCTGAAGCTACACCAGCCGTGCCGTGAGCATGGCCGAACAACTGCTCGACGAGTTCGAGCAAAACATCAGTCGTTTGACCCTCATCCCGTCTGGTGGGGGCCGATTTGAAGTGATGCTCGACGACCGGATGATCTACTCGAAGGCCGCAACCGGCCAGCACCCCGACTTCGAGGCGGTCGCCGTACCCCTCCGGGAAATCCTGGGGTAGAGCGTCGCGCGACTCAAATCTCTAGCCCGATAGCCTTTTGGTTGTGAAACAGGGAACCGGCAGAACCGTCCTCGTGACCGACCTCTTCGAGTCGGAGGGCCCCTTCCAGGAGGCGGCGCGCGACTTCGTCGCGGGCATGTGCAGTGTCTGCGGGATCATCATCGCTGAACAAGATGCCAGGTTCCACAATGCCGGCTACCTCTGCTCAGATTGCTGGCAGTTCGCCGGTGGCCACGAGGGTTAGGCCCGTCGAACTCGTCAGGCGATGTCGACGCGCTCTCCACGGACCCACGTCTCGTACACGACCGTCTCCCTCAACTCCTCGGGGTCGACCGTGACGGGATCCCGATCGACGACGATCACGTCCGCAGGGCTCATTGGAGCGAGCGGCAGAGGCTCGCCGAGTGCAACTGCTGCGCCGTCTGTGAAGAGTGCGAGGGCCCGGTTGGGGAGGAGACCCTCGGCGCGCATGACCCCTGCCCGGTCGCGGGCGAGCGCCATACCGGCCCATGGGTCCGGCGACTCGACCGGGCTGTCCGAACCTCCGCCCAGTGGAACACCCGCGTAGTCCAACGAGGCAAACGGGTAGGTCGAGACGACACGGTCCGCTCCCACCCGGTCGGCGATCCACTCGAACTCGGATCCGAGGAAGGCAGGTTGCACCGATGCGATTGCCCCGAGCCGCGCCATACGGGCGATATCAGATCGCTCCAGGACAGATGCGTGTTCGATGCGAAGCTTTCGCGGGTCCGCCCCTTCGGCAACGAGTTCCTCGAAAAGATCGATGACCGCGCCGTTCGCCCGATCGCCGATCGCGTGGATCGCGACCATTCCGCCCATGTCGAGTGAGGCTCTGGCCAGTTCCCGGTCCGATGCGTCGAGGCGCATGGTTCCCATCTCGTCCGGCCGATCGGAGAACGGAGCGTGCATCGCCGCCGTGTGACCTCCAAGGCTCCCATCGGCGAATCCCTTGTATCCGGCCCACCGAAGGCGGTCGCTCCCGACGTCGATGCGGTGTGCGGCATCGGCGAGTCCGTCGACCGTGTGGGCGATCACAAACGCGTGGACCGTGATTGGGAGGCGGTCCGCGACCGTTGCAAGGCGAGCGACTTCGTCTCCGAGGCTTGCCCATGGCCCGTCACCGAGACCGAGAATCGCCCCGATGGAAGTGATGCCCATGGCCGTGAGGCCCGTCAGCGCCCGGAGCAGAGAAGCATCGGTGACCGCTTCCGACGCGTCGAGACGAGTTGAGACCAGATCGATCGCGGTCTCGCGCAGAATCCCGTTCGGTTCACCCGCTTCGTCGCGGTCGATCGAACCGTCCCCCGGGCCTTGCGTAGAGCGATCGATGCCGGCAACACGGAGAGCGGCGGTATTGACGATCGCGACATGCCCGCAATAGCGATGGACAAGGACCGGGCGGTCGGGTGCAGCCGCATCGAGGTCCTCGCGAGTGGGGAGTCGACGCTCGACGAGGGACTCGTCATCGAGTCGCAGGGCGACGAACGGGGAGTCCGGCGCGAGATCCTTCGAAGCAGCCCGGATCGTGTCCTGCAGCATGCTGATGCTCGTCACACCTTCCAGCGAGACTCCGAAGAGTGAGGCCGCATACGGAACCGGGTGCATGTGGGCGTCCCGCATCCCCGGCAGGAGGAACGCGCCTTCGTAGTTCTCGACCCGAACTCCGGGCTGCCGGAGGGTTCGATGGTCGCCGACGGCAACGATGCGGTCGTCGTGCATCAGCACGGCATTCCCGTGGATTCCGCGGGCGGTCCGCACTGACTCACCAATGAGGAGGCGTCGGCGTGACGTCATCGCAGACGGTCGGGAAGGAGCGGCTCGATGATCTCCTGGAGTCCGTCGTGAACCAACCCGTTGGTGGCGAGCACGAGCGGTGTCGTTGGGGCGGAGTCGATACCGAAGAGATCGGTGACCCGGCCGCCTGCCTCGCGAACGATAAGGATCCCGGCTGCCTGGTCCCACGGGGCGAGACCGAGCTCCCAATACGCTTCGTATCTCCCTGCCGCGACCCAAGCGAGGTCGAGAGCCGCCGAACCGAATCTACGGATGCCGTTGACCGAAGCAAGCACCGCACCGACGACCCGTGCGTACTCATCGGCGTAGTCGCCGTGGTCATAGGGGAAGCCGGTCGCGGCTACCGAACGATCGAGGCTCTCGACCGGTGACACACTGATCGGGCGCTGGTTCAGGTACGCACCGCCTCCGGCGGCGGCGGCGGTAAAACACTCATCACGGAGCGGGTCGTAGATGACCCCGACGAGCGGTCGGTCACCGTCCCACAGGGCGACACTCACTGAGATCTGTGGGATACCGTGGACGAAGTTGACCGTGCCGTCGAGTGGGTCGACGATCCAGAGGCGCCCTTCGGGATAGGTGCCCCCGCTCTCTTCGGCGAGGATCGCATCGTCCGGGCGGTGTTCGGCGATGATGGAGAGCACTGCGGCTTCGGAGGAATGATCGGTCGCCGTTACCGGGTCGAACTGGCGCTTGTACTGCGGCGTCACACTCTGGTGGAAGCCGTCCCGAACAATCGCACCACCAGCGCGCGCAGCAGCAACAGCAATGTCGAGGTCGTTCATAGCCCGAAGACTAGGAGACTCGAGATCCGAGACTTGAGATCCGAGACTCGAGACTTGAGATCCGAGACTCGAGACTTGAGATCCGAGATCATCGCAGCTCTGTCTCGTGTCTCAAGCCTCACGTCTCATGTCTCACGTCTCACGTCTCAAGTCTGTCCCCTCACTACTCTCCGGCTCTCATGCTTTCCTACCTTGCGGCATTTGCCAGCGCCTTGTTGATGTGGGCTGCGTTCCCGCCGTTGGACATCGGGCCGCTGGCGTTCGTCGCCCCGATTCCTCTGTTCTGGGCGTTACGACGCGTCGAGCGGGGTTTCGAGGCTGTCACCATCGGATTCCTCTGGGGAACCGTGTTCTTCGGGTTGCTGTTGTTCTGGATCAGCATCCTCGGGTTCATTGCCTGGGTGCCTCTCGTCATGCTGATGGCGGCCTACTTCGCCCTCTACGGCCTTGTTGTGTGGCTCTTCCGCCTCTGGCCGGCGTGGAGATGGTGGCTCATCGCGGTCGGGTCATGGGCGGTCATCGAGTTCGTTCGCGCCCGTTTCCCTTTCGGTGGGTTCCCCTGGGGCAACATCGGGTACGCCGCCGGCGGCTTCCC
>Ga0316198_10002049_pt1 | contig 12082 bp, 12 predicted proteins | sample OudBieAanoxic_MG_FD_204935 | JGI IMG/M metagenome (GOLD analysis project Ga0316198, IMG submission 204935) | Coastal sediment microbial communities from Oude Bieten Haven, Netherlands - site A anoxic | ecosystem: Environmental > Aquatic > Marine > Coastal > Sediment | place: Netherlands... | reverse complement strand
TCGGTGCGATCGAGCTCGGCGCAAACGGCAGCGTCTACAACTCGAAGTACCTGATGCCGAGCTTCCGCTTCACGGTCGTCCCGGGTCTCGAGGTGCATACCCAGTTCCTTGTAGGCTGGGTCGATAAGCTCGACCAGCTCATCTACCAGGCGAGCAATGACAAGTGCGGCTTCACAGCCGAGTGCTTCATGGGCTGGGAGGCGGACCTCGCCCTGCGCGCCAGGATGGGCGCCAAGGACATCGTTTGGATCGACCTCGAGACCGGCATGATGCAACCAAAGCAGGCGTTCACGAACGCCGGCTTCAACGATGCTTGGCTCTGGACCGTGCAGCTCCGCGCTGCCATGATCTTCTAACCGGGTGTGGCCATGAGAAAGGAACCAACCATGAAACTATTCAATCTTATATGGGTTCTCGCATTGGCTGGCGCGGTAGCGGCATGCAACAGCGGATCACCAATCACGGGTGAGTCACCTCCACCCATGGCCGGAAGCGGCGGTAGCGGCGGCAGCGCCGGCACCGGCGGCGGTGGCGGCGTGATACCGGGGAACTGCACCACCGCGGAGAACGAGGCTGTCTATGCCGAGCTCGAGTTCACCAACGGCAAGGGCGAGATGTCGACTGGCACCGATGCCTCCTCGGCGATCGGCAGCGAATGCGTCCGTGGGTCGGTGAGCTCCGTGCCACCGGTCGGCGGCTGCGGCACGGAAACCTTTGCGGTCATCGCCTGCTTCCCCGACTGCCCCGATCCCGTCGTTCAAGCGCTGGCCGACTGCGTGGCGCAGTGCACGGGTGACACCATTGAAGATATCACGGGCATGAGGCTCACAGAGGACTGTCTGGAGTGTACCGGAGCTACCGTCGCCTGTGGCGCGGTCTTCTGCACGACCCCTTGCATTGCAGACACCACCGCCCAGATCTGCATCGACTGCCGTTGCGACAACAACTGTACGCCGGAATTCGTCATCTGCTCGGGCATCCCAAGCGACGACTGCTAGCTCCGCACGAACACAGCGACTCGAACTGAAGAAGGGCCCCCACATCGTGGGTGCCTTTTTTCGTTTAACTCGTCGGCGAGAGCCCTGGGCAGGCGGCGGCGATCAACTGCACGATAGACCGGCAGGGATAGGAATCGATTGGCTCGCGATCGCGCCAGTCGTACACGCCCCGGCAGTCGAGCTCGGCCGCACACTCAAACCACGTCTCGATCGCGGCCCCGCAGGCATCCGACAGGTCTCTGCCTTCTGCCAAGTTTGCCTCGCAGCCTTGCCTGCAAGCCGCCTCATCGCCCTCGAAGGCCTCGCATTCGCCAATGGCCTTCGCGCAGAAGGCAATGCAAGCCGGCCCGGGCTCGAGCATGATGGTTCCCCCAGTACCGCCGGTGTCCGTTCCCCCGCCACAGCCCAGGGCGCCGATGCTCAAACAGAGCCATGCGCCACAAATCAATCTAAGCATCGCGTACCTCAGTAGTTCTTACCGACAATCTCTTGGACTCGGGTCATCAGGGACTTCGAGTAGAGCCGTCCGGCCAGTGAATTGCGAGCATCTCGCTGAACCGCTTCCCAGGCATCCTTGTTGCGCCAGATGTTTACGGACTTGAGTCGGCCGGCGAGAGCTTCGCTGGCTTCCTTGTCCATTCGCCGACCGCCCTCGCGGAATTCCTCGGCGTGGTCTTTCGCGCTCTGCCGAATGTGGTCCTGTGCCGCCTTCGGGAGCGCGGCGATCCGGTCCTTCTTGATCACGTAGGCGCCGACTACGATGCCACCGCCGGGCTTGGTCATGGTCTTGAGCTTGGTGTGCCACTGAAAAGCGAGGACGCCGATCGAGGAGGCGATGACCGTATCGACCATCCCCGTTTGAAGGCCGGAGAAGACCTCTGGCAGGCCCATCGTGACGCCATTGGCGCCAGCGGCTTCGATGAACGCTCTCATCGTTGGCGAACCGCGCCAGACCCAGGGTCGAACGTTCTTCAAGTCATTGGGGTGCTGGATCTTGTGATGGGAGAAGATCCGGACCTGCCCGGAATCCCCCCAGGAGATCAGCTCGTAGCCGGCCTTGTCGAAGAGGGCGACCAGGTCGGGGCCGAGCTTCTCGCGCACATCGTCGAGCGCCGGGTAGCTGGTGATCAGTCCTGGCGCCTGGAGCACCAGCACCTGCGGCACCAGCGCGCCGAGGCCAGTCGAGGTCAACAGAGCGCCGTCCAACTGACCGACGCGCATCTTGCGAACCACCGTCATCTCGTCGCCGGCCACGCCGCCGTCGTACATTTTGAGGTTCACCTCTCCGTTGGTGACCTCTTTGAGCTCTTTACGGAGCCGCTGAAAGGCCTTTCCGATCCCGGACTGCCTGGGCGCCAAGGTAGCAAGTCGAAGCTGGTGCGTCGGTTCCGCCGGCGCGTCGATCTCGACGTCGGCCGGTTTGGCGTTCGGCGCGGGGGCCTCTTCGGCTCTCGCTTCAGCCCGAAACGAATCGCCGCTGACCAGGAACGCGAAGAGAACAAATGACGACAAGAAGAGAACGCGATGCATCCTGAAGCAAAGCACGAAGCCGGCGCGGCCTCAAGATCCCCCGCTGGTCGCCCGCATGACACCGCTGTTGCGCAGCTCCAGGCCGTCGAGACAGCCCGAAATGTCTTCGAGTAGCTGTGGGACGGCAGATGGGTCGGCGATGGGGTTCACCACGCAGACGTCGACGCCTGCCGCGGCGTAGGCGCGAATGCGGGCGCGTACGGTTTCGCGATTGCCCACGACGGCCATCGCCTCGCAGAGCCGGTCGGTCACGCCCTTGGCCACGCCTGCCCTGTCGCCCTTGGCAAAGGCTTCGCGAATCTGCCGCGCTTCGTCTGCATAGCCGATCCACTCGAAGCACTTGTTGTAGCCGGGCGTGGCTGCGTAGGCGCCGAACACCGTGCGTATGAGATTCCGCCCCATATCGGGGTCGTCGGCCATCACGACGTGAAGCCGGGCCACGACTTCGATCGCGTTGGGGTCACGCCCTGCCTCCTCGGCGCCGGCGCGAACCTCGCCGAGCACCTGCCCAAGCGCCGATTCGGGAACCATGTTGAGACAAACCCCGTCGCACAGGGCGCCGGTGAGGCGCAGCATCCCCTTGTTGAGCGCGCCGAGATAGATCGGAACCTCCCCGACGGTCGCGCCTCCGAGCCGAAAGCCTTTCACCGAGAGGGTCTTGCCCTCATAGCTGGTCTTCTTTCCGCTCATCATCTGGCGCAGCACCTCTACGTGCTCGCGCATGCGGGTGAGCGGCTTGTCGAATGGCTGGCCGGCCCAATCCTGGACGATGTTCGGAGACGAGAGACCGATGCCCAGGATGAAGTTCCCTTTGGTCATCTGGCTCAGGGTCATGGCTGCCATCGCGTGAACCATCGGGGTCCGCGTCTGCGCTGGAACCACCGCCGTCCCGATGCGCGTTCCGGGCAAGCCCTGCGCAACCGCGCCGGCTAGCGCATAGGAATCACCGCCATTGACCTCCGCCATCCAGACCTCTTCGTAGCCCCGGTCGACGGCCCCCTTCGCCAGCTCGACCGCTTTGTCCGCCCCCCCAAGCGGCAGGGTCATGCCCAGCCGTACGTTCTTTTCTGCGCGCTCCATCCGCGAACTTTAGTCCAAGACCTCGATTCCAGGTCCCGAATTTTTGCTCATTTGGTTCTCAGAAGCTGCTAACACCGAGCAATGAGCGACTCCTTCGAGGTTCGTGCGCCGATGCAGGCTCTGGTCGTCACGGTTCGCGCCGAAGTCGGTCAGGCGGTCGCTCCGGGCCAGCCGCTCGTGATCCTCGAGGCGATGAAAATGGAGCACATTGTCGCTGCGGAGCGAGGCGGAGTCGTTCGCAAGGTGCTGGTCGACGCCGACGCGATGGTGGCGGCCGGAGACTTGCTCGTCCTTCTCGAACCGGCGGAGCATGCCGAGCTTGCGAGGGCTGCCGTGGAGGAGGCGTCGCTCGACGCAATCCGGCCGGACCTTGCCGAAGTCATGCAGCGACACGCCTTCGGGCTCGACGAGAACCGCCCGGAGGCCGTCGCGAAGCGCCGCAAGACCGGCCAGCGAACCGCTCGTGAAAACATCGCGAACCTCGTCGACGAAGGGACCCTGGTCGAGTACGGCGCACTGGTGATCGCAGCTCAGCGACGGCGGCGGCCGATCGACGAGTTGATCCGGCGAACGCCCGCGGACGGCATGGTCGCCGGTGTCGGCCGTGTGAACGGGGAGGCCTTCGGGGAGGCGCGTACGCTCTGCGTCGTCATGTCCTATGACTACACGGTCCTCGCGGGCACGCAGGGCACGATGAATCACCTCAAAAAAGACCGGATGTTCGAGCTCGCCGAGGAGCGAAGCCTGCCCGTGCTGCTCTTCGCGGAGGGCGGGGGCGGTCGTCCGGGCGATACGGATCACGCCATCGTGGCAGGCCTCGATTGCCGAGCGTTTCAGTACTTCGCCGAGCTGTCGGGCAGGGTTCCGCTCGTCGGCGTGAGCTCAGGCCGGTGCTTCGCGGGGAACGCCGCGCTGCTCGGCTGCTGCGATGTGGTGATCGCCACCAAGGCATCGAACATCGGCATGGGCGGACCAGCCATGATCGAAGGCGGAGGGCTCGGCGTGTTTGCGCCCGAAGCGGTAGGGCCCTCGGCTTCTCAATATCGCAACGGGGTGATCGATGTGTTGGTCGAGGACGACGACGAGGCGGTGGCGGCGGCGAAGAAGTACCTCTCGTACTTTCAGGGCACCCTCAGCGGCTGGACCTGCGCGGACCAGCGCTTACTGCGCTCGGCAATTCCGGAGAACCGCCTTCGCGTCTATGAGGTGCGCGAGGTCATCGAGATTTTGGCGGACGAGGGCTCCGTACTCGAGCTCAGGGGCGGCTTCGGCGCCGGCATGGTGACCGCTCTTGGGCGGGTCGAAGGAAGGCCTGTCGGCATCATCGCCAACAACCCGATGCACCTCGGGGGCGCGATCGACGGGGAGGCCGCCGACAAGGCGAGCAGCTTCATGAAGCTCTGCAGCGCCTTCGGTATTCCACTGGTCTTCCTTTGCGACACGCCGGGTTTCATGGTCGGGCCGGAAGCTGAAGAGACAGGGCTCGTAAAACGCGCCGCGAAGCTCTTCACGACGAGCGCAGCGCTCGAGGTTGCATTTTGCACGATCGTCTTGCGCAAGGGCTACGGGCTTGGGGCGCAGTCGATGGCAGGAGGCAGCTTCAAGGCGCCCGCGTTCACGATCTCTTGGCCGACCGGCGAGTTCGGAGGCATGGGGCTCGAAGGCGCGGTGAAGCTCGGCTTTCGAAAAGAGCTGGCGTCGGTCGAAGATCCCGAAGCGCGCGAACATATGTTCCAGCAGATGGTGGACAAGCTCTACGAGCGCGGGAAAGCGGTCAACATGGCGGCGCACTTCGAAATCGACGCGGTGATCGACCCGGTCGAGAGCCGCCGCTGGATCCTGAGCGCCATCGCCGAGTCCTAGCCTTTTAGCGACGCATGGACCTCGTCGGCTGCCCGGGCGCCTGCCGAGATGGCGCCGTCCATGTAGCCGCACCAGCGCTTGGCGCTCTCGGTGCCCGCCCAGTAAATGCGGCCGCTCGGCTTTCGTAGATGCTCGCCGCCGGAGGTCAGCACGCCGGGCGTCAGCGGGGTGATGCAGCCCGTGCTCCAAGGGTCTGCGGCCCAGTCCTTCTCCACATAGCCGGTCGCATCGAGGGCCTTCGGCCCGAAGTAGCGGGCGAGCTCTTTCTTCAGTCCTTCTTCGCGCGCTTCTCGGTCGGCCAGGTGCGGACACTCCACCACCGAAAGGAAACAACTGAGCACGCCAAGCGATCCGTCTTCGGGAGAGTTGTCGAAGACCAGTTGGATCGTGCTCCGGTCACTCTGCATCGCGCCGTTGAGACCATCTGCGCGCCAGAAGGGTCGCTCGTACAACATGGCGGCTTTGACCAGCGGCAGGCGCGGCAGGCGTGCCCAGCCAGTCGCCAAGTCTTGGCGCGGCTTGGGCAAGGCCGGTGCGAAGTCGATGCGGGTGGTGTCGGCCGGGGCCATGGCGACGATGACGCGGTCGGCGGTGAAGGTCTCGGCCCTGGTCACGACGCGCATGCGCTCAGGAGCCTGGTCCTCGACGCGAAGAACAGGCCGTCCGAGCAGCACGCGATCGCCGAGCTCGACCGCCATGCGCTCCGAGATCACCTGCGAGCCGCCGTCGATGCGCTGGTCCTGGGCGCCTCCGTCGTTGAGGATCACCGGCAGGAGACCTCCGGCGGAGCGCAGATAGTGAAGGACCCAGAGCAGCGAGATGCGCTCGGGGTAGCCCGACCAGACCGCGCGGCTGATCAAGCGAAACACCGAAGGCGTGAAGCTCGTGGCGGCGTGTTGGCGCAGCCAGTCGCCGAGGGTGGTCTGGTCGAGCGCCGAGGCATCGTTCATGCGCCAGGGCTCGCCAACCGGCATCTTCTTGCAGAGCCGATCGAGCTTCCAGGCCACTCTGCCGAAGTCAGCTGCTTCCGAGAGGCTGACGTCGGGCAGAAAGCCGCGCGAGATCAGGCCTTCGATGTCGTAAGTCGTGTCGCCCTCGTAGTACTGATCGAAGGCGCCGATCCCTAGCTCATCGATCAGGGCGGCGATGGCGTTCTGGCCCGGTCCGATCCACTCGCCGCCGACCTCGACGATGTGCCCGTTTCCGATCGGCATGTTGAGGATGCGACCGCCGACGCGCTCGCGCGCCTCGAGAACGAGCACGGAGTCGACTCCGCGCTTGTGGAGCTCGCGGCCGGCCATCAGCCCCGAAAGCCCTCCGCCGATGACGATCACATTCACGTGCCGGGCCATGGTCGCCGATTCGTCGGAACTGGCGGCCCGCACAAGGCCAGGCGCTCCAATCGACGCCGCCGCCGCGCCTCCGGTCAGTTGGACAAACCGCCTACGGTTGAGTCGATTCGTCATGGTGATGGGCACCCCTCCCCGGCTGCGAGCCAGGCGACGATCGGACGAAGATCGTCTGCCGGCACCGTCTTCACTACTCCCTGCATGATCGCGTCCGCGGCTCCGCGTGTCCCCGCAGCCGCTTCTGCGAGACGACGCTCGAGGTAGCCGGCGTACTGCCCGCAGAGCCGAGACGCGAGCAAGCCGTCGTTCCCCTCGGCGTTTGCTCCGTGACACGCGACACAGTGCTGCGCGTAGAGGCTTGCGCCCTGGGCTCGTTCCTCTTTGCTGGCATCGCTAGGAACGGCATCGAGTGCGGGTAGCTCCGAAAGGTACATGGCGATGTCGCTGATCTCCTTGGGCGGCAAGGTGCGTGCGTACGGGTCCATCACAGCAAGACGCATCATCCCAGCCTTCAAGCGGTAGAGCTTGTTCTCCAAGACCGCGCGCCTCTGAGCGGTCAAGCTCGGGATCGAGCCATCGGGCCTGCCACTGCCATCGTGCAGATGACACGAGACGCAGTGCCTATATGCAGCCGGCTCGCCAGCCGGTGTTGGGTCTTGCAGCACATCGGCGATGCGCGCGGCCTGGGCCGGACTCGGCCCGCGCGACATGAGCCAGGTCAGTGCCGCAAGACCGAGCACCACGAGGACCAACACGACCATGATGAGAATGCGCACTGCGGACGCGAGCATACCAGAGGATTCCGCTCAGCGGCGGGCTCCGATGTGGTAATGAAGGACCGCCCATGGAAACCGTCGACCAGGTCCAACTCAACTTCGACCCAGGCCGTATCGAGGAGCTGTCATGAGCGAGAAGAAGCCCATCGTCGTTCGACGTGAAGGCGCGGTCGCCACCGTCGAGCTCAACGACCCGCCCTACAATCGCCTGAGCATGGCCTTAATCGACGCGCTCGAGACGGCGGTCGACGAAATCGAACGAGACCCGAGCGTTCGTGCGGTCGTCTTGCGAGGCGAAGGCAGGGAGAACTTCTCGGTGGGGGCCGACATCCGCGAGTTCGGCGCTGCGGCGGGGGGCCGTGGCGTCCAGGCGTTCATCGAGCAGCGTCTGCAAGTGATCCGCAGCATCGAAACCATGAGCAAGCCCGTGGTCTGCGCGATTCGTGGTGCTTGCCTCGGCGGCGGCCTCGAGATCGCCCTGGCCTGTCACTTCCGAATTGGCGCACGTGGGGCGAAGATCGGCCTACCCGAAGTCGAGCTGGGCGTCGTTCCTGCCTGGGGAGGCACGCAACGCCTGACCCGCGCTGTGGGGCGCGCGCGGGCGCTCGAAATCATGCTGCTCGCAAAGAAGCTGAGCGCCGACGAGGCCTTCGAGGCTGGCGTGCTCAACGCCGTCTGCGAGCCCGATGAGCTCGACGCTCGGGTCGACGAGCTTGCGCGCGAGCTCGCGTCGAAAGCTCCGCTCGCCGTGGCCGGGATTCTGGACGCCGTCATCCAAGGCGGACCGAAGTCTCTCTCCGAGGGTCTCGCACACGAGTACGCGGCGCTCGAACGGGTGATGACCTCCGAAGATCTGCAAGAAGGAGTGATGGCCTTCTTCCAGAAGCGGCCCCCCGAGTTCAAAGGGAAGTGAACGATTATTTCTTAGCTAGCTTTGCCCAGGAGTCCTTGAGCTGGATGGTGCGATTGTAGACTGGTCGCTCGGGACTGCTATCGGGGTCGACGACGAAGTACCCGAGCCGCTCGAATTGAACGCGCTCGCCGGGGCCGCGCACGGCTAGGTTGGGCTCGAGCTTGGCGTGCTCCAGCAGTTCGAGCGACTCCGGGTTGATGCGCGAGGTGAAGTCGCCTTCGAGCGCGTCGTCCAGGGGGTTCTCGTCGTCGAAAAGCCGGTCGTAGAGGCGCACCTCGGCGTCGACGGCATGCTTGGCGCTCACCCAGTGAATGGTGCCCCGCACCTTGCGTCCGTCCGGCGCATTGCCGCCCTTGGACTCCGGATCCCAAGTGCAGCGAAGCTCCACGACGTTTCCGGCCTCGTCTTTGATCACCTCGTTGCAAGTGACGAGCGCACCGTAGCGAAGCCGGACTTCCTTCCCAGGCGCCAGGCGGAACCACTTCTTCATCGGCTCTTCCATGAAATCGTCGCGCTCGATGAAGACCTCGCGGCTCAGGTGCAGGCGCCGCGAACCGAAGCTCTCGTCGTTCGGGCTGAAGGGCGCCTCTAGCTCGATGTCCTCACCTTCGGGGAAGTTCTCGATCACGAGCTTCAGGGGGCGAAGCACCGCCATGGTCCGAGGCGAGGTCGCGTTGAGGTCCTCGCGAAGGGCGTGCTCGAGGAGGCCCACGTCGACGATGCTGTCCCGGCGTGAGACCCCGATCCGCTCGGCGAAGCGCCGAATCGCAGCGGGCGTGTACCCCCGGCGGCGCATTCCCGCGATGGTGGGCATCCGCGGATCATCCCAGCCCTTCACGTGCCCTTCTTCGACCAGCCTCTTGAGCAGTCGCTTGCTCATGACCGTGTAGGTCAGGTTCAGTCGAGCGAACTCGTACTGCCAGGGCATCGGGTCGAAATCGAAGTGCGTGACGAACCACTGGTAGAGCGGGTTGTGATGCGCGAACTCCAGGGTGCAGACCGAGTGCGTGATCCCCTCAAAGGCGTCGGACATCGGATGCGCGTAGTCGTACATCGGGTAGATGCACCAGTCGTCGCCCGTCCGGTGATGAGTCACCTTGCGAATACGGTACATCAAGGGGTCGCGCAGGTTCACGTCCTTCGACGCCATGTCGATCTTCGCACGAAGCACGTGCGCGCCCTCTTCGAACTTCCCGGCGCGCATGCCGACGAGGAGCTCGAGGTTCTCTTCGACGCTTCGGTCGCGGTACGGGCTGTTCACACCAGGCTTGTAGAAGTCTCCGCGACCCTCGCGTATCTCTCCGAGGGTTTGGCTGTCGACGTACGCGAAGCCACGTTTGATCAAGTCGACGGCACAGTCGTAGAGCCTCTCGAAGTAGTCGGATGCGAAGTACTCGTGGCTACCCCAATCGAAGCCCAGCCAGCGTACATCTTGACGAATCGACTCGACGTACTCGGTGTCCTCTGCTTCGGGGTTCGTGTCGTCGAAGCGCAGATGGCAGCGCCCGTCCTCAGCGAGCTCGGCCGTTGTGAAGTTCAAGCAGATCGACTTCGCGTGGCCGATGTGCAGATAGCCGTTGGGCTCCGGAGGAAACCGCGTCACGACCCGACCGCCGTGCTTGCTGGTTCGGATATCGTCCCGCACCAAATCGTGGACGAAATTTGGCGCGTTCTCTTGACCTTCGGCCTTGCCCTTCGGCTCGCTCATCCGGCAGGTCTAGCGCGCTTTTCGCCCCCATGCCGCATTTGCGTCACTGGCGTCCCAGCTCTGGCGCTCGCGGCTCGCGGGACTATCCTTGGGTCCATGATTTCGAAAATCATCCTCGGCATCTTGGCCGCCATCGTCGTATTCGTCCTCTATCAGAAGCTCACTGCGGTTCGGATTACCGGAACCGACGCGCGCAGTCTGGTCGCAGACGGGGCGGTGCTCGTCGATGTCCGAAGCACTGGGGAGTTCTCCGGTGGGCACATCGAAGGCGCCCTCAACATCCCCATCCAGGAGCTGTCTGGACGCATCGGCGAGCTTGGAGACAAGAGCGGCCCAATCGTTCTCTACTGCCAAAGCGGCAGCCGAAGCCTCATGGCCAAGCGGCTCCTCGAAAAGAACGGCTTCACGGACGTCCACGATATGGGCGGGATGAGTCACTGGTAGGCAGCATGGCCGACAGTTACCGATGCGCCGACTGTGACCTGGAGTTCGTACCGGAAGAAGCGGGGGACGATCCGCGCTGTCCAAAGTGCACTCGCACCGAGGCGGTCGAGCCCGCCGACGAGTCAGCGCTCCAAAGCGACATCTGGCGCCAGTGGCTCGTGGTGTTCGCCCTTTTGTTCATCGCCGGCATCGCCTACCTAATCTTCAAATGATCATCCAAATCTCTTACGTATCGGACGTCTTGTGCATCTGGGCCTATGTGGCCGAGGCCCGTCTGGATCAGCTCCGCAAGGAGTTCGGCTCATCCATCGAGCTCGAATATCGATTCATCCCGATCTTTGGAGCCACGCGAAATCGAATCGCCGAGGGCTGGAAGAAGCGGGGCGGCTATGCGGGCTTTGGCGAGCACGTGCTGAAGGTCGCCGAGGGATTCCCTCACGTTTCGGTGAACGAGCGCGTGTGGGGCGAGGTCGCGCCCACGACCTCGTCAGCCGCCCATGAAATGCTCTGCGCGGCGCGACTGCTGGAAGAACAAGGACTGGTGGATTCGGCGCGACGCGACGCGCTCGGCGGACGCACCCTTTTTGAAGAGGCGGCCTGGCAGATCCGCTCGGCCTTCTTCGAGCACGCCCGTGACATCTCGGACCGAAACGTGCTCCTCGACGTGCTTGGGCAGCTAGGCCTCCCCAGGGCCGCCATTGAAGCGAAGCTCAACTCCGGCGAAGCCATGGCCGAACTGTGCCGTGACATCGAGCTCCGGGACGAGCTCAAGATCGAAGGCAGCCCGACCTATTACCTGAACCAGGGACGGCAGAAGCTCTACGGCAACGTCGGCTACCGTGTCGTATCCGCCAACCTGCGCGAGCTTCTAGAGCAGCCGGGTCACCAGGCTTCCTGGTGCTGATTTAGCCTGCCCCGAGCCCGCGCGGTCGGCTCAGTGGATCGAGTCTCGTGTCTCGGCTCCATTGGCGCTGGCAGGCCCGCGGCCGAGAAGCCGCATGATGCCCAGCACCAAGCCACCACCCGCAAGGGCGGCGACGTGAAGCGCGACGATAGACATGATGACGAGTAGTAGTTGCGTATCCATGGGAAACCCCCAATCGGTTCTGCGAGCCACTCACTGGGGCTCATGACCCGCTTTCCTTAGGTAACAGTCTGGGTACTGCGACGCACTGCGTCAAGTATTAATGCTGCAATTTTCTGATAATAACGTTACTGAAAGCAGGAAAACGCAATGATTCTGATGCTCGCCAAGGGACGAACGGACGCTTGTTTACAAGTCTAGGCCTCGCAGGAGCCTAGGGCGCGACCTCGCAGGGGAACTCCGCGGTCCCCGGGATGTCGTCGACGAACGTGCCCTCTTCGGCCCGATCGACGACCTTGTCCGGGTCGGACATGGCGCTCTGCATCCAGTCGCTCAG
>Ga0316198_10002048_pt1 | contig 12084 bp, 8 predicted proteins | sample OudBieAanoxic_MG_FD_204935 | JGI IMG/M metagenome (GOLD analysis project Ga0316198, IMG submission 204935) | Coastal sediment microbial communities from Oude Bieten Haven, Netherlands - site A anoxic | ecosystem: Environmental > Aquatic > Marine > Coastal > Sediment | place: Netherlands... | reverse complement strand
ATTCAGCCCTATTTCGCAGCGAACTGCGCGCCGTGCCATATTGGTGGCGGCAACACAAGCGGCGTGAACCTCGACACCTGGACCGCCGTCGTGGTAGACGGCGGCGACTCGGGGCCGCTGGTAGTTGCCGGCGACTCAAGCATGGGTAGCCTAATCCCGCAGATGCAAGAGCCTCACCCAGCGGGTTCGAACCACGATGCGTTCATCCCGACCCTCGAGCAGTGGATCGACGACGGGGCGCTGGATAACTGACGGACTGACACGCAAGTCAGGCTACCCGGGTTGCGACTCGGGGAGCGGACATTCTCCGAGGGGCCTCCGCCGCGTGCGTAGGCCCCTCTTTCGTTCAGGACACGGTCGATGCGCAGCTCAATGGACCGTGCATGCGTCGACGCGCTCAACGCGCGCGTTGACGTTCACGCGACAGTCATGAAATGATTGCAGAGTTGGTACTGTACTTGCATCGAAGAGCCGCGAGCAGAGCATTCCCGCATGATCTCCGCAGACGACCTAAAGATGAGGCGAATAACTCGATTTTCCGCGCAGATTTTGCGTGCGTTTGAGAGTCAAAATGCGGCTGTGTTGTTGAATGCGTTTTTCAAAGACATTCCTTTGCTTTGTGCGCAGGAATATGGAAACTCAGGACCTCTGATACCGGGTGGAGAAATAGGGTGACAGTTATGGCTGGTAAGAATGTCTGGGTTGGTCGGTTTTTGTTGAGCGCGATCATGGCGCTCGGCCTTGCCATTTCGGGATGCGGCAATGACGGAGCGCAAGGCGTCCAAGGGCCAGAAGGGCCGGCAGGACCCGAAGGGCCCGAAGGGCCAGAAGGGCCTGAAGGACCGCCAGGGGGCACGCCGCCCGGGCCGGGCGACGTCGTAGACCTCAACAACCCATTAATCGTGGAGCTGCTTGAAGAGATCGGAGAACCCCATGTCGCCGAGATCACGGCTGTCACCATTGCAAGCCCACCGGTCGTCACGTTCACGCTCAAGACGGCAGGCGGCGCCGACGTGATCGGTCTCGCCGAAGAGGCCGTCGAAGGAAACATCGCCAAACTGAAGGATGGGAACTGGGTGAGCTACATCAACGAGCTCGAGGAGAAGGAAGACCCATCGCCGAGTCCTGGAAACCCGAATCGACTCGATCAGGCGCTTCAGGCCCAGGCTGAGTTCGGGACGCTCGTCGATAACGGAGACGGCTCGTACACGTTCACCTACACCACCGACGTCGCGAACGTCACCACCCCCGTCGCAGTGATGTACGAGCAAGGCTTGACGCACCGGGCGGCTCTACAACTCGAGTGCTGTGGCATGCTCAATCCCGACAATCCGGAGTTAACGTTTGTTCCCGACGGATCGGACGTTACGGAGACTCGGCAGATCGTCGATACCGCGACCTGCAACAAATGCCACGGGCGTTTTCGCATTCACGGTCCCCAAGGGAACGAGCCACGGTTTACGACGGATTACTGTGTGACCTGCCACAACCCGCGTACACGCGACCAAGACTATGGTGAGTCGCTCGCCATGGCTCACATGATCCATGCGATCCACGCCTCGGATCTTCGCGAAGACCTTGGCGCGGCGCAGGACCCACCCCAAGACTTCAGCTACGAAGTGCTTGGATTCGGGGAGAACTTCGGAGCTCCTGCCGACGACTTCTCGGAGGTGACCTACCCACAGGGACTGAGCTCCCCGCTCGAGCTTTTGGGCTGCGAGAACTGCCACAAGCAATCCGAGACCACACCCGACGGAGACGCTTGGCAGACCAGCTCCTCGGCGGCCGCTTGCGGCGGGTGCCACGTCGCTGGACTGCGGGCGGTGGATTCAAACGGGGATCCCTGTGAAAACACCTGGGACGCCGCCTGCGTGGACGATACCACGGGCCTTTCAACCTACGCCTACCAACATCCGCCACCCTTCAATGCTCTCGCGGCCGATGGGTCTTGTGCGACAGCGAGTTGCCACGGCCCAGGTGGTGCCCTACCAATCGCCGAAGTCCATACGAACTTGGCGCTCGCGGAGGCAGAGAACTTCGCCTTCCGGATCGATAGCGTGGGGCGCACGACTGATCCGGCCGGCGATCTGGAGATCAAGTTCACGGTCCTGAATCCGACCGATATGTCGACCTACGACATCACGGCAGCAGGCGGCCCCTTCGACGACGCGCGAGCAAGGCTGCGCTTCCGAGTCGCATGGTCGACCGACGACTACAGCAACCACGAAAGCGGTGCAATCGCCGGGCAGCCCTTGTCCATCACCGTTATCAGCGGAACGACGAATAATTGCAGTGCTCCGCCAGCAGGCTTCACCTGCACGGGGCCAGATGCCACGGACGGATCCTTCACCATCACTCAGGCGGTTACGCCTCCGAGCAGCACCACCGGGGACAGCTGGGGTATCGCGATGGAAGGCCGCGCCCGCGTGGACGTCGACAGCAGCGGGTCGACCAGTTCGATCCCGATTCAGAGCCAAATCGCATACCTCAATCCGGACGGCGGGGATGCGACGCCGCGTCGTGAGATCGTGGACATCATGAAATGCAACAACTGCCATGGCGTCCTCAGCTTCCATGGCGAAAACCGCACCGACAACGTCCAGGTGTGTGCGACTTGTCACAACGCAAATGCGACGGATGTTGAAGAGATCCTGATTTGCAGTGAGGGCGCGCAGGCCGGAGAAGGCTGCGAGGCCGACGCTGACTGTGCTCCTCTGGTTTGCGAGGGTGGGGCTAATAACGGACTGGCGTGCGCGGACGACACCGAGTGTCCAGATGGCACTTGCCTAACTGCTCCGGATGGCGCTTGCATCAAGGATCCAAACGCGAGCGAAGCCCCAGTTGACCTGAAGGTGATGATCCACGGCATCCATTCAGCCAACTGGGCATACGCGGGCGGAGACTTCTTCGAGGTCACCTATCCGCGCTACTTGGGTCTGGCCAACGACTGCAACGCCTGTCACCTCGAGGGAACCTACTATCCGCAAGACACCACGTCGGAAGAGGGTTTCCGCTTGGCCACGACAACGAACACGGGCACCCTGTTGGATGATCCCCAGGATGACACCAACACCACCTTCAATGCGGCGACGTGTGGCAGCTGCCACCTCGACTTCACAGGCATGAACTCGGCCGTTCCAATGGCGCACATGACTCAAAACGGCTCGGACTTCGACGTGACACAGGACATCGAGGGCACGCTCAACACGTCGGCCGTCGAAACCTGCATCACATGTCACGGGCCGGGCGCCTCCGAAGACGTGGGAGTGGCTCACGGAATCGAATAGCGACCTGAATCGAGGGGCGTGCATTGCGCGCCCCTCGATGACAACCCCTTGAACCTCGGGGAAGGGCGTGTACGATGGGGCTCGTAGCAATGCGAGCCCTATTTTTTCTTTGGTCGATAGCTTTCTCACTCACCGTATCGTTGGCGGCTTGCAAGGGAGATACGGGCGAGCAGGGCCCCGAAGGACCTGAAGGTCCGCAAGGGCCGCCGGGCGAAACTCCGGACATGGGCATCGAGCCCGAGCCGCTGGGCTTGGTCGGCCGCGTGATGGAAGGGAACCAACGACCGGTTCCCGGCGGTACGGTCTATCTCGTGCCCGCGGCTGACGTCGAATCGTTGTCGGAGACCGAGTTCGATATCTTCGCCTCTCCGTCCGAGACCGCAGCGCTCGACAACGATGAGCCGATCGAGGACTTGCTCGACACGAACGGCGAGAACTACGACCAAGCCGCGGTCGATGAGTCGGGTGTGTACCGCTTCGAGATGCTTCCGGACGAAGTCGACTCGGTCTTCGTCGTGTGGACCCCCGCCCACGATGACAGCGAACACCTCCCCGGTGGCGACAGCAGCAACGTCGCCTTTACGACTGCATCACTGGTCGGCATGCAGCTCGACATTCGAGTGAGCTCGCAACCAGGGGCGTCGGCGACCTATGTCGGAAGCTCGACATGCATGGGCTGCCACGGTCTGCACAGCACGGCGCGCACCGCGCACATGGTCGGCCTTCAAGTACCCGGCGTTCGTTCGATCATGCAGGACATCGAGCCCTGGCCCGATTTCGACGATGGGCTTGCCATGTTCGACGCGAATACCACCCTCTCTTATTTCGATTGCGGCGCCCCCTCGCCATCGACCCATGACGATCCATCGAAGTGCAAAGTCAAAGTCGATGATGAAGATCCTATCTCCAACGTGAGCTTCGAAATCAATCTTCGACGAAACCCGAGCGTACCGCTTGGCGTGATCGGAGCCTATGAAGTCGAAATGGCTCGAAGCGGCGCGACACCGCAAATTTACGAGGTCGCGCTGACGTATGGAGGCGCTCTCGGGAAGCAGCAATATCTTGCGCGGCGCCAAAACAGTGGCGGCAGCCTGAGCTACTTCGTGCTTCCGATGCAATTCAACTATGACGGGGATGACTTGAACGACAGCTCGGACGACTGGCAGTGGCGCGACTACCGCTCCGACCTGTGGTTCGATTTCGATAAACCCCCCGCCGACCCCAACCCGTTCATCGAACCCCAGAACTCCGAGTCGTTCGACAACAACTGCGCGGGCTGCCATTTCACCGGCTACAGGCTCCGGGGAAGCGATGCCAACGGTTGGTCCGCGCGTGCCGTCGTCGATGCGGGTGGATCCTTCGACTATGACGGGGATGGACGCGTCGAGCTCATCAACGTTGGCTGCGAGTCATGTCACGGCCCAGGCTCCGACCATTTGATGCCAAGCCCCAACGGCCGAAACATCCTTTCGCCGGGTTCACTCACCCCGGGGCGCAAGGCGGCGTTGTGCGGGAGCTGCCACTCTCGCCCCCTGGGAGTCGGCGGTGGCGAGAAAGGCTTGCCGCTGTCGGCGAATGATCAGATGCCCCCGCCGGGCATCCGTCGCGCTGACTTCGCTGTGAATCACACCACCCGAGTGAGCGGCGCTACCACAGAGTTCTTCGAGTCCGACGATGCTTTCGGAAACTACCAGCAGTACTCCGATCTCATCCGCTCGAGGCACTATCGAAACCCGGTTCGTATCGTAGGCTGTACGGGCTGCCATAGCCCCCACGCGAACTTGAAGGACGTATACGGGACGGACATCGAAGATAACCCAAATGCGGTCTGCACGGTCTGTCACAACTCCGAGGAGTTCCTCAACGTGATCGAGCACGTCAACGCGCAAGTACCGGACGGCCTGCACGACTCCGTCACCCGCGAGTTTAGTTGCACGGAATGTCACATGGTGCCCACCGCGAAGTCCGGTGCTTCCGTCCCTGCGCTCTTTGACGGCATTCCAAGCAGTGCACCACCGGTGCAATACTACTGGAACGATATCGCCAGTCATCGGTTCGAAGTGACCGGTCGCGATCGTGCTGCCGAGCAGCCTGTCGCCGCGACGAACCAATGTGCGCCCTGCCACGGTGTCTTTTTCCCAAACTGATGGCTCGCCCGGTTTACCAGTTCCTGACTGCCGCCCTGCTCGTTTCGGCTTCGCTTCCGGCCGCCGGGTGCACCGAGGAGCGGCAGCTCGAGGAGCCGCCGCTCGTGTTTGCCGATGTCGATCCGCTTCTACAAGAGAACTGCGTGGGGTGTCACGCCGAGCCATTCCCCGCGGCCGCCTATAGTGTCGAGGACTACTTCCTCACGATTCGCTGCATCCCGGACCCCGACGGACCGCCTGCCACGTTGCCGCCGGACCCGACAGCGCTGATTCTCGAAGCGTTGGAGAGGCCCGATCACGCCGATTTCCTCGACGCACAGGATACCGAGACGCTCGTGACTTGGGTCGTGCAGGGCGCTGTACCCAACCCTCGAAGCACGCATCCGGCGCAATGGAACGATCCGCGCACCGACGATTGGCACGGCAACTATCTCCGGGACACCGAGTGGCAGCCGATCGTCGATCCGGAGCGAGGCGACGCGTGCGGGCTATGTCACGCGGGCTCGCCCGCCCCGGTCGACGAAGTCACCGTTTATCCGCCCGGCGCCACCGACTGCACCGACTGCCACAGCCTACCTGGCGGCGTGATGGCCTGCGGCACCTGTCACGGGGATGGGCTGCGCGCCTATCCGCCCAGAGACCAGTGCTACTTCCGCGGCCCACCTGCTGGCTATGCGCATGAGTCACACTCCGAGCCCTCGGCCAACAACCCCAGCGGTCTCGATTGTCAGGCATGCCACTTCGGCGAGGACTTCTCGATGCTCGAAGGCCGCCACGGCAACGGCGAGGTCGACGTGGTGTTCCAGCCGGCCTGGGGCCCCGACGCAAGCTACGACTTCGACACGAAGGGTTGCACGACGACCTGCCACGTGCGCGGCGGCACGACGCCTGAAGTAGCCTGGGATCAAGAGGGTCTGGAGCTAGACTGCAACGCCTGCCACCAGAATCCGCCCGCAGGACACGCCACAATCGCCTGCAACAACTGCCACCGAGGCATCAACGCAGCAGGAACTCAGCTCACGATTGAAGCTCCCCACATCAACGGCCGCGTCGACGTCTTTTAAAAAGGGGACTGTCCCCTGTATCCCTATATGAAATCATTGCGAATTTCCGTGGACATCGATAGGCTCAGCTTCGTCCTGGTGGACGGCGAACGAAGGTGAAGCGCTTGTTTGATCGACGACGGATTCTGAACTGGTTTCTCGGCGGAAGCACCTTCGCTTGGATGGGGTCAGTCCTCTTTCCAGTGCTTCGTTTCCTAATGCCGCCGCCGGAGCAGGAAGCCGCGGTCTCTGCTGTGAAGGCCGCATCCCTCACCGAGATGGCCCCCAACTCGGGAAAGATCTTCAAGTTCGGCCGCAAGCCGGCGTTGATCGTGCGGCAACCCGACGGAACATTTCGTGCGTTCCTTGCCAAGTGCACACACCTCGACTGCGTCGTGCAGTACCGCGAGGACAAAGAGCGAATTTGGTGTGCTTGCCACGATGGCTTCTACGACCTCAACGGCACCAACGTATCGGGTCCACCGCCAAGGCCCCTGGACGCGTTAGAGGTGCACATGCAAGGGGACGATGTCTACGTCACCCGAAAATCCTGATCGCGCGCTCCTGGCTTGGGCCAAGGATCGCTACCCCATCGGGAAGTTCGCCGAATGGGCCAAGCACAAGACGGTTCCGGTCGGTCGCGGGGCATTTTGGTACTACTTCGGCGGGATTTCCCTATTCCTGTTTCTCATTCAGGTCGGGACCGGAATCCTCTTGATGTTCTATTACAAGGGGAGCGCCGACACGGCCTTTGAAAGCGTCCGATTCATTTCCGCCAAGGTGCCGTTTGGCTGGCTCATTCGCTCGGTGCATGCCTGGTCGGCGAACCTGATGATCTTGTCGGTGTTCATCCACATGTTCAGCGTCTTTTTCATGCGCGCCTATCGGAAGCCACGAGAGCTGACATGGATCTCGGGGCTCGTGCTGCTCGCGCTGCTGCTGGGCTTTGGATTCAGCGGCTACCTGTTGCCCTGGAACGAGCTCGCCTTTTTCGCCACCAAAGTCGGCACCGACATCGTTGGGGTGATTCCCGTGATCGGAGAGCCCATCATGTACGTTCTTCGGGGGGGCGAAGACGTGACCGGGTCGACGCTTCCACGCTTTTTCGCGCTTCACGTGGCGTTCTTTCCTGCATTGCTGACGGTTTTCATCGCTGCTCACCTCTTCTTCATTCAAATGCAGGGGATCCACGAGCCGGAAGCATGGGAGGCTCATCCCGAGCAGCGGAAGACGATGCCGTTTTTCCCGCACTTCTTCATGCGAGAGCTGCTGCTCTGGCTGATCACCCTCAACATCGTGGCGGTGCTTGCGGTCTTCTTCCCTGCGGAGCTGGGCATCGAGGCCGATCCGTTTTCTTCGGCTCCGGCGGGAATCAAGCCGGAATGGTACTTCCTGTCCACCTTCGAGTTTCTCAAGTACATGCCGGCTCACGTCGGGCCGCTTGAAGGAGAAGAGTTCGGGCTTCTGCTCATCTCATTAGGATTTCTCTTGTGGTGCTTGGTGCCATGGATCGACCGCGGGCGGAGTCGTCGAATCACCACCATCGTCATGGTTACCGGCGTCGCGATCCTCGTGTTCCTTACCATCCTGACCTACCTGGGGTTTGCCGCATGACGAAGCTCTTGACGATGGCTCTCGTCACGCTTGGTATGGCCCTGGCCTCTGGGGCGCTCGCCGATGATCTCCCGGGTGGAAAATGCTTGGAGTGTCACCTGACGGTCGACGACGGGGTCGGCGAGCTATGGGAGGACGACATTCACGCACGAGCCGGGATTGGGTGCGACGCTTGCCACGGCGGAGACTCGATGCAAGACCACAGCGATCTCGCCAAACGCTCGGGAACCGGTTACCAGGGCGAGCTCTCTGCTCGTGAGATCGTTTCTTCCTGTGGGGGATGTCACAGTGATGTCGAGTACATGAAGGAGCGAAAGCCGCTCTTGCCCGTCGATCAGCTCGAGAAGTACTGGACCAGCGAGCACGGAAAGCTCCTGGTCAAAGGAGAGACGCGGGTGGCGCAGTGCGTGAGCTGTCATGGCGCGCATGGAGTACGCGAGGTCAACGATGCCAAGTCACCGGTCTATGCAACCAACGTTCCAGCGACGTGCGGGGGCTGCCACGGCGATGCGGAGTACATGAGCGACTTCGACATCAAGACCGATCAATACGACGAATATGTGCAGAGCGTGCACGGGAAGGCGTTGCTCGAGAAGAACGATGTGCGAGGGGCGCCCGCCTGCAACGATTGTCACGGGAACCACGGGGCCGCTCCGCCGTCGATAGACGCGATCACCAACATTTGCGGGACCTGTCACAGCTACAACGCGGAGCTCTTCCTCGGGAGCCCGCTAGCACCGGCGTTCAAAGAGAAATCGCTCGCCGACTGTGTTGCCTGCCATGGCAAGCACCTCATTAGGCACGTGGCCGAAGAATGGGAGGGTGAAAAGCCCGGCTCCACTTGTCGGAAGTGCCACGAAGAGGGGGAAGAGGGGTCGGATCTCGCGTTGTACTTCACCGAGACGTTTGGTTCAGTTCGACTGGCATTCGATGACATCGAGCAGTTGCTCGGTGAGGTCGAAGTGAAGGGCATGGATGTGACCGAAGGCGAAGACTACGTGGAGGCGGCCCGGCAGGGTCTCATGCAGGCGCGTACATTGATGCACGCGTTCTCAAAGCCGGTGATGGAAGAGAAGGTATCGGAAATCTCGGCGAACCAAGCGGCAGCTTTGGAGGTTGGCTACGCGGCCCTTCAAGGCCTCAAAGATCGCCGTCGGGGGCTTGCCATCAGTACGCTCTTGCTTCTGCTTCTCACGCTCGGTGTCGCGATCAAGATTCGAACGTTGCCTCCGTTCGATTAACGCGCGCGGATGAACGTATGGCAGCCCGTGCAACGCTTCGCGTCGGGTTGGTGATCGGCAACATCCTCGTGACAGGTCATACAGTCTGCGCGGCTTGCGCGTACCCTCGAGTCGTGAATCTCGTGGCAAGCCGTGCACTCCGTGTGGCCTTCGCCCTGGGGAACGTCTGCCATACGGTGAAGCCCAGGCAGCTCAGCGGCGTTGTGACAGCCACTGCACTTGGTTTGCGCAGACACCGTGCCGCCGTGAGGCTCGTGACAAGTCGCGCAGTCGCGATGCCCCTTCGGACTCCTCGAGAGCTGCTCTTCGTGACAGGTCCCGCAGGCGACCAGTCCAGCGGGCTCGTGGGTCGTCCCTTCGTGGCATGCTTCACAACTAGAATGTCCCAAATTCCGGCGAGTTAGGCGAATCTGAAGCACGTGGCACCGACCACATAAGGCCCGGTCGCTGAGCGTGCTCAAGTCGAAGCGGTGAGGCTCATGACAAGCGACGCACGGGATCTTGCCCGCGTGAAACGCCCTGTCCGACCGAGCTTCATCGTGGCATTGCGAGCACCGGAGGGCGCCCTGCGCTAGCCGCTTGGGGTGCGGATCGTGACATCCGACACAGGCTTGCCTGTGCTCCACGGGGTGCGTTGAGCGCACGTCATCGTGACAATCGCGACAAGCTCGGTCTCCCGCCGGCCGCACCGCGTGCGGTTCGTGGCAACTACCACACTCACGGTGCTCCCGCGCCCGATTCGACGCCAAGACCCGGGTGTCCTCATGACAGGAGGTGCACCGGACTGCACTCGACGCGGAAAAGGAGTGGGCTTCATGGCAGGTCGCGCAGGAATCGTGCCCATCGCCGAACGTCGCCGATGCAGGCACCGTTGGCTTCTCTGTCGCGTGACACTCCATACACGAAGCCGCATCCGAAGCGAGCTTGTGCCCACCGTGGCAGTCCGCGCAAGACCCGCTCAAGCTTGGCCGCCCGTGCTGGACGTCGATCTTCTTGTGGCACTCATCGCACTCACGAATCGTCTCTTCAGCCGGCTTGTGCGGATTGTGGCAGCTCTCGCATGGAACGTCCGCGTGGATCGCGAGCCCTTGGAGCCCCTCGCTCTCAAACGGCCCATGGCAGCGTGTGCAATGCCATCTTCCAAACACCTCGGGCGCGGCGCCGAAGATATGGCAGGTGTAGCAATCCATAGGCATGCCATCGAGGTCGACGTGCGCCAAGGACGCCTGTTCTTCGTGGCAAGGAGTGCACACTCCGGTGTCCGGCGACCCAAAGGATTCTTCCGCCGGGTCGTGACACTCGTCGCACTCGATGCGCTCATTGATGAAGTGCTGCGAATGTCCCGGAGAGAGGCGAACCCGTCGCCAGCTCTCGGGCACCGTGCGGGTCGGCCCGGCATCGCGCTGTTCTTTCATCGTCGGGACTACGTTGGTCGTGAGCCTAGCCACGAGAAACCCGGCCACGACTCCGAGCGCAGCGAAGATACCGACGAGGATCGCGGCCTGCTTCATAGGCCTCCGATGTGGCAGAGCCGGCAGGGAAGGTCGTTGGCCTTACTGAGTCGGCTGTTGAAACCTGGCGGATGTGGATTGCCCCCCGGGCCGCCGACCTGATGGCAACTGACACAAAGGGTTTCCCCCGCGCCGCCATGGCAGCTCGCGCAAGAGAGTGGGTCGAGCCGTGCTGCTTGCCCGTGGGTATTGGCAGAGCCCGGCGGGCCCGACCAACCCGGCGGATGCGGGTTTCCGCGAACCGGATTCTGGCCTGAAATTCCCAACCTGGTGTGGCAATCGACGCAAAAGAGCTCGCTGTGACAGACGATGCACTGGGCCGGGTCGGCGACGGCCTGCTGGTCGTGAATCGAGATGAAGTTCGCGCGGTGCATCGAATCGCGCATCGGCGAGTCAAAACGAAATCGTGAGGGAATGGTCGGCACCGTCACGCCGTGGCAGGCGGCGCATTGGCGCTGGGTGTGACACGCGGTGCAGAGGTCGCCCTGCGCGTTGGCCTGCACCCCGTGCTCGCGCAGGAAGTTGCCGTCGTGGATGACGTGACTCTCGGGCGGCGCCATCTCGCCAGGCAGATCCACGTGACAACCTCCGCAGTCCCGCGTGTCCCACTGCCCTTTGTGGGCGTGGCAGCTGAAGCAAGTCGGATGCTTAGTGCGAACATAGTCGGAATCGGTGGTCACGTTGACATGACATCGCACGCAGTCGCCGGCACCTTCTTCGCTGTGCGTCAGATGCGAGAAGCGCAGATGCTTGCGAGCCATCTCCGCCGCGTGGCGATTTCTCGCGCGCCCGTGGCAGTTCGAACAGGTGTCGGGATTGTGCGGTTCCTCGTGGCATTCCACGCAGTCCGCCGTGGTCGGAAGGTGCAACGGCCCCGTGTCCCCCGCCTCTTGAATGCCGCCATGGCACTCCAGGCAGTTGATCCCTTCGACCACGTGCACGCGGTGCTCGAAGGCATTCGATTCCCGCTCTTGCTCGAGACCGAGCATCTTGGCGCAGGCTCCAGCCGACGCGGCAAGCAGAATCAGAGCAGCGATGGCTACGACGTTCCTCATTGTTGCCCGTGCCACGTACGCTGAAAAGAGACGCGCGCCAGCCCTCGTACGTCGAGCCGTTGGACCTGATTGGCGCTCGCTTCGGCTGCCGCAGAGAAGGACCAACCGCTTTGGTGCCGGTAGCGCAGCGCGAGCCGGCCCCAGGGCCAGGCCCTGCCGGTGATCGAGTTGCGGTCATCGGGAATG
>Ga0316198_10002047_pt1 | contig 12086 bp, 3 predicted proteins | sample OudBieAanoxic_MG_FD_204935 | JGI IMG/M metagenome (GOLD analysis project Ga0316198, IMG submission 204935) | Coastal sediment microbial communities from Oude Bieten Haven, Netherlands - site A anoxic | ecosystem: Environmental > Aquatic > Marine > Coastal > Sediment | place: Netherlands... | reverse complement strand
AGTCCCTGCGACCACCTGATTCTCGGCGTGGACGGACAGTTTCCCGAGGAGAAGGCCGGCATCGTGCCGCCCGTGATCCACGGCGTCCACTTCATGTCCGTCTCGTATTTCTCGGGTTCGCACCCGGCGCCGCTTCGCGGTCAGGACTTCTCGAACGCCCTGATCGAACTACTGGCCATCACTCAGTGGGGCGAGCTGGACGTCCTGGTCGTGGACATGCCCCCGGGCATCGCTGACGCGGCGCTCGACGCCGTCAGGCTGTTGCGGCGGGCCGAGCACCTGGTCGTGGCCACCGGCTCTCGCATCGTCGTCGAGACCGTGCAGCGCACCCTGGTGCTACTGAAACAGATCGACGCGCCGGTCATCGGCCTGGTCGAGAACATGCAGCGCAGCGAGGGCGCACTGGTTCGCGCGCTGGCCCAGGACAACGGCGTCCCCTACCTCGGTGCGGTGCCCTTCGACCCGGCGGTCGAGGAGGCCACCGGTGACCCGGACCGGCTGACGGCGACTGAGGTCGCCCGAGCTTTGAGAGGGCTGTCCCAACGATTGCTGTGAACCAACGATCGCTGCTGTTGCTGATCGCAGTCGTGGCCTTGACCGTCGTGAGTTACGGGCCGGCGATCACCGCGGGATTCATCTGGGACGACGACGACTACGTCACCGAGAACCCGCTGCTGCATGACGCGGACGGGCTGCGCCGCATCTGGACCACCACCGAAACCCCGCAGTACTACCCGCTGGTCTTCACGACGTTCTGGGCCGAGTACCAATTGTGGGGCAATAACCCGGCGGGCTACCACCTGGTCAACATCCTGCTCCACGCACTGAACGCCTTTCTCATCGGCCAGATCCTGTGGACACTCGGCGTGCGCGGCGCCTGGTGGGTGGCGCTGGTGTTTGCCGCACACCCGGTCCACGTCGAGTCGGTAGCCTGGATCACCGAACGCAAGAACGTCCTGTCCGCGCTGTTCTACCTGCTGGCCTTCGTCGCCTATCTGGATTTCGATCGCAGCGGACGGCGGCGTTTCTACGCCCTGGCGCTGATCACCTTCCTGGCCGCGATGCTGAGCAAGACCGTCGCGGCGAGCTTTCCTTTCGCGCTGGGCCTGGCCTTGCTGTGGCAGCACAAGGGCATCGGGCGTTCGGACCTGCTGCGGCTGGTCCCGTTCCTGGTGCTGGCCGTGACGCTGCCGCTGATCACGGTGCAGATGGAAGGCAGCATGGTCGAGACCGTGCTTGCCGATTTCGATTTCTCGTGGTTCCAACGATTCTCGATCGCCGGCCACGCGCTGCTGTTCTACCCGCTGAAGATCCTGTTTCCATACCCGTTGACGTTCAACTATCCACGGTGGGAGATGGACGCCGGCATATTGGCCCTCGGCTGGCCGATCGTGCTCGCGCTGGCCGTGGCGGCCGTGGTGGCGGCCTCGTGGCGACGCGGTCACCACGGATTCGTGCTCGCCGCGGCGTTCTACGTCGTGACGATCTCCCCCGCCCTCGGATTCCTGGACGTCTACCCGTTCCGGTACTCCTTCGTCGCGGATCACTTCCAGTACATGGCCAGCATCGGTGTGCTGATCCTGGTCGTTCAGGGCGTGGCGATGTGGGTGGATCGCGCGGGACCCAAACTGGGCGTCCCGGCGGCGCGCCTGGGAACCGGCGTCGGAATCGTATCGGTGATCCTGCTCTCGGCCATGACCTGGAATCAGGCACGGGCCTATCGCGACCTGCCGACCCTGTGGAAACACACGATCGAGCGCAATCCCGACTCGTGGCTGGCCCACAACAACCTGGGACTGCTGTACTACGAGGAAGAAAACCACGAGGCCGCGCTGGAACACCTCGATCGAGCGATCGCGAGCAAACCTCGGTCGGTCGAATCGTACACGGCCCGCGGCCTGGTCCACGCCAAGCTGGGCGACACCGACCGTGCCGTGGCGGACTTCGACCGTGCCGTGGAACTCGACCCGGCCTATCCGCAGGCGCGACTGAACCGAGGGAACTTCTACCTCGACATCGGCCGCTACCAGCAGGCGATCGTCGATCTGGCGCTCTTCGCCGAGGGCAACCCGGACTATCTCCCCGCGCTGCGCTCGCTGGCACGGGCGCGCTCGGCCGCCGGCCTTCACGCACGAGCATTGGTCGATTTCGACGTCATCGTCAGCCGCAGCCCGGATCACGAGGCCTTCCTCAATCGAGGAGTCGCGCGCATCAACGCCGGACGCCACGAGGAGGCCGTCGAGGATCTGTCACGGGCGATCGCCTTGAACCCCGGCTCGGCCGACGCCCACGCCAACCGGGCCTTCGCGCTGGTCCGCTTGCAGCGACCGGACAGCGCCCTCGCCGACTTCGATCGGGCCATCGCCCTCGACCCCGCCCGCCCCGTGTTTTACCGGTTACGCGGCGGCGTGCACGACCTGCTCGGGGACCGTCCGCGTGCCTGCGGCGACTGGCAGCGCGCTTGTTCCCTGGGGGATTGCCTGATGTTCGAGCAGGAGTGCGCGCAGCGCCCCTGACTCCGTCCGCGCCCCCTCGCTCGCTTCGCACGCCCGGGGCTGCTTCAGGACTGTTTCTATCCACTTTTCGCCGTCGCGGGTGAGAAGAACGCCCCCCGACGGTCGTACTTTCAAGGGAAACACGGTACCGGGGGGCCCGATATCCGCGTTGATTCGAGAAGTCTTGGCCCTCGTGTACCAATTGGGAGGAGCGATGCCAAGCCGATCTTGTGTGCGAACCGGACTGACACTGCTGTGTGCCGTTGCGATCTTGTCCCCACTGGCGGCTCGCGACCCGGTCGAGATCGGGACCGGGGCAGGCGTCGAGATCCCGAAAGTTCGGCTGTCGTTGAAGGCTCTCGATTTGACCCGCAATCCATCGGACGAAGAACTGATGGCGGCCGGCCAACTGGGCGGTCAGCTCTACCCCACCCACTCCATCGCGAAGGCCAAGAGAAGCGGTCGAATCAACCGCTCGTTCGGCTACGCGATCCAGGCCTGGAACGACCACGACTACCCGCACGCCGTCAGACTCTTCAGAGAACACCTCGCGAAGTACCCGGACAGCCCCTGGGCCGCCGAGGCCAAGCTTCATCTCGGCTGCGATGCTCGCTACAACGGCCGGTACCGCGAGGCCGAAGGGCACTACGAGTGGATCATCGAACGCAATCCTGAAAACGATCACTACGGCAAACGGATGATGCGCAACAAGGCGCGCCAGCGCATGGGCGTATTGAAGGTCCTGCAGAACAACTTCGGTGCGGCGGCAGAACAGTTCACGATGCTGAAGCAAGACAGCCCGGACTGGCGCCAGCGCACCTACGCCTCCCACTGGATCCAGCGCCTGTCGCGCTACAAGTCGAATGAACTGGAGATGCTCAACTGCGGGACCGAGGCCCTCGCGCACGTGCTGAGGCGCGATGGCAAACAGGCCGCCGCCCGGCTCGTGGTCGAGATCTTGCCCGACACGACGATGGGGCACAGCCTCGATGACCTGGCCGGGCTGGCCTCACGGCACGGCTACGAACTCGTCGGACTGCGACTGAAGCCCCGCCAGATCGATTCCGTTCCGCTGCCCGCGATCATCCAACTGCAAGGGAGCCCGCAGGCGGGTGATCGCGGGCACTACTGGGTCCTGGAGGATGTCAGCCGACGTTCGGTGTCGCTCTACGACCCTCAGAGCCGCCGCCGATTCGTTCAGTCCACGGACGAGTTCGCGGCCGAATGGGACGGGAATGCGCTGGTCTTCTCGCTGGGCGAGGATCTTCCCGGAGTCCGACTGGCCTCGAGCGAGATGTCCGAGATTCACGGTGGGTGTTGCGGAGCACCTCGACCCGAGGACGACCTCGGCGAGCCCGATGGCGGCACCGAGGACGACTGCGGCGCACCGGCATGGGCAGTCAACATGTCCAGCATGAACCTTTTCATGACCGATACGCCGATGTGGTATCGACCGCCGATCGGCCCTTCGGTCGAGTTGAAGCTCAGCTACAACTCGCAGTCTTCGATCGCCTACAACGAACCGTTCGGAAACAAATGGCAATTCAATTACGGCAGCTACTTGGTCGCCGACACGGTGGGTACGGTCATCGTCTTCATGCCGGACGGCCGCAGGGACGAGTACGTGTACGACAACGCCGGGACGTGGGAACCGCCGTACCAAGTCCACAACGAATTGAACCGCGTCTCGGATGATCGGTACGAGTTACGCCTTCCGGACGGAACCACCTATGCCTACGACATGCCACAAGTCATATCCATTTGGCACCCGTGCACCAGGTGTCCCCCGATCACCATCACGCAACATTTCCTGGCCGAGATCCGGGACGCCCACGGGCAACGACTGCGCTTCGACTACGATGTGGACGGCCAACTGACGACGGTCACCGACGCGATAGGGCGCCAGACGGTCCTGACCTACAACACCAGCGGGCACGTCACGCAGGCCAGCGATCCCTTTGGTCGCACCGCGATGTTCGAATACGACGGCCTCGACAATCTGACCGCCATCACGGACATGGGCGGCTATCGGTCCGACCTCACGTACGACGCGGACGTCTACCTGACGTCGGTGTCGAACCCCCGGGGCCAGTGGGATTTCCTGATCGAGCCGGCCGACGGGATCGTCGCCAACAGTGACGCCTACCCGCCACCGGGCGACGCGATGTGGGAGAACTACCGCATCACGGTGACCGACCCGCTGGGAGGCACGGAAGAGTATTTCTACTACGGCGGCTGCGACCCGAACTGGGGGAACATCTGCAGCGGCTACTCATGGTACGTCAGCCCGCGCGACTACGTTCCCTGGGAGAGCCCGGAGATCAACAACTACGTCAGCGGAACTCCGAAGACACGCTATTTTTTCACGACCTTGCAGGGGGCAGAGACCGAACTCTCCAGGATAGCGACACCCGAGGGCACCGAATGGACCTTCGTCCACGACGGGGCCGGCAACCTGACGACGACCACCGATCCCCACGGACACCAGACTGACTTCACCCACAACTCGAAAGGCCGGGTCACCTCGATCACCAACCCCAAGGGCACGGTGACGACGTTACAATACGCACCCAACGAGATCGACGTGACGGAGATCCGTGACGCACTCGGCGCCGAGACCTTCACCTACAACGACGCGCACGACGTCCTGTCCGTCACGGACCGGTCGATGAGCACGATCTCGCTCGGCTACAACGGCTTCGGACAGTTGACGACGATCGACGACCCGCTGGGCAACACCGTGTCGCTCAGTTACGACGCCGGGCACCGGGTGACCCAGGCGACCTCGGGCGGCCAGACGCTGTTCAGCCGCACCTACGACCCGGTGGGAAGGATCGCCACGCATACGGACGCGACCGGCCTTCAGTTGAGTCTGTCCTACGACGACCTGGACCAGGTCACTCGATTGACCTACCCCGACGGGCGCTTTGTTTCGCGAACCTATTCGAGTTGCTGCCCGCACCTGCTGGATCTCGAGACGGACCGCGCCGGCCGGACGACGACCTACAAGTACGACGAGCTTCAGCGACTGATCGAGGTGCGCAATCCCGAAACTGGCCTGTCGCGGTTCGCCTACGACCGGAACGGGAACCTGGTCCGAAGAACGGATCCTCTGGGCAACGCCACGACCTTCGAGTACGACCTGGACGATCGAGTCGTGACGCGGACCTACGCCAACGGCGACCAGGAGACGAGCAGTTATGACGCCGCGGGCCTGATCGCGCGCTACACCAATGCACGCGGGATCACCGCCGACCACGTCTACGACGACACGCACAACCTGACCGGCATCGACTACTCCGACGGCACTCCAGACGTGTCGTTCCAGTACGACACGTTCGATCGTCTGACCCAGCGCTCCGGCGGCATCGGAACCCATGCCTACACCTACGACGCCGCATCGCGTGTCGAGACGATCGATGGGCCGTGGACTTCGGACACGGTGAGCCTTGCCTACGACGCGCTCGGACGGATGGCCTCCGTGTCCGTGGAAGGCGGGCAGAGCATTTCGTATCACTACGATGCGTTCTCCCGGCTGGAAACGGTTCAATCCGCTACGGACACCTTCCTCTATTCCTACGTGGGCGCGAGCCCCGTGGTCCAGGGCCTGGCCCGACCGAGCGGTAGCACCACGAGCTACCAGTACGACTTGCTCAATCGCCTGACGCATGTGACCAACAAGGACAGCCTGGCCCAGACAATCAACAGTTACGTCTATGGCTACGACACGAAGGACTTGCGAGACAGCGAGACCACCACGGGCGATCCCGCTTCGACCCCGCTGGCGGACGACCTGGTCACCTACGATTACGATGCCGCGAACCAGTTGGTCGCCTTCGACAACCCGGCGAACGCACTGACCTACGACCAGGACGGCAACCTGACGCACGGCGTCACACCGGACGGGTACCCGTTCATCGCGTCCTACGATGCCGAGAACAGGCTCTCGATGCTCGAGTATTCGGACGGCGGGGGCGTCGTCCAGCGAACCGACTACGAGTACTCGTCGGACGGGACGCTTGCTCGGACTCTGAAACGCGAAGACGGCGTCGTCACCGACGACAGACGGTTCATCCGGGCCGGCCTCCTGCTGCTGCAAGAACGCGACGGGAGCAACGTCGTCACCAGCGACAACACCTGGGGGCTGCATTTCGGAGGCGGGATCGGCGGCTTGCTTCGCGCCGGTCCGACCGGGACCGATCACGAGTACCTGTTCGACGGCAAGGGCAACGTCACGGCCGTGCTCGACGGGACCCAGACTCCGGTCGCCTCGTACAGCTACGACCCATTCGGAGCGCCGAGGGCGAGGTCGGGGGCGCTGGAACAGGAGTTCCGCTTCGCGACGAAGATGTACGACGAGCAGACCGGATTGTCGTACTTCGGCTTCCGGTTCTACTCACCGTTGATCGGACGCTGGATCTCGCGGGACCCGTCGAGAGAGAGTGGCGGGGCCAACCTCTACGCGTATGCCGAAAACGATCCGGTGAGTTTCGTTGATCCGACGGGCCTGCGCAGGCGCAGGGTGTCGCCCGGGGCGGTTCAGTTCCCGGGAACGGTGTCGTGGTCGAGTCCTCAGGGCACGATTTCGGTTGCCCTGGAAGATGTCGCGGTCAGACCGGCCGATCCGGCACTGGTGCCGATCCCGTTGCCTCCGCGCAAACCGGCCGGAGGAGGCGGAGAGTGCTCGGAGCCGGACGAGGTTTTCGAGGTGACCGTGACGAACTACGAGACCGGCGAGGAGATCACGTTCACGATCGAGGTCACCCACATCGGAGAGGGTTTCCCTGCACCGACGGCAATGGGTAATTTCGTGACGGCCACGGAATCGGCTATGGGCTCGTTGATCGACGCATTCCAGGCAGGCTGGAACCTGACGTTCGGCAACTAGGGGGCTGACGTGATGACGATGAAACCGATCGTTCGTTCCAGCCTGACGACGGGACTTCTCGGTCTCGCCCTGGTCCTTCTCTGCCACTCGCCTGCGTCAACGGAAACGATCGACTACGCGTACGACGACATGGGCCGGTTGACGCGCGTGGAGTATGAAGACGGTTCCGTCATCCACTTCTCCTACGACAGTCTCGGGAACCGCCTGATCGCCAGAAGGGTCGCCTCCGGCTCTCCGGCCAACACGCCCCCCACGGCTCCCTCGAGTCCGACGGTGCCGATGGACGCGACGGACGTACCGACCTCCCCCACCCTGGGATGGACCGGTGGGGATCCCGACGCCGGTGACGAGGTCGCCTACGAGGTGCTTCTCGGATTACCGGGCGATCTCTCGCTCGCCTATTCGGGTCGCGAGGCCACGTTCACGGCCGCTTCGCTGCAATCGTTCACCCTCTACTCCTGGCAGGTCATCGCGCGCGACAGCCGAGGCGCTGAAACCGCAGGACCAGTCTGGACCTTCACGACGGGCAATGCCCCTCCCGTCGCCAACTTCACGGCGCTGACGACAGCCGGCTGGGCTCCCCTGACGATCGTCTTCAGGGATACCTCGACATCTGTCGACGACGACCTGGTGGCGTGGGAATGGGACTTCGAATCCGACGGAACGCCCGACTCGTCCAGCCAGAACCCAGCGCATACCTACCTGACGCCGGGATTCCAGACGGTCAGCCTGACCGTGACCGATTCTTACGGTGCAACCTCGACCGAGACGAAGACCGCGTTCATCGAGGTCTTCCTGGATGACGACCGGGACGGGCACGCGAACACTGCGGACAATTGCCCGACGACCCACAACCCGGACCAGTCGGACGGCGATGGTGACGGCATCGGTGACGCCTGCGAAACCGACCCGGACGATGATGGAATCCCCAATGACACGGACAACTGCCTGATCGATGCGAACCCGACTCAATCCGACAGTGACGGGGACGGCTACGGCGACGCCTGCACCGTGAACCACTGCGTGACGACGAGCGCGGAACTCCAGGCGGCCCTGAACGACGCGCCCGCGAATGGCCTGAACGACGTGATCCAGGTCGTTCAAGGGACTTACGGGATCTCCGGCAATGGAGACGACACCTTCCGATACGGCGCCGGTGAGCCCTACGCCCTGGTGATCCGTGGCGGTTACACCTCAGGGTGCGCGACCCGGATCGAGGATTCGACGAGCACCGTGCTGACCGGTGAAGGCACCTCGCAGGTCGTTTCGCTGGCCGACTGGTCCGGCTCGCCCTACGCACAACTGGTCGTCGAGGGCGTCACGATCACTGGCGGACTCGCGCCAAGCTACGCCGGCATCGAAGCGGACTCAGTCGTCGGCGAGGTCATCCTTACGAACGCCATCGTCGAGTCCAACACCGCCGAGAACGACGGGGGTGGCGTCTTCGTGCGGGCTTCGCACGGGCAGATCACCGTCGACCATTCGATCATTCGAGGCAACTCGGCCGGCACCAATGCAGGCGCCCGCTTCGAAACGACCTCCGGAGACACGCACCTCATTAACAATTTGATCGTCGAGAATACAGCCACGACCTACGGGGGTGGAGCCACCGTCGCGACCGAGACCGGTCTGATCCGCCTGGTGCACAACACGATCTCCGCGAACACCTGCAACCCGGACTATGGGTTCGGCGCGGGTGTTTTCCTGAGACTGACGAGTACCGCGGCGGTCGCCGAGGTATACAACAACATCATCTGGGGCAACACGGCATCCTACGGCGGCGATGCCGCCATCGAAAATTTCGCGGGCGGCTCCGTCACTGCCTACTTCAACGATGTGGAGACGTTCTGGTTCAGCGGTCCGGAACCGGACGAAGGCAACAATCTGAGCCTGGAGCCGCTGCTGGCCAGTCCCACGACGGGCGACTACCACCTGGAATTCGGTTCCCCATGCATCGACGAGGGGAACATTCTGGCGGCCGCTCTGACGGCAACCGACCTCGACGGCGAGAGCCGAGTGCAGGGCATCGGTGCGGATATCGGCGCGGACGAATTCCACACCGGCGGCACGACCTATTCGATCAGCGGGCAGATCACCGACGGCGCCGTCGGAGTGGGCTATCTCCTCGTGGATCTCACGGGAGACGCCACGATGACCAAGATGACCACCGAGGACGGCACCTATGCGTTCTCGTGGCTCCCGCCGGGAGACTACACCGTGACACCCGCAACCCCGTACTACACGATCACGCCGACGAGCCGTGGTGTGGCGGTCACGACCGCGGACGTGACAGGACAGGACTTCTCGGCCGTGCCGATCGACTCGGACGGCGACGGAATCCCGGACGGACTGGACAACTGCCCCACCGTACCCAACACCGGTCAGGCCGACATCGACGGCGACGGGTACGGCGACGCCTGCGACCTCTCGGGGTCGATCTCGGGACGCGTGACGGACGTGGTCACGGCGCAGGGCGTACCCGGTGCCCTTGTCAGCGCGGGCCCGGCCGGCGACACCGACACCGACCCTGCGGGCAACTACTCGATCACCGGGCTCGATAACGGCGAGTACTGGGTCAGTGCGCTCGGTACCGGATACCTGGAGGCCTACACCGCGAACCCGGTCACGGTCGCACCCGGTCAGGACAGCGCCAACGTCGACTTCGCGCTGATCCCCGACGCGGACGGCGATCGCGTCGGCGACCCGACGGACAATTGCCCGTCTTATCCCAATTCGAACCAGGCCGACCTCGACGGCGACGGACAGGGTGACCCGTGCGACGACGACATCGATGGTGACGGCGTCCTCAACGCCACCGACAACTGCGTCCGTGACGTGAACCCGGCGCAAGCAGACGAAGACGGCGACGGGTATGGGACGGCATGCACGTTGATTCACTCGGTCGCGGATAGCGCCGGCCTTCAAACGGCACTCGACACGGCAGCGTCCAACAAGGTGAACGACATCATCCGATTGATGCAGGGAACCTATCTGCTATCGGACAACGGGGACGCCGCCTTCCGCTACGGCTCGAGCGAACCGTACAGCATCGTCATCCAGGGCGGCTTCGCGGCTGGACGCTCGGCACGAATAGTCGATCCGGCGACGACCATACTGGACGGCGAGGGCATCGGCCGGGTCGTCGATCTCTCGGAATGGTCGCTCTCTCCGTTCGCGGAGATCGTCCTCGAGGGGGTCACGATCCGCAACGGCCAAGCCTGGGATACGGCCGGCGCCTACATCGAATCGGCGCTGGGCAACATCGCCGTCAGGGACTGCGTGATCGAGGACAACACCGCTGCCAATTACGGAGGCGGCGCGTACCTGTACACGGTCGCCGGCGCGGTGACCGTCGAGAGGACCCGCGTCCTGGGCAACACGGCCAGTGCCTATGCGGGCCTCACCATCGACAACCTCATCGGAGATACGACCCTGGTCAACAGCCTCGTCGTCTCGAACGTCGCGACGGAGTTTGCCGGAGGCATCTACGCGTACACCTACCTCGGCACGACGCGCCTGATCAACAGCACGATCACCGGAAACTCCGGAGACCCGCTCTCCGGCTGGGCCGGCGGGATCTACCTCGTGCTCGAGAGTCCCGACGCCGTGGCCGACGCCTACAACAACATCATCTGGGGCAATACCGCCTTCTGGGGCGGAGACGTCTATGTCGAGAACCTTTACGGAGGCACGGTCAACGCCTACAACAACGATCAATTGACCAGCTACTGGGACGGGCCACCACCGAACGAGGGCGGGAACATCATCGACGATCCGTTGTTCGTCGACGCCGCGGGTGGAGACTTCCATCTGTCACCGGCCTCCACTTGCATCGACGCCGGAGAGAACACCGCCCCGGCATTGCCGCTGACCGACTTCGAATACCAGACGCGCATTGCCGGCCTGGCCGTGGACATCGGAGCGGACGAGTTCTGCGTCGGCAGCACCGAGACCTGCGACGGGCTGGACAACGATTGCGACGGGCTGGTCGACGAGGACTTCCGGGCGGGTCAGAGTTGCTTCGTCGGGATCGGCGAATGCGCGCGGAGCGGGGTGTGGGTGTGCACGCCGGACGGTACGAGTTCGGAGTGCGATGCCGTCGCCGGCCTGCCACAGACGGAAGTCTGCGACGGCCTGGACAACAACTGCGACGGCACGGCGGACGAGGGACTGGACGCCGACTTCGACAGCATCGGCGATTGCATCGACAACTGTCCGCTCGACGCCAACCTGGACCAGAGCGACCAGGACTCAGATCTGGTCGGCGACGCCTGTGATTGCGCGCCGCTCGATTCGACGGATCCTCCCGGGCCTGTGAATCACGTCGTCTCGCTGTCCAGGTCGGGTGCGACGGACGTCGTGATTGCATGGTCCGACGAGGGCGTCCCAGGGACCTTCGGGGTCCATCGGGGATCTCGGGACGCGGGCTCGGGCTTCGCGTACAACCATGGCTGCCACGGCGGGACGACCACGACCACCTCGGCCATCGATGCGGAGCTACCCGGGCCGGGCCAGACCTACTACTACCTGGTCACCCGTATCGGTTGCGCCGAGTCCTCTCTCGGCGACGACAGTGCGGGTGCGGCGCGTCCGAACCTGACGTCCTGTCCGGCGAATTAGGAGGAATTTCCGGGCTTGCCCTCGACCTGAACGGCCCCTGCTTGACACGGTCCTCTTGGGTATCATCTTTGATCTCAGGACAG
>Ga0316198_10002045_pt1 | contig 12089 bp, 8 predicted proteins | sample OudBieAanoxic_MG_FD_204935 | JGI IMG/M metagenome (GOLD analysis project Ga0316198, IMG submission 204935) | Coastal sediment microbial communities from Oude Bieten Haven, Netherlands - site A anoxic | ecosystem: Environmental > Aquatic > Marine > Coastal > Sediment | place: Netherlands... | reverse complement strand
ATATACGTTTTACTTCGTATTCATTATGAGCAACATCTTGCTGATATCTATAATTTAACCAAGTTTTATTCGTATGAATAATAAACTCTACTCGCATACCGCCTAAACGAGCAAAAAATTTCATCATGGCTGTTTTATCACTAGACCCTACTGCACGTCCTTGATATTGAGAATATTCACTTAATGTGTCAGAGATATCCTCCAAAACCATTAAAGAGTTAGCTTTTGAAGCACTACGCGTGAGGTGTTGTTGAAAAGCTTTTACATCGCTTACAGAATCAAGTACCGCCATCAATCCAAGTTCATCGTCTACTGCAACGGCAGGGTTTTTTTGGTTTTTTCGTAATAATTTTAAAACCTTTGCCTGCGGTGGTTTTTTTCTAATAGAAACATAAATAGGTGTTTTTTTCACTCCGACGGTAAAGCTGCGGCGTTTTAGTAAGGTTAACTTTTCACCTTTTGCTAGTTGTATTAACTTAGCCTGCGTTGGATCCAATACCGTAACTGCATTACAGCTAAAGTCTTCTGGCCGATGTTTTGAATAGAGGTAAACAGGATCCAATTCTCCTATTTTTAAATTTGGACTCCAAACATAGCCGTTTAAAAAGGCTAGAAAAGCAGAAAATTTACTTTCAATATCTGTTTCTCGTTCTCGTTGGTCAATACTTGCTGCTAGAGTCATTAAAATAAGTTTACGGCGCGCTTCAAAGCGTGCTTTTTTATGGTAACCATCATTAAACATGATCAATAACAGTTCAACGGGGTTGTTAGTGACTTCTATTTCATTAGTCGCTTCAATATGTGATGCATAGGGAGAAAGAATTTTACCAATAATGGAGTGTATGACTGCATCAGCTGTACGTGAATACTCATCTACGCGGCTCTTTATTTCATTGAGGTTACCGTTGATACCAAACATATTACCTAGTAAGCATAATGCTCTCTCAGAGCGCTTTTCTCGTAATGCTTTATCTGAGATGAGGGCTTGAATCTGCTCAAAATTATCAACGCCTAAAAATTCAAAAATTTGGCTGCGTAAAGCGCGATATTTAGTGACATTGTTAGGATTCTTTTGTAAATTTTTTAACCATTGACGCGTTTGTTGAGAAAAGCGTCCGATATTTAATGAGTGTTCAGAAACAGTGAAAGGCCCTGATTGTTGAAGAGAAGTAAAAACGCTGTTTGTAGAGAGCACTGACATAAAACCACCAAAACGATATAAAACCCATGCATTAACTGCATTCATAGAATAAATATACACTAATTAATTGATTTAAAAATAATAAAAATAATAAAAATAATAAGTACTATTAGATTACTTATTATGGATGCTGAAATGAGGATCAATTCAAGCTGTTAAGCTAAAAATGTGGTTCATTATTTAATGTAAAAACCCATAGCACATAAGGTGTTAACTGATTTTATTTCTTTGTCACTGATGGTGTTGATATGACGAGATAATAATCTTGGATTAAATCCCTTGTTCTGCTTTGATACTAATCAATATTGAATACTATAGGTCATTGAAAAATATATTTAAATTTTTTTTGACGAAGTTTGTTGTTTTATCTTTGAGGCTTCAAAAAATTTACCTATATTTACATTTCTTCATTTTAGCTCTGTGCTTTTACTTGGTAATTAATAAGGAATAATTGAAAAATAAAGTTATTGATTTTATTGGTGTTTTTGATCTCATTGGTCTTTAAGTAAACTAACGATAATTTTCATACTTGCTACACTTTAGAGGTATCTGTCAATGTCGCCAGATACTAAATAGGTGCTTTTAGATCTCTGATTGAGCACATTAAAAACTAAAGGAAATAATAATGATTGATAATCTAGCAAGAAAAAATAACGTAAATATTATTGCTCAACAAGATCGGTTAAATAAGGAATACTCACAACTTAAAACACACTACGATGAAAAATATAAAGCAGGTTGGTATTTCATGAATGCGCAACCTCGCCCATGTTTTAGTATCTTATTATTAGATGAGTTAAATGATTATGCGAAAAAGATTAAAGCAGAGATGGTCAATAGCGAGCAGCAAAAATACGATTACCTGATCCTTGCTTCTGATGTTGATGGTATTTTTAATTTAGGTGGTGATTTAGCTGTTTTTCTTGAATTGATAAAAAAACAAGATCGCATAGGATTACTCAATTACGCGACAAAATGTATTGATGTTTTATACCATAATATCACCCATCTTGATTCAGAGCTGACTACTATTGCTTTAGTGCAAGGTGATGCACTAGGAGGAGGGTTTGAAGGTGCTTTATCAAGTAATGTTTTAATCGCTGAACGCGGTACCAAGCTTGGCTTGCCAGAAGTGTTGTTTAATCTATTTCCTGGAATGGGGGCCTATTCATTACTTAGCCGAAAAGTAAGTGCAGCAAAAGCTGAAGAAATTATTTTAAGTGGTAAGTTGTATTTAGCAGAAGAGTTATTTGAGTTAGGGATCGTTGATGTACTGGCTGAGAAAGGTGAAGGCGAAAAAGAAGTGTATCGTTATATTAATGCGGCAAATCGAAAAGCAAATAGTTACCAAGCTATTCGTAAAGTACGTGATATTTGTGCTCCCATTCCTTATAAAGAGCTAATAGATGTTACTAATATTTGGGTCGATTCAGCGTTAAAGTTAACAGTTAAAGATCTTAGAATGATGGAAAGGCTAGTAATGCGTCAATCATCAAAAATCTCATAATCTCAGTTATGCAAAGTTCCCATTTTAAAAAGATATAAAATCATAGAAAAAGCATAATAACTTTTATCTTATTTTCCTGTAGAAGGTTTTACTAAGGCATTATTTAAAGCTTCTACAGTTTTAGTAAAATTGTATTCAATATCACTCACTAATGCAGTGAGCTTTTGAGTGCCAATATCGTAAGGTTTGAATTCTTCACCTTTCCTACATATTTCAGCTAGTCTGTCTGCTCCAAGCTCCGATGCAGCTCCTTTTAAGGCATGTAGTGATTCTCGGAATTGCAAATAGTCACCAATAATAGCTTGTTGTAAGTATTTAATATGCTTATTACCATCTTCTGTAAAACCTTTTATTAAGCGCGTCATAAACTCTACATCATTATCTAATAGAAATAATTCTTCAAGGACGGCACTATTATACCACTCATTATCTGGCTGCTGCTTTTTAAGGTTTGCTACGCTTGTTGAAATAGCTGCTGTGTTGCTAATAGTTGAATTGGAAGTGCTAAATATTACCGCTATTTTTTTTAATAAATCATGAGAATCGATGGGTTTAGTTAAAAATTCATTGATACCTAAACTAATACCTAAGGCTCTAGCTTCAGGTGTTGCATCGGCAGTTAACATTATAATCGGCAACGTATCGCTAGTATCCATAAAGCGTAATGCTTGTACAACTTCATCACCGGAACACCTAGGCATATTTTTATCGACAATTAATAAGTCAAAGTGTTCTAAATCGGTACTTAATTTGTCCAGTGCTTGTTCTCCATCATTAGCTATGACAATGGAATGACCTGCTCGTTTTAAAATACCGGACAAAACCTGTTGATTAACTTTATTGTCTTCTGCAACAAGTATGTTTAATGCCTTTGCTCCATTTTGGCTGTCATAAAAATCACTTAAAGAAATAACTTTTTTATTTCTGCTATCAATGTGCTGAGCTGTATGCAGAGCGTTAAATAATGAGCGTTTATCATTGATATCTGCAATCACAAAGAGGAAGTCTTGGTTTATTTTTTCATTGTGCAAATGTTTAGGTTCTGGGTTAAGTAGGACTAACGATAGACCATCTAATAATTTTTCCGATGCTAAAAGGTTGCTAAACTGAATTGGGCTCATGCCCTGTAGACTAAATCTATCTACGAGCAGTATCTTGTAACCTCTTGTTTGGCTAAGAGCATGTTTTTGCATTCTAGATGCCTGTACTGGCGATTCAGCAAAATCTGCAGATAAATTCCATGTTTTTAAAAAGGACTGAACTGATTTCTTGGTTGTATCGGTTGCCATGATTAACAAATCACTGTCATTTACGGCTAAAGAAACATTTGGAAGGATTGTAAAAGGTAGTTCAAACCAAAAAGTTGAGCCTTGATCTACTTTACTTTCAACTCCTATTTTTCCTCCCATTAATTCAACTAGCTCTTTGGAAATAGTGGTGCCTAACCCTGTGCCATTGATATGACGTATGGCAGCTTTTCCAACTTGAGTAAAATCATCAAATACGTTAAGCAGTGATTTTTTATCAATACCTATACCAGTATCTTTAATATCAAAGCGAATAACAGTGCTACTTTCGTGCTCAGAAACAAGGTAAATATGTACTTTAATTGACCCTTGATCAGTAAACTTTATAGCGTTTCCTATTAAGTTTACTAAAACTTGGCGGATATATTGTTGATCCGCTTCGATTTGCAAGGGAACATCAGATTCAATGCTTAAAATAACAGTTAAACCTTTGGTTTTTGCAATCAGCTTTTGTGTATCAATAACTGATTTAATTAAAGCATGTAAATCAACAGATTCTTTATTGATTGTTATTTTTCCAGCTTCAATTTTAGAAATATCTAACACTTTTTCAATTAATCCTAGTAGCGTTTTTGCAGAGCTTTGCATGGTGCTTACCAAGCTATATTGTTCTTGATCGAGCTTAGTTTCAATGAGGAGATCTCCGAGCCCTAATACACCATTTAAAGGAGTCCTTAGTTCGTGTGACATATTAGCTAAAAAGCGAGTCTTAGCTTTATTTGCTTTTTCTGCCATATCGATTGCTGCATATAGTTTTTTAATTAAAAAAATTGAATATAATGGAATTAGAGTGATCACGATTAATAGGCTTATTGCTATCGTCATTTCTGTCTGCCAATAATCACCCCAATAAATTGCTGATATAAATCCTATAATGCCTATCAGCATAGAAATATAGAGATAATTAACACCGAACCTGAAACCATTTCCTAAAATAACCCACAGATAGAAAACAAATAAATACACTGTTTCTTGCGCTGCAGTGGCCATTAATACAGATAGAGAAATAAGGTCTAAAAATATACCTATAACTCTTCTCGTTGGGTTGAGTTTAGGGTTGATACAAATAGCTGTAAAAAGAGCGATAGCAACACTAGATGCGATGAGTATAACCACCCTAATTGTAGAGTTTAATAAATCGCTAAACTGTTCTTCTGCACGCCATGGAATGCAGAAAACTAGAATTAATAATAGGGCAATAATAACTCGAACGAAGGCTTGCTCGGATTCGGGATCTGCGGTTTTTTTGACCGAGGCTTTGACTGCATTTAGTTTTTTACATAGTAAGTTCATTGCAACATCGAATCCGTTTAATGGTCTATTAATTACTTCTACAGTTTATTACTAGCAATCATGTGTGACTGTTCGTTATCGGGATATTCGCTATGTATTGCAGTGATATTAGGCAGGCACTTTAAGAATGCGTCAACACACCTTGGATCAAATTGTGTACCGGATTGTTTTTTAAGAAAATCAATTGCATCTTGAAGCGGCCATGCTTTTTTGTAGGGTCTAACAGACATCAGAGCGTCAAAAACATCGGCAACGGAAACAATACGTGCGATCAGTGGGATTTGAGAGCCTGTTAACTGATTCGGGTAACCTTCACCATTAAAGCGTTCATGGTGATTAAGGGCTATAATGGCACCCATTTGCATATATTTTGACTGGCTACCAGAAAGGATTTGATAGCCAATAGTGGTATGAGTTTGCATGATTTCCCACTCTTCTGGAATAAATTTTCCTTGTTTTAATAAAATACGGTCAGGAATGCCAATCTTTCCAATATCATGCATCTGTGCAGCATGTTCAAGATCATTGCATTCATTCTCACTTAAGCCGAGTTCTTTTGCTATTTCTTTGGCGTATTTTGCCATTCTAATAACATGATTACCGGTTTCTTCATCGCGATATTCGCCTGCTTTTGCAAGTCTTAAAATTGTTTCTTGTTCTCGCTGAAGGATTTTTTCTGTGGCTAAATGTACTTGCTCAGCTAACCAATCTGCTCTATTTTGAATGATCACATGTTGTTTATGTAGTTTTAATAAGTTTCTACAACTTGTACGGCATTCGATTTGGTCGATAGGTCTATTCAAAAATGCCGTTGCACCTGCTTCTAACGCTTCATGTCGGACTTTTTTTTCACTAACAACAGTGATCATCATGATCGGAATATGTTCACCTGTTACAGTGTTACGTACCGCTTCAATGAACTCTATTCCATTTAAACCGGGCATTCTATAATCGGTAACAATCAGGTCTGCTTGGTTATCTTTTAACCAGTTAAGTGCTTTTATAGGATCAGCAAAATCAATCACTGTAATGTCATCAGCAATCTGTAGAATGATTTTTTCTAGGATCATCCTTCCCGTTGACTGATCATCAACGATCACCACTTGTCTTTGGTTATTCACAATAGTACTTCCACTTAAATTTTAAAGAATTAGCTTATGAATAGGATTGGGGTAATTTAATTTACCCTCTAGTAATTTTCCTATTACTTGGCATCTAATTTTATACATATGATTATGATTATTATGTGTATCAGCATCTCCAAGGCCGCTGTAAATGAGAAGCTTGTGAAGATGGTTTTATGACAGAGTATGAATGATAACGTATCTTTTAGGTTGTTTATTAAAAAATGATCAATTAAATCCTATTGGGACATGTATTGTGTTATTTATCACTATTATTATTGTTTTTGTTGATTTTGAATAATACAAAAATACTCAGTTGTGGGTAGCGTAAATTACTGCAATTTAGAACACAACCTAAACCTGAGCTTTAATTACATGTGTCTATCAGTAAAATTATCGGTATATTACAGAGGTGCAGATTCTTTAATCATGAAGTATTTGATAATGAACTAGTTAATGCTGCTGCAGTTAAGAACGTGAAATAAATATTGATTCAGTAAATAGTAATGCTGCCATGTAACTTATTTGATTAACCGACTTTTATTACATCATCGAATGTAATAACTTCGTACTATTAGGGCATATTCATTTGCTATCTACTATGTGATTATTTTCTTGGTAATAAATTAAGGAACTACTATGACTCGAAGCTTCAATAGCAGCCTCATTAAAACGGCTATTGTTGGTTATGGCTTTTCAGCTAAAACCTTCCATCTTCCTTTTATTGACACTTTATCTGAATTTGATGTTACAGCGATCAGTAGCAGTCAAATTGATACTGTTGAACAAGACTGGCCTCAAGTACAACATTATCTAACTGCCGAAGAGATGATTTGTAATAGCGATGCTCAATTAGTGATTATTACAGCACCAAATGATGTGCATTTTTCATTAGCTAAGTTAGCGTTAGAAAGTAATAAGCATGTTATTTTAGAAAAACCATTTGTAACAAAAATCACAGATGGAAATGCTTTGATAAGCCTTGCAAAAGAAAAAGGTTTATTACTTAGCATTTATCATAATCGTCGTTGGGACGGGGATTTTTTAACGGTTAAGAAGCTTATTGAAGAAAACACACTGGGACAGATTAAGCATTTTGAATCTCACTTTGATCGTTTCAGGCCCGTTGTTCGTCAGCGCTGGCGAGAAAACTCTCAAGATGGTGGTGGTATTTTATTTGATTTAGGACCACACCTAATTGATCAAGCTTTACAACTATTTGGATTACCTGATGCGATTACTGCACATTGTAAGATCACGCGTGAAGGCTCCACAAATATTGATTATTTTAATTTGACGCTTCACTATCCCGATAAATTAGCCTTTTTGAGTGCATCATTATTCTCTGCTGGGCCAAATTTACGTTTTAATATTCAGGGGGACCAAGGAACTTACAGGAAATTAGGCTTGGATCCGCAGGAAGATCTATTGAAAGCAGGTGTGCGCCCAGATGGGGAGCATTGGAACAATGAAAGTGTAGAACAATACGGTACTTTATACTCTGAAGAGGCGTTAGTGGCGGTTAAAACAGAATTAGGTGGTTACCAACACTTTTATCAAGGTATTGCTAATGCTATTAATAACGCTGGTCAAGTGCCCGTTTCTGCAGAGGATGCATTATGGAATATCCGTTTGATTGAATTAGCGATGGAAAGTGAACGTTTAGGTAAAACTATGGCAGTTAAATTATGAGCTCAAACTATTCATTAAATGATTTATTAGCACAAGAATCGCAGCTACAGTTTGCGTCTTTTAACAATCAAACAGCTTGGGCGTTAGGTTGTAAATTGAAACAATTAGCCGAAACCAGAGAGGCGCAAGTTACGATCGAAGTTTATGCTTTCAACCAATGCCTATTTAGCTACGCAATGCCAGGAACTCAGCCAGATAATCTACATTGGATAAAACGTAAACGTCAAACCGTGTTGCGTTTTGGACATAGTTCTTATTATATCGGTCAATATAATAGCGCTAAGCATAGAGTGTTCGAACAGCAAGACCATATTAACGCTGATCTGTATTGTGCTCATGGCGGGGCTTTTCCAATTATTATTAAAAATTCAGGTGTAGTAGGAGTGGTGACGGTTTCTGGGTTACCGCAGGAGCAAGATCATCAACTGATATTGGATGCCTTGGATGAGTTAGTTGATTAGTGCAGGTGATGATTAAAGAGGGACTATTTAGCTTTTGAGGCTGCAATAAAAATGCTGTAACCCTGTCCTAAAATATGTGTTATTCACTTCAATGTTGAATCAGCGATTCATTTACTGTGAAATATTAAAAAGCCATTGCTTATGTTATCTGCAATGGCTTTTTTACTGTGTCTACGTTGCTCATTCTTATTTAAGAAAGCTTATCTTGGCTATATACATGTTAGCTTCGTTAAATGAGTACCTTTAAATTTATTGACCGTAGATATCAAAGCTAAAATAACTTGCTGCTATTTTATCATAGGTACCATTTTTACGGATTTCTGCAATAGCGGCATTAAACTTCTCTGCTAATGCTTTATTGTTTTTACGAAAAGCCAGTGCAGTGCCTTCCCCTACATAAGCTTTATCGGTTACTAACTTGCCTTTTAACGCAAAGTTAGCACCACGTTCTTTTTCTAAGAAAGCTAATACTAATTGATCTGAGTTTGCAAAGGCTGTATCTAAACGACCATTGGCTAAATCAAGATATACTTGGTCTTGTCCGCTATAGCGTTTGATAGTGGCAACATCACCGTACATGTCAGTCACATAATTATCATGTATGGTGCCCACTTGAACGCCAATAACTTTACCTGTTAAGCCTGCTTTATCGATACTGAAATTTGCATTTTTAGCGGTCACAAAACTGGCTGGTGTTTGATAGTATTTATTACTAAATAAAACGCGTTTTTTACGCTCTTCTGTAATGCGCATAGATGCCATAATGACATCCGATTTTCTGGATAATAAACCTGGAATTAGTCCGTCCCAACTTTGTGTTACCCACTCACATTTTAGCTCTGCTTGTTTACACAAAGCATCTGCGATCTCAATATCAAAACCAACTGGTTTACCGGTATTATCTTTATAATTAAAAGGTGGGTAAGTAAAGTCAGAAGCTAGACGAATAGGCTTAGTTTCTTGGGCTTGCAATGGGGTAATAAAAATTGACGATAATACAATCGCTGCGATATATAATGCTTTCATGTTTAGATCCTTCTAGCGTAATGTTATTGTAAATGTTTAAGTGAATTGAGTGTTTCGAGCATACTTTGTTTGGAGCCGATAGTGATTCGTACACAATCACTAAGTGCGGCTTCATGTACTTGGTTGCGGGTGATAATTCCTTGCTTAACGAGGTAATTAAATACATTAAGACCAGCATTAAACTTAATTAATACAAAATTAGTCTGGCTACTATAAATCGTATCAATAATATCTAATTGTTCTAATTCAGATATAAACCAATCTCGAACCTCAATCAATTCAGCAGTTTGTTTGGACATGGCCTTCAAGCCAGAGTCTGACAATGCTTTTAATGCAATTTCAGCAGTTGGGTCCGCGATAGGGTAAGGCGGAATAAGGCGGTTAACATAAGCCATTACACTGCTATCTGCTAACAAAAAACCGCAGCGAATCGCGGCTAATCCAAATGCTTTTGATAGAGTGCGTATTACGATTAAATGTGGGTATTTATTCATTAAATGTAACGCACTTTGATGTGCCGAAAATTCAATGTAAGCTTCATCGATAACCACTAAAGTAGAAGTTTTACTAGCCTCTAATAATTCAATAATATCGGTTTGGTTAATGCTATTACCGGTAGGATTGTTAGGCGAACATAAAAATAATAAACTGCTGGTGGGCAACTGTGTTTTAATCTGTTCAACATTTAATTGAAAATTGCTTAATAACGGAATTTTATTGGTTGTTACTGCAAATGAATCGGCACAAAACTCATACATTCCATAGGTGGGAGGGCAAATAATTATTTGGTCATTCCCTGGTGTACAAAAAGTACGAATCAACAAATCTATTGCTTCATCTGCACCTCGTACAGCCACTATTTCACTATTTAATTTACCAACCCCTTGCTCACAATAAGCGAGATAACGCAGTGCGGTGTCCTGTGGTAAAAAATCAGGATAACGGTTGTATTGGTCATTACTACCTTTAGATAGGTCACCATATTGAGCGCAGGTTTCTAATTCATTAGCATTGAGCCATAAATGTCCGCTACCGCCTAAGCGACGTGCAGATTGGTAAGGAACGAGCTTTTCTACTGCGCTAGGTACTAATGTTGATGCTAATGATTTCATTAACGTATTTCCGATTGAAGTTAAATACAGCCAAAAATTAAAATTGAATATTTATACTTTAAAAGTGCGTAAATATTCAATTTTTTAATTGTAAACGATTTAAACAAATCTTCATTGAAAGAAGAAACGAAAAATTGGTATAGTAGGTATGCAAAAAATACATAGCTGGCAGTTATGACTGTTAATTGCTAAAGGGTTAAATGCTTTTATTCATATAAAGACGTTTTAGTATTGCATTTACTTTCAAGTGTTGAATAAATTTGAAAGTTTGTTACTTAACACCTTGTTATTTGGAAGCGACACTATCACTGAAGAACAAACAATAACTGATTAATCTTTCAGGCTATAAAAAATGAGGTAATGATGGATAACCGTTTACCATCTACAAAGGAGATGCAGGCATTTATTGTTACCGCCGAACATTTAAAGTTTACTGTTGCGGCGCAAATTTTAAATTTAACGCAGGGAGCTGTTAGTCGTCAGATCATTTCACTTGAGAAAAAATTAAATATTCCTCTGTTTCATCGTCACGCTCGTGGTTTGAGCTTAACTGATAAGGGCAGAGATTTTTTACCGTTGGTTAAGCAAGTGATTAATCAGATGAAAAGTGCGGTTGAAAAAGTATCTGATATTAAACCAATTATTAGACTAAAAGTGCCTAGTTGCATTACCACATGGTTATTACCCAAAATAATGGCATTTCAGCAGGCATTCCCTGATATTGCCGTAGAGCTAACGTCATCCATTAAGCATGATATAAATTTTGCCTTTGAGTCCTTTGATGCTGCTATTTGCTATTGTGCAGCTATTAAGGATAAAAACTTAAGTAGTCAGTTACTTTTTGAGGAATATCTAACACCGGTGTGTTCCCCCTCATTATTAACCAAGGCTCAAACACTGCTTAGTATTGAAGAGATGGGGCAATTACCTTGGTTACATGCAACACCACAGCAAAGTGATTGGAGTTTGTGGTTGAATGAGGCCGGTTGTGGATCATTAACCGCCAAGCATCATCAAAATTTTGCAACATTAGATTTGGCGGTTGGTGCTGCTATTCAAGGGTTCGGGATCAGTATCGGGGATGTGACGCTAGCGGCTTCTGAGCTTAAAGCTGGAAGACTTTGTCTACCTCATTCTTTACAGGTTAAATCTGGAAAGGGTTATTATTTCGTTTGTCCAAAGGTCACCAATAACCTCACATTACAAAATTTAATCAATTGGTTAGCGAGCTGATGGTCATATTTTCTAATGTTAATGGGGTTAGTATAAAAATGTAATGCATAAAAAATCCGAGAACAGTTACTGTACTCGGATTTTATGTAAATTATATACTCCACAAGCCAGTTAGCTTAATAAGCTGCTTAGT
>Ga0316198_10002044_pt1 | contig 12092 bp, 8 predicted proteins | sample OudBieAanoxic_MG_FD_204935 | JGI IMG/M metagenome (GOLD analysis project Ga0316198, IMG submission 204935) | Coastal sediment microbial communities from Oude Bieten Haven, Netherlands - site A anoxic | ecosystem: Environmental > Aquatic > Marine > Coastal > Sediment | place: Netherlands... | reverse complement strand
CAAACGCAATCTGGTGAAAACGCTCTATCTGAATCCCGAGGAGCTTAACGCGCATAACCTGATGCTGAAAGCCAAATACGAAAAAATGGAGCAGGATGAAACGCGTTTTGAGAACTTTAACTGCGACGGGGATTATAAGGCCTTGATCGTGAGCTATGGGACCATGAGCCGGGTTTGTCGCACAGCCATTGATCGGCTCAAGGAGGAAGGGATCGAGATTGCCATGCTCCGGCCGCAATTTCTGTTCCCGTTTCCTCGTAAAGCTATTTATGACGCCGCTCAAAAAGATAGTTGTCAAGCCGTTTTCAGTGTTGAAATGAGTATGGGTCAGATGATGGAGGACGTGGATCGCAGTATTGCCGGTCGGAGGCCTGTTCACTGGTATGGCAAATGCGGCGGTGAAGTTCCGACACCCGAGGAAGTCATAGAGGAAGTCAAAAAGGTTATTAATTTGTAACCAATAGGGAGTATAGACAATGGGAAAAACTTTTCAAAAACCGGAAGCCCTGGCTGACACGATTACGCACTACTGCCCGGGCTGTACCCATGGCATTGCGCATCGGCTGGTGGCTGAGGTGATCGACGAGCTCGGAATTCGGGGACGCACCGTAGGCATTGCGCCGGTCGGATGTGCCGTCCTGATGTACAACTATTTCACCTTTGACTTTCAGGAGGCTGCCCATGGTCGGGCACCCGCCATGGCAACCGGGATCAAGCGCGTTCGACCCGACCTGATGGTTTTCACTTATCAGGGCGACGGCGATTTGGCAAGTATCGGAATGGGTGAAATCGTGCATGCTGCCAATAGGGGTGAAAAGTTTACTACCATATTTATCAACAATGCCGTATACGGGATGACCGGCGGCCAGATGGCCCCCACAACCCTGCCGGATCAACGCACAACCACGTCTCCTTTCGGGCGCAAAACGGGCAATACCGGCATGCCTATTCGGGTTTCCGAAATGCTGGCAACGTTGCAGACGCCCGCCTATATTACGCGACAAACCCTGACCAGACCCAAATACGTCAACAAGGCCAAAAAGGCCATCAAAAAGGCCTTTACGTATCAAATGGAAGATCGTTGTTTCAGCCTGGTGGAACTGATCAGCACCTGCCCCACTAATTGGGGAATGACACCGCTGGATGCCATAAAATGGGCGGAAGAAAAAATGCTGCCGTATTTCCCGCTGGGTGAATTTAAAACGCCGGAGGAGGATTGAGCGCACAGCTCATAGCTCACAGCTCAAAGTTTCAAAATGCTATTATCCAATTTTCTACCAGCTATGAACTATCAGCTATCAGCTAAAATTTGAGGAGGCGTCATGCAAAGTGAAATTCAATTCGCCGGATTCGGCGGTCAGGGGATCATGCTAATGGGACAGATTTTAGCCCAGGCCGCCATGGCGGGGGGATTTGAAGTTGTCTGGATCCCTTCCTACGGTCCCGAGATGCGGGGTGGAACGGCCTATTGTACCGTGGTTATCAGTGATCGACTGATCGGTTCCCCGATTATTCGAAACCCCGGACATCTGGTTGCTATGAATCGGCCGTCTTTGGAAAAATTTGCCTCAACCGTCAAAAGCGGGGGTGTGATATTTATTAACAGCTCCATCATTCCCATTGACGCCGGCCGTGAAGATGTGGATGTTCTTAAAGTGCCCATCATCGAGATTGCCAAAGATCTTGGAAATGTCAAGGCCGCAAATATTGTTGCCCTGTCGGCATTTGTTAGCCGCAGTAAGGTTGTTGATTTTGAGTTATTGCAAAAAGCTGTTAAAGATAAATTTGCCCAGAAAGAAAAGCTCATTCCGCTTAACATGCAGGCCCTTGAAGCAGGCAGAAAGGCAGCCCTTGATCAATGAAGCTCTGTGTGCCTGATTACATTCTGTCGCTTAAACCGTATGTCGCGGGCAAGCCGCTTGAAGAGCTTGAACGTGAATATGGCATTTCAAATGCTATAAAACTAGCCTCCAATGAAAACCCGTTGGGACCTTCCCCCCTTGCCATTAAAGCCATCCAGCAGGCTGTCAAAGAATTGCATCGATACCCCAATGGCGGAAGCTACCATTTGTGTGAAAGGATATCGAAGCGTTTTGATGTAGAGAAGGAAAACGTTATCCTCGGCAACGGTTCAGACGATATTATTGCCATGCTGGCCCGGGTGCTGCTGCGGCCTGGAGATGAAGCCGTATTACCCCGGCCGTCCTTTTTATTTTACGAGATAATGATTCGTTGCTCGGGCGCGATACCGGTTGAGGTGCCGTTAAAAGATGGACTCACCGATCTGGATGGTATGCTGGAGCATCTCGGCTCCAATACACGACTGGTATTTCTTACCAATCCCCATAACCCCACCGGGGCCCTGATAGCAAAGCAGGCACTGGATGATTTTGTCACGGCGCTTCCGACAGATGTTGTGTTAGTGCTCGATGAAGCCTACATCGAATTCGTCAGGGAACCTAACTGTCCCAAGAGTATTGATTATTTGGATTCGGGCAAAATAGTTGTGGGGTTGCGCACGTTTTCCAAGGCTTACGGCCTTGCCGGACTGCGTATCGGATACGGTTTGATGCCGTCGGTTTTAGCCAATCTTCTCAATCGTGTCAGGCAGCCGTTCAATGTGAATTCGCTTGCCCAGGCTGCGGCCATTGCCGCCCTTAATGACGAGAAATTTTTGCAAGAATCAGTCACGCTGGTTTCTGATGAATTGGACTTTATTTACGCGGCCCTGGATGACCTCGGGGTTGAATATTTAAAATCCCAGGCCAACTTTTTACTGATCAGGGTCGGCAAAAATGCCAATGAAGTTTTTGAAGATCTTTTGAAGCAAGGGGTCATTGTGCGCTCCATGATATCTTACGGATACCCGGACCGCATCCGGGTCAATGTTGGCCTGCACGAGGAAAATATTAGGATGCTGGAGGCGCTGGGGAAGGTATTATAGAATTCGGAATGGGGAATGCGGAATGCGGAAAGAAACTCCAGGCACAAGGCACAGGGCGTAAGGCTGATAAATCAGATCCCTCAACCTTGAACCCTGAACCTTGAACTGTTTCTAATTTTGCAACCAGGGGCCGGATACTGGAGTCCTTCCAAACAAAAATAATAATGAAGAAATTACTAATCACCATCGACGGACCGGCAGGTGCCGGTAAAACTACTGTCAGTCGCGGTTTGGCGGACCGTTTGGGCTATCGATATATTGATACCGGGGCGCTTTACCGGGGGGTGGCTCTGGCAGTTCAAATCCGGGGGGTTGATCCGGAAAATGATGGTGATTTAAAACTGCTATGCAGTGACCTATCTCTGGCTATTGTCAGAAAGAATGAGGGGCTGGGTCTGTTTTTAAACGGAGAAAGTATCTCCGATCGTATTCGTACACCGGAAATTACGATGCTGGCGTCGGCCGTATCGGCCCGGCCGGTGGTGAGAGAATTTTTGCTGGATTTACAAAAAGATCTGGCTAGAGAAAAAGCCGCTGTTTTTGAAGGCCGGGACATGGGCACTGTGGTTTTTCCGGATGCCGACATCAAATTTTTCCTGGACGCATCTACCCGCACCAGAGCCCGAAGGCGCTATGCGGAGCAAAAAGCAAAAAGTTACCAAACTCTGGATGAGGTGGAACGGGATATCCAGCAGCGCGACCGCAATGACAGCACCAGAGACGTGGCGCCGTTAAAACCGGCAGCGGATGCAATTATCATTGATTCCACAGATTTGAATGCTGATGAGGTGGTTGACTTGATGGTATCCCACATCCGGAATTAGTCATTTTGCCCTTAAGAGATAGAGTGGTAAGGAATTAACCAAATTTAAAATTAATCATTGCTTTTTTCAGTAAGTCTGCTAAAGATAGCAGATTGTGCTATAGCTTCAGGCAGCACGACAAAATTGGCTAAGGGGGTATTTTCTTTTATGGTTGACGCGTACAACAATGATGAAAACGAGAACACTGATAAAACCGATTTGCCTGATGAAGGCGCTTTGGATGCATCGGAGGGCGGGGAAGAGCCTGAAAATGACAAATTAAATGCCGAAGCCGAAGCACCTTCGACTGCGCAACCTACCGATTCTGAGGAGGAATCCGGCGACAGCATGGAAAACGTGATGAATCTCTACGAAGAGAGCTTTAAGCGTTTTGCCGAGGGTGAGGTGGTTACCGGCCGGATAATTTCGATCGACAAGGACCATGTGCTGGTCGACATCGGCTATAAATCCGAGGGACAAATCCGCCTGTCTGAATTTAAGAATGAAGAAGGCAACATCACCGCTGAATTGGGAGACAGCGTTGAGGTGATGGTCGAGTGGTGGGATGACGAAGAAGAGCGTGTTGTTCTCTCCAAGGAAAAGGCAGCAAATATCAAAATATGGGATGCCATTAAAAAATCCTATGATGAAGAAGGAACTGTTGAAGGTGTCATCTCCAGCAGGGTAAAAGGCGGTTTTTCAGTGGATCTTGGTGTTCAGGCCTTTTTGCCCGGTTCACAGGCCGACTTGCGCCCCATCCGCAACCTCGACGAACTTGTTGGCAAAACGTTTGAATTTAAGATCCTGAAATACAATCGAAAACGCAGTAATATCGTCCTGTCCCGGCGAGCGATTCTGGAAAAGGAACGCGAAGAAAAGCGATCCACCACCCTCACATCGATTCATGAAGGCCAGGTTGTCGAAGGTATTGTAAAAAATATCACCGACTACGGGGTGTTCATCGATCTGGGCGGCGTGGATGGACTGCTTCATATTACCGACATTTCCTGGGGCCGGGTCAAACATCCATCAGAGCTGTTTTCAGTTGGAGACACGATAACGGTTAAAATTTTAAGTTTTGATCTGGAAAAGGAGCGTGTTTCTTTAGGGATGAAACAACTCTCGGCCGATCCCTGGTCGATTGCCTCAGAGAAGTATGCTGTGGGTTCCAAGGTTACCGGAGTGGTCGTCAGCCTGACCGATTACGGCGCCTTTGTCGAGTTGGAGGAAGGCGTTGAAGGATTGATCCATGTATCCGAGATGTCATGGACCCGCAAAGTTCGCCATCCTTCCAAAGTTGTTTCAGTGGGAGAAGCGGTTGAGGCGGTGGTGCTCGACATCAAGCCGGAAAGTCGCAGGATATCCCTGGGCATGAAGCAGGTGGTTCCCAATCCCTGGGATGTGATCGCTGAAAAATATCCCGTCGGCACGACGATTGAGGGGAAAATTAAAAATATCACCGATTTCGGCCTCTTTGTCGGCATTGATGAAGGAATTGACGGCTTGGTGCACATTTCCGATATATCCTGGATCAAGCGTATCAAGCATCCTTCAGAGCTCTTTAAAAAAGGAGATCTGGTCCAGGCCATTGTGCTGGATATTGAAAAAGAGAGCGAACGGTTTTCCCTTGGGATAAAACAACTGCAGGACGATCCCTGGACAACCGTAGCTGAGCGTTATCAGGTCGGCAAAGAGATAACCGGCACCATTACCAACCTGACCGATTTCGGCGTCTTTGTAGAACTCGAGGAAGGCATCGAAGGCCTTGTGCATGTATCTGAAATCAGTAAGGAAAAAATCAAAACCCCGGTAGGAATGTATAATATCGGGGATGTTATCACCGCCCGGGTGATGAACATCAACAGTGATGAGCGCCGGATCGGTCTGTCCATCAAACGCATGGAAATCGAAGACGATCAGAATTTGCTCAGTGAATATGTGAACAAGATAGGTCCTGCAACATCTTCTTTTGGTGAAATTTTAAGGGAGAATCTGCAGGAAAAACTAAACGAAGACTAAAGCTTAGTCGCTATAAAAACAGCTTTATATTTTTCTGCCCCGTATCACCTGTCCCGCAAGAAGCGGGATCCGGGGGTGCGGGGCAGAAGCGTTTTAGGAGCCATCTAAAAATCCTAAAATCCTATTCCAGACTGGCTGGATGACGCATCGATCTTTATTTTCAAAGGCGCACCTTTTTGAGATGGCTTGCAGGCAGGGCCTTAACCGATCATTCGAAGATAGTTACATCTCCCAGACCCTTGCGGATTACTTCAGGAATATCACCGATCAACAAGATGACGCTTGACGGCTGACCGGGCACAATACTCCCGTCAATGACGACATCGATGCGGTTGCCAAAATAATCATGAATCAGGGACGCATCATGGAAAATCGTTCCATCCGGCATGGTTGCACTGGTGGTTATTACCGGATTGCCTAACTCCTTTACCAGGGCCAGACAAATCGGGTTATCCGGAACCCGAATTCCGGCAGTTTTGCGTTTGGTCAGCATGATTTTGGGAACCAGCTTTGATCCTTCCAGAATGAAGGTGTAGGGGCCCGGCAAAAGTCGTTTCATGGTTTTATAGGCGTAGTTGGAAACCTTGGCATAACGGCTGATGTTTTTTAAGCTGGAACAGACAAAACTAAACGGCTTGCTCTTACTGCGTTGTTTGAGCTGGTAAATCCTTTCGATGGCTTTTTTGTTCATAATGTCGCAACCGATCCCGTAATAGGTATCGGTCGGATAGACCACGACTCCCCCGGTTTTGAGGATTTCTACGACCTTCAAGATCAGTCGTTGCTGGGGATTTTGCTGGTTAATATTGATAAGCATTGGAATTATCAGTTTTGCCTGCGATATTTCAGATAATTGGCGTTGCCTGTCCTAAGGTTTTCGCATTTATTAAAATCCAGGAAAGGCTTTTTTATTATGGGTGCACTCATGATGTCAAGGTAACAATTAAAGATTGCCAAAGACGCGGCCATTTGCTATTCGATGCCCATCTCTTTGACCCAAGATCGAAAACACTATTGATGGAGGATATCAATGCCAAAAATTCCACCCGAAGAAGCCTATTCATTTGACGATGTGTTGTTGATCCCCAATTATTCCGATGTATTGCCAAAAGATGTCAATGTCAGCACCCGTCTGACTCGAAATATAAGCCTTAATATTCCAATTGTCAGCGCTGCCATGGACACCGTTACCGAGGCGGATGCGGCCATCACCATGGCCCAGGCAGGGGGCATGGGGTTTATCCATCGCAACCTGAGTATCGAGAGTCAGGCCCGGGAGGTGGATAAGGCCAAAAAGTCTGAAAGTGGCATGATTGTCGATCCGGTCACCATCCGACCCGAACAAAAGGTGGGTGAGGTGCTTGAGTTAATGGATCACTACCGGATTTCGGGCGTTCCCGTGACCAGCGGGGATCAACTCATTGGTATCGTGACCAATCGGGATCTGCGATTTGAAACTGATCTTGACAGAAAAATAGCTGATGTCATGACCAAGGATAACCTGATAACCGTTTCCGAGGGAATTTCTCTGGAAGATTCCAAGAAGTTGCTGCACAGGCATCGGATTGAAAAGCTGCTGGTGGTTGACAAAGAAGGACGCCTGACGGGATTGATTACCACCAAGGATATCGAGAAGATAAAAAAATATCCCAATGCCTGCAAGGACAGCAGGGGACGCCTGCGGGTGGGAGCCGCTGTCGGTGTCGGCCCGGACATGGTAGAGCGTGCAGAGGCGCTTCTGAAGGCTGGGGCGGATGTCATATTAATTGACACATCCCACGGTCATTCAGCGAATGTCATGGATGCGGTCAAAACCTTGAAGGGCACGTTTGACGACTTCGAATTGATCGCCGGTAATGTGGGTACGGCCAGGGGTGCTGAAGATCTGATCAATGCCGGCGTGGATGGTGTCAAGATCGGCATTGGCGGTGGTTCGATCTGTACCACGCGAATTGTGGCCGGTATCGGGGTACCGCAAATGACTGCGATTATGAACTGCCGGTCAGTTTCAAGTAAAACCGGAGTGCCGTTGATTGCCGACGGCGGCATCCGATTCTCCGGTGATATTACAAAGGCTATCGGTGCCGGAGCCCATTGTATCATGGTCGGCGGGCTTTTAGCCGGAACCGAGGAAAGCCCTGGAGAGGTGGTTTTTTACCAGGGCCGCAGCTACAAGATGTATCGAGGAATGGGTTCGATTGAAGCTATGAAAAAAGGTAGCAAGGATCGCTATTATCAGAGTGAACAGGCTGAAGACGACAAATTGGTCCCCGAGGGAATTGTCGGCCGTGTGCCGTATAGAGGAACTCTGTCGGCCAATATTTTCCAACTCGTCGGCGGTCTGAAAGCCGGGATGGGATATTGCGGTTGTCGTACTCTGGACGAATTGAGAGAAAAGGCACGCTTCTTGAAAATCAGTGCCGCCGGTATGCGAGAAAGCCATGTTCACGATGTGATTATTACCAAGGAAGCGCCCAATTACCGGCTGGAATAACCGATTTGTGATAGGATATTGGATTTCGGATTATTTCAATTTTGGATTTTAACAAGGAAAACTAACGATTTCGGATTTCGGATTGATGAAAGGAAACGTTCGCGGCTCACGCGGAAAAAGCCTGACAAATCCGAAATTCACAATCCCCAATCGAACGCCCCGCAACCCGAAACTTGTAACTCGTAAGTTTACATGAGAAAGAAATATACCCCATGACAACTTCCAACATCCCCGATTTTGTGCACCTTCATGTTCACACCCAGTACAGCTTGCTTGATGGTGCCATCCGGATCGACCATTTGCTGCAGCGGGTATCAGAATTCGGCATGCATTCGGTGGCCACCACTGATCACGGCACGATGTTTGGGGCCGTTGAGTTTTATGAGAAAGCCACCAAGGCCGGCATCAAACCCATTATTGGCATCGAAATTTACGTTGCTCCTCGAACCCGTTTTGATAAGACCCCTCTGGACAATAAGGGCCTGTCACATTTGATCCTGCTGGCTGAGAATCAGGAGGGTTACCGCAATCTTTGCAAACTCGCCTCCGCCGCCCAGCTGGAAGGGTTTTATTACAAGCCTCGCATCGACAAGCAGATCCTCAAAGAATACAGTAAGGGACTGATTGGTATGACGGCCTGTCTGCACGGTGAGGTCCCGCGGCGGATTCAGGACGGAACAATGGAGCTGGCCGATGCCGCCGCTCAGGAATACCTGGCGATCTTTGGGGAAAACAATTTTTATCTGGAGGTGCAAAACAACGGCATCGACATTCAGGACCGTGTCAATGCGGCACTGTTGGACATGAGTCAGCGGCTGTCGATTCCGCTGGTGGCCAGCAATGACTGTCATTATCTGGACCGGGAAGATGTGCGTGCCCATGATGTCCTGTTGTGCATTCAAACCGGCAAGACCATCCATGATTCCAACCGCCTGAAATTCAGAACCGATCAACTCTATTTTAAATCCAAAGAGGAGATGCACGGGTTTTTCAGCTCCTATCCGGATGCTATCAGCAATACCGTGGATATCGCCCGGCGCTGCAACCTGGAATTTGATTTTAACAACTATCACTTCCCCAAGTTTGATACCGGTTCAGAACAATCGGTGGATGACCTGTTTGAGGAAAAGGCAGGGGAGGGATTTGACCGTATTTTCAAGCGGCTAAAGAGCAGAAATCCGCAGATAGATGAGACCGTGTATCGCGAGCGTCTCCAATATGAAATCAAGGTCATTAAAGAAATGGGATTTACAGGCTATTTTCTGGTTGTGGCCGATTTCATTTTACATGCCAAGGAGTCCGGGGTACCGGTGGGACCCGGCCGAGGGTCTGCCGCCGGCAGTCTCGTGGCTTACAGTCTGGGTATCACCGATCTTGATCCCATCAGCCATGGCTTGATTTTTGAACGTTTTCTCAACCCGGCCCGCAAAAGCATGCCGGATATCGATGTGGATTTTTGCATCGACGGCCGGGAGGATGTTTATAAATACGTGGCCGATAAATACGGCGGTGGCGACTATGTGGCCCAGATCATCACTTTTGGAAAGCTCAAAACCCGTGCGGTGATACGCGATGTGGGCCGAGCACTGGACATCCCCCTGCGCGAAGTGGATGCGATTGCCAAAATGGTGCCGGATGTATTGAATATCAGCCTCGACGGCGCCCTCAAACAGGAACCGCGGCTGGCGGAACTGGCTGAAAAAGATCCCAATGTGGCCGATCTGATCCGGATCTGTCGGGTGCTCGAGGGCCTTCCGCGACATGCGTCCACCCATGCCGCCGGCGTGGTGATTGCCGACCGGCCCCTGATCGACTACCTCCCGCTATACAAGGGAAAAAAAGGGGAGGTCGTGACCCAGTTCGACATGAAAATCGTCGAGAAAATCGGTCTGGTAAAGTTTGACTTTTTGGGTTTGCGCAACCTGACGGTGATCGCCAAGACCCTGGAGTTGATCCGCCGACAGGGAAAAACCCCTCCGGATCTGCAAGAAATCGAATTATCCGACCCGGACACATACCGGCTGCTGGCTGCCGGCGACACCACCGGTGTTTTCCAGCTGGAAAGCTCGGGCATGAAAGATTTGCTCGTGCGGTTAAAACCGGAGGTTTTTGAAGATATTATCGCATTGGTGGCCCTCTATCGTCCCGGACCCATGGAAAGTGGAATGATTGACGATTATGTAGCGCGCAAACACGGGAAAAAATCCGTGCAATACCTGGTTCGCGAGCTGGAACCCATATTGAAGGAGACCTATGGAGTTATCGTTTATCAGGAGCAGGTCATGAAGATTGCCGGTACCCTGGCAAATTATTCCATGGCCGAGGCCGATGATTTGCGCAAAGCCATGGGCAAGAAGATTCCCGAAATTATGGCCGGACACCGGCAGCGGTTTGTTCAGGGGGCTGTGGAAAACAAAATTGCCGAGAAAAGCGCTAAGAGCCTGTTTGACCTGATTGAAAAATTTGGGGGATACGGCTTCAATAAATCTCATAGCGCCGCCTACGCCCTGATTGCTTATCAGACGGCCTATCTCAAGGCTCATTACCCGGTGGAATTTATGGCCTCTTTGTTGACCAGTGAAATGCACTCCAGCGATGGTGTTGTGAAATTCATTGCCGAATGTCGCCATCACGATATTCCTATTCTGCCGCCGGATATTAACCAAAGTGAGGTGGAATTTACAGTGGATGGCTCACAGATACGCTTTGGGTTGGTGGCGGTTAAAAATGTCGGTGAAAGCGCCATTGAATCCATCACTGCTTGCCGCAAGGAACAGCCATTTGAAACGGTTTTTGATTTTTTCGAGCGGGTAGATTTGAAAAAAGTAAACAAACGGGTGATCGAAAGCCTGATAAAATGCGGGGCCTTTGACGTAACCGGCGCCAAACGATCCCAGTTGATGGCAGCGATCGAAAGTGCTCTGGAATACGGCCAGCGGGTCCAGAAAGAGCGCAATGATCCTCAGATGGGTCTGTTTGGCGGCGGCGACAACCAGCCCAGTATCAATGCACCGAGCTTGCCTGAAATCGGTGAATGGGATGAAAAGCAGTATCTGGCGTTTGAGAAAGAATCCCTCGGCTTCTATCTGACCGGTCATCCGTTAACGCGCTATGAAGAATTGCTGGATAAGTTCACCAATGCCGATGCGATTTCCATCAAGGAGTTAAGAGATGGGGGCCTGGTGCGTATTGGAGGACTTATTCAGAGTATCAAGTCCATCAATACCAAAAAAGGGGATCTGATGGCCTTTGTAACTATCGAGGACATGCACGGGGCCGCAGAGGTGATCGTCTTTTCGCGTGTGTTTGCCAGTATAAGGGATCTGTTGGTAGAAGACCGTCCTGTGCTGGTTCAAGGGCAGATCCAAAAGGACGAACAGGCGGTTAAAATACTGGCTGATGAGGTAATTCCCATAGAAAAAGCCGAAGAAACCTGGTCAGCCAGCATCCATTTTAAATTGGAGATAAGCCGCACGGACCGCAAGACGCTTTCGGATCTGCACGCCATCTTTGCAAGGCATCCCGGACCCTGCCCGGGATTTCTTCATTTGCGAAGCCCGGATAAAACGGATTCGATCATTGCTCTGCCGGATACGTTGAAATTAAAAGCGGGCGGTTCTCTGACCCGGGAGGTGCACACTTTTCTTGGCTACCATGCAGTGGAAACTCGCTGTCGGGCGGTGACATCCCCGGCGGCGAATAACGAGGTTAACGGAAACGGCAGAAACAGGAGACCACGGAATGGGAGATATGGCAGGTAAAGTCTACGCTATTTTGTTGGCCGGCGGAACCGGTACCCGGTTGTGGCCCGTCTCCCGGCAACTTTATCCAA
>Ga0316198_10002043_pt1 | contig 12100 bp, 12 predicted proteins | sample OudBieAanoxic_MG_FD_204935 | JGI IMG/M metagenome (GOLD analysis project Ga0316198, IMG submission 204935) | Coastal sediment microbial communities from Oude Bieten Haven, Netherlands - site A anoxic | ecosystem: Environmental > Aquatic > Marine > Coastal > Sediment | place: Netherlands... | reverse complement strand
CACGACGAGACGACGGTTACCGTGGCGGCACGCTTCGACAGTGGGATCGACCTGGTGCGGGCCCTCGGCCTCAACGGGGGCATGCCCACACGGGTGAGTGTCGCGGCGAAGCGACTGGGCGAAGTCATTGAGGTTTTGGGCCGTCGCGAGCCCGCGGGTTAAGGTCGCTGAAACGCGGTATCATGGTAGGGATGGAGCTGACGCTCGCCCAGATTCAAGCCCTTCCAAAGACGGACCTGCACGTTCACCTCGACGGTTCGCTGCGGCTGTCCACGATGCTCGAGCTCGCGGAGGCGCAGAAAATCCACTTGCCGGCCGATCATCCGGACGATCTGAAGAGGGCTCTACACTGCGGCGAGCATGTGGGCTCCCTGGTCGAATACCTGAAGGCGTTCGATACGACACTCAAGGTCTTGCAAAGCGCCGAGGCTCTATATCGGGTTGCGTACGAGCTGAGCGAGGACGCGGCTGCCGAAAACGTTCGTTACATGGAGGTGCGTTACTCGCCCATCCTCCATGCGCGCGGTGGGCTCCGGCTCACGACGGTGGTCGAAGCCGTGCTTGCGGGGCTTTGGGACGCCCAAAAGGACCACGGCATCATCGCGAACGTCATCCTCTGCGGCATTCGAAACATTTCGCCCGAGTCCTCCTTTGAAATGGCACAGCTGGCCGTCGCCTACAAGAACCGTGGCGTGGTCGCGTTCGACCTGGCAGGCGCGGAGTACGACCACCCGGCCAAACACCATCTTCGAGCGTTCAAGCTGGTTCGCGACAACAACATCGCGGTGACGATCCATGCCGGTGAGGCCTATGGCCCGGCCTCGATTCACCAGGCGATCCACGTCTGCGGCGCGCACCGCATCGGCCACGGTTGCCGGCTTCGCGAGGACGGCGACCTGCTGCACTACGTCAACGACCATCGCATTGCGCTCGAGTGCTGTCCGTCGTCGAATGTTCAGACGGGCGCAGTCAAAGACCTTCGAACGCACCCACTCAAGCTCTATCACGACCTCGGCTTACGGGTGACGATCAACACCGACAACCGTCTCATCGCCGACACGACCGTGTCGCGCGAGCTCTGGCTTTGTCACAGCCGGATGGGGATGGATCGCGATGACATTGCCCGGATGATCGTCAACGGCTTCAAAGCGGCGTTCCTTCCGTTTCACCAGAAGCAGACTATGGTTCGGGCGGTGTTCCGGGAGCTGTCCAACGCAGAACAGGCTTCCGAGCTGCCTGCGTCTCATCCAGCCGACGCAAACGCGTAAGCTGTGGCGCCGCCTTAACGCGGTCTGGCTCGGCGGTCGCCTCGTCGCTGATCGTCTTCATGACTTCTACGAACTCGTCGAGGGTTTGAAGGCTCTCGGTTTCGGTCGGCTCGATGAGCATTGCGCCCTTCACAACCAGGGGGAAATACACCGTCGGCGGGTGAAAGCCGTAATCCATGAGCCGCTTTGCGACGTCCATCGTCGTGACGTGCGACTCCTTGAGGTGGCGGTCACTGATCACCACTTCGTGCATGCAGATGCGCTCGTAGGGAACATGCCAGACCTCGCCCAGGCAGACTCGCAGATAATTGGCATTGAGCACCGCTAGCTCGGTCGCCTGCTTCAAGCCTTCGGCGCCCATCTCCCGGAGGTAGGCGTAGGCCCGCACCATCATACCAAAGTTGCCCTGAAACGATCGCAGCCTGCCAACCGAAGCGGGGCGGCTCTCGTAGTCGAGGACGAAGCGTCCGTCCCGCTGTTCCACGACCGGGGCCGGTGCAAAGGGGTCGAGGAGGGCCTTGTAACCCACCGGACCGCAGCCTGGGCCGCCACCGCCGTGCGGGGTCGTGAAGGTCTTATGCAGATTGAACTGCATGACGTCGATTCCCAGGTCGCCTGGCCTTGCTTTGCCCATCAAGGCATTGAGGTTCGCGCCATCGCCGTAGACGAGGCCGCCCTTGCTGTGCACGAGCTCGGAAATCGACGCCATCTCCGATTCGAAGAGACCAACGGTGTTCGGGTTGGTTGCCATGACGGCCGCGACGTCGTCGTCGACGAACGGCGCCAGCGCTTCCGTGGTGACGATCCCTTCCTCGCCGACTGGAAACGGCACCGCCTGCAAGCCGTTGAGCGCACACGAGGCGGGATTGGTTCCATGCGCGGTGTCGGGAATCAGCACCTTTTTTGGGTCACGACCCTGAGCACGGTGGTACGCCCGAATCATCATCAGGCCGGTGAGCTCGCCCTGTGCGCCTGCGGCCGGATGCAGCGACACGCGATCCATTCCGCACACCTCGGCCAGCCCTTGCTCGAGCCGCCACATCAGCTCGAGAGCGCCCTGGACGAGGGAGTCGGGCATGTAGGGATGAAGGTTTGCAAAACCGCTCAAGCGCGCTGCCCACTCGTTGACCTTTGGGTTGTACTTCATCGTGCAACTGCCCAGCGGATACATTCCGATGTCGATCGCGAAGTTCTGCTGGCTCAACCGGACGTAGTGGCGCACGACTTCAGGCTCGGAGACCTCTGGAAGCTGCGGTGGGCTCTGTCGCGCCATGTCGCCGAATGCTCGCTCCGGGTCGACCTGGGGAAGGTCGTCGGCGCTGAGCGACGCGCCGCTGCGACCGGGCGAACCCTGCTCGAAGATGAGTGGTGTCTGAAACGAAAGACCTGATGTAGCCGAGCCTGGCATGAAGACCTCGAGGTCGAAGTTAGTGCATCATCGAGTGCCCGCAACCGATCATACCGTCTTCAGGAGGGCGTGGCTCAGCGCCTCGATGGTGTCCGGGTCTTTCTCCAAACCGTCGTAATAGGGCAGCTCGCTCCAAGGGGCGTCGATGTGGGTACACACTTGCCGCACGGCCCGCGCCTGGACCGTTTCGCGAAGAACGCGCCGCTTGCCGGCTATGGCCAGTCCGCGAATCTCGCTGTCGTCTGCAAGCTCCGATGGGAGGCTTTCGAGAACGGGTCGTTCCTTTTCGGCGAAAAGTACGTTGAGCACGCGGTTGATGACGAGTTGCAACACCGGGATCCCTAGCTCGTTCGTCAAGGCGTCTGAAAGCTCGATTGTCTCACTCGCGGGCATGTATTCCGGAAGCGTGACCAGGACAGCGCCGGATCGTTCGGGGTCACGAAACATATCGACCGCCCGCGCCGCATCCCGCCTCAAGAGCCCGGGCGGTGCGACGCTTTCGATGACGAATGGCACCCGAAGCATGTCGAGCGCGTGTCCAGTCGCGGGCGCATCGACGATCACGAGGTCGTAGTCCGGCTCTCCCCTCGGCGGGCATGCGTGGTAAAACGCCTTCCCAAGCATCGACCAAGCTTCGAGGCCGGGGGTCCCCTTGAGGAAGGCGCGCACCAGACGGTTTCTGAAGACCGCGTTGAAGACGGCCCTCACCTTCAAGATCATCAGCCCATATTCTTCGAGGGCCGCGTCCGGCGTCATGTTCACCGCGTCGAGGTTTTCGCGAATCGTGACGATTTCCGGGCCGATCGGATCCGTGTCGAGAAGCTCGCTCACGCGCTCCTGGCAGTTGACGAGGGCCAGTAAGACCTTCTTGCCGCGGCGACTTGCCGCAAGGGCGAGCCCGGTTGCCACGGTTGTCTTCCCGACACCGCCCTTGCCCACCACAAAAAGGAACCGCCTGTCGAGCAAATCCATCAGCCGCGTCTTTAGCGGCGCACTGCAAGAGCAGCAAGCCCGGCTGAATCTATTCGAGGAATTTGGGGGCCGGCCAGGCTGACGCCCCAGCGGCTGCATGCTAGCGTCCGACCGGGAATAGGCATGAACCGTCCACGTCAATCCGGTAGCTCGACCGCCTGGTCGCTGATCTTGTTCGCGACCTTGGCGCTCTTCGCCGTGACCCTTTACTGGATTTTCGTCGTTGCCCCCGTCGAGCAACAGATGGGGATCGTTCAGAAGATCTTCTATTTCCACGTTCCGAGTGCCTACGCGATGTATATCGGCTTCGGCGTATCGGCCGTTGGCAGCGCGGTCTACCTCCTCAAGCGTGACCCCAAGTGGGACGCCTTGGGAGTCGCAGGGGCGGAGGTCGGCTCGCTCTTCTGTCTCATCGTTTTGCTCACCGGCCCTCTCTGGGCGCGCAAAGCTTGGGGCGTTTGGTGGACTTGGGACCCGCGGCTCACGACGACGCTGCTCGCTGGTATGATCTTCGCCGCGTACCTTTCGCTTCGATCGATGGGCAGCGCGGGCGAAGTCGAGAAGCGTTTCGCGGCAGGCTTGGCGCTGTTCGGGCTGGTGGACCTGCCGTTGATTCATTACAGCGTGCAGCGTTGGAGGGGTGTTCACCCGACCGTCATCACCGGCAAGGGGGGCGGCCTCGAGTCCGAGATGTACTGGGCGCTCGGCCTCAGCTTCATCGCGTTCACCGGCTTGGCCGTACTCTTGATTTGGGCGCGGGCCTCCGCGGAACGACAGCGGGAACAAACCGCAGAGCTACGATTCGAGTTGATGCACCGATGAGGGAACTGACATGCGAGCTTTGATCGCCGCGCTCGTGCTGGGAAGCACGATGCTCATCGCCCCACCGGCGCTCGCCGATGAGCAGCCGGCGGAGCCCGACGGCGGGTCCGCCGAAACGAAGGAAGACGCGGCCGAGGAGAGGGCTGCACAGTTCGTCGGAGTTCGCGGGCCCGAAGCCGAGAGCGTTCCCGGCGGTGCGCTCATGCTTGGGGCATATGCGATCGTTTGGGCGCTGCTCTTTCTCTATCTGATGCGCATGCGCGGCCTGCAACGCAACACGGCGGAGGAGCTCGAGCGGCTCAGTGCCGAGATTCGAGCCAGCGGTGGCAGCTGATGCCGTCCGTAGGCCATATCATTTACATTCCGGGCATACTGCTGATTGGCTTTGCGCTCGGATTTCGAATGGGAGCGAAGGCTGTAAGGGCCGAACTGGAGCGTCGCGAGCAGGAACGGCGCCGTTGATCGAGAGGTAGCAACATGTTGGATTTCGAGTTGACCGCGGAACAGAAGGCCCTCGTGGAGGAGAGCCGCCGTTTCACCCGCGAGAAGATTGTCCCCATCGCCGGCGAGGCGGACAAGACTCACGAGTTTCCGATGGACGTCTTCAAAGAGGCCTGGGAGCTCGGCTTCGTCGGACCGAACATTCCAGAGGCGTATGGCGGCGCAGGCATGGGCGAAGTCGATCACGTGCTCCTCACCGAAGAGCTCGCGTTCGGCTGCACGGGCATCCAAACCAGCATGACAGCCAACGTCCTCGCTGCCACACCGCTCCTGATCGCGGGCAACGAAGCGCAAAAGAAGAAATACCTCGGGATGCTGACCTCGGAGCCCATTTTCGCGTCGTATGCGATCACGGAATCTGTCGCGGGAAGCGATTCGGCCGGGATCCAAACCCGCTGCCGCAAAGACGGCAATGATTGGATCCTCAATGGAGAAAAGGTCTACATCACCAACGCGGCTTGGGCGAGCTGGTACGTCGTGTTCGCCACGGTCGACCCATCGCTCCGCCACAGCGGCATCATGGGGTTCGTCGTCGACCGCGATGCGAACGGCGTCACCATCGGGAAGACCGAAGACAAACTCGGCCAGCGCGCGAGCAACACCGCCGTCGTCAACTTCGAAGACGTTCGGGTGTCGTCCGACAACGTGCTCGCTGAGGAAGGGCACGGTTTCAAGCTAGCGATGCAGACATTCGACCGGACTCGACCCGACATCGGGGCCGGCGCTTGCGGTCTCATGCGGCGCGCCCTCGAGGAATCCATCGCCTACGCGCTCGAGCGAAAGACCTTTGGCGTTCCAATCGCCGAACATCAGATGGTTCAGGCCATGATCGCCGAGATGGGCATCAAATACGAGGCCACCCGACTCCTCGTCTGGAAGGCGGCCTGGCAGATCGACCAGGGCGGCCGGAACTCGCTCGTGGCATCGTATAGCAAGGCGTTCGGCGCAGACAGTGCGATGCAAGTGGCGACCGATGCGGTTCAGGTCTTCGGCGGCAACGGCTACATCACCGAATACCCGGTCGAGAAGCTGATGCGCGATGCGAAGATCCTCCAGATCTACGAAGGAACGTCCCAGATTCAACGGATGGTCATTGCAAAGAACCTGTTCGCGGGCGTCCGCTAGCTTCGCGCTCACGGCGGCGGCGGTCATTTGGCTGGGCTCGGTTGCAAACGCCGAGCCCGAGCGGCCGCCGCCGTTCGTTGGAACCGACATCCAACAAGACGAGATTCTCGAAGTCATTTCCTCCGCGGAGTCACGAAGCTTCAAGCCCGTCGGTCACAGCTCAGTCGTCTTGCGGATGCGGACCGTCGCGCGAGTGACCGCCGCTCTTCGTATTAGAAGCCACGAGATCCAGCACGGCTATCGCTACGAGATTGCCGCGTATCGGATCAGCCGGCTGCTCGGCCTCGACAACGTGCCACCTGCGGTTTACCGCCGCGCGACCTGGAAAGAGATCAATCAGCGATTTCACGAAGATATGCTCGAACGCCGAGGGTCGATTCGACGCGCGGTGTGGTGGGACGACGACGGCTCGGCGCCCGGTGCTGCCGTCTATTGGGTCAAAGGCCTCCGCTCGGTCGGGCTCGGAAACAAAGCAAGATGGCAGAGCTGGCTGCGCGACGGAGACATTCCCCGAGGCAAGGGCGCGCTCGCACGGGACCTATCGACCATGACCGTGTTCGACTTGCTCATCGGGAACTGGGACCGGTTCAGCGGTGGAAATCTCCCCACCGATCGAGACCGGCAGCGCGCCTTCTTGCGGGACAACGATCGCGCGTTTTCGACCCCTCTTCTGAAAGGACGCTACGAGAAGCTGCTCGGAGCTCTCACGGGCATCAAGCGATTCTCGAAGGATCTGGTCCTTCACCTGGCAGCCCTCGACGAAGAATCGATCCGCAAGGAGCTAGCGCGAGACCCGATTCAGCGGTTGACTCCCCTCTTGAGCGATGCTCAGATCGCCGAACTCCTGGACCGCCGGGACGCAATTCTTTCGTACATCGCCGCCCTCATCGAAGAGCACGGCGAGGCTGACGTGCTCTTCTTCCCTTGAGTTATACGCCGTGGTAAGGGCACCAGGTGGTGAAGCCCAAGGAGATCGATGCGAACGAGATGGGCCATGTGTTGGGCCTGCTCGTTCATGACCTCCGCAACCCCGCGGCCACGATCAGCGCCAACGTGGATTTTCTCCAAGAGGTTGGTCTTGCTGACGACGATTCGGACGACGCTTTGCAAGACGTGAAGCTCGGCGTCGGAGAGCTGCGGCGTGGCCTCGACATGATGGCATGGATCAGCCGCTGGCTGACCGGTCATGTGCCCCTGGAGGCCGCCAACGGCGACGTGGGCGTGTTCTTGGAGCGGCTCGAGCGGGCCGACACGCCGGTTCCAGTGACAGTCGAGATCGCCAGGGACGACCAGCTTTACGCACACGGTGCACAAGTTGCCGTCGAAGTTGTCGACCTTCTCCTTCACAACACCTGCGCCAACGTGCCCGATGGACACGCGACGGTTCGTGTCTACCAGCGAAGCAACCGCGTGGTCATCGAAGTTCAAGATGCCGGTGAAGCCATTGCGCCCGAGCTTCGCAAAGCCGCGTTCACCCTCGAGGGACAGCAAGCCCTCAAGGGCCGTGTCGACGGCCGCTACAGTCGGTTCGTGGGGCTCTTCGCAGCGGCTGTGGTGCTCGACGGCGTCGGCGGGACGATCGAAGCTGACGGGAAAAAGGGCGCAGCGATTTTCAGGGTTTTCCTCCCCGGGGCCCGGCCGACCCGCCCCCCTTCGCCTTAGCCGCTGCTCGGTGCTCCTGGAGCCGTTCACGAATGCGGGCCTCGAAGCCCTGGTCGGTCGGATGGTAATACTCGCGCTCGATCAGCGCCTCGGGAAGATAGGTCTCCTGTGCGCTGAAACCGCCTTCGTCGTGTGGGTATCGATAGCCGTCGCCGTATCCCCAGGACTCCATTGCTTCGGTGGGCGCGTTGCGGAGCTTCAGTGGCACGGGCAACGCCCCGTGTTCCCGCACGTCGGCTTGCGCCATCTTCCACGCTTTGTATGTCGCATTGCTCTTCGGCGCAGTGGCCAAATAGGTGCAGCACTGCGCGATCGGAAAGATGCCTTCGGGCATTCCCAGCCTCCGAAACGCTGCGTCCGCGCCCACTGCGACCTCCAATGCTCGTGGGTCGGCGTTTCCGACATCCTCGCTCGCAAAGATCAGCATCCGTCGAAGGACGAACAGCGGTTCTTCGCCCGCTTCGAGCATGCGCATCAGCCAATACACCGCTGCGTCGGGGTCGCTACCGCGCATCGATTTGATGAACGCGCTGATGACGTTGTAGTGCTCTTCGCCGGACTTGTCATAGAGCAGAGTCTGGGTCGCCAACGCTTCTTGGACGATCGAAACGGTGACCGCTTCGACGCCGGCCGACTGCGCGAAATCGCTCGCTAGTTCGAGCGCCGACAATGCACGTCGGGCATCGCCCCCCGCGTTTTGAGAGATCGCAGCGAGCGCCTCGTCATCGACCGCCTGTGAGAGATGCCCGATTCCATGTTCTTGGTCCGCGAGGGCGCGTTCGAGCAGCTGGCGCAAGTCGGCGGCTTCGAGTGGCTTCAGATCGAAGACCCGCGCGCGAGAGAGCAAAGCGGAGTTCACCGCAAACGATGGGTTCTCGGTGGTCGCGCCGATCAGGGTCACCGTGCCGTTCTCCACGTGAGGGAGGAGAGCATCCTGCTGCGCCTTGTTGAATCGGTGAATCTCGTCGATGAAAAGAATCGTCTTTTTGCCGTAGTAGCTCTTCTGCTCTTTTGCCGCGGCGATTATCTTTCGAAGCTCCGGCACACCTCCGAGCACGGCGCTAAAGGGAACGAAAAGCGAGTGAGTCTCGTTGGCGATTACATGGGCGACCGTGGTCTTCCCGGTGCCCGGCGGCCCCCAGAGGATCATCGAGGGAATGCGGTCGGCGCGAATCGCACGCGCGAGGATGTGACCGTCTCCAAGGAGGTGCGCCTGGCCCACGACGTCTTCGAGGCGACGCGGCCTCATCCGATCGGCAAGGGGGGAGCCGGTTTCCGCTTGTCGCTCGAAGAGGTCCACTGAGACGCTTATAACTCAGCGGAGGATGCGGAGTCTCTTCGGACCTTCGCCTTCAGGAGCGGTTTCTCCCCCGCCGCGCTCGAAGTGCTCTTTGGCGATGCGTTCGGCGAGCGCGTCCGCCACCTGCGCGAACGCCTGTCCGGCCGCGGAAGCAGGGGCCGCCTGCACGATCGGGGTGCCCTGGTCGCCCCATTCGCGAACCAGGCCGTCGATCGGTATCTGACCGAAGAGTGAGGCCTCGGCGAAGTCCGCGATCTTCTGACCCCCGCCGCTGCCGAAGAGCTCGTGCTTCACACCAGCGCTATCGACGAAGTGGCTCATGTTCTCGACCACGCCCAGTATCGGAATGTTGAGCTTCCGACACATCGATACCGACTTGTAGACATCTTGAAGCGCTACCTCTTGAGGGGTCGTCACGATAATCGCGCCGGTGATTCGGAGCTTTTGCGCCAGGGTCAAGGCGACGTCGCCCGTTCCAGGTGGCGAGTCGATGATGAGATAGTCGAGCGCGCCCCAGTCCACGTCGGTCACGAACTGCTGTAACGCGCCGTGAAGCATCGGCCCGCGCCACACGATCGCCTGCTTTGGGTCTTCGAGCAGAAAGCCGATGCTCATCAGCTTGATGCCAAAGCGCTGAAGGGGCTGGATTCGCTTGCCATCTTTGGAGGTCGGCTGCCCTTCGATGCCGAGCATCGTCGGGAGGGACGGGCCGTAGATGTCTGCGTCGAGGAGGCCGACGCGCGTACCGAGCCGCCGGAGCGCAAGCGCCAAATTCGTCGCCACGGTGCTCTTGCCCACGCCTCCTTTGCCGCTCATCACCAACACGACGTTCCGAACCTCCGGAATTGGATCGGTGCTCGTCGCTTCGCGGGTAGGGACGCTCACCTCGATTTCCAGCTCGACGAACTCGACCCCGAGTGGCTCGAGCGCGGCTTCGATGCGCCGGCTGATGGTCTGGCGCGCCTCTTCCGAAGGGGAGCTCAATCGCACCTTCGCCCAAACTCGACCGTCCTCGATGCGCGCGTCGAGGAGCGTCCCCAAGTCGCCTAGGGATTTCCGAAAGATGGGATCTTCGACGGCGCGAAGTGCGTGATTGACTGTGTCGAGGGTGGGGGACCCCATCGGAACCTCCGGGTCGATGTAACCGACAGGCTCTAAGGCGCTGGTTTGGCACAGTCAAGGTGGACAAACTTCGGCTGGCTGCGCGGCCCGGTTATGCTGCCGCCGTGTCGGTTTGGGAGCGACGGTGGGCAGGTCCACTCGTGATCTTCGTCCTCTGCTCGGGGGTCTATGGCGCGACCGCCGCGGGCAGGCTCCTCCGACCTTCACCTAACAACCACTACGTCCACTTGGCAGAAGCGTGGCTGCAAGGCCGCCTCGACATCGGCGGCGACCCACCGGGCACCAATGACTGGGCCTGCTTCGACACCTTGGATCGAGGGCCCTGTCCCGAGGGGCGGTATTCGTTCTCCGGACCCGACGCCGAGCGCTACCGCTGGTATGTCTCTTTTCCGCCCCTGCCTGCGATTCTGTTGCTGCCCGTCGTGGCCGTGTTCGGGCTGGGTGCTTTGGATACCCTGTTCTGGGTTCTCTTTGCCGGGCTTGGGCCGATGGTGCTGTTCCTGGTTTTGCGCTTCCTGCGCGAGTCCGGGCAGAGCCAGCGCAGCGCTTCGGACGACCTCCTGGTCACCGCGCTGTTCGCAGTCGGGTCGGTCTACTACTTCGTTGCCGTGCAGGGGACGGTTTGGTTTGCCGCCCATGTCGTCGCTACCACGTTCGTCTGCCTGTACCTGCTCTTTTCCTTTGGCGCGCGCCGCCCGGCGGCTGCTGGCTTCGCGCTCGGGCTCGCGTTCCTCTGTCGGCCGGCGACACTCCTACTTGCGCCGTTCTTCTTGCTTCAGGCCGTCAGCGCAGGGAAGGAACAAGGCCGGCGAACGTCAAGCGCGCGGCCCCGTGTCTTGCGTGCCTTGGCCTTCTTCGCGCTTCCGCTAGCGCTGATCCTAGCCGCCACGATGTGGCACAACGCTGCCCGCTTTGGCGACCCTTTCGAATTCGGGCACCGTTTCCTGCAGATTCGCTGGCGGTCGCGAATCGAAACTTGGGGCCTATTCAGCACACACTACCTGCCGAGAAACCTGACGGTCTTCTTTCTCTCGGTCCCGTGGCTGATGTCCACGAGCCCCTTCGTGCGCATCAGCCGGCACGGGCTGGCCCTTTGGTTCAGCAGCCCAAACTTGCTGTGGAGCCTGTGGCCGAAGAAGCTCGACGCCACGGCCCTCGCACTTTGGGCGGGCGTTCTGCCCACGGCGATATGCACTCTGCTTTACCAGAACACCGGTTGGATTCAGTTCGGTTACCGATTTTCGCTCGACTATCTACCGCTTCTCTTCGTGTTGGTCGCCCTGAGCGGCCGCCGGTTTGGCGTAGGGTTTCTCTGCTGCGCCGTCTTTGCGATCGTCGTGAACACCTTCGGCGCCGTGACGTTTGACCGCTTCACGCAGTTCTACGACGACGATCCGACCCAGCAGGTGATCTTTCAATCCGACTGATCGGTTTGGTTCAACAATTGCTCGGCTAGTGGGCTCGCCGGCCCGCGTGGCAACACGACGCGCTCGAGCCCACTGCTCCCCGCCTCCCGATGGAGCAAACGCAGCTCTTCGAGCGCGTCCTCGGTACGACCGCGTTTCGCGAGGATGTGCGCGTGCACCAAACGATGCGATGCGCGAAGCGAAGGATTGTCGTCGGTGTTCTGTCCGCCGAGGTGCGCGAGCGCCTTTTCCGACTCACCCCTGACGGCCATCACAAGAGCCTCCATGGCGACCAACCAGACCTCGATCGAGTCTTCGGTCGGCCGCCGAATCCGATCGATCGCGCGCTGTGCCGCCTCTGGGTCGTCGAACTGAAGCTCGCAGGTAGCTAGAGCCTGGTCGCGCAAGACCGCCTGTGGCTCCGAGAGCGCAATCTCCTCCAGGCCTTGCAACTGCTCGCGCGCCTTTTCCCACATGCCGGCCTGAGTCAGCGGTCCGGTCGCCATGAGCACCA
>Ga0316198_10002041_pt1 | contig 12118 bp, 9 predicted proteins | sample OudBieAanoxic_MG_FD_204935 | JGI IMG/M metagenome (GOLD analysis project Ga0316198, IMG submission 204935) | Coastal sediment microbial communities from Oude Bieten Haven, Netherlands - site A anoxic | ecosystem: Environmental > Aquatic > Marine > Coastal > Sediment | place: Netherlands... | reverse complement strand
CGCGCCTGACCTTTGAACCTCTGGGTATTGCCGTACAACCGGACACCCTGTTGCTTAATTGGTTGCGCAATTTTGTCATTATGCTTGATGGCAGCGGACAGCTGAAGTTGCTGGGTCAGAAATGGTTCGAAAACGGCGACTGGATTAAAGAGCTACCGTAAAAATGCCTGATGTCAAATGTCTGCGGTTTGTTCTGCTGAAGATTATCAAAAAAGGGGTTTGTATAATAATGAAATTTTTACAACCAGCCGCAAGTAAATTCCGCTTTTCCGCCTTTTTGATGCTTTTTGTTCTGGTCATTTTTTTTATGCTTTCGACAACATTACCGGCAGCCCAAGTACCGATGATGATGATGAAATCCCAGAACAAGGCGCCGGAACCTCAGATGCCCACGAATATGACTTCCGTAGAGGTCGATGCCTATCTGGCCGGTTTGAGTGACCAACAGGCGCGACAGCTCCTGGCCTACAAACTGAAACTGGACGCTGCCGGAAATTTGTCATCCGGGGCCGAAGGTGGAACTGGAACAAGCGAGGATGAACGTTCTGGTGGTTGGATTTTTCATGAACTGGCGGAAGGCGCTTTCAAAGCGGTGGATCAGATGGCCTCATTTTTTTCTGATACTAAGCGCAATTCGTCGAAAAGGAGCGCCATTCTCGACAGATTGTCGGGCGGCAGGGGCCTGGGCCATTTGCTGCTGACGGTTTTTATCGGTTTCGCCCTGATCGTCGGTGGTATTCTCGTCGAGCGTTTGGTGCTGAGGTTAACAGGGAATTTGCGGCAACAGGTGTTGACCAGTGTGGCCCTGGGCAAACTTCAGCGACTGGGTCGTTTCATCTCCCGCCTGCTGTTGGATGCCCTGGGGATTGCTGCTTACATGCTCACCACCTTCATCCTGTTTATCATGTTCTTCAGGCAGGAAGAAGCCAGCTATTGGGTTGTTTCCGATATTTTAATCGTAAGTTATTATCTTTGGGTGATCATGTTTGCGGCCAAGGTGATCATGTCACCGGCTTCATCGGAATTAAGATTATTTCCGCTGCAGGATCGTGATGCGAAATTTCTTTATCACTGGATTATTCTAATCTCTGTGGTCGCTGCCATATTGATCGCCCCCGGTCTCATATTTTTAACAGTAGGTCGCAATGAGGAACTTTTTAATCTTTTCTTTATTGCATCCGGTCTCAGCGTAATAATTTTGATGATTGCCATGATCTGGCAGAGCAGAAAGAGGGTGGCGGAAGCCATCTGCGCCGGCTCTTCCGAGGGGACGGCTGTCGAATCATCCTTACGAATGAGGCTTGCCAGGTCCTGGCATTATTTTGGCATCTTATATATAGCCGCATCCGGGACAATTTGGCTGACCAATGTGTTTCTGGGCAGCCAGGGTGATATTCTCAATTTAATTGCAAGCCTGTTTTTGATTCCTATTTTCATCGGTCTGGATCAGTGGGTGCAGCGTCTGTTGAAAATTGCTTCCGGGGAGTTGCCGGAAGTCATCGATCTGAGTGGCGATGAAAAACCCGATACAATTCAGGGGCCCGAGGAAGATGAGAAAGCGAATATCAAACATTTTGCGCCGTTGATCATACGGATTTTCAGGTCCTTGCTGATTGTCTTTTTGTTCTTTATCATACTCGGCCTTTGGGGTATAGACCTTCCCCTGGGCCGAGTTTTTGCCGCGGACGCGTTAAAAATAATTATGGTCCTGATACTCGGTTTTGTTATCTGGGAATTTATCAAGACACGAATTGATCGTAAGCTCAGAGAAGAAATGCCGGAACAAGATGAAGATATGGAAGAAGGCGGCGCCGGGGGCTCCCGCATCGGAACCCTGCTGGTGCTTTTGCGCAAATTCGTCCTCGCCGTCATGTTCCTCATGGTTTCGCTGATCACCCTGTCAAATCTCGGCATCAACATCGGACCCCTGATTGCAGGCGCCGGTGTCATCGGCCTGGCGATTGGTTTCGGGGCCCAGACGCTGGTGAAAGACATCATCTCCGGCATATTTTTTCTGGTTGATGATGCGTTTCGGGTCGGAGACTATATCGAAACTGCCGGCACCAAAGGTATGGTGGAACACATATCCTTGCGTTCACTGAGGCTGCGCAATCCCCGGGGACCGGTTAACACCATTCCCTTTGGTGATATGGGCACCGTGACCAATATGAGCCGGGACTATATAATTTCCAAGCTTGATTTTCGTGTGCGCTATGACACCGATGTCGACAAGGTCAGAAAAATAATCAAAAAGATCAATATAAAAATCATGGAAGATGAAGAGATGGGTTCGGTGATGCTGGATAAACTTAAATCCCAGGGCGTCAGAGAGCTGGATGACTCCGCCATGGTCATGCGGGTGAAATTTAAAACCGTTCCGGGAGAACAATTTGTCATCCGCCGGGAGGTATTCCGCATGATGCAGGAAGCCTTCAGGGAAAACGGCATTGAGTTTGCTCACCGCAATGTGACGGTCTATCTGCCCCCGGAAGACAAAGACCCAACAACCGGCGAAGAATCGGAAGGGGATGATCCTGCCGGCCGGCCGGATAAAAAACTAGTAGAGGCTGCAGCTGCCGCCGGCGCTGCAGCCATCCAGGCTGAGGAAGAGGCCAAGCAGGCGGCCTTGAAGTCAAAAAAATAATAGATTCTGGCTTCACCCGGACGATTACGGCTTCTCTCATGCACTAAATGTAAAGAATCCTGGCCCTTTGGGTCAGGATTCTTTACTTACGCTTTATTTGGTTTTCATGCTACATCTATTGGCAGGATGGATGTCCTCGTAGATATATTACTGCTATCGGTCTAAATTGGTGTTGATTATTTGAGCAGTCATATCCTCTGCTGAATCGATGATATGCCGGGACAATTTTCTAGCTCGGGGATGGCGGGGGTCACTCCAATCATAGAAGCCCTTGCCACTGCTGGCGCCAAACTCGCCGTTTTTGACCATACTGACCAGCATCAAAGGAGGATAAAAACGCGGATCATTGGAGGTCTTGTACATTTCCAGGGCGACCCTTAAAATGGTGGGGGTGGTTGCGAAATCATACAATTTGAAACCCCCCTGAGGATGTCCCAGGCAGGTGTTCAGACCGATATCTCCATCTCCCACGGTTATTTTACCCTGTTCCAAAAGGCGGATGGCGTCCAGCATCTGGGGAAAGAGCAGGCGGTTGACCCAGAAGCCGGGAATATTGGGCGCCAAAAAGGGGGCCTTTTTCATTTCGAGTAAAAGCTGGCGGGTAAATTCGACCGTTTCCGCCGAGGTCTTCTTGCCGGGAACGACCTCAACCCCGGGCATCAGGGGCACTGGATTCATGCCATGGCAGACGATGGATCGCTCCGGTCTGCCGCCGGCTTCGGCCATAGGATTAATATCCAAACCGCTTGTGTTCGACCAGAACACGACGTTTTCCGGAAGTTGCGGCAAAAACTCGGACAATACCGTACATTTAAGTTTCAAATCCTCAAATATGACTTCTAAAAAAATATCGCAACCGCAGGCAGCCTTGATAAAATTCCCTTTGTCTCGGTATACATGAATATTCTTGCCGGTATGCGAGCCAATATTCGGATCCTTTAGCCTAAATTTTTTGACGGCCTTCATTGTCAGATTTTCACAGGTTGCTCTGACTCCGCCCAGGATCTCCGGATTGGCATCATAACAGTGGACCTGATGTCCGGTCATAGCACATTGGGTGATCCAGCCGCATCCCATAATACCGGTGCCGATAATAGCAAATTTCATCACTACTCTCCTTAAATGTTAATTGAAAGAAAAGACTCATAAGTTTTTCTAAATTCTCCCATCCGCCGCTGGTTTTGTTGGCATGAATATTTTTTAAAAAAAACCTGTCGCATTTTAGCGTATGAATGAAATGTCTTTGTTAGCATGTTCAGACCCCAAATTCGAGAAAAATTAATCTGGGTATCGGACAGCAGGCATCTACAATCGGTCGGTTGTTAACATTTATAGAATGCATATATTGACAATATGGGTCTGATTCTTTAGTTTCTATCTGGGAATGCTATCTGGAGTAGCACGGAATTGGTATCAGCAGAGTGATATCGAAAAGAGGGAACGAAATATGTTTTTGATGAAGAAAAAAACATTGATGGGACTGTCCCGCACCTGCGGGTGAGCGGCTAAAATCGGTCCGACGGAGCTGTCGGAAGCGTTAAAGGGGCTTGAAATATCAGATGACAAGAATTTGCTGGTCGGTTTTGAGACCAGTGACGATGCCGCCGTCTACCGCCTGACGGATGAAATTGCCCTGATCAGCACGGTGGATTATATCACGCCGCCGGTGAACGACCCCTATTGGTTCGGACAGATCGCAGCTGCCAATTCTCTATCGGATGTGTATGCCATGGGTGGAAGGCCACTGACGGCACTAAATCTTGTGATGTTTCCATCAAAGAAACTTGATATGGGTATGCTGAAGGAAATTTTGAGAGGCGGCAGTGACAAAGTCAAGGAAGCCGGCGCATCACTGGCCGGTGGACACTCGGTGGATGATAATGAACCCAAATACGGGCTGGCAGTTACCGGATGCGTCCATCCTGATAGCGTACTGACGAATAAAGGCTGTCGGGCAGGGGATGCACTTATCCTGACGAAACCCCTGGGAACGGGGGTTCTGTTTAATGCCGGCCGTTCCGGAAAACTGCCTTACCCCGAACTCGAAGCGCTGTTGCCCCAGGTGGCTGCGCTGAACGGCAAGGCAATGGAGGTGGCTCTAAATTTTGAAGTTCATGCCTGTACCGACATCACCGGTTTCGGTATCCTGGGCCACAGTCTCGAGATGGCCAAAGGCAGCGGGCTGCAAATTGATCTGATTTTTGACCGGCTCCCGTTATACCCGAATGCTTTAAAAATGTATCAAAAAGGGGAGAGCACCGGCAGCAACAAAGCCAACCGTCGACTGTCGGAGGGGCTCTGGGAGGCGGCCGTCAGTATGACCATCCAAGAGGAAGACCTCCTTTTTGATCCCCAGACATCTGGCGGACTCCTGGTTGCCGTGCCGGCCGGTCAATGCGATGATTTGCTGAACGATTTGACGAAAGCTGGCATTGAAGCCGCTTCACGCGTGGGAGATGTTGTTGAAGCGCAAAGCCCCAGCGTGAGAGTGGTGTAAGTGGCTTATATACCGCTGCCGGGATTCTCGATACTCGATGCTGGAAACTGGATACTAAACGCGTGTTACGAGTTTCGGGTTGCGCGTTGGGTGGCGGAAACCAGACTAATTTGAATTCCGAAAAATCCAATATAGAATCGCATAGTTCTGGACTCTGTTTTTGTCGTCTGGCATTTTTGCGCATCGAGAATCGAGTATCGCGAAGCAGGCATGGAGTATATTGCCGCCCCAGAAAAAACACCAGTAGTTTGGCAGTATCTTTTTAACGGTTCCTGGCAATAATGGCTTTTGCCGGTATCAACCCCGTGGCACTGGCCGAAACGATGTTGCCGGCGACACCGGGTCCGTCTCCCGCCACGTACATACCTTTTATTTTGGTTTCAAGGTCGCTGGTAGTTTCCACCTGGGTGGCAAAAAATTTAATTTCAGGTGCGTAAAGCAGGGTTTCATCGTTGGCGACCCCCGGCACCACATGGTTTAACTTTTCCAGCCCTTCGATAATGTTGGTCAGGATTCTTTCCGGCAATGCCATGGCAATGTCTCCGCAGATGACATCGGTCATGGTCGGTACAATGTAGCCTTTGTTGACCCGGTGCCATGTGCTGCGCCGGCCCCGTTTAAGGTCTCCAAAGCGTTGCAGGATCGGCTTGCCACCGCCGATCAGAGTCGCCAGGCTTCCGATGGACTCCCCATACGCCTGATTGTTCGTCACCGGCTCCGTCAGCACGACTTTGGACAGAAACGCAAAATTGGTGTTCTGCGATTTTTTATCCTGATAAGCGTGCCCGTTGACGCAGACAAACGTACTGTAATTTTCTAAGGTTACGAATCCGCCTTTGTTGGTGCAAAAGGTTCGCGTTTGATCGTCATATTTTGCGGTTTGAATGAAAAAGGTGGGGTCGTAAATAACATCGCACAGGTCCTGCATGATGTCGTTGTGAACCTCGACCCGAACGCCGACTTCTATACCCCTTTGTTCAACCGGGATTCCGTGTTGCTGTGCCAGTCCTCCCATCCAGTCAGCGCCCACCCGACCGGGAGCAAGGATAACATGATCGGCCAGGTACTTATTCCTTTTGGTTACCACACCGGCAGCACGGTTGTTTTTAACCACGACGTCTTGGACCTCCTCGGAGGTGTGGATGACAACCCCCTTGGATTTGATGTGATCGGCCATGGCCGTGATGTGGTCGGGCAGACGGTCGCTGCCTAAATGTTTCTGCTTGATGATGAGCAGGTCGATGCCGTATCGTTTGGCAGCCTTACGAATTTCTCGGGCGGCATCCCCGTCGGTGGGATAAACAGGGCCGTCCAATCCGAAATAGTTGAATATTTGCTCGGTTTCATTGATAAGTGCTTCGGCCTGGGGGATGGGCATAAACTGGGACAAATCTGTTTTTCCCAGCTTGTAGATGTAGTTCAGTTTACCGTCTGAGAATAAACCGGCCCCGCCGATGCCGCTGAGGATATTACAGGGTTTGCACTTGATGCATTCTTGATAGGTATTGATCGGGCAATTGCGTTTCAGAGAGCTTTTGCCTTTCTCAAGCAGCAGTACCCGGTAATCAGAATGCTCACTTAAATAATAGGCCGCAAACAAGCCGGCCGGACCTCCGCCGACGATAATGACATCATAATGGGCGGTTTTATCACTTTTTTTTATTTTAGACATTTTAGGCATTTTCGTGTGTAATATTTCTATGTTTTAATGATGACTTCTTCCTTGAATTCAGTGGTGTCCTGTTTATAGGCGAAACGGATTCTTTGCAGGGCGGTAAAATTGGCAAAAACAGCTACCAGCCAGATGGTGACTATAAAAGCATTCATGTGAATGATGGCGCCAAGTCCAATCAGCACAATGCGTTCGGGGCGCTGCATGATGCCTATCTTGGCCTCCAACCCAAGGCTCTCGGCCCGGGCACGAGAATAACTGACCATAAAAGAACCGCACAGGGCCAGAAAAGTTCCCGCCGCCGTAACGTAGTCATCGATATAAAAAAAATAGGCAGCTATACCAAGAAACATAATAAATTCGGAATAACGATCAACGGTGGAATCAAGCAGAGCACCAAACCGCGACGCTTTTCCGGTCCTGCGGGCCAGTAAACCGTCGATCGTGTCACAGAGACCACCGAGTAAAATAAATATACCTGCCAGCCGGATAAAACCCATTAAAAAAGCCGCTGCCCCGATCGATGTTATGATCACGCCTGCAACGGTAAAAGAATTTGGACCCAGTCCCCATTTGGTAAAAAGCTTTACCAGCGGTGACAGCAGTCCTATAAAGCGGTCCTGCAAGTTCTGGGGTAGTAGCCGTCGACTCGAATGAGCCATTGGATAGCCTTTTTATATAGTTTATTTGCCTTTGCCGGGGGGTTCCGGTATCGCGGGCATTCTCATTCCCGCTGCACGATCTATGATATGATAAATCTCTAAATCATATTAGCACATTCCGGTCGGAGAAATAAAGCCTGCCGGTAATTTTCGTTGCTTTCGCGCCGAAACACCGGTTATGGCAAAATCAGCCTGTCGAGGGATATATAAGTTCCTTCCACCTGGCGGGCTGCGATACGGGCAGCGTAGCGACAGGCATTCGGAATATCCTGGTTATTTAAAAATCGACAGGTGAGGTAAGCTGCAAAAAATACATCACCGGCTCCGGTTGGATCAGTCACGTTCTCAATTCTGTCTGCTGGATATTCAAACTTTTCACCGTTTAGCGTTACAACCCAACCTCCTTTATGACCTAAGGTTATTACAGATTCTTCTATTTCAAAGGTTTCCATGAGCGCTGTCAAACCTTTTTGGTAATATTCAAGGATGACTTTGAGCTCGGCTCCATTGGCTTTGAGGATGTGAGCTGCGTTTAAGGCTGCCGTCAGATGTCTTGATACAGCCGCCGATACCTTCTTGGCTACAACTTTGCGGGTATATCCCTGAACATCCAGAAATACTTTTAGATCTGTGTTGGGCAGCGCTGTCATAGCCTCCGGGACGATATCATCGGGGTGAAGGGGGCCGAGGTGCAGCCCACCAGCGCGCTTGATTACGGCTGACAACTGGCAGGGTTGGATCGATCGTGCTCGATTGAAAACTTTCTGCCTGCGAAAATCTTTCTTGATATTGTTGACAAAATGAGTGGTCCGGTTAGTTTGGCCGTTTAATACGATGATATTTTCCTGTTCCAGCCTTTCAATGATGGTGCGGTCATTTTTGGCGATATTTGAAACCACCAGCGTATCGAGTCCGTGCCGGCTGTATGTAATTCCGGCATAGGCAGTGACGCCGCCTATCTTGCTAACACTTTGTTGTTGACTCACAATTTTATCGATTGTCGTTGAGCCGACAATGCCAATGCCATTATTGATCATATCCAAAGGCCATCCAAATTGAGTGCAAAACCCTTTACAAATAACAGATAACTCCTAATTGGCTTTCAATCTCTGATCAAATTTGCTACCTTCTTGTGATGATTTATAGTCTTGCGCAATATCTGCGTCAACCCCTTAAAATAGGCGGCAAACCCATTGACACAAGACTCGTGCTGGCCCCGATGAGTTTTCTTGGGCACATCGCCTTTCGTGAGCTGCTTTCACGCTATGGCGGGTATGGTCTGTTATTTTCCGAGATGTGCAGCGCCAAGGCCATCCCTAACGAGAACCGATTAATTTCGCCTTATTTCAGGTGGCGTGATGAGGAACGTTCCCGGTTGATTTGCCAAATTTTCGGTGATCAGCCGGCTATCATGGCCGAAGCTGCCCGCAGGATAGAAAATGAAGGATTATTCGGTGTCGATATAAATCTGGGCTGTTCGAATGCAACCATCTGCCGCCGCAACTGCGGGGCGGCCCTGTTAAAAAATCCGGCTCTGGCCACAACGATTGTGGCCGCGGTCCGAGCAGCCGTAAGCTGTCCGGTAACGGTGAAGTTTCGCACCGGCTGGCAAGACGATCCCCATCCGGCGGTGAGTTTGGCCAAAAAATTTGAAGATGCCGGTGCCGATGCCCTCACCTTTCATCCGCGGGTTGCGCCGGACCGACGGTCACGTCCTCCCAAGTGGGCGTACATTGGGCTGGTAAAGCAGGCCGTATCAATTCCGGTATTTGGCAACGGCGACATATTCGACCGAAACGACGGTATGAAAATGATCACAGAAACCGGGTGTGACGGCATTGCTCTCGGACGCATGGCCATTGCCAGGCCATGGATATTTGCAGAGTTTCTGGACAATTTGCAGACGAGCCGGGAAATATTTCGGGAGGCTGCGCTACAGCTGATCAATTTACTGGAGTTCCACTATGATCCCATCCGGGCCATCAAACGCTTTAAGCGCTTTTCTTTTTATTTCTGCGCCAACTTTCGGTTCGGGCATTCCCTTTACACCCGTATTTTAAATGCCACTGATTTATCGGAAATAGAAACCATTATCGAGCAGTTTTTTGAACAGTCACCGGGTATTCAGAGTCGACCGAATATGAATTTTTTCAAATGAGGGCTTCGGCTTGAAGAAATTCAATTATTGAATTTATTCCAAAATTAAATTATGATAAAAAATTTACTCATCTGGTCACCGAATAGCCGTTCTGAGAGAAAAAGGGCTGGGTGCAACCTTTGATATTTTTTCCCGGCCCCTGAGATAGAAGCCATACCAGATAAGAGGTATATCTGTTGAATTAAAATTTGAATTAATGGAGGTAATCAATGAAAACGGTTCGACAAACCTTGAAACCGGTCAGCATCATTGTGGCCCTATTTATGCTGGTGATTTCGGGTCCTTTCCAATCCGTATTTGCTGCCATGATCAGAACTGAAACCATGGTGGAGGCTTCTCAGGGCCAGGAGGCCCGCAACCGAATTAAACAACTTCTTGTGCGTGAAGATGTACGCCAGGCGCTGATCAATCAAGGAATTGACCCACGGGAAGCCGGCGCCAGAATCGACAGCCTTTCAGACGCAGAGGCCGTTGCGGTTAGCGATAAATTGGATCAGCTTCCCGCCGCCGGCGGTGCGCTTGAAGTGTTTTTGATTGTTTCCCTAATCGCATTTATTATTCTACTCATCACGGATATCATGGGTTATACGGACATTTTTCCCTTTGTTAAATAAATCAGGCAGCCCTTCATCATATGACGATATATGAATCCGCCAAACCGCATCTTAAGGCAATTCAGTCAAACCTTAGACGATTGGTGGCCCATTTTAACTATCGCTTCCTGATCCTACCCCTGCTGGTGACAGTTTTACTTTGGATTGTAATGGCCGCCGGTATTTTTAGGCCAGAGAAACAAGGGTTGGAAATAGCGGCTGTTGTGGTGAGCGGTTTATTCATGTTGATCGCCGCTGTGCGATTCATTGTCTCGCGCCGTGTTTTTTTTCTGTGGAGTACGGCCCTCTTTTTGCTGATTATGTGCCGCGAGATTCATTTTGAGGGTACCGATGAAGCCATTTTTATCGGTCTGGTGCTTTTGCTGGGAATCATTTTACTCAAATATGATCGATTTAAGGCCTATCTTGCCAACCCGTGGGTGATTAATTTGCTGGTGGCCGGATTTTTTACCTACTTTCTGTCACAGACCGTCGATCAGAGATGGTGGCGAATAATTCCAGGTGAAGCGCTGGTGAATGTACCCCTGGAAGAAACCCTGGAATTAATCGGCCATGGAATGATCGGTTTTGCGGCGGTGCTGTGCAAAGAATATAACCCTGAATGAGCGAAAGTTGAGGGTATGATGAATTTACCCAAAATCTACCGCATCCGTCAGAATTTCGACAGCACAAGCCTAAAAAACATCCCCAAAACGGTGCAGGAAGAACTGCACAAATTGTCCTGGAATGAAATTCAGCCGGGACACAGCGTGGCGATTGCGGCCGGCAGTCGCGGAATCGCTAACATTGCCGAAATTTTAAAGTCTGTTGTTGCGTTTTTCAAATCCTTTGACGCCAGGCCCTTTATATTTCCGGCCATGGGAAGCCATGGAGGGGCAACTGCCAAAGGGCAGGCTGCCGTGCTGGCCGAGCTGGGGGTGACGGAATCCTATATGCAAGCGCCCATCGTATCTTCCATGGCAGTGCAGCAGATTGGATTAACGGATGACGAGGTGCCGGTTTTGGTGGATAAAAATGCCCTGGGCGCCAATCATATTTTCATAGTCAATCGCATCAAATCCCACACGAAATTTAAAGCCTCGATCGAAAGCGGCCTCATGAAGATGATGGCCATCGGCCTGGGAAATCATAAAGGAGCGGCCTACTATCACAAAGCAGCTGTCCAGCATACATTTCCTAAAATCATCCGGAATGCCGCTTGTCTGGTGTTACAGAAAACACCCGTCACTGGTGCCTTGGGAATCGTTGAAAACGGCTATGGCGATACAGCCAGGATAGCAGCCTTGAAGCCCGCTGAAATTGAAAACAACGAAAAAAAGCTGTTGTCACTATCTAAAAAATTGATGGCCAAGCTGCCTTTTAATGAAATCGATCTTTTAATCGTTGACGAAATGGGAAAAGACATCAGCGGAGTCGGAATCGATCCCAACATCACCGGAAGAAACCGAGATCTTCTGGGAGCTTTTAATCATCCAGCCCGGATAAAACGGATTTTCGTGCGGGATCTGACGGACCAAAGTAAGGGCAATGCCATCGGGATCGGACTGGCGGACCTCACGACCAAAAGACTAGTGGATAAAATCGACTATGCCGTCACGTACAAAAATTGTATTACCGGCATCAGTTTGGAAAAGGGTGCAATCCCCATGCACTTTGCAAATGATCGTGAGGCAATTGAAGTCGCGCTGGACAGCATCGGCCGGATATCAGCACAGAAAAGCAAAATTGTGCGAATTAAAAATACCCTTCGATTAGATATTGTTGAAGTGTCGGCGGCCTATGCCGAGGCACTTTCCCAAAGAGAAGATGTGGATATTGTCAAAGGCCCCGCCCCTATGGCTTTCAACAGCGAAAACAATCTTCTTTCGCTC
>Ga0316198_10002040_pt1 | contig 12120 bp, 10 predicted proteins | sample OudBieAanoxic_MG_FD_204935 | JGI IMG/M metagenome (GOLD analysis project Ga0316198, IMG submission 204935) | Coastal sediment microbial communities from Oude Bieten Haven, Netherlands - site A anoxic | ecosystem: Environmental > Aquatic > Marine > Coastal > Sediment | place: Netherlands... | reverse complement strand
TGATTATTGGTTTAGAGCAATTTCGGAGAGTAGCGGTCAAATACAAGGACATTTTGCATTAAAAAGATAATAGCCATGAAAAATGTTCCGATTGATAGTATTTATCAAATGAAAAAATTATCACTAACCATATTATTCATATTTCATGCCGCATTGGCAATGGGACAGGTTTGCCCCACTATAACCAGTCCTTCCGATGGTTCTTTGGGCGTACCAGTAAATGCCACTATAACATGGCCAGCTGTTCCCGGTATCGTTGGATATTTAGTATCTCTTGGAACCACTCCTGAGGGTGTGGATATTCTAAACAGACGTTCGGCAGGTCTTACAAATAGCTATACTCCCGAAGTAGGTTTCCCCGAAAGCACAACAATTTATGTAACCTTAAGCATATTTTTACCTAATCAACAACTTTTGATTTGTGAAAGTCAATCATTTACCACCGAAGAGGTAACTACACCCCCACCCTGTACCTCATTAGATGAACCAACAGATAATGAAGGAAATGTTTCCGTTAAGACCGAAATCCAATGGGACTATGCCCCAACTGCCACAGGTTACAGATTATCTATTGGTACTTCTGCCGGAGCTAACGATTTACTCAATGATTTGGATGTTGGAAATGTACTTACCTTTAATCCTTTGGGTGATTTTCCACAGGAAAGTCCTGTATTTGTAACAATTATCCCATATAATGAAAATGGAGATGCCGGATCTTGCGCGGAAGAAAGTTTTACAACAGGAAATGCGGTTATTGATTGTAACGCCTATTTTGATGCAGTTAGTGGCGAAATTATCCCAAGAAAACCAGAAACCAATTTTCCAAGTCAGATCGGGATATGTAAGAATGACATCCCAACATTGATTCGTACTGATGATACAGCAGATGGTTTTAGGTGGTTTAAAATAAATGAAGATGGTACTGAGTCTTTACTTTCTACTACCTCAGAAGTCTCACTATCTGATGTAGGGCCATATCGCTACGAGGCATATAATTTAGTTGTTCAGGGAGGGGAAACATTTGAGTGCGGTATATCTAAGGATTTTAATGTAGTATTATCTGAAATAGCACAGATTACTTCAATTAGTAGTACTCAGGAAGCAGATGGAAGGCAAATTCAGATTGAGGCCAGCGGACTAGGGGATTATGAGTATGCACTGGACAATATAGAGGGTCCCTATCAGGATAGACCTGTCTTTAACGGACTTACTGAAGGAACCCATACTATTTATGTAAATGATAAAAATGGATGCGGAATTGCCCAGCAGACCATTGAAAGAGAATTGACCCCCGATGATTTTCCAAAATTTTTTACTCCCAATGGCGATGGTATAAACGACTTTTGGCAATATATATCCCCTCGCGAAAACAATGAAATTAAGATTTCCTATATTCATGTTTTTGATAGGTATGGAATATTATTAGCTCAGATTATGCCCTCATCAAAGGGATGGGATGGCACATTTAATGGACAGCCACTGCCCGCTTCCAGTTATTGGTTTAAGGCAAGGGATAACTTAAATAATGAAATCCGGGGATTTTTTGCTTTAAAAAGATAAGTTGTGCATAGCAAATTTCCCTTTACAAATAATAATTCCCCTTTTGTAACTTTGCTAAATGAAATTTAAGCTAGTATCAGAGTTTGTTCCAACGGGAGACCAGCCTGAAGCAATTAAACAGCTGAAAGAAGGTATAGAAACTGGTGAACGTTATCAAACATTATTAGGAGTTACCGGATCTGGAAAAACGTTTACGGTGGCCAATTTAATTGAAGAAGTTCAACTGCCAACACTTGTTTTGGCTCACAATAAAACATTGGCAGCCCAACTATATTCTGAATTTAAACAGTTTTTTCCTGAAAATGCTGTTGAATATTTTGTCTCCTATTATGATTATTATCAACCAGAAGCCTATATTCCTACCTCTGGATTATATATTGAAAAAGATCTTTCAATAAATGAGGATATAGAGAAATTGCGACTTAGTGCTACTTCGTCCCTATTATCCGGAAGAAGAGACGTTATTGTAGTGGCTTCAGTTTCCTGTTTATATGGTATCGGTAACCCTGTTGAGTTTCAAAAAAATGTGATCTCAATACAGAAAGATCAGGTTATTTCAAGAACCAAATTCCTTCATCAACTTGTGCAGAGTCTTTATTCAAGAACAACAGCCGATTTCCGAAATGGGAATTTTAGGGTAAAAGGAGATGTCGTAGACGTATTTCCAAGCTATGCTGATCATGCTTATAGAATCCATTTCTTTGGGGATGAGATAGAAGAAATTGAAGCGTTTGACCCTTATAAGAATAAGGCATTGGAGCGTTATGAAAATCTAAATATATATCCTGCGAATATGTTTGTGACCTCACCCGATATCCTTCAGGGTGCCATTCATCAGATACAGGAAGACCTTGTAAGTCAGGTGGAATATTTTAAAAGTATTCCTAAACCTCTTGAAGCCAAACGACTTGAAGAGCGTACCAATTTTGATTTGGAAATGATCCGAGAATTAGGATACTGCTCGGGAATTGAAAATTATTCAAGATATCTTGATGGTCGTGAACCTGGTACCAGACCATTCTGCTTACTGGACTATTTCCCGGATGATTACTTAATGGTTGTTGACGAAAGTCATGTCACAATACCTCAGGTGCATGCGATGTATGGAGGTGACAGATCCCGAAAAGAAAATCTTGTTGAGTATGGATTTCGCTTACCGGCAGCCATGGATAACCGTCCTTTAAAATTTGAAGAATTTGAAGCGCTTCAGAATCAGGTAATCTATGTTAGTGCTACTCCCGCAGATTATGAATTACAAAACAGTCAGGGAGTTTTTGTTGAACAGGTAATTCGCCCCACAGGCCTTTTAGATCCGCAAATAGATATCCGTCCAAGTTTAAACCAAATTGATGATCTGGTAGAAGAAATACATCAACGGGTAGAATTGGACGAACGTACACTAGTAACCACACTTACAAAAAGAATGGCGGAGGAACTCGCCAAATATCTTGCAAGGATCAATGTGCGTTGTCGATATATTCATAGTGATGTGGACACTTTGGAAAGGGTTGAAATAATGCAGGATTTGCGAAAAGGAGTATTTGATGTCTTAATTGGCGTTAATTTATTAAGAGAAGGTTTGGACTTACCGGAGGTATCACTTGTGGCTATCTTGGATGCAGACAAAGAAGGGTTTCTGAGAAGTAACCGCTCTTTAACGCAAACTGTAGGAAGGGCAGCCCGTCATTTAAACGGAAAAGCAATTATGTATGCCGACAGAATTACCGCAAGCATGCAAAAAACAATTGATGAGACGAATTACCGACGCGAAAAACAAACGGCTTATAATATTGCAAATAATATCATTCCTAAGGCACTGAACAAAAGTTTGGACAGTGCACTTGCCAAGAATTCTGTTTCCACCTACCATTTTATAAAAGAAGAAATTAGAGCTGCAGAACCTGACTTACAATATATTACGAAAGAGCAAAAGGAAAAATTGATCCGAGACAAGAGAAAGGCTATGGAAAAAGCGGCAAAAGAATTGGATTTTATGCATGCGGCTAAACTCAGAGATGAAATAAAAATGCTACAAGAACAGAGCTAAAAAAAGAGCGCCCTGTAAAATCAAGACGCTCTTCTTAACCAACTAAACAAACCAACTATTATGAATGCTCCTAAATGAGCATCTCATAGTATTTCTTCTACCTATTTCCCAATTTCAATTAACCTTTTAGGTTTAGGCAATGCTTCTTCTTTCTTAGGTAGACTGAACCTTAGTATACCATTCTCATAAGAAGCTTTAATTCCTTCCTCATTAACGATATCCGGAAGCGTAAACGATCTTTTAAATGAAGAATAAGAAAATTCTTTTCGAGTGTAACTCGCTTCCTTAACCTCTTCCTCTTTTTTCGTTTCGCTGGTAATTGTCAAAACCTGTTCATCCATTTCTATATTGAAATCTTCTTTTTTTCGTCCAGGAACCGATAACTCCAATTCAAAACTTGTTTCATTCTCTTGAATGTTTACCGGAGGAAATGTATCCTTATAATTTTCCAAGCCCCCAAACCAATCAGGCTTAAGGATTTCATTCATTAAGGCAGGAAAAACCAAATTATTTCTCTTAACTATACTCATGATGCTATAATTTTATATTAAACTTATTTACTGGTTTAACAATAGTCAAATTATATACCAAGCTTATTTAACTGCCTTTTTGGCTTGTTGATGGGTTGTGTTAATGCCATTATGACGTGTTTTTTAACTACAAATCAGTATCTTTTACTAGCTAAAAGGTTCCTTTAATGGCGGGCTAAATACTCAGAAGAATGAATTTAATGGAGTATTGAGGCTAGAATTTAGTTGTAATGTGCTTTAAAAATATTGATAAGCACTTCAGGGGGTATTATCATATCGGGATAATCATGCATAACAGTAAGAACCTGTTCTATAGCAGATGGCGGTAAACCCATACCCAATCCAATATTGTGTAATTTACCAATTTCTATTTGATGTTGTTCTCTGTCAATATTCATTAACAGTACCAGTCTATGGAATTGCAGAATACGATCTGCCTGAGTTTTAGGTACAATTATTTTTACCTGTTTATCCAGAAGTGAATCAAATATTTCCTTTTCAACACCCAAATTAATAGCCACTCCAAATAGAAAGTTATATTCGGCATCATTTAAAGCATGATCGGCCTTTGCAAAAGCAATCATTTCGGATAATATGCTAAGTTTTTCTTTATAGGTACTCATGCCTTTAATTGTAAATCCTACCTTTAATTTAGTCATATCTATAACACCAAAATGCCCAATTTCGTATAAAAACTGCTCCAAAAGATCTCAAAACGGTAAAGGTTTGGTTATTTGTAATAACTTGCATAAAATGTTTGTTATGACCAATAATGATATATTAAAAAAACTTCGGGTGGCATTAATGCTTCGGGATGATGAAATTGTAAAAATTCTTGAATTGGTCGATTTTAGAATTTCAAAAAGTGAAATCGGTGCCTTTTGCAGGAAAGAAGGGCACCCTAAATATCGTGAATGCGGAGATCAGGTATTGCGAAATTTCCTTAACGGTTTAGTAATTCATCTAAGAGGCACCAAAGAAAATCCAAAAATCCCAACAGAGGTTTTAAAACAAACAAAAAAAATAGAAAATACTCCTACGAGAAAATATGAAAAACCGAAAAAAAAACCGGATGTAAGTTATGTCAAATACAAGAACAAAAAAAAATCCTGAAGAAATTCAGGATTTTTGTCTCTTACAAGTTTTCGCTAAGTTGTAACACGTACTGGTAACTTTTGGATATAAAAATATTCTATTTTATAACAAGACTTCTTTCACCTTATCTGCAGCCTCCTGAAACTGAACCGCAGAATGTACGGCCAGACCAGAATTATCGATTATCTCTTTGGCTAATTCCGCATTAGTACCTTGTAACCGAACAATAATAGGAATTTTGATAGCATCTCCCATATTTTTATAAGCATCTACAATTCCCTGTGCTACCCGGTCGCATCTTACGATACCTCCAAAAATATTTATAAGGATAGCTTTTACAGCAGTATCCTTTAATATGATACGAAAGGCCTCTTCCACTCTTTTTGCATCGGCGGTACCTCCTACATCAAGAAAATTAGCCGGCTCCCCCCCGGCCATTTTAATGAGATCCATTGTAGCCATCGCCAATCCGGCTCCATTTACCATGCACCCTACATTTCCATCAAGATCTACATAGTTCAAACCTACGGCTCGCGCTTCCACTTCAATAGGGCTTTCTTCTCGTAAATCCCGCATTTCAGCATATTGCTTTCTCCTGTACAGTGAATTGTCATCTATAGAAACCTTAGCATCAACAGCCATTATCAAATTATCCGATGTCTTAAGCACCGGATTTATTTCAAACATATTAGAGTCACTTTGATCATAAGCCTTATAAAGTGCGGTAACAAATTTGGTCATTTCTTTAAAAGCAATTCCGGATAACCCCAGATTAAAGGCAATTTTTCTTGCCTGGAATGGCAATAATCCAACGGCCGGATCAATTTCCTCTGTAAAAATAAGATGTGGAGTTTTATCTGCTACTTCTTCAATATCCATACCCCCTTCTGTTGAGTACATTATCATATTCCTTCCAGTAGACCTATTCAGTAAAACGGACACATAAAACTCACTTGTTTCACTTTCCCCCGGATAATAGACATCTTCCGCAATCAGTACCTGATGCACTTTTTTACCCTCTGCTGAAGTTTGAGGGGTAACTAAATTCATTCCTATAATATTCCCTGAAACCTCCTCTACTTCTTTTAAGCTTTTTGCCAGCTTTACGCCTCCGCCTTTACCCCTTCCTCCTGCATGTACTTGTGCTTTTATCACAAACCATTTAGTGCCGGTCTCACGTGTAAGTTGTTTTGCTACATCTACTGCTTCCTGGGCGCTATGAGCCACCAGACCCCGTTGAATTCGTACTCCAAAACTTGCTAAAATTTCTTTTCCCTGGTATTCGTGAAGATTCATATTACAATTTGTGTTCGTTAAGAGACAAAAATAGGAAACGGACTGCATTTACCCTAATAAAACGATAAATAGGACCTAATCTTTTTAAGAATCAACAGACTTTAAAATAGTAACCGCTATAAAACAATATACAATCAGTATTAATGCCTAAATTTTAAAAGCTTTAAAATCTAATGGATCAAAATTTCTGAAATGACCATTCAATTCTATAAGTACTTTAGTACGATTTACCTCATTTAGAACCCGGATGGTAGTCACTAAATGATTCATTATAAATTGCAAACGTTCACTTTCACTTGCGAATTGTAATAGCTGGTATTCCTGCTCAAAGGAAAGGCCCATTTTGTGGGCAAGGGTATAGCTATTAAACATTTCTATTTCAATGGGTGCAAAAGGAACTTCCATTAATTGATATAATTCTTTAAGTTTTTGGAATACTCCTTGTTTTACAGATAATTCACCGTCTTTAATATTGTCTATAAATTGTACCTCGCCACCTGCATATAACCTATTATTCATAGAGTTATCAAAGGTAATTACCTTAAAAATCTGCCTGGCAACACAAATAACATCCATAGCTCCGCTTTCATAGGTAGTAACAACTTCCATCAACTGTACCTCCGTTCCATAAGAAATATTATCATCAATATAGACCGGTATACCAAAGGTAATAGCCTCTTTGCGGCAATCATTGATTAGTTGTTTATACCTTTCCTCAAAAATGTGTAAAGGCACTTTTTCACCTGGAAAGAAAACAGATTGCAATGGAAAAAAGGGTAGTTTCATATAAAGAAATTTTTCTAAAAATACAAAGCGAACTACATTGTCGCAAATGATACACTAATTACATTTGTTATATTTGTAACTTATTGTTTTATTTATAATTATTATGAGTTTTATTTTGTGTAATAGCCACAAGTATTTTAATTTTGTCCAAAAGCAAGGTTCTTATGAAGTATACCGATCTATTAAACATTGCAAAGGAGTACGGTAACCCTATATATGTTTACGATGCTGAAAAGATAAAATCTCAGTTTAACAGGCTCTCCAATGCCTTTAAAACGGTTAAAAACTTAAAACTAAATTACGCGGCAAAAGCACTTTCCAACCTTACTATACTGAGGTTAATGAATGATCTTGGGAGTGGTTTAGACACTGTATCAATACAAGAGGTAAAACTAGGCCTTCTGGCTGGTTTTAAACCTGAGGAAATCATTTATACCCCCAATGGAGTTTCTTTGGAAGAAATTGAAGAAGCCGCAGCCTTAGGAGTGCGAATAAATATTGATAATCTTTCTGTCCTGGAGCAATTTGGGAGCAAACACCCTGATATTCCTGTATGTATTAGAATAAACCCGCATGTAATGGCAGGTGGTAATTCTAATATATCGGTGGGCCATATTGATTCAAAATTTGGTATTAGTATCCATCAAATTCCACATTTATTGAGAATTGTTGAATTAACTCAAATGACAATAAATGGCATACATATGCATACCGGGAGTGATATTTTGGATATTGAGGTGTTTTTATATGCTTCAGAAATTCTCTTTGAAACTGCGAAAAATTTTAGAGAGCTTGACTTTATAGATTTTGGAAGTGGTTTTAAAGTACCATATAAAGAAGGAGATATAGAGACTAATATTGAGGAATTAGGCGAAAAATTAAGCAGCAGGTTTAATGAATTTTGTGAAGAGTATGGAAAAGAACTGACTTTGGCTTTTGAACCCGGGAAGTTTCTTGTAAGTGAAGCCGGATACTTTCTTGCAAAAGTAAATGTGGTAAAACAGACTACTTCTACCGTTTTTGCGAGTGTAGATTCGGGCTTTAATCATCTAATTCGTCCCATGTTCTACGGTGCCAATCATCAAATTTTTAACATTTCCAATCCGAAAGGTAAGGAACGTTATTATTCCGTAGTAGGTTATATCTGTGAAACCGATACTTTTGCGAATAACAGGAGGATCAATGAAATTTCAGAAGGTGATGTCCTTTGTTTTAAAAATGCAGGGGCTTATTGCTTTAGTATGGCCAGTAATTATAATTCCAGATACAGACCGGCTGAAGTCCTCTGGTATGAGGGTAAATCTGTACTTATACGGGAAAGAGAATCTTTTGATGACCTTATCAGGAACCAAATTGATGTTAAAGATTTATTTGAAGTAAAGAATCAAAAGGCCTCAGTGAAATAAAGCAGCTGAATTTTCGTTAGTTTTGGTACAGTATTTGGACTAATTACTCAAATCTAATCCTATGAAATTTAAGACCCTGGCAATTACTAAGCCTATTCTTGTAGTCTTTATTGGTTTATTAAGCTTTACGTCAAGTGCTCAGAAAGTCAATTGGCTTAGTTGGAATGAAGCTGCATCCCTGGCAGCGACGGACAAGAATCCAAAGAAGATATTTGTAGATGTCTATACCGATTGGTGTGGCTGGTGCAAAAAAATGGATAAGGATACTTTTCAAAATGCTGAAGTTGCAGAATACATGACCAGTAACTTTTATATGGTTAAGCTGGATGGAGAAGGGAAAGAACCTATTGATTTTAAAGGCAAGACTTATAAGTATGTGCCATCCGGCAAAAGAGGTTACCATGAGTTTGCTGCGGCTTTATTGCAAGGACGTTTGAGTTATCCTACCGTGGTATTCATGGATGCGCAATTCAATATGCTCTCTCCTGTACCCGGATATCAAAAACCAGATCCCTTTTTAAATATTGCCCGATACTTTGGAGATAATATCTACCTGGAAAAGGACTGGAAAACCTATAGTGGTAGTGTGAAATAGATTACCTGCTGTAGTTGGGAGATTCCTTTGTAATTGTCACATCATGAGGATGGCCTTCATTAATCCCGCTAGCAGTAATCTTTACAAATTTTCCGATTTCTTTTAAAGTGTCAATATCTTTTGAACCGCAATATCCCATACCGGCCCGCAGACCGCCCACAAATTGATGTATACTTTCATATAGCTCTCCTTTATAGGGAACGCGGCCAACAATGCCTTCTGGCACCAATTTATTAATATCATCTTCCACATCCTGGAAATACCGGTCCTTACTTCCTTCCTTCATGGCCTCCACAGAACCCATTCCTCTGTAAGACTTAAATTTTCGGCCTTCGTAAATAATGGTCTCTCCCGGTGATTCTTTAGTCCCCGCCAACAAAGACCCCAGCATAACGCAATCTGCACCTGCAGCAATAGCTTTTGGGATATCTCCCGTATAGCGTATTCCACCGTCCGCAATTACCGGAACACCGCTACCTTTAATAGCTGCAGCAACTTCCAATACCGCCGAGAATTGTGGAAATCCAACACCTGCTACCACTCTTGTTGTGCAAATTGAACCAGGCCCTATGCCCACTTTAACAGCATCAGCCCCGGCCTCTACTAAATATTTTGCAGCATCCGCAGTGGCAATATTACCTACTATAACATCCAGCTCCGGGAATTGTTTTTTTACATCCTTAAGGATATTAACTACGCCCTTTGTATGGCCATGAGCTGTATCTATTACAACCGCATCAACCCCGGCCACTACCAAAGCTTCTGTTCTTTTCAAAGCATCGGGAGTTACCCCAATAGCCGCTGCAACTCGTAACCTTCCATATTTATCTTTATTTGATATTGGCTTTTGGGTAAGCTTCGTAATATCCCGGAAGGTGATAAGTCCAACAAGTTTGTTTGAACTATTTACAACCGGAAGTTTTTCTATTTTATTGATCTGAAGTATGCCCTCCGCCTGCTCCAGGGAAGTCCCTTCTGCGACAGTAATAAGATTGGATTTTGTCATTACCTCAGCAATTGGACGATTGTTGTCTTTTTCAAACCTGAGGTCTCTGTTGGTTACAATACCGATAAGTTTTTGATTTTCATCAACAATGGGAATACCTCCTATACTATGTTCCCGCATATTTGCTTTGGCGTCGCCGACCAATGCATCAAGATGCAATGTAACCGGATCCAAAATCATCCCGCTTTCAGCTCTTTTTACTTTTCGAACCTTCACTGCCTGTTGTTCAATGGTCATATTCTTGTGTAATACGCCAATACCTCCTTCACGGGCCATAGCAATGGCCATTTGTGATTCAGTAACAGTATCCATCGCAGCGGAAACAATAGGAATATTTATGGTAATATTTTTAGTAAATTTTGTTTGAATATTTACTTCTCTGGGTAAAATGTCAGAGAAAGCCGGAACAAGGAGTACGTCGTCATATGTGAGACCTTCTCCAAGAATTTTATTAAGGTGAGCTTCCATGGCAATTAAGGATTAATTGCGTGCAAATATACACTTTTTTACAAGAACAACTTTTTGGAGAATGTCATTTTAACCAGAGATCATTCTTCAGTGTAAGATGCAACCCTCTCAAAATGAAAAAAGTAGATAATTTTATTTTTATTTAATCTAAATAAGCTTTTATATTTTGAATTTAGTTACTAATTTTGACAACTACATTTAACTCTATTTATAATTAGTCTAAATTAAATGAAGTGTTTTCTTGCCTTTCTCTTAACCGGTATTGTTCTGAATCTGTCCTATGGGCAATCAACCCGCCTCATTACTAAAGCCCAGGATTCTAACCTTATAAAACTGGAGGAAGTAGTACTATCTGCCAATGCCATTCTGGGAAGCAAATTCCAGGCGAAGAACAGAACTGGTTCTGCCTACTATGCATCGCAACCTGAACTATTGAAATATAACTACACGGATATTAACCGGGTTTTGCGATCTGTACCCGGAGTAACTCTTGTTGAAGAAGATGGATTTGGGTTACGTCCAAATATTAGTCTAAGGGGTACCTCACCGGAAAGGAGCGCAAAAATTACTTTGATGGAAGATGGTGTACTAATTGCTCCTGCACCTTATAGTGCTCCGGCTGCTTATTATTTCCCATCAGTTGCCCGGATGCAGGCTGTAGAAATTCTTAAAGGCAGCAGCCAGGTTCAATACGGTCCTTTTACCACCGGTGGAGCCATAAATATGATGTCTTCAACAATTCCTGGTTCTTTTCAAGCCTCATTACTGGCCAGTTATGGAAGCTATAATAGCGGAGAACTACATTTAAAATTAGGGGATTCCAAAAAGCATTTTGGATATAGCGTTGAATATTTAAACTTTAATTCTGATGGTTTTAAAGATTTGGATAATGGCGGAAATACAGGTTTTGACAAAAATGATGTTGTTGCAAAGTTTAGACTAAATTCTGACCCCGAAGCCAAACTAAAGCATATTCTGGACATAAAATTCCAATATTCCGATGAGGAGTCCAATGAAACATATGTTGGTCTAACCGATAATGATTTTGCAATTACTCCATTCAGGAGGTATGCCGGGTCTCAGGAAGATGAAATGGTCAATGATCATATTCAGGCGGCCGCCACTTATGTATTGGATTTCAGCGATTATTTCCATATCACTACAACAGCCTATTACAATGGATTTGCCAGAAACTGGTATAAACTAGACGCCGTAACACTTAATGGAGACCGCAGGGGTCTTGCAAATATTCTTGAAGACCCTATAAGCAACCAGGAATATTACAGCGTTATCTCAGGGAACCAGGACGAATCGGCCGATGCCTTATTAGT
>Ga0316198_10002039_pt1 | contig 12121 bp, 11 predicted proteins | sample OudBieAanoxic_MG_FD_204935 | JGI IMG/M metagenome (GOLD analysis project Ga0316198, IMG submission 204935) | Coastal sediment microbial communities from Oude Bieten Haven, Netherlands - site A anoxic | ecosystem: Environmental > Aquatic > Marine > Coastal > Sediment | place: Netherlands... | reverse complement strand
TGCTCCATATTGTGTCATCATCGATACCCAGATAGGCGTGAACTAACCGATTGCGCGTGGCAACGATTAGCCGCCAGGGGATCTCCGGATTGGCTTCGCGTATCTCGGCAGGAATATGTGTTGCTGCTTCGCCAATTAATTCGAGATTGCGCAGCGTGGCATCATAAGCCAGCTCGTTGGCAACGAACTCGGTCTGTGTCAGGTCTTGAGTGTAGGTTTGGACCTTTTTCGCGAAGGTTGCCATGTCGTTCAGATAAAAGCGCCACTCGCGTTGCACTTTTCCATCATCAGACATTCACAGCTTCCCGTTCGATGAAGGGACGCAATTCTTCTCTGAGGGCCTTATCAGTGACGAGATCGACCGATTGACCCAGGAGGTCTTCCAGATAGAACTGAACACCGAAATAACGTGCCGATGTTGCAGGGCCGTCAAATTTGACCAGTATATCGATATCGCTTTCCGGGCCCGCGGAATCGCGCACCGTAGACCCGAACAAAGCCAGACGGATGACGCCAAATTGCTCCGCCAGGGTCGCCTTGTGGGCCTTGAGTAATTTTAGTGCTTCTGTTTTTCTCATGGTGGGTACTTTAGCGGCATAGCCGCCGGCAAGGAAGCCTATATCGTTATATTAGCTGAAAAATCTGTGAACCCCATGCCTTTTCTTGGTCTGCGATGGGCTCCCAGCAATGCTGCGCTTGAACAGGATAGTCAACAGCGGTTCTGAAACCGCAACGGGCGGCGTTTTGCTCAAAGCTGCACAGTCACAAAAAAACCCGGACCACACGGGTATGGATGTAGCGTGGCTCAGATGTGAGAGCGGGTGTCTCATGGTGCCTCAGACATGACCGCAACATCAGAAATCGAGGCACAACATGAGCACAGAGCGTCCTTCTGTAGACGGGAAATATTACACTGACTCCGAGATCGCCCGGTTGCTTGGCATTTCACTCGGGCGATTGCGCAACAAGTTGTGCGCCGGCAGTCCGCTGCCGCCGCGTATTCAGCCACCCGGGTGCCGCACTCGGCTCTGGCCCTCTCAAGCCGTCCATGACTGGCTGGAACAATTCACCGTTACAGTTGCCGATCCCGTTACGCCGCATTCGGAACCCAGACGCCGCGGGCGCCCGACCAAGCGGGAGGGGCGGGCGGAGCGGTGAGTATCGCGGCGATGAACTGGGCCTGGCGGCAACAGCTTTCGCCCACCCCGAAACTGATCCTGATGGCGCTGGCCGATGCCGCCAATGACGACGGCATTTGCTGGCCCAGCGTGTCGACGGTGGCAACCAAGTGTTGCGTTTCCGTCCGGACTGTTCGGCGTGTCATGCAGAAGCTCGTTGACCGGGGGCTGTTGCTCAGCGAACAACGCTACCGCAAGGACGGTTCCTGTTCTTCAAACCGCTATCAGTTGCGGCTGGAAGGGGGTGACAGATTGTCACCGGCCGCTGGCCGCGGTGACATTATCCCCGGTCAGGGGTGCGAGGGGTCCCCTGACGCGAGTGATATACCAGGAAACACCAGAGGAACCCAAAAGGAATCACCACAAACATCAGGAACCGCGGCCGGGGCAGTCGTTCCGAGATCCACGGGAAGCGGTGCCGGGAAACTATCTGAACTGGAATACCCCAAGGCCTTGTCGGTGGCCGAGCGGGAGGCGGCGCGACAAAAGCTTGCAGGTCTTCCTGACGACCTGGCCCAGCAACTCCTCGATGAACTGGCGGCCAGCATCAGAGCGAATGTCATCCAGACAACGCCGTTGGCTTATCTGCGTGGCCTGATTACTCGCGTCCGTGCCGGTACGTTTACGCCTGAAGGCGCATTGCGGATTGCTGATATGCGTGTTCGCAGAGCCAAGGTCGATGCCGCAATACGACGTAGCGAGGCCAGTGGGTGTGATTACCCGCCTGCAGCAGTCGATGTTGATGATCCGCTGATCAAAAGACTGCGCGAGATTCAGAACGAAGCGCAACAGAAGCATCGTGAGCCGGACTGACCCTGTAAGAGGCGCGGCCGGCGTATTCGCACACCGCCTTTAAATTTTGCACCCTCGGTAGCGGGCATATGCCCTGGGCGTATCCCTGTCAACATTAAGCAAGCCGATAGGCGCCCGATTCAGTACTTTGCCATGTTACGAAGCCTGCGTGCTTTTCCAGTGTAGTAACTCAATGGCCTGGGTGGCGAGAAGAGTTACAGGTATTCAATACCTTACATTACAAACCTAAAATCAGTGGGTGTTCCCCCGGTGAGTACATAGTCCAGATGAGGTTCGGCAGCTTAGTCATTGATTTGATTGCACTACCGCCTCACGCAACGAAAACATGCCGGTGATTCTTTCGTCAGCGATCTGTACCGAAAATTCCGGCCGAACTGGGATCGTGGATGGCACTTTTGAACCGGTTCTTCCTGCGGGATTATTCAGAACAGCAGTTTAAATTTTGATCGGGCCAGCCAGGTGCGCTCTGCTGACAGTGTCAGCATTCTGATGTGCCGTTAACGCAAACTTAGGTAGCGGTTTGTAACAGGTTCGATATTTGGTGCGCCAAATATCGAACCACGCTGGTGTCTTACTCCGCGTGATTACAGCGGGTTAAGCCAGAGCAGCGGTCCAAATTTCGGTATGGGGCGCGACGTCCTTAGTGTTGACAGTGTCAAACCGCTGATGGACAGCGCGAGGAGCTTGACCGAACCCATAGAATACAGCCTGTGTGACAGGCATGCGCCTGGCGCACGGGCTGCGGCCGCCATCCGTGCCTAAGTGCGAAGCATGCAAGCGATTTTTCCGGGCAGGTCGGAATGCCGCGTGGATTACGCTGTAAACCACGCGGGTCTGTGGCGGGATTTATCCGTGACAGGCCCGAAGCACAACCCTATCCTCTACATCAGTCATCGGTTCTATCCGCGGCCACTGCGGCAAAGTGGCAAACAAGGCACCAGCAGGACCGTGTAACCGTTGCATCGGCGCGAGCCGCGGTCCATCTTCCACCCAGGGCAGTTCCTCCGGGTCTGTTCATCCTCGCAGGCAGTCGCCTGTTTTCAACGCGCGAACGCATGTCCGGTGATGGCCTTGGCCACTGTCGAGCCGTGCTCATCTTTCATTAACTGTGGAATCAATCCGCAAACTTCAAAGGAGGTGTAACCACACTCAAGAACCGCCCGTTCGCGGGCACGTTGGATTGCGCGGAGCCATCCCTCAACTGAGGAAGGCCCGTGTTGCCTGTGACCAGGCATTGTCAGGTCGATTGGGGTTTGTGCCCCATGACCGTTCCGCGCCCTGAGCGTTGTTTGAAAACAACGCGAGGAAGTGCCCTTGGGGTGCCAGCGGACTTTTCAGCTCCGGCTGCCAAGTCGGTCAGAAACACTCAGCAGATAGAGAGACACGATGAGAGACCTGAACCACCAACTCAAACAACTCTGCCGCCGCAGTCGGGAGGGCGCCTATGGCACCCAGAACAAACGCGAGCGGATGCTGACCCGGATGGCCAACCAGCTCCATGCGCTGGGCTATCGGGGCATGACGGCCCGCTCCCTGAAACCGAAACACGTCGAGGCCCTGGTCAAGCACTGGTTTACCGAGGGCCTGTCGATCGGGACGATCAAGAACCGCATGGCCGTGATTCGCTGGTGGGCACACAAGGTCGACAAGCAGAACGTGGTGGCCCGCTCCAACGAACACTACGGCATTCCCGACCGGCGTTTCGTCACCAACGAATCCAAGGCCAGGACCGTCACCCGAGAGCAACTAAACAAGGTCCGGGATGAACACGTCTGCATGAGCCTGGAACTCCAGCAAGCGTTCGGCCTACGCCGGGAAGAGGCGATCAAATTCCAGCCGAGCTTCGCCGACTGCGGCGACCACCTCGTGCTCAAGGCGAGTTGGACCAAGGGCGGACGGGAACGAACCATTCCCGTTCGGACCGAGGCGCAGCGGGACGTACTCAACCGGGCACGACGGCTGGCTGGGTTTGGCTCCCTGATCCCGAGCAACCGCAACTACGTGCAACAGCTACGCGTCTACGAGGGCAACACCCTGCGCGCGGGGCTTTCCCACATGCACGGGCTGCGCCATGCCTATGCCCAGAGCCGCTATAAGGAACTGACCGGCTGGAAGGAACCGGCTGCTGGCGGGCCGCAAAGCAAGGCGCTGACTCCGGAGCAGCGCGAGACCGACCGCGACGCCCGTCTCACCATCAGCCGGGAACTGGGTCATGAGCGCGAGCAGATCACAGCGGCATCTGGGGCGGTGACAGCAATAGTGGTCCAATAACCGTTAGTCCGAAATGGAGCTGAACCCGGCCCTTCAGTCATCGCTAATATTATCAGCTGCTAAAAGGCGACTCACGACCCAACCCCGTCATTCGCCGTAAGTCCCTGTATGTCTTAAAAGTACTGAAAGCTGCCGTTCCCCAATAATTATTTACTTCGCTATTCCTGATAAATTTGAATCTCCATAACATGTAAAATGATGTGCTACAGAGTTGATTTTATTCAACCAAGCAAATGTTATGGTTAACCAATATCCTTTTCAAAAAGAGCATTCGTTCGCCGAATAATAGTTCGCTAGAAAGATTTTCAATGATTAACTAAAGGTGTGAACCATCATGAATAAACGAATTCAATCCGCCACATTATTAATCACCGCACAGCTTGGACTCGCCGGAATCGTCTCTGCTCAAGTCTCTCAGGAAGTCCTCGACTCCATCTCGACTCCGAACGAAGTGGAAACTTCGATCGGGACGCTCAAGTTCCTCGATGGCGCCCCATATCCTGAGACCGCAGAGAAGGTCTATGACTATCTCGACACCATGCGTGGCGTCGATACTTTCCTTAAGGGAATTCCGGCTGCTTCTCTGCATGGACTGATTACTGGCATCCGATCCATCGGCGCAGAAGAGTGCCATCAGGTCATGATCACGGAGCAGTTGGGTGACTCCAAGCCGCTTTTCCTGACCCTGAACACATCAACCTTGTATGTCATGCCTACGCTCGATCTTGAGCGGGATGGCCCCACCGTGCTGGAGATGCCGTCAGGAATGCTAGGTGCCTTCAATGACGCCTGGTTCCGCTACGTCGAAGATGTGGGCCCGGCAGGTCCGGACAAGAGCAAGGGCGGCAAGTTCCTTGTTTTTCCTCCCGGGTATGAGGGGGATGTCCCGGATGGGTACTTCATTGTGCGTCCCAAAACCTACAACATTTGGCTGTTGCTGCGGACCTCTATTGCAAACGGGCTCGATGGCGCGGTCACGCATGTGAAGGACGGCTTGCGCATCTATCCGCTCGCGAAGAAGGACAATCCACCCGCGATGGAGTTTGTCAACGCTTCCGAGGTTTCATTTAATACGATCCACGCCAACGACTTCACGTTTTACGAACACCTGAACGAGGTAATTTAGAAGGAACCGCTCGACATGATCGATTCCGAAACCCGGGGCCTGCTGGCCTCCGTCGGTATCGAAAAGGGCCGGGACTTCTCGCCCGATGAACGGATGAAGCGACTGCTAGTCGATGGGGTCGCGATCGCCAATGCCGCGGCTAGGTCAATCGTCTGGCACCCCAGGACCGATTGGAACATGAAGGGAATCCGCCTCTATCCTGACACGGATAGCGCCTGGATTATGGCGTTCTTGAACAAGAACGTCTTTTTCAACGGCGAAGACGGGATGACCATGAACTCGGATGCTCGGGTGATGTTCCACTATCCCTACACGGTGGTCACCCCCGCGATGGCGGTCACCAAAGCCGGTGCGGGATCGGACTATGGAATTGCCTTTGTCGATTCGAAGAAGCAGCCGTTCGACGGCTCCAAGACCTACCGGCTCCGACTTCCCGCGAATCCTCCTGCAAAGGATTTCTGGGCTGTGACCATCTATGATCCGCAAACTCGCTCGCAGCTACAGACCAGTCAGCCATTCCCCACGGTAGGCAGCCAAACGAAAGGCATTAAGAAAAATGCGGATGGATCATACGACATATACTTCGGACCGAAAGCTCCAGAGGGATTTGAAAACAACTGGCTTGAGACCATCCCGGGAAAGGGCCTTTTTGTTGCGCTCCGGATGTACGGTCCGCTCCAGCCTTGGATCGACAAGGCATGGCGACCAAGCGAGATCGAGTTGGTAGAGTAACCGTTAACCGAATCGAATCGGAATCGAATCGGAAAGCGAACAAGACGCTGGACCGAACGCGCTACCGCGCGTCCGTCAGCTTGAACGTTATACGTCACAAAGGAAATAGATGAGTCCGACGATACACAGGGAAGGTGGTTACAGGTTCTTTTTCTTCTCCCGGGAGGAAACTCGGCCACATGTGCATATCTATAGTACTGATGGAGAAGCGAAATTCTGGTTAGAGCCCAAGCTAGAGTTGGCTAAAAACTACAGATTGACTAAGATACAATTGAAAGAAATCGAAAGAATCATTGAAGGACATTACGATGAGTTCAAGGCCGCATGGAATAGCCACTTCGGGAATTGAGGTTACAAATATCTCGGGCCACGGCGTGTGGTTGCTGGTCGGGGACCGCGAGCTATTTATGTCTTATGATGACTTTCCCTGGTTCAAGGATGCGCCGGTTGGGAAAGTACTGAATGTAGAAGAGCCAAATCCAGGCCATTTCTATTGGCCCGATCTCGATGTTGATGTGGGTCTAGAGACCATCGAGGATCCAGAGAAATTCCCCCTGAAAGCTAAGTGACGTATAACAAGTCACTCCTGCCGATCGCCTTCGTCGCTGGCGCTCCTCTGGCGGCGGCAGAGTTGTACCGTTATGTTGCAAAGTAAATGGACCATCAAGAACAAAGTATTACTCCAAAACCTAGAAAATTGTTTCGGGTGCTCGGCGTAATTCTTGGTGTTCTGTTTGTGGTTGTGGGAGTGATGATCTGGGGGAAGTACAGCAGTGGTTGGCTAAGTTATGGCGGCCCCATTGGAATGATAGGAACCGGGGTTTATTTTATAAACTACGGAGTCCGAGGGCGTGAAACGTTATTTGGACGTAGGTAGGTTTAATCAATTTCAATGCAACATAACAAGCCACTCAAGATCGCCCGCTTTGCGGGCTGGGACGCTTTGCCGCGTAGCGGCTCGCGCCCCTTAGCTTAGACGTTACGAATGGCCGGAGTTGCTGCGTTTGAGACCTTCACGTAACAACCGGGAATGACTGGTTGTGGCCGGTTATCACCGTACAGAACAACCTCAGATGGCAGCTCAGTAGTCGAATGAAAGGCAGGTTGCTGGCCGATTGCTGACCTTCGTCTTCAAGCACCGGCCATAAGCTCAAGGTATATGCAATTGAAATCGGCTGAACGTCAGCTGCACACACGAAGTTGAAAGAATCTGCGAATCTGGCTAGGGTGGGCGCGGCGTATCCGGGCGATATTGGCATGGCAACAGATATCCGGTCAGGATGTATTTATCGGGAGTAGTTCGAAAAATGTTAATATCACGTCTTTTATTCATAATCTTTCTCCTGGCAAGTTGCGGCGTATGGGCCGGCTATCCTGAGATCCCTGCCGACAAGGAGGTGATAAGCATCCCCTCGAAGCTAGGTACGGTCACGTTTGCTCACAAGGCACATTCCGGACTCAAGAACGTCGATTGCAAGACCTGCCATCATAGCTATCCCGATGCGGATGGATTACAGGACTGCCACAACTGCCACAAACCGAAAGCCGGCGATACGATCAAGGCCAAAGAGGCGTTCCATACACGCTGCCGGGGTTGTCACAAGTACACGGTTGATTCAGGCGAGAAGGGCGGGCCGACACGCAAATGCAAGCTTTGCCACCAGTAAAGAGACAAAAGCCGAATAAGCTGTGCGTTTTCGGCTACCCCGATTAGTGGAAACGATAGGCATGTGACGCCGTGCTTATAGAAGCATAAGCCCCCCTTTTCCTAGAATCCAGATGTAGTGGGCAGTCGTTTGATTGGTAACGAGCCCGCTATGAACAGGGATGTTCGCTGAATCGCGCCGCGTGTGCTGAATGATATGCCTACTTTGCCGCCCCGTTCTGGTCAATCCTGATCGTCAGGCCAACCGAAACCTTCCGCTTCCGCCTGGGTGGCAGCAATTTGATGTGTTGAGCTGGTTGTTGAGCGTTAGTCGTACAAGCCCGCGTGCGGCGGCGCCCGACTCTCGGGCAACAGGGTTGTTTCTGTCGAAGAAGCTTTTTCGCTCAAGTGGCTGAGAATTTTCTCGATGACCACTGGATCTTCGATGCAGGCGATCACCTTAGCCGTGCCGCCGCAGGCGCGGCACGTCTCCACATCGATATTGAACACCCGTTTGAGCCGTTGGGCCCAGGTCATGGCCACATGACGCTGAACAGGTGTTTGCTCGTCTAGCTCATCAGACGTCTTGGGCTGGCTGCCTTTGCCCCATTTTGCCGGCGTAACCGAAGGAGAGTACCGATAGCTGGGCGTGAACGACAACTTAAGCTTTTTCACCGTCTGGTTGCATAACGGGAACGGCAGAAGTTGGCCGGTTATTGCCCTTGCCGGCCTCATAAATAGTCGGTATTCGAGATGCTGCGAACCGCAGGTTACCGGATAACTCAGTCCTACAGGAGACCCTCATATTCGATTTCTCTAAAGGACAAAAGACGACCCACTCTCGCCGTTCAGCCAAAATTCCTGAACGCCAACAATGCCAGCGAAATCGGACGTTCACATATCGCAATCTAAACTGGCACTTTCGGTTAGTTGAGAGAGAGACTAGCAACTTGATCAATCAGCCCAACATGAGTAGCGGCAGAGCGCAAATAAAGGCTCCGTTAAATCTCCTGTTCTTCTTTGTAGACAGGGTATCGATAGCCTAATTACCCTAAAGCATGGTTCCAAATACAGTAAAAATCTCTCTTATTTATTGTTGTGGTATGGCGACGGGCAAAGTGTATACCTTTCCAGGTATTAGCTGATCGGTTTTATCCAGCGTAGCTATTCAGAGACACAAATAACGATTTTCAATACAGGCAACCATCTAGACTTCAGGCTTTAATCTCCCAAGTGCATGACCCGTAGTGATTTGTCAGCTGTCGGCGTGGAATTTGCTTTGACCACTTTGCGTATCTTGAGATTAAGGTCTTATGAAATCTTTCATCACCTATACCAAACCAAATGTGCTTTTTTAAGATGTAAGAAATCCAATAGTGAATATTTCAAAACCGTGAACCGTGGTACCAGTGTCTCCATTAGCTTTAGCTTGTATCGCTGGTGGCGCTAGTTTTTTGCACCGTTTACGCCATACGCAACCGTGGCGCGCACGCTACAGCGTGTGGTCACCAACCAAAAATGGAAAGCGAGGAGGAGATCTACCATGAGAACGATGTTTGCAGCACCGCGTGAAACCCGGTGGTCTTTGCTGTTTTTGATTACCGCGCTGGCAGTACTCGCGGCGTTTGTTATGACGCCGCCAGTGCATGCTTTTCAAAGTATTCTAAACGATTTCAATGCCGAATACGGCACAGGGGGTACAGCACTGGATACCTGCGGTACCTGCCATAATGACTTTGCTCAACCTGGCGTTGGAGCGCGAAACCCCTATGGGCTTGCCGTCCAAGCGAACGGCATCCCGGGTAGCGAGAATGCCAATTCGGACGGCGATAACACCAACAACATCGGTGAGATTAACTTGGGGTTTTTCCCCGGCTGGGATTGCGATACCTATACCAGCGCCACAGACGCTCCCGCCGACCTCGCCGACCTTGTTGACCCCTCTAATCGTGGTTGCGGTGCCGCCAATCAGCCCCCGACGGCCGACCCCAACGGACCCTACACCGGGGTGGTCGACGTGCCTGTCATGTTCGACGGCACCGGGTCAAGTGATCCAGATGGCAGCATCGCCTCTTATGACTGGGACTTCGGTGACGGCAACACCGGCACGGGACCGCAGCCACAGCATGCGTATTCCGTACCAGGTACCTATGACGTGACGTTGACCGTGACCGACGACGCCGGCGACACCAGTGTCCCGGTCACCACGACCGCCACCATCGACCCAGCCAATCAGGCGCCGACGGCCGATCCCAATGGGCCGTACAGCGGCACCGTGGGTATCGCAATCATTTTTGACGGCTCCGGTTCAAACGATCCCGATGGGACCATCGCTGACTATGCTTGGGACTTCGGTGATGGCAACACAGGCACCGGCGTGAGCCCGACCCACATCTATGCGACCGATGATGTCTTCACCGTGACACTCACGGTGACCGACGATGTCGGTGCCCCCAGCGCCCCGGTGGACACGACGGCCACCGTCGCGCTCGGGAACCAGCCACCGGTGGCCGACCCGAACGGTCCGTACACGGGAACCGAGGGCGTGCCGGTAAGCTTTGATGGCACCGGGTCGCTGGACCCGGACGGTATCATCGTGGCCTACGATTGGGACTTCGGTGATGGCACCGTCGTACTCGACGCGGGCCCAACGCCGACCCACAGCTATGCCGCGCCGGGTCTCTACAATGTGACCCTGACGGTGACGGACGACGCAGGGGCGAGTGACTCGGCAGCGTCCACGGCCGATATCGGTGCGGGCAATCAGGCGCCCATCGCCGACCCCAACGGCCCCTATACGGGTACAGCCGGTTCGCCACTGACCTTCGATGGGTCCGGTTCCACCGATCCCGACGGCACGATCGTCGCCTATGACTGGGACTTCGGTGACGGCAACACCGGCACCGGCGTGAGCCCGACCCACATCTATGCCGCAGACGACAATTACACTGTGACCCTTACGGTGACCGACGACGCTGGCGACACTAGCGACCCGGCGACGACCACGGCCAGCATTGGTGCGGTCAACCAACCGCCGCTGGCCGATCCCAACGGACCCTACACGGGGGTTGTCGGTGTCCCTGTCATGTTCGATGGAACCGGCTCGAGCGATCCAGACGGCACCATCGCCTCTTACGATTGGGACTTCGGTGACGGCGCCACCAGCACCGGGCCGCAGCCGCAGCACACGTATGCTGCGCCAGGTGTCTATGATGTGATACTGACGGTCACGGACGACGCCGGTGACACCAGTGCCCCGGCGACTACCACCGCCACCATCGATACGGCCAATCAGGCCCCGACGGCCGATCCCAATGGCCCGTATAGTGGTACCGTGGGTGTACCTCTTACCTTCGACGGTTCAGGTTCCACCGACCCGGACGGCACGATCGTCGCCTATAGTTGGGACTTCGGCGATGGCGCGACCGGCACCGGCGTGAGTCCGACGCACACCTATGCGACGGCCGGCGTCTTTGACGTGACGCTGATAGTGACCGACGACGCGGGCGTAAACAGCGTCTCGGCGACGACCACCGCGACCATCGCGCTCGCCGGCAACCAGCCACCGGTGGCCGACCCGAACGGTCCGTACACGGGAACCGAGGGCGTGCCGGTAAACTTCGATGGTACCGGGTCGGTGGACCCAGACGGTACGATCGTGGCCTACGATTGGGACTTCGGTGACGGTACGGTGCTGCTGAACGCCGGCCCAACGCCGACCCACACCTACGCCACGGCGGGTCTTTACAATGTGACCCTGACGGTGACAGACGATGCCGGTGTGAGTGATTCGGCTGGCACCACGGCTACCATCGAACCGGTTGTCGACGGTGCCGACGTGTTCCTGACCAGGCTGCAGGTACCCAATCGGGTGAACGCCAGGAAGGGTAGAACCGTATCCCGGAACATCACGGCGCAAGGTGATGGCGACACCATCACGCAGGACGCGACGGTTGTCCTGTCGGTCGATACGCCCGCCGGTGTCGAGGTGGTTGTCACACCGGAGGCGGTAACGGAGACCGTCTCGCCGGGTCGGCGGACGACCAGGTTCCGCTTCGATGCGGACATCACCTGCACTGCGCCTGTCAATGGGGTGCTTAGCTGGACGGCCACTATCGATGCCTCCCAGAACGGCGACCCAACAAACGACACCCTGGAGGGCACCACCCAGGTGCGCTGCAGCGGGGGCAGGTCGGATGATGACGAAGATGATGAAGATGATGAAGATGATGAAGATGATGAAGATGATGATTAGGCGCTAGTCCGTTCGTCGGACGGCCTGAAGGGGAGGGGGGCAACCCCCTCCCCTTTTTCTTTGGGTTAGTGGGTGCCCCCTTTGTTTACTCGGACGCCTAC
>Ga0316198_10002038_pt1 | contig 12122 bp, 9 predicted proteins | sample OudBieAanoxic_MG_FD_204935 | JGI IMG/M metagenome (GOLD analysis project Ga0316198, IMG submission 204935) | Coastal sediment microbial communities from Oude Bieten Haven, Netherlands - site A anoxic | ecosystem: Environmental > Aquatic > Marine > Coastal > Sediment | place: Netherlands... | reverse complement strand
CGGCCTGCCAGGTGATGTCCGGCCAGTCGTCCATGCTCGGCGGGATGAGTTGAGCCGGACCGCTGCCGTCCAGGGTGAATTCCAGATGGCGCGTGGCGGCGCAGTTGGGGATCATGGCCACGGGAAGGGACGCGGCATGGGTGGGGTAATCTATGATCTTCACGTCCAACACCGTGGTCAGGCCACCCAGGCCCTGAGCGCCGATCCCGAGTGCGTTGACCTTCTCGTAGAGTTCGAGACGGAGTTCCTCGATAGGACCGCTGGGACCATGAGCCATGAGTTCATGGATGTCGATCTCTTCCATGAGGGCCTCCTTGGCCAGCAGCATGGCCTTCTCCGCCGAACCGCCGATGCCGATGCCGAGCATGCCCGGAGGACACCAGCCGGCGCCCATAGTGGGCACCGTGCGCAGCACCCAGTCCACCAAGTTGTCGCTCGGGTTGAGAATAGTGAACTTAGACTTGTTTTCCGAGCCGCCACCTTTGGCCGCTAGCTTGACCTCGACCTTGTCACCTGGCATCAAGCGCATGTGAACGATCGCCGGGGTGTTGTCCCCGGTGTTCTTTCGCTTGCCGACGGGTGGAGAGACCATGGATGCGCGCAGCACGTTGTCGGGATGGGTGTAGGCGTGGCGCACCCCCTCGTCTACCATCTCCTGCACACTCAGCTCCGATTCCCAGCGCACGTCCATGCCGATATCGAGGAAGACCACCACCATGCCGGTGTCCTGGCAGATGGGTCTATGTCCCTCGGCGCACAGTCGCGAATTGTAGAGGATCTGGGCCATGGCGTCCTTCGCAGCTGGAGATTCCTCAGCCTCGTAGGCAGCACCCAGGGCGCGGATATAGTCAAGCGGGTGGTAATAGGAGATGAATTGCAGGGCATCGGCGATGCTGGCGATGAAGTCTTCTTGGCAGATTGTCGTCATCTTATTCTCTGGTCTATTCGGCCGCTTGATCTTTGCTTTGGATGTGGCGCAAGTATAGGTCCTTCATGACCGCCGTTCAGAGCTTACATCTTTAGCTTGCCCCTCTCCGGTGCCGCGTGGGCAAAATACGCTTGCGCGGCACCGGATGTGAATGTAAGATTTCGCGCTCCAAACGACAGGCGCGTAGCTCAGCTGGTTAGAGCACCACCTTGACATGGTGGGGGTCGTTGGTTCGAGTCCAATCGCGCCTACCAACTATGAGCTGCCAGCTTTCAGCGATTAGTGCTTAGCAGGTCCGTTCCGGCTGAGGGCTGATTGATTGAAAGCTGGCAGCTTTTTCATGTGATCCCTCGTATCGATCACCACTGAATAGACAGACCGTATCATGCCCCAAATTACCCTCCCCGACGGTTCCATCAAGCAGTTCGATATCCCGGTTTCCGTGCGTCAGGTCGCAGAGTCCATTGGCAAGGGTCTCGCCAAGGCAGCCCTGGCTGGAAAGGTGAACGGACAATTAGTAGATACCACGCACCTGATCGAGCAGGATGCCGAGCTTGCTATCATCACCAGCCGGGACGATGAGGCGCTTGCGTTGCTGCGTCACGATGCGGCCCATGTCATGGCCCAGGCGGTGCAGGAGCTCTATCCAGGCACCCAGGTGACCATTGGTCCCGCTATCGAGGATGGCTTCTACTACGACTTCGCCCGCGACGAGCCCTTCACTCCCGATGATCTGGTTGAGATCGAGAAGCGCATGCAGGAGATCGTGCGCCGCAACCTCCCCATTGAGCGCGAGGTGTGGGAGCGGGAAGAAGCTAAACGGCTCTTTGCCGAGATTGGCGAGCAGTACAAGGTCGAGATCATCGAGGACATCATTCCTGAAGGGGACGAGGTCTCGATCTACCGCCAAGGCGACTGGTTTGACGTCTGTCGCGGCCCGCATCTGCCGACCACCGCCAAGCTGGGCAACGGCTTCAAGCTGATGAAGGTGGCGGGCGCCTACTGGCGTGGTGATTCCAACAATGCCATGCTTCAGCGCATCTATGGTACCGCCTGGCGCGACAAGAAGGAACTCAAGGCCTATTTGAACCGGCTCGCGGAGGCGGAGAAACGCGATCACCGCAAGATCGGCAAGGCGCTGGATCTCTTCCACACCCAGGAGGAGGCCCCAGGCATGGTGTTCTGGCACGATAGGGGCTGGACCATCTACTTGATTCTGGAGCAGTACATTCGCGAGAAGCTGCGTGCCCATGGCTATCAAGAGGTACACACCCCCCAGGTCATTGATCGCAGCCTATGGGAGAAGTCTGGGCACTGGGAGAAGTTCCGCGACGACATGTTCGTGACCGAGGCGGAAGACCGGGTGTTCGCCATTAAGCCCATGAACTGTCCAGCGCATATCCAGATCTACAACCACGGCTTGAAGAGCTACCGCGACCTGCCGCTGCGCTTGGCTGAATTCGGTTCTTGCCACCGCAATGAGCCCTCCGGTACGCTGCATGGCCTGATGCGGGCGCGCAACTTCGTTCAAGACGATGCTCACATCTTTTGCACAGAGAACCAGATCCTCTCAGAGGTCTCCGACTTCATCGACCTGCTGTTCGTGATCTATCGGGACTTCGGCTTCGACGAGGTGCTGGTCAAGTTTTCTACCCGTCCGGAAAAGCGCGTTGGCTCAGACGAGACCTGGGACAAGGCCGAGAAGGCATTGGAGGATGCCATCAATCAAAAGGATCTGAATTGGGAGCTGCAACCAGGGGAGGGTGCCTTCTACGGTCCCAAGATCGAGTTCTCGATGCGCGATTGCCTTAACCGGATCTGGCAGCTCGGCACCATTCAGCTCGATTTTTCCATGCCGGAGCGTCTCGGCGCACACTACATCGCCGAGGACAACAGTAAGCAGGTCCCCGTCATGTTGCATCGGGCCGTACTCGGTTCCCTCGAACGTTTCATCGGTATCCTCATCGAGCACTATGCTGGTGCGCTCCCCATTTGGCTGTCGCCGCTGCAGGCGGTGGTGCTTAATATCACGGATCGGCAGGCGGAATATGTGCGAGAAGTCGCTAAGGCGCTAACAGAAAAGGGCTTCCGCGTCGATTATGACTTGAGAAACGAAAAGATCGGCTTTAAAATCCGCGAGCACACGCTGCAGAGGGTGCCTTACCTGCTCGTTGTCGGCGACCGCGAGGTTGAAGAGCGCACGTTGGCAGTACGCGACCGCAAGGGCAAGGACCTTGGCTCCTTCAGCGTGGAAGACTTTATCGCGAAGATCGGCGAGGAAGTCGCTCACCGAACCCATTGACTTCCGGATCGGCGCAGGGTCCCGCGACAGCCGTGGCTCTTCGTGCCGACCGGTCGTTTTGTTTATAGTTGTTGGAGGAACCTGCTATCGCTGCATCAAAGAGAAACCGCGTTAACGAGGATATTTCTGCGCCGGAGGTGCGGCTTATAGACGCGGAAGGTCAACAGGTCGGTGTAGTCAAGCTTCGCGATGCCCTTGGTCGGGCGACCGAAGAGGGGTTGGATCTAGTTGAGATCGACCCCAACGCGGAACCCCCGGTCTGCCGCCTCATGGACTTCGGACGTTTTCTGTTCGATCAGAAGAAGAAGAAGAACGAGGCGAAGAAGAAGCAAAAGCAGGTTCAGATCAAGGAAATTAAGTTTCGTCCAGGAACGGATGAGGGAGACTATCAGGTCAAACTGCGCAACCTGACGCGTTTCCTACAGGAAGGGGACAAGGCCAAAGTCACTATGCGTTTCCGCGGGCGCGAGCATGCCCACCGCGAGTTGGGGCTCAAGTTGCTCCGTCGCGTGGAAATCGATTTGGCCGAACTCAGCATCGTGGAACAGCAACCACAGATGGAAGGACGCCAGATGATCATGGTGCTTGGTCCCAAGAAAAAATAGCGGCGCAATCAACCCGCCTGTGCGTGCGTTCCTTGCTTGCGCGAAGAACGCCGTATCGCGCAAGCCCCTCGTCCCGAGTAGTCCTGCGGGAGAGATGGGGCAGCAACTGCTCAAAGCCGGGCCGTTGTGGCCTGGGATTGGCCCTTGTGGATGACTACCGGGTCGGGTGGGTCGTGTGTTCCGTAACTACAACGAACAATAGCGAAGTATCGAGAAATGCCCAAGATCAAGACCAATCGCGGGGCTGCCAAGCGCTTTGCGCGTAACGGCACCGGCAAATTCAAGCGGAATGCCTCCCATCGGCGGCACATCCTGACCAAGAAGTCGACCAAGCGGAAGCGCCACCTGCGCGATCCCGCCATGCTACACAAGGCCGACGTGAAGATGGCCACGCGGATGATGCCCTACTGCTGATGCGCACACTGACTCGTATCGTATCCATCGCCGGATACAGATACTCAGTGCACGATCGAGCAATAATCGACCGATTTGAAGATTTCCGGAGAAGTATTCCATGCCACGCGTAAAACGCGGCGTAACAGCACGCGCCCGTCACAAGAAGGTACTGAGCGAAGCCAAGGGCTATTATGGGGCCCGCAGTAAGGTTTACCGAGTCGCCAAGCAAGCGGTCATCAAAGCGGGGCAGTATGCCTATCGCGACCGTCGCCAGAAAAAGCGTCAGTTCCGCACCCTGTGGATAGCACGCATCAACGCGGCCGCGCGCGAAAACGGTCTCTCTTACAGCCGTCTCATCAATGGCCTGAAGATTGCTGGTGTCGAGGTGGATCGCAAGATCCTGGCGGATATCGCCTACCACGACAGCGACGCTTTCAGGGCCCTCGCTGAGCAAGCGAAGATGGCACTCGCCGCCTAACCCTTCATGACATCTGTGTCGCCTCGGGTGATGAAAACACGGGTGTCATAGAGGGTTTCCCTCTCCGGCCCTCTCCTGGAGGGGAAAGTACCTCCTGCGGCGTGAACCTTTATGGCAACCGCAGTGTGTTCCCCGTCGCCCAAGTGGCCGACTATTTAAATAAAGGGGAAAGGCCGCGGTCTTTCCCCTTTTTCTTGCGATGAAGCCTCGCTTCGACGCATGGGTTTGTATGTCTGAGCAACAATCATGAGCGAAGTAGCAGGCCTCGGAATCGAGCAGCTTCAAGCGGATGCCTTGGCGAAAATTGCTGCGGCCTCCGATCTGGCCGCCCTGGATCAGGTGCGGGTGCGCTATCTGGGCAAGGCTGGGCTTCTCACCGCCCAGCTCAAGCAGCTCGGGCGTCTGCCAAAGGAGGAACGCCCCCAAGCGGGGCAGGCCATCAATCAGGCCAAGGTGCGGGTGCAGGAGGCCGTCGACGCACACAAGAGCGCACTGGAGCAGGTAGCCCTCGCCGAGCGACTGGCCGCCGAACGCATTGATGTGACCTTGCCCGGTCGCGGTCAGCGCCCCGGCGGGCTGCATCCGGTGACCCGCACGCTGCAGCGTATCGAACGTCTGTTCGCCAATGCCGGGTTCGAGGTCTCGGAAGGACCGGAGGTCGAGGATGACTACCATAACTTCGAGGCACTCAACATCCCGGCACATCACCCGGCGCGTGCCATGCACGATACCTTTTACTTCGATGAACACCTGTTGCTGCGCACCCACACGTCTCCGGTGCAGATCCGGGTCATGGAGAGTCAGCGCCCGCCGTTGAAGGTCATCGCCCCGGGGCGCGTCTACCGTTGCGATTCGGACCTGACTCATACGCCCATGTTCCACCAGGTCGAAGGTCTGCTGGTGGACGAGGAAGTGAGCTTCGCTGACCTCAAGGGAGTACTCTACGATTTCCTGATCAACTTCTTTGAGCGCGACTTGGAGCTGCGATTTCGCCCCTCCTATTTTCCCTTCACCGAGCCCTCCGCGGAGGTGGATATCCAGTGTGTCATGTGCAATGGGACGGGCTGTCGGGTTTGTAAGCAGAGCGGCTGGCTGGAGGTCCTGGGGTGCGGCATGGTCTACCCTGATGTTTTCCGTCACGTCGGCATCGACTCCGAGCGCTATCTCGGTTACGCATTCGGCATGGGTGTAGAACGCTTGGCCATGTTGCGCTACGGCATCAACGACATTCGGCTCTATTTTGAGAATGACCTGAGATTCCTCAGGCAGTTCGCCTAACGGTCATGGTCGTTTTCCACACACCGCCCCGCAATATGAAAATGCGCCCAGGCGTATGGCAATAGTGCAGCGTATAGCGCCGCATACGATTCCGTAGCTGGCGTAGTACGGTTGGAACCGCAAAGGCGCGAAGGAAATAACACATGAAATTCAGTGAAGCATGGCTACGTGAGTGGGTGAATCCGGATGTGGACACGGCGACCCTCACGGACCAACTGAGCATGTCTGGTCTGGAGGTAGATGCGGTTGAGCCGGCGGCGCCCGCGTTTAGCGGCGTGTCTGTCGGTCTGGTCCGTTCCGTCGAGTTCCATCCAGACGCCAAGAAACTGCGTATCTGTCGCGTCGACCTGGGTCAGGGCGAGCCGTTGCAGATTATCTGCGGTGCTGCCAATGTGGCCGAAGGTATGCGGGTGCCGGTGGCCACCGTGGGCGCGAAACTGCCCGGCGACTTTATGATCAAGCGGGCCCAACTGCGTGGTGTCGAGTCCTTCGGCATGATCTGCTCCGCCTCGGAGCTTGGCCTGGCGGAGTCCTCGGGCGGCATCATGCCATTGCCGTCGGATGCCCCCATTGGCAGCGATTTCCGAGACTATCTATCCCTCGACGATCAGTGCATCGAACTCGACCTGACCCCGGACCGTAGCGACTGCCTGAGCCTGGCCGGTGTTGCACGCGAGGTGGGCGTCATTAATCGTAGTCCGCTTCACATCCCGTCCGTGGAGCCCGTCACAGCGCTGATCAACGACCGGTGTCCGGTTGCGCTAGAGGCTCCGCACGCCTGCCCACGCTACTTGTGTAGGATTATCCGGGCGGTCAATCCAGCGGCCGAGACACCGCTGTGGATGCAGGAACGTCTGCGCCGCAGCGGCCTACGTGCTATCAGCCCGGTCGTGGACGTGACTAACTACGTTCTGCTGGAACTAGGTCAACCCATGCACGGTTTTGATCTTGCCAAGCTCGACGGTGGCATCCGCGTGCGTATGGCAGAGGCCGGCGAGCGCCTGGCGCTCCTTAACGGCGAGGAGATCGAGCTGCGCGGCGATACACTGGTCATCGCGGACGCATCAAAACCCGTGGCCTTGGCCGGCATCATGGGCGGTTCCGACACGGGGGTAGGGGAGAACACGAGCGACATCCTACTCGAAAGCGCGTTCTTCGCCTCGGATGCGATCAGCGGTAAAGCGCGCAGCTACGGACTGCACACGGATTCGTCCCATCGCTTTGAGCGCGGTGTTGACCCGCAGCTTCAGACCAAGGCCATGGAGCGGGCTACGGCTTTGCTGTTCGATATCGTTGGGGGTGAGCCCGGCCCGATCGTCGACCTGGTATCCGAGGCACACCTGCCGAGCCCATCCCACCTACGACTGCGCCGCGAGCGTATCCGTCGCGTTCTCGGCTTGGCGCTAGACGACGCTGCCATCGAGGACATCCTCGTTCGACTTGGCATGAAGCTAGATGCGGTGAACGAGGGCTGGGACATAACGGCCCCCAGCAGCCGCTTCGATCTGGTACACGAAGTGGATCTGATCGCCGAGATCGGCCGCATCTATGGCTATACCAACATCCCCACCAGCCATGCGGTTGCATCCGCCGCCACAAAAGCACCGCCGGAGACAGCCTTCGATCTCGACCGCGCCAAGCTAGCCCTAGTTGATCGCGGCTACCACGAGGTCATCACCTATAGCTTCGTCAGCCCTGATATCCAGCAAAAGATCGAGCCCGGCCGACCCGCGTTGGCACTTGCCAACCCCTTGTCCGCGGACCTATCCGTCATGCGCACCAGCCTGTGGTCGGGCCTGCTTCAGGCCGCGCGCAACAATCTGGCTAGACAGCAGGAAAGAGTACGCATCTTCGAGACTGGATTACGTTTTCAGCAATCTGACAATGGATTGCAGCAGGACAGGACGCTTGCCGCTCTCTTAGTTGGAGACACCTATCCTGAGCAGTGGGGAGAGTTGGCGCGGGGTGTTGACTTCTACGATGCAAAGGCCGACTTGGAAGCGGTGCTGGCGCTCACCGCTGCGGTCGATCAGTTCAACTTCGTTCCCACCGAACATCCGGCCCTGCATCCGGGACAGACCGCATGTATCGAACGCAAGGGATGCGTGGTCGGCCTGCTCGGAATGCTACATCCCGCACTGGCTGTGGAGTTCGATATACCAGGTAACGCCTACCTTTTTGAGCTGGTGATCGATGCGCTCGAAGATGGAGTCTTGCCGGCATTCTCACCTATCTCGAAGTTCCCTGCCATCCGCAGGGATCTTGCCCTCGTCTGCGATGTGGAACTGCCCTACCAACGTGTGCTGGATTGCGTCAACGCCGCCGCCCCCGATTTATTGCGAGGCACGGTCCTATTCGATGTCTACCAAGGTGATAAAATAGATTCGGGACGAAAAAGTCTTGCCTTAGGATTGATTTTACAAGCATCTTCTCAGACACTTACCGAACAGGATATTGAACGAACAATCGGCCGCGTGTTGGAGCGGTTGGAATCAGAACTTGGGGCAAGATTGAGAGACTGACGTAATGGCACTGACGAAGGCCGATATGGCCGAGTATCTTTTCGAGCAATTGGGCCTGAACAAACGCGAGGCCAAGGACATGGTTGAGCTTTTCTTCGAGGAGATTCGCGCTGCGTTAGAGAAAGGCGAGCAGGTCAAGCTATCCGGCTTCGGCAACTTCGACCTGCGCGAAAAGAAGCAGCGCCCGGGCAGAAACCCGAAGACCGGCGAAGAGATCCCCATCACCGCACGTCGCGTCGTGACTTTCCGCCCTGGACAGAAACTCAAGTCGCGGGTTGAAGCCTATGCTGGAAGTGAGCACTAACGATACCGACAAAGGCGAGCTCCCGCCGATCCCGGGCAAACGCTACTTCACCATCGGTGAGGTCAGTGAGCTGTGCGGTGTCAAACCGCACGTACTGCGTTACTGGGAACAGGAGTTTCCCCAGCTCAAGCCGGTCAAGCGCCGCGGCAACCGCCGTTATTACCAACGCCATGACGTGTTGATGGTACGCCAGATCCGCAGCCTCCTATACGAGCAGGGCTTCACCATCGGCGGCGCCCGCCAACAACTCTCCGGCGAGAGCGGCAAGCATGATTTATCCCAAAGTCATCAGATCGTCCACCAGATACGCATCGAACTCGAGGAGGTCCTGCATCTGCTCAAGCGTTGAGTAGCTGCGTACAGATTGACATCCTAAGTCGCAGGCAATATTCTTCTCGCCTCTCGGGGCGTAGCGCAGCCTGGTAGCGCACCTGAATGGGGTTCAGGTGGTCGGAGGTTCAAATCCTCTCGCCCCGACCAATCAAAACAGCAAGTTACGTTGATAATTGCGAAGGGGCTTAACGCCCCTTTTTTGTTTTGTCCCTCCTTTTTGTCCCCCCACTAGCAACTGCCGGCGTGTCGCCGTGCTCGGGATGCGAAACGGGACATCCCAGTCAAGCCGTTTACTGTGCGTGTTGACGATTTCGGCTAACACTTTGTTGCCAAGCAAGAAAAAAGGGAGAATGTCCGGACAGTTTATCTGCCGATGGATTGTCGCTGATTTCACCTCCCCATCAATGGGTTATTGAGATGGTTGAGCACGCACTCGCAGTAAACGGCTTGCATCCCAGGCCCCCTTTCGTCTTCCCAGTCCTCATTTCGCTCCCTCGGCGACACTCCGCACCTCAATACTCTCTGTTAACGGAGATGTGGCGTTAGGCCGATTCGTAGACGTTGACCTCGGAAGCGTCAGGCGCGACGCGAACAGGTTGTCGTAAAGTCACGGCCATCGGCGTGCATCGGAATCCAGATCGCGGCGTTGCGATCACCGAACGCCCGGCAGTCACCCTGTACGTACCGAATCCCAGCCCAAGCACAGACGAGCGCGTCCAGGGCGTCCTCGTACGCCTTCAGTGAGGCCAGGCTGCCGATCTGAGCTTTCCCCGGCAATTGAAGGGGCAAGTTGACGATATGCTCGCCGAGCGCCGAGAGAATAAACGAATGCTCCTCGTGCAGTCGCGCGATGCGCTCTTGCACCGTCTCATTCGGCCAGTATCGCGTTGTCTTGGCGACCTTGTACGGAATGCGGAAATCGCGGTCGAGGAGGTGTATGAGCGCGGGGTGTGGGTAGACCTCGATGAGCGCCGGACAGGTCCCGGCCGGTGTGGACGCGGTGGCCAAAGGAAAACCCAGGGTCGCGGCGCGTGACCGAATCTCATCCGCCAACCGCCCCGGGCGCGCGGCAGACGGCGAATGGACCGCGCACCCCTTGTTGCCATATGCCCGTGATACCGCATCGTCCGCCGCACGTCGCCGAGTGATCGGCTCGAGACTCAACGGCATGTCCATCGCGATGAGCGACACCTGCTCGCCATCGAGCAGCCGACGGCAGACGGCGAGGAGTCGATCGAGGTCCGGCCTGCTGCCCGTCGGCTTCGAACCCCACTCGACGGGATCACCTGCGGCGAGATACTGGAACTGCATGTAGCTCGGCGCGAGGCCGACGCAGCGCCAAGCCTCGCCCCCATTGCATACCAGAGCGACGCCGCTGGGTTGACCGGCGGTCCAGGCTGCGTCGATGGCCAGGATTGCGGTCATCCGACACCCCGGTCGTCCCGCGCAGCCTCCCGTCATGCCTGCCGCCTGATCCAGGACTCTAGATCCTGGCGCGGGATCACATCGACGATCTCCAGAACCTTGCCTGGCTGCCAGTGCACGATCAAACGGTAATCGAGACCGAGGCGGATGCGGTAGTGCCCCGGCTGGCGTTCGAGCGGTTTGGTGTGGCGCCAGATGGCTTCATCGTGCGCGGCGAAACGCCCGGCGGCCAGGATTGCCTTCGCCGCAAGCGGTGGCGCCAGGGACCCTAGTCGCTTGCGGAAGCCATCCGAATACTCCGGCAGTATCGGCCTGCCCGCGGGCTCGACGACCGCGGCCTCCTCGACTGCAGCGGGACTCATCGGCGACGCACCCGATTCCGAGAGGGCCGCGAGCTTCTTGCGCTCGTCGCCGAGCTGCCTGCGCAGCTGCCGGCGTTCCGCCTGCTGCGCACCGATCTCGGCCTTCAGCCCCTCGACCTGGCCGCGCAGGCGCCGCAGCGTTGCCTCCTTCTCGGCATCGAAGGTCGCTGAGTCATCGGTCTCGTGCGAATCTGCCGCTGCGGCGCCGCGGGCCTGCTCCAGCGCCGCGCCGACCGCCCCGAGCGCTTGCTCGGTCTCCCGCAGCGCCCGTTTCTTTTCGTCCAGGGCCGCAAGGGTGGTATCGAGCTGACCGGCAAGCCGTACCATCTCCTCGTTCTCTGCCTGCGCCTTCTTCTCTCGCCGACCGCGTTCCTCGATCCAGTCGAACAGCGCCTCCGCCGGATCGCCATCCGGCTGCAGGTCGAGGTCGACCCGCGCATCGCGGATGACATCCAGCAGCATGTCGTTGTCGAAGAGCCGGTCGGGGTGACTGGCGATCGCGGCGCGCGCAAAGGCGATGGTCAGGGCAGGGTGGCGGGGGGCGAAGTCGTAAGCGAGACGGGTCAAGGGCTCGTCCAGGTCGATCTCCTCGTCCGAGGCCTCACTCACCGCCGCGCGGCAGTCGCGCTCCAGCGGATCGAAGCGCTCCGGGTGCTCCAGCAGATCAAAGCGGAAGGCGATGGCCTGCGGGCGCCACCAGGCCTGATCCCCGCAGTGCTCCCGAATCCTGCGCGCCAGCTCCAGATCGCCGGCCTGCAGGACGTCCTCGATCAGATCCTCGAAGTGGCCCGGGTCGAAGGCATCTTCTGTTGCGCGCCGCTCCCACTCGAGGAGCATCTCGAAGGCGAGCTCCCGCAGCCCGAAGGCCAGCGCCCGTTGGTAACCGCTGTGAAGCTGACCCTCGCTCAGGGCCGCCGGTGAGAGCTGTTTGAGCTCATGGGCGCGCATGTCGAGGACCACATTGGGGTCATCGACCAGGCCGGGCTTGGCCTTCAGATCGGTCCTGGTGGTACCCGCATATTGGGAGGCGTCGCGCAGCAGCTCCTGGTCCTTGGCATAGCAACACTTCTTGTATTTCTTACCGCTGCCGCAGTGACAGGGGTCGTTGCGCCCGAGCTTCGCAACGGGACGCCGCACCGTGTAGGTACCGCCGACGACGGTCCGGGGCCGGTGCTCGGGAAGCAGGTCG
>Ga0316198_10002037_pt1 | contig 12122 bp, 11 predicted proteins | sample OudBieAanoxic_MG_FD_204935 | JGI IMG/M metagenome (GOLD analysis project Ga0316198, IMG submission 204935) | Coastal sediment microbial communities from Oude Bieten Haven, Netherlands - site A anoxic | ecosystem: Environmental > Aquatic > Marine > Coastal > Sediment | place: Netherlands... | reverse complement strand
AGATGCTAAACTAAAGGTCACAGTAAACATAAGGGCATTCCCGCAATTATACTTATGTGCAAACAATTTTAATACAGTGATAAATAGAGCATATACTGCTATGCTCTGTAAAAAAGGGTATCCCTCAAATATTTGTCCATTTAACATTCCTATATAAAGACCTAAACAGATTATCTTAATTTTTAAAAATAATTCTTTAAAATCATATTTTTTCATTTCCAAAGTTATAATTAAAGGAAATATACATAAAATCATAGGGTTGATAAAATGTAATAAACTGGCAAGAGTAATTCCTGATACAGACGTAAAAAAGACTCTTCTGTAAAAGTTTTCTAATTCTTTTTTATCCACAGAACCCTCCTTAATAAATATAATTAATAAAACTCATTAGCTTTATCCATACCAAAGCGATTTTTGATAGAATTTTATGTTGAGAGTTTATAATTGTTACTGCTCCTTTTGATCCTGAACTTATATTTACAGTTTTCGGAAGCTGTTCATTTAAAACAATTTTTACCCTTACCCGTCCAGAAGCTCTAATCCATCTGGTATCTTTTTCTATTGTGTGAAGTTTATCAGGAGAAGTATATCCCGATTGCATTATAGATTCTGTCTTCTCTATATGTCCTTTAAATATTTTTCCAGGAATAGAATCAAAAATGATGAGAGCGTCTTGTCCGGATTTAAAATTATTGAGACTTTTTTCCATATAATTCACATAAATATTCAAATTATTTTTATTATAAATATAACCATAACCGGTATTTGTATTCACCATCTGTCCTTTAAAAAGTTGGTGCATAGATAGAAAACCTGAAGAATGAGATTTTACAACTGTATCCTTTAGGTCTTTTTTTACTAATTCAATTTGAGTTCTAAGGGATTTAAGTATTTCATTATCTGAAGATGTTTCTCCTCTTTCTTCAATTAAAGAATTAACTACAAATTCGGCTGCTTCAACTTTTTTCTGAGACAATTTATATTTAAGCTGCCAATCTTCAAATTCTACTTTAGCTATAAGCTCTTCTATATAAAGCTCTTTATACCTAGCGTAATTAATTTTTGTATAATGTAAGGTGATTTTAGCTTCTAAAACTTGTTTTTTAGCCTCCATTATCTTATAGTCCATAGCTTTTAATTGATTTTGTTGATTTTTATATTGATATTTCAATTCTTCTAATTTTAATTTTATTTTTTTGTCATCTACTTTAAATAGAGGAGTCCCTGATTCCACCCATTCGCCATCATCTATTAGAATTTCAGTTATTTTTCCATTAACTTCACTATAGATAGGATAAAGGTTGTATTCGATACTTGCTCTTGCCGAATAGGGAGTATAATATGCCAGTGCTGCCGATATAATAAAAGTTAATACAAAAACTCCAAGTATTATAAAATAAACGTTTTTTAGTTGTTTTAAATATTTCATGATTAAATTCCTCCAATTAATTTTTTACTGTTTTAATATAGTACAACATTTCTTGTTGCAATTGCAACCTTTTTTTGTTGCAATTGCAACCTTTTTTCACTATACTTTCAGAGTACTAAATTTATACGACTATAGGAGGGTCTAATCCCTGAAATTTCCCTTCAATCTTCTATTTTCTAAATTAAAAAAATGAACCTCATTGAATATTTTTAAAATCTAATATACAATGAATATATCCCTTATTTGGGAGGCTAAAAAATGATACTTATGGTCATAGTACAGGTGATAAAGTTTTAATTGAAGTTTCAAAACTCCTACAGGAAAATATAAGAACTACAGACAGCGTTCCAAGGTGGGGTGGGGAAGAATTTTTAATTTTAGCTGCAAATACCAACCTTCAAGATACTATGAAATTTGGTGAAAATATAAGAAGGAGGGTTTCAAAAGATGGATATCATAGAGCAAATTAAAAATTATAAACCATATAACGAACAGGAAAAACATGATAAAATAGGAATATTGAAATATTTAGAGAAGGAAAAAAATATTTTTACCAGAGAAAATAAAATAGCACATATGACAGCATCTGCATGGGTTGTAAATAAAGATAGAAATAAAGTATTGATGGTATATCATAATATTTACAATTCATGGTCTTGGATGGGAGGCCACGCTGACGGAGAAGAAGATTTGTTTGCTGTGGCAGTAAAAGAGGTCAAAGAAGAAAGTGGTCTTAATAATGTTATTCCCATATTAAAAGATATATTTTCCCTTGAAACACTAACAGTAGATGGTCATATAAAAAACGATGAATACATATCTTCTCATCTGCATTTGAATATAACATACTTATTTGAAGCAAATGAAAAAGAAATTTTGATTGTTAAACCAGATGAAAATAGTGGGGTAGAATGGTTTGGATTAGATGAATCTATAGAAAAATCAACGGAACCCTGGTTCAAAGAAAGAATATATACAAAACTCAATAAGAAATTAAATGAATTATAAAATAGGGTAGCACTGGAGGTTTAGGGTGAAAAAAATAAAGGAAGATCAACTTATAACTCGTATCTGTGAGGTCTGTGGAGTAAAATTCACAACATCTGACATCAATGAATATTATTGTTGTGAAGGGTGCCGTATTCAAGCTAATCAGGAAAAATCCATAAAAAAACTTTCTAATAGCATTATAGGAAAGTTAAAGATGCATTCTTGTAAAAGTTGTGGAAAAAAATTTATGTCTGTTAACGTCGAAGAAAACTATTGCAGCGAGTGTGAAATTTCCACATAAAAAGCAACGTGACAATAAAAAATTAATAATTTAAAGACTAAAAAATTCCAGAAGATTTTAGTCTTTAAAATTTTTCCTGATTTTTAAGAGCAGCCCCATGAGAACTTCTTTTTCTTCTTCTGTAAATCCAGCATAGGTTTTTTCCAAAAGTTCTGCACTAATTTTCTTGAAGATATCCCTAAAAATCCATCCTTTTTCTGTAAGGGTAACTTCTATGACTCTGGCATCTTTTTCACTTTTTTGACGGCTTATATATCCCAGTTTTTCTAATTTTTTTACCATATCAGTTACTGTAGATTTTCTCTTTCCTATAAATTTAGCGATTCCATTCATTGTCATCTTACCATCATTGTCATACATTGCAGAAAGGATAGTCCCATGACTATTGATAAGCCCTGTGATATCTCTTGTTTTTAACTCTCCATTTATAAACTGAGCACTCTTTTCCCTGATATTTGATATTATTCCAATTACTATATCTGTTCTCATAAACACCACCTGAATATTATCATTCATATATATATGAATTTAAACATTATTATTTATATATATAATAACCTAAATATCAAATTAAGTACAGAATCCAAAGCATAAATTCATACGAAAAATAATTGACTTATTTTACTCAATGGTATACTATATCCTATATAGTACGATATCGTACTAAAACTATAAATAGAAACTAAATTAATTTAAGGAGTGAATAATTTGAAAAAATATAAAGATGGTTCGTTTAAAGGTATTGGTATTGGGTATGCAGGAGAGATTGAGGCTCTTGTTACAGTTCTTAACGGTAAAATCCATAGTATTGAATTTTTGTCGCATAACGAAACTCCAGTAATTTCAGAACCTGCTTTTAATAATGTTCCTGCTCAAATAATAGAAAAAAACACCATAATGGTTCCTAATGTTAAAGGGTGTTCTATGAGTTCCCGTGGAATAAGGGAAGCTGTTATGAATGCACTTATCCTTTCTGGAGAGGATAAAGATACCTTAACTAAAGAAGTTAATGATGCCGAAAATCTAGATAAAATTGTAATCAGTAAAAATAAATTCAAACCTTCTGAAAACTTTGACATAGTTATTGTTGGCGGGGGCGGAGCTGGTCTAAGTGCTGCGATTTCAGCATCAAACTTAGGAGCAAAGGTTGTTCTGCTTGAAAAAATGGCAGCTGTTGGAGGAAATACATTGGTCTCTATGGGTGGAATAAATATTCCTGGTAGTGATGCTCAGAAGGCTAAAAAAATAGAAGATAATCCTGAACTTTACTATAATGATGCTCTTGTTGGAGGAGATGGTGAGAACAATAAAGAGTTATTTAAGATCTTGTCTGAAAATGCTTTAGACACATATAACTGGCTCAAAGAAGAGATCGGAGTAGAATTTAAAAAAGATGAACTCATTCATTTTGGTGGACACACTGTTCCAAGGGCAGCGGTATTTAAAGGTAAATATGCTGTAGAATTAATCTCTAAATTAAGAAAAAAAGCTGAAAATTTAGGTGTAGAGATCCGAACAGGTGTGGAAGCTAAAGAGATAATAACAAAGGATAAGGAAGTTATTGGTATTAAAGCTGTTACTGAAGGAAAAACAACAGAATTTTTTGGCAGCAAAGGAATAATATTTGCTACAGGAGGGTTTTCTGGAAATATAGAGATGAGAAAAAAATACAATCCTGAGTTAGATGAAAGATATAAAACAACTAATCAAAGTGGGATAACTGGAGACGGACATCTAATGTGTGAAAAACTGGGAGTAGATTTTGTCCATATGTCATATATTCAAACCTTTCCTATTGCTAATCCTCTAACTGGAGCATTGTCCCATGTAGGCGGTTCTAGATTCGACGGTGCAATCCTGGTCAATAGATCCGGAAAAAGATTTGTAGAAGAATTAGATAGAAGAGATGTAGTATCTCAGGCTATCTTAGCTCAAGAAGGAGGCGTAGGATACCTTGTATGGGCACAGGAAGTCGAAGCTGTTGCCAATAGAACAACTAAAAATAAAGCAGAAACAGATAACTTAAAAAGAACTGATTTATTTATAGAGGGAACTCTAGAAGAATGCAGTAAAAAACTAAATATAAATTTAGATACATTGAAAGAGACGATAGATATCTATAATTTATCTGTTGAAAGTGGTAAAGATCAAGAGTTTAATAGAAGAGGTAATCTTATAAAGATAAAAAATGGACCTTTCTATATTCAAACTGTCGCACCAGCAGTTCACCATACTATGGGTGGAATAAAAATTAATAGCGAGAATGAAGTTTTAGATATCCAAGGTAATATAATAAAAGGTCTTTATGCAGCAGGAGAGATTGTAGGTGGTATTCATGGAACAAATAGGCTGGGTGGAAATGCAATAACTGATATTTTAGTCTTTGGAAAGAGAGCCGGGGAAAAAATAATGAAATAATTTTACACTATTTTAGGAGTTAAATCAAAAATTTAACTCCTTTTTTATATATTTTTTCATTTTACTGAAAAAAATAAATTAATTTTTTTTAACCTTCTAAAAAAACATCACAAAAAAATGGTATTTTTTTTACAAAAGTAATCTTTTGAGAACACTAATATGCAAAAAACACATTTTTTGTATTTTTATCGCACTAAAAAACCTTTTTTATTACGTTTTAACTTTAAATTAAACTGAAAGTGTGGTATTATATTATCAAATAACAAAAGTGTCCTATAAAATTAACATTTCCAAACAAGTCAAAGGAGATTAATTAACTGATTAGGAGACATAAATAAATTTAGAAGGTGGTAAAATTATGTTTAGTAAATGGAATCAATTAAGTTTAGTAAAAAGAATAGTTATTGGTCTAATCGTCGGTATTATATTAGCAATCGTTGCACCAGTGGGAGCTGCTCCAGTTGGGTTATTAGGATCATTATTCGTAGGAGCACTAAAAGCAGTAGCACCTATCTTAGTATTTTTCTTAGTAATGTCAGCAGTATCACAGCATAAACCTGGTCAAAAAACTAATATGAAATCAGTTATCAGTCTTTATCTTATCGGAACATTCTTAGCCGGTGTAGTTGCAGTAGTAGGAAGTTTCATATTCCCAGTAACTATCGCTTTAGGAAAAGGAGTAGAAAATGTATCTCCTCCAAGTGGTGTAAGTGAAGTATTAAAAACATTATTAATGAACGTTGTAGACAATCCAATAAACGCACTTGCTAATGCTAACTATATCGGAATCTTAGTTTGGGCATTATTATTAGGAGTAGCATTAAAGCATGCACCAGCTTCTACTAAAACAATGATCACAGATTTTTCAAATGCATTATCTCAAGTTGTAAGATGGGTTATTCACTTAGCACCATTTGGTATCATGGGATTAGTATTCAATTCAATTGCAACTAGTGGACTAGCTTCATTAGGAGCTTACGGTAAATTATTAGCATTATTATTAGGAGCTATGGCATTCATGGCATTAGTAGTAAATCCGGCTATCGCATTTATTATGATGAGACAAAACCCTTATCCATTAGTATTCAGATGTTTAAAGCAAAGTGGACTTACAGCTTTCTTTACTAGAAGTTCAGCTGCTAACATCCCAGTAAACATGGAATTATGTGAGGAATTAGGATTAGACAAAGACATGTATTCAGTATCTATCCCTTTAGGAGCTACTATAAACATGGCAGGAGCAGCTATTACAATATCTGTATTAACTCTTGCAGCAGTACATACATTAGGTATCCAAGTAGACTTCGGAACTGCTCTTATCTTAAGTATCTTATCAGCTGTTAGTGCTTGTGGAGCATCTGGTGTAGCTGGTGGATCATTACTTCTTATCCCATTAGCTTGTAGCTTATTTGGTATCCCAAATGAAGTAGCAATGCAAGTAGTAGGAGTAGGATTCGTAATCGGAGTAATCCAGGATTCAGTAGAAACTGGTCTTAACTCTTCAACAGACGCATTATTTACAGCTGTAGCTGAATTTGCTGAATGGAGAAAAATTGGAAAGAAAATTGTTATCAATAAAGAAGTTAACTTATAAAAATTAATGAAAAACCTCAGAATTTTCTGAGGTTTTTTTATTTAATGCCCTTCAAATAAAAAATTCTAAAGGAGACAGATACCTTATTTTATCTAAAACAGCCAAAGAGATCTTATCTCAAGATCAGATAAAGGCCATAGAAAAAACTTCCAAAATATTAATGACAAAAAAATATGTCCCCTATTCACGAACTTCTTATCAAAGAAACTTATGAATTTCAAAATAAAAAGCACCTTAGAATCCTTCTAAGGTGCTTTTTATTTTATGTTAGATGCTGTACCAGTATATTAATCCCCATCCCTATAAGGATGATTCCTCCTATATATTCAGCCTTTGCTCCTAATAGTTGTCCCACTTTATTTCCCAGATAAACTCCTACAGAGGATAAAATGAAAGTAATAATTCCTATCACAGCTATGGAAAAATAGATATTCAGCCCAGGTAATAATGAAAAGGTAAACCCAACTGCCAACGCATCAATACTGGTAGCTATTCCTAAAACTATGATATTGGAAGTTTTCTCACAATTTCCATGAATGTCACATTTCCCGAATTCTCTGGCATCCAGTATCATCTTGATACCGATAAAAACAAGGAGCCCAAAAGCTACCCAGTGATCAAACCTTGCTATTTTATCATAAAATAACCCGCCTATTGCCCAGCCTAACAGCGGCATTACCCCTTGAAATATTCCAAATACTAACGCTACCTTAAGGATCGATTTAATACATAGTTTTCTGAGAGATATTCCCTCAGTTAAAGATACTGCAAATGCATCCATAGCCAACCCTATGGAAATAAAAAAAAGTGATGTAAAGCTCATAAGTCCCTCCTAAATTTATAGACATTCTAGTATTATACTAGAAAACTCTTCCTATGTCTTCTACATAATTTTTAAAAGGATTTTTAGCTGATACAAGGTAGAACTAATAAAGCAATTTATATTAAAAAAATACAAGGAGGAAACATTATGAAAAAATTGATCCTATTATTAACTCTTATCTTTTCTACTCTTAGTTTTAGCTCTGCTCAAAAGACAGATTTATCGACTTATAACCTATCCGGTAAGTTAATTTCTGGTGTCAGAATTATAGAAGTAGAATCTTTTAGATACTCTTACTCTCCCAATGTTGTTGTTGTAAACAGTGGCGAAAAAGTAAGAATACAATTTTCTAGCAGAGATACAGAACATGGGTTTAGAATATCTGAAATAAATTTTGATCTTAAAGTTAAAAAAGGACCTACTGTAGAAGGGGAATTTATAGCTCCTAAACCAGGGATATATGAGATAGACTGTTCTGTCTTCTGTGGTCCAGGTCATAAAAAAATGGAGGCAACATTAGTTGTAAAATAAAAAAGCAACGTGACGTTCCATCCAAATAGGCACAATTTAGGTGCTGCCCCTTACGGGTATAATTTCCTAAATAAAAAAAAAACAGAAGTTTGCCCTACTGGGGTAAACTTCCTGTTTTTTTTATAGTATAATATTTTTTTCATTATTTAATCATATCCCTAAAATTTGCTTCACATATTCATTCTTAGGGTTTTCAAAAATTTCCATAGGAGTTCCTGTCTGAATGACTTCACCCATATATAAGATAACAACTCTGTCAGCTATTTCTAGATCATCTTTATCATGGCTCACAAAAACGGCCGTTTCTCCACTGGTTTTTAAGATTGTTTTCAATTCATTTCTTATCTTCCCCTGAAGGTTAGCGTCTAAATTTGAAAATGGTTCATCTAAGAGGATAACTCCTGGTTTAGGAGCTAAAGCACGGGCTAAAGCAATTCTTTGCTGCTGTCCTCCGCTGAGTTCATGGGGATATCTTTTTATAAACTCTTTCATACTCACTAGATCTAATACCTCACAAGTTCTTTTTTGGGCTAAGTCTTTCTTCATTTTATTCATCCCAAATAAAATGTTTTTTTCCACAGAGAGATGGGGAAAGAGAGCATAGTCTTGAAATACCATCCCTATCCCTCTTTTTTCTACAGGAATAAAAGTTTCCTCATCAATAAGAACCTTATCATTGATAGTTAATTCTCCATTTTGCGGAACTTCCAATCCAGCTAAAATACGCAAAAGGGTCGATTTTCCACTCCCACTTTCACCTATAATAGCCGTTATTTCTCCCTTATTTGCATTGAAATTTACATCCTTTAAAACATCTTCTACAGAATTTTTATATTTAAAAAATAATTTTTTTGAATTTATATAGCTCATCCTTATTTCTCCTTCTTTTTATTGATTCTCTCAAAAAATAAAATTATTATTATCCCGATTAAAATAAGAACAATAGATGGAATTGCGCTATGCTGTACCATCTCATCATCTGCATATTGTTTAGCATAGGTAGAAAGAGTCTCAAAATTAAATGGTCTGAGTATCAAGGTAAGGGGCAGCTCTTTTATAATTTCTAAAAATGTTAAGATAACCGCTCCTATTATACTGCCCTTTATCATAGGAAAATCTACCTTGAAAAATGTTTTTGTTTTTCCATAGCCTAAAGTCTTAGAAGCCTCATGAAATTTCATTCCCACCTTATCAAATCCACTTTCCACACTGTTATAAGCTACAGCTAAATATCTGATTATATATGCAAAGACCATTAAAAACAAAGTCCCATAGAATACTTTTTGCCCTAGAACCTTTCTATCTACAAAGATAAAAAATGTCATAACTCCAATGGCTATAACTGCCCCTGGAATAGAGTACCCTATTGTAGTTAATTTGGATAAAGTTTTAGAGATCTTTCCTTTTTTTAACCTAGATGTATTAGAAATTATAACTGCCATCACAGTTGCTAATACAGCTCCTACCATAGCGATAGAAAATGTATTCCATATAACTTCTATGAATTTATAATTTATAACATCCTTATAGGTCATAAATGACCACGAAATTAATTGCATAAGAGGTATTATAAATCCAAATAATATAGGAACTATACAGACAATTATTGCTATAATACTATGTTTAGTTGAAAGGGACTTTTTATTTATGGGTCTTATCTTCGTATTGGTGAAGGAATATTGTTTCCTCCCCCTTGATTTTCTCTCTATAAAGATGATTGTAAAAATCAACCCCATAAGAATAATGGCTAAATTTATAGCGGCATCGGTATCTCCCAGGGTCAGCCATGTCCTAAATATCCCTGTACTAAAGGTCTGAACACCAAAATAACTTGGTAATCCAAAAGCACTCAAAACCTCCATTATAACCAGAGTAACTCCTCCTACAACAGCAGTTCTTGCCAGGGGAAGTACCACCAGAAAAAACGTTTGTGTATCGGATTTCCCCAATACCTTGGCTGATTCTAACATAGATAGTGATTGTTTTAAAAAAAACGATCTGGCTATGATGAATACATAGGGATATAGGAAGAATGTAAATATAAATATAACACCCTGTATATTCATAATATCTAAATTTAAATTATATCCAAATAAATTCCTGGCAGTTTTACTGATTATTCCCGTATAGGAGAAGATCCCCGAGTAAACATATCCAGCTATATAACTTGGAATTGCCAGGGGAAGAATCAACCCGACATTAAAAAATTTAGAAAATTTAAAATCATACATAGTCAAGATCCAAGCTGTGGATACCCCTATACCCATAGTAAATAAACCAGTAAATAAAGTTATTATCAAGCTATTTCTTATATACTCCGGTAAAAGAGTTTTAGCTATATGTATAAAGGTATCTATATTTTGTGTTGCTAAACTTGTAAATAGAGTCACAATGGGAGCTAACAAGAAAAATGACAATATTAAGCTTGTAAAAAGCCAGGAATCTAAATTAATATTTAGATTCCTCTTTAAATTTTTTAAATTCATTGACTTATTTCCAGCCTTCTTCATCAGCCATAATTGTTCCTTTTTTTAAGTTCTTTCCTAGCTCAGATAAAGTCAGATCATCTATTTTGAAATCTCCCCATGACTTAACTGTACCGTTAATCTCTACATTTTTATTAGAAGGGTATTCATAGTTTTCATTAGTAAATCTAGATTGTGATTTTTCACTTAAGAAGAATTTTATGAATTTTTCAGCATTCACAATATTTTTTGAATACTTTGTAATTCCCATTCCACTTACGTTAATATGAGTTCCTCTACCCTTTTGGTTAGGGAAAAATATTGCTATTTGTTCTCCAACTTTTCTTTCTTCAGGATCTGCAGAGTGGATCATTTTTCCAAGGTAATAAGAGTTCATGATCGCGACTTCTCCAATCCCAGCAATTACTGCCTTACTTTGGTCTCTGTCATTTCCTTTGGGTGTTCTTGCCATGTTAGCTGTCAAACCTTTTATCCATTCTCTTGTTGCCTCTTCACCATTAGCAGCAATCATAGAAGCTATCAATGCTTGGTTATATGAGTTTGTTGAACTTCTAACTAATATCTTACCATTCCACTTAGGATCAGCTAAATCTTCATATGTAGAAAATATAGACGGATCTGTAGTATCTTTGTTGTATGCAAGTATTCTGGCTCTGTAAGTAAATGAAGTCCAATAGTTGTCCTTATCTCTTATGTTTGCAGGAACTGCTTCTAAAATTTCTTTATCTTTTATAGGCTGTAATAAACCTAAATCTTTTGCTCTTCCAAGTCTGGCCGCATCTTTAGTAATAAATAGATCTGCAGGGGTATCTTTTCCTTCTATCTCTAATTTTTTTAACAATTCATCTGACCCTGCTTTAGCTACATTTACAGTAACTCCAGTTTCTTTTTCAAATTCTGCGATTAATTCTTTATCTATATCATAATGTCTTTCTGTATATATATTTAATTCTTTTGTTGCCTTTGGTACTTTTATTTCTTCAACTGTTTTTACATCTTCTTTCCCCTTAAAACATCCAGTTAATAACCCGGCAGATAATACTACAAAGGGTATAATTTTTTTCAATTTTTTCATTTCTTTCCTCCTAATGATATATTAAATTTGTAATCCACTGTTAAATACTTTGATTAACAAACTTTATGAAAGTATTGTATAATAGAAACAGAATATTTACAAGTTTTTTTATTGCACCAGTCAAGAATTGTAAATATAGTTAGATTCTTAATTTTATAGAAGCACTTGTAAAAGTCTCAGTTTAAAGTTAAAATGTTATATAGAATAAATATCTATAGATTATCTTTTATACAACTAAAATTTATATTAATAACGATTTAAAGGAGGAAAATTTATGAAAAAATTATTGATAAGTATACTAATTATCCTTGGGACTCTTACAGCCTACGGGAAGGTCAATGGTGAAAACTCTTGTCGTCTGACTAGAGCGGTTTTAACCAATGAAATCGTAGAGAAAGAACCAGTAAAAATGATGGATACTTTCAAACTGTATTCCCAAGGATATTTTTATACTGAATTTAAAGATATAGGGGAA
>Ga0316198_10002036_pt1 | contig 12127 bp, 7 predicted proteins | sample OudBieAanoxic_MG_FD_204935 | JGI IMG/M metagenome (GOLD analysis project Ga0316198, IMG submission 204935) | Coastal sediment microbial communities from Oude Bieten Haven, Netherlands - site A anoxic | ecosystem: Environmental > Aquatic > Marine > Coastal > Sediment | place: Netherlands... | reverse complement strand
CGAGACGTGGGCGCGACAAAGGGCGTTGCGATGCTTGTAGCGCCGGCGTCCCGCCGGCGATGGTGTGTACCGATGCGGGTTGGTTCCATCGCCCACGAGACGTGGGCGCGACAAAGGGCGCTGCAATGTTTGTAGCGCCGGCGTCCCGCCGGCGATGGTGGTGAACCGATGCGGGTTGGTTCTATCGTCCGCGGATACGGATCGGCCACTGTCCCGGACCCTGCCCTCAGCACCGGCCTTCTGGGCCGCCGGGACGCATTGGCGTCCCGGCGGCCCAGCGTCGCACCATCGGCGTGGTCGCGCGTGGGTTGATTGAGAGGGTTGCGACTACGCCGATGGTGCGCCGGCGGCCTGCCTCGTAGCTTGGAGAAATGCTCACGGCACCTTGGCCGTGGAGTGCCCGGTATGACAATGTGCGGGAGGCAACGCGGTGCCGGAGAGTTTCCGGGGCACATTGTCAAACCCCGCACTCCCGGTGGAGAGGGTTTTCCGGGAGGCTGCCCCGGCCCCGGTCGCGGCCGCTGTCCCGGATGCTGCCCCGGCCCCGGTCGCGGCCGCTGTCCCGGATGCTGCCCCGGCCACGGCCACGGGCACGGAAACGGCATGTAGGGTGGGCCTGGGCCCACCTTCAGACACCTTCCGGTCGAGGAGACGCCACCACGCCAGTCAGAGAACCTCCAATGGTCTCCGGCCTTCTGGGCCGCCCCCGGCGTCCCAGCGTCGCGTGATCAGCGTGGTCATGTGTGGTTTGACGGAAGGAATGTGACCACGCTGATCGCGCGAGCGGCGGCCTCATGGCGAACGGGAAGAAATGCTCACAGCGCCTTGGCCGCGGAGTGCCCGGTAACGTAATTGTGCGGGGCGTTTCGCTGTGCCGCGTACCCGGCACTCCCGGTGGAGAGGGTTTTCCGGGAGGCTGCCCCTGCCCCCGCCCCTGCCCCCGCCCCTGCCCCCGCCCCTGCCGCTGTCACGGACCCGGCACGTCCCGGTGTGCGGTTCTCTTCTCCAAACTCTTTCCCTAGCAGGCTTTTTCTCGATTCGGCGTGCTGAAAGTACGCAGGATGGAGAAAAAGCCTTGACCCTTGAAAGTACAATGGTCGGATGGACTCTTCGGCGAAGATCCGCATCGAGGACATTCTCAACCGGGTTGAGCTCTACCGGCCCGACCTCGATGAGGATCTCATTCGCCATGCCTATGTCTTCGCGGCGAATCGTCACCAGGGTCAGGTTCGTCGATCCGGTGAGGCCTACTTCATTCACCCGTTGACCGTGGCCTGGATGCTGGCCGAGATGGAGCTCGACGAGGTCGCCATTGCCGCCGGGCTCCTGCACGATCTCCTCGAAGACACCGATACGACGGCTGAGGAACTCGAGCTCGAGTTCGGCCCCGACGTGACCCGGTTGGTGGTGGCGCTCACCAAGCTGTCCGATTTTGAAAGCTCCTTCACGTCTCGCGAGGCCACCGAAGCGGAGAACTTCCGCCGACTCCTTCTGGCCTCGATGGACGACGTCCGCGTCATCCTCGTCAAGCTGGCCGACCGGCTGCACAACATGCGGACCTTGAGCTTCCTCCGCCCTGACCGGCAGGTGGCCATCGCGCAGGAGACCCTTGACATCTATGCGCCCATCGCCAACCGCCTCGGGATCGGAAGCATCAAAATTGAGATGGAGGATCTCTGCTTTCGCTATCTTCACCCGAAGGAGTGGGAGCGCCTCGAACACGAGATCAGGGAGCGTGCCGATGCGGCGGAACGGTGGTTCGCCGAGATCCGAGGGATCATCGAAGGTCTGCTGCTGGCCAACGGACTGAGCGGGATCGTCCAGGGCCGCGTCAAACACATGTACTCGGTCTACCTGAAGCTTCGGCGCCAGGATGTGGACGTGGCGAACGTTTTCGACTTTCTCGCTTTTCGGGTGATCGTCGAGACGGTGGGGGACTGTTATGCGGTTCTGGGTCTGATCCATCAGCAGTGGCCCCCCGTTCCGGGCCGGATGAAGGACCACATCGCGATCCCGAAACCCAACGCGTACCAGTCGCTCCACACGACGGTTCTCGGCCCGGAGGCGCACCCGTTCGAGATCCAGATCCGAACCAGGGACATGCACAAGATTGCCGAGTTCGGTATCGCCGCGCATTGGAGCTACAAAGAGGATGGCAAGGGCGCCGGAACCGAGGATTCGCGGATCTCATGGCTCCGCGGTCTGCTTGACAACTCCGAGGGTGCTTCGCCGCGTGAGTTTCTTGATTCCATCAAGGTCGATCTCTACCCCGATGACGTCTACTGCTTCACACCACGCGGTGACGTGTTCTCCTTTCCCCTCGGCGCCACAATCCTCGACTTCGCCTATCGGATCCACTCCGAGGTCGGGCACACCTGTGTCGGCGGAAGCATCAACAGCCGCTGGGTCCCCCTGCGGACCGAGCTGAAAAACGGCGACATCGTCGAGATTTCGACCTCTGCGCAGCAGCGGCCGCATCATGACTGGCTCAACCTCGTGGTCACCAATCGGGCCCGTTCGAAGATCAGGAGCTGGCTCAAGCGGGAGGAGAAGACGCGCTCCGTCGAGGTCGGTCGAAAAATTATCGAGCGGGAGGCAAGAAAGGCCGGCGTTTCGTGGCGCAAGCTGGGCAGCAGCGAGGAACTCAAGAGCCTTCTGTCATCGCACGGTCTTGCCAAGGAAGAGGATCTGCTCGCGGCCGTGGGATTCGGGCGATTGGCGGCCCCCGCGATCATCGCTCAGCTCATCCCGGGCGAGGACGACGGCGCCGGAGGCGAAGCGACCGTCACCACCACCCGCGAGGTCACGGTCGCCGGAGGCCAGGCCCTGGAGGTCACCGGCGACGCGGACTTCCTGGTTTATGTCGCCAAGTGCTGCAAGCCGCTGCCCGGCGAAAGGATCGTCGGCTTTGTGACCCGCGGCAAGGGCGTTGCCGTGCACTCCCGGTCGTGTCCCAACGTGAAGAATCTCCTGTACCACCCGGAACGCGAGATCGAGGTGAGATGGGCAAGCGACGCAGCCTCGTCGGGCGCGTCGCCCAACCAGATCGAACTCGACATGGTCTTTGACGATCGCTCGGGCATGCTCGCATCGATCTCGCAGGTCATTGCAGCCCAGGGCAGCGACATTCTGAGCTGCCAGCTTCGAACCGAGCACAACGATCGGGGCTTTGGCGCCATGACCATCACGGTTCGTGATGCCGCTCAGCTCGATCGGATCCTCCGCAATCTGGAGAATCTCAAGGGCATGCGCCGCGTCGAACGCCGCGGCCAGGCGAAAACGCGGTCCTGATCCTTTGGCGATCCGATGCGCCGTGTTTTCACCACAGAGGCAACGCCAAAAAGGCGGCTGGTAGCCGCCCGTTTGAATTCCGTTTGCGGAATTTTTTAGAGCCTAGGGGCCTTCGTGACTTTCCCCGAACGAATACAACGAGTGCAGACGCGCACTTGTTTCGGCTGACCGTCGACCACGGCCCTGACTCGTTGCAGATTCGGGTTCCAGCGTCGTTTGGTGACGTTGTGTGCGTGGGAAATATTGCTCCCGGTCATCGGTCCCTTGCCGCAGATATCACATCGCTGCGCCATTTCAGTGATCCTCCTCGAGGTCCCCAAGAGAAAGGGGACGCTTTTAATAGCACAAACGCCGTCAGATGACAAGGTCACGTATTACCGAATGACTGCTTTTTTGGTCTTTAAGTGCAAAAAACCGCGTGTGTATGTGAGGTACACAACACGGAATTTGTTCGAGAAATCGACTGAAAACGGAGAAAGTGATTCACCTTTCTGCTTCGCACGAATACTCAGATCATGGTTCAAATCCCAAAAGAAAGTGACATTCGTTCCATAACACTTTTTTGGTTTCACTTATTCTTGACACTCTATAGGCCTTTTGATAGTCTGGCTCATAGAGGTTTGATGTTTAAGAACGTTCGAACTCCTGAGATATAAGGTGTGAGACGTGTTTGGAAAGCGAAAAAAACAAGTTGTCGGCTGTGATGTTGGCTCCTCGGCGATTAAGATCGTTGAATTGAAGCCACTCAAAAACGACGAATTTCAGCTGGTCCACGCCGCTGTAGCAGATTTGTCTCCCGAGGCAATTGTTGACGGCGCAATCATGGATTCGTCTTTGGTGGTCGAGGCACTCACCAGGTTGATCTCTGAGAATGGGATCAAGAATCCGAAATTCGGTGGTTCATTGTCGGGCCATTCCGTGATCATCAAGAAGATTCAACTTCCCTCCATGACTGAGGCCGAGCTCGCAGAGTCGATTCAATGGGAAGCTGAACAGTACATTCCGTTCGATATCAATGATGTGAACCTCGACTACGTCGTTTTAGAAACCGGTGCCTCGGACACGATGGATGTCCTGTTGGTTGCGGTGAAAAGAGATCGGATCAACGACTACACTTCGGTGATTGTCCAGGCCGGAAAAGAACCCGTGCTGGTTGACGTTGATGTATTCGCAGTACAGAACGCCTTCGAATCGAACTATTCGTCACGCGGCGAGACTGTTGCATTGGTGAACGTCGGCGCGTCGGTGATGAACATCAACGTCCTGCACGACGGTAATTCGGTGTTCTGGCGTGATGTGGCCTTTGGCGGAAATCTCTACACCGAGGCCATCCAGCGTGAATTCAACCTGCCACGAGAGGACGCGGAGAAACTCAAGCTTGGCCAAGAAGTCGGTCAGGTTTCGAAAACTCAGGTTGACAGTGTCTTGAGTTCGGCGTCAGAGGATCTCGCCGCCGAACTTCAGAAGACCATCGACTTCTTCGTGGCCACCTCGTCGGTGGACCGGCTCGACCGGGTCATGTTGTCCGGCGGCGGGGCGTTGGTGGCGAACCTCGAGGCGGTTCTCCAAGAACGGTTTCAGGTCAACGTTGAATTACTCAACCCGTTTAGAAACATCCGCTACAACGAGTCGGATTTTGATCCAGATTGGATCAACCGCAATGCCCCGGCCATGGCTGTGGCGGTAGGCTTGGCAATACGGACCGTCGGAGATTGAGCCGATGATCAAAATCAATCTTGTTTCGGAGGCGCCGACAGCAGCGGTCAGCAAGCGAAAACGACCGGAGTTTTCGCTGGGCGCCAAACAGGGCGACATCATTCTTGTCACCGTGCTCGCCATCGCAATCGCGGTTTCGGGGACATGGTGGTTCCTGTTGAAGTCCAAGCGAGCCGATCTCAAGGCGATCGAACGCCAGCGAACGGCGGAGCGCAACGAACTCCAGCCGTTCATCGACAAGGTCGAGGAGCTCGAGGCGAAGCGGGCGCTGCTCAAGTCCAAGGTCGATGTCATCAACGATCTCAAGAACAAACAGCACGGTCCCGTCCGCATCATGGATGAGGTGTCTCGCGCCCTGCCGGATCTGGTCTGGTTGACCAAACTCGGGCTCGCCGGCAACGCCATCGAGCTCGTTGGTGAAGCCATGGACGAGAACGCGGTCGCCAACTACTACTCGAATCTGGATGCATCGCCGTTTTTCGAAGAGCCGGTCGTGAAAAACCTCGCTCGCAAGGGGGATGATTTCGTTTTCACCCTGACGGCCGTCTTCACCTATGAACCGCCGGAGATCGAAAAAGCGAGCTCTCCGGCGAACGGAACCTGATGATGTGGAGGTCATGAGCCATGGCTATTGATCTCAACGAAAAGCCCTGGTGGGTCGCCCTTCTGGTCGGGCTCGTACTCGGCGTGGCGCTTTTCGTGGTGCTTCAGATGTATGTGTTCAAGCCCATCGAAGAGGAATGCGAGAAGACGCAAGTCCATATCGATGAACTCGAACGAGACATCGAGAAGGGCAGAGCGGCCAAGGCCGATCTGCCGCGTCTCGAAGAGGACATTCGCAACTACGAGCTCGATTTGGATCGTCTTCGCCGAATCCTGCCGACCAAGCGTGAGACCGACGATCTCATCAAACGCCTCAAGCACCTCACCGAGCGCGGCAATTTCCGCCTCACCAGGTTTGTGCCCGGCAAGGAAATCGATCGGGATTTCTTTCTCGAAGTACCGATCACGGTGGGTCTCGACGGGACGTATCACGAACTCGGTTTGTTCTTTGACCGCCTGAGTGGATTCTCGCGGATCATCAATGTCGACGATCTCGTCGTCTCACCTGTGAGAGGCCAGGGTTCCGGTGGCTATTCGATTCACGCAACCTTCACCCAGCGAACCTTTATCTACAAGGAATGAGCGGGGCTGAGAGATGAAGATCACCAAACTCTTGATTTGCGTCGTGGCGGCTTTAGTCGCAGGTGTCGCCGCGATGCCGGCTCAAGCGCAGGAGAATACGCCAGTTACTGAAGGCGTCGCCGCCGACAGCCTCGGCGAAGAAGAGATCGACACGTCGGCCATCGAGCAGATTCTGCGTGGTGAAAGGGAGATGCTCCAAGGCGAGAACTTCTCCTATGATCCGGCCGGCCGCCGCGATCCTTTCCGTTCGCTCAACGCGGGGTTCGAACAGGCTATGGATGCCGACTCGGAACCACGTCCTCCTGGCCTGCCGGGAATGAGCGTGGATGAAATTCGACTCCAGGGGATCATCGACACGCCCAACGGGATCCTCGCGTTCTGTCAAGGTCGAGACAGTATTTCCTATATTCTCCGGCCGGGCACCAAGCTTTACGACGGAGAGGTCAAGGATATCCAGTTTGACCGCGTCGTTTTCAGAAAGCAGTCGAACGACCCGAAACAGCTCAAACCGTACGAGGACATCGTACGTGAGATCAGGGATTAGCCGTTCGAGTGATATCGAATTGGGGGATGGCATGATGAACATGAACGTCCGCGTCCTGGTAGTGGCGGCGATCTGCGTGCTGTTGGGATGGTTTTATCCCGGCAACGCGGCAGCTTCCCTGCCGACGCTCCACGGGCTGACGGCGGAAGCAGGGTCGTCTGGGCCCGTGATCCACCTGCGGACCGATGACGCTCTTGAGACGGTCCACTACTCTCCCCAGCCGGGCGTGTGGGTGATTGAAATGCCCGAGGCTGAGTGGGAGCAGGGATCCGGGATTCTCACCGATCCCTCGCTCGGGATCGAGCGAGCTGAGCTGTCCGAAGTTGACGAGTTCGGTAAGAGGGTCACCCGTCTGACGGTGTGGCTCGTAGAACCGTCACAGCTTCGGCTGGACACGGCTCCGGGAGGGTTGGACCTGGTATTCGCTTCCTTCGCATCGGGCGCTGGTCCGGTGACGAAGCCGGAGCCGAGCCGGGAGCCGCTCGTGGCGGTTGTGGCGGCGGTCGAACCCGCGCCTCCGCTGACCGGGGCGACGAATCTTTTCGACGTGATTCCGGTGGGATCGAGTCAAGGGGTCGTCATCGAGCTCAAGGGTGACGGCGCTCTTTCCGGGACGGCCTTCACGCTTCCCGATCCCGACCGTCTGGTGATCGATCTTCAAGGCGTGGTCAAGCGTTTCGATCGCAGCATCTACCCGGTTGGAACCGGCCCCGTTCGGCAGGTTCGGGTGGCGCAGAATCGAACCGTGCCCGAACCCGTGACGCGAATCGTCGTCGATCTGAACGATGAGGCGCGTTACGTTTTTGAAGAGACGGCTGACGGAGCGGTGATCCGCGTGACCGAGATCGGTGGATCTTTCCCCGAGTCGGAACCGGCGGTGATCGCCCAGAACGAGATCGTCACCGAGACCGAGTACGTGGTCGCCCGAAACGACATCGAGTCGGCAACGCAGCCGAACTACGAGTCGCCGGTGATCGAAGAGCCGGTAGTGGAAGAGGCCGTCGTGTCGTCGACTCTCTTCGAGCTTCCCGATACCTCCGAGAGCGAGAGCTCCGATGATTGGGCACAGCCGAGCGCGGTTGAATCCGATTGGGCCGCCGAGGTCGTCGTCGAGGATGAACCGGTCGCCGAGCGCAGCCCCTTCGTGGCCGACCCATCACAGATGATCGAGCACGCGCCGGCAGCTCAGGTTCTCAACGCTCCGACCACCAGGGCCGACACCTACGAGACCACCGAGGTGGATTCTCAAGAGCAGCAGTTCACCGGCGAGCCCATCAGCCTCAGCCTCAAGGACGCCGATATCCGCGACGTGCTCAAGACCTTCTCGGCGCTGACACAGTTGAACATCATCATCGATCCCGGGGTCGGCGGCTCGGTGACTGTCGAGCTGAGGGATGTGCCGTGGGACCAGGCTCTCGATCTGATCCTGAGGATCAACGGTCTCGACTACGTACTCGAAAACAATGTGTTGAGAGTCGCGACGAATGCGAAGCTTGCAGCTGAGAAATCGGCCAAGGCCAACCTCGACAAACAACGTGAGTCCGCCAAACCTCTGAAGACCGTTCTCAAGCCTCTGTCCTACGCCAAGGCGAGCTACGTCTCCGGACTCCTGTCCAACGACAGCTATCTTCTGTCCGATCGCGGCACGGTGACCACCGACGAGCGCACCAACACCCTGATCATCCGCGACGTCGTGGATCGGGTCGAGGGCGTTCTGCGGCTCATCGAGAGCCTCGACCAGCCCACGCCGCAGGTGGTCATCGAGGGTCGCATCGTTGAAACCACCCGCGACTTCTCCCGTGAGCTCGGTGTGAGCTGGGGTTTCGATGGTGTGATGAACGCCCAACACGGAAACGCCACCGGTCTCGACTTTCCCAACTCGGTCGAGGTCTCCGGTGATGTCGAACTCGCGCGAGGCAACCAGGGATTCCTGGCCTTCAGCTTTGGCGATATCCTCAACACCTTCAACCTCGACTTCCTTCTCTCCGCGGCGGAGACCGACGGTCTCCTGCGGATTGTTTCAACGCCGCGGGTAACGACCCAGAACCTGATGCAGGCATCCATCCGCTCGGGTCTCCAGATCCCGGTCCAAACCATTGCCAACAACACGGTGACCGTGCAGTATGTGGATGCCACGCTGCGGCTCCAGGTGACACCGCAGATCACCGCCGAAGGAACGGTCAACCTCGAGATCGACATCAAGAAACAGGAAGCCGTTCTGGCTGCCGCCGTCGTCGGCGGCAACAACGTCCCGATCTTCACTCGTGACGCGCAGACTCAGCTCCTGGTGCGGGATGGCGGAACGACCGTCATTGCAGGCATCTACCAAATCAACGATCAGGAAAACGAAAACAGGATCCCCGGTCTGTACAAGATTCCGCTCTTTGGGAGTCTGTTCAAAAACAAGGGAACCTTCAAACGGCACGATGAGCTCCTGATCTTCATCACACCACGCATCGTCAAGTACTGAGGGAGGGTCGGATGAAACGCATCACGAGTGTCGGAGTTGTTCTCGCAGCGTTGCTGCTGCTCAGCTCCTGCGGCGGGAACAGCACCCTCGACGACACCGAGGCGGCGGTCTTCATCACCGTCGACATTGATACGTACAACCCCGATATCGACATCTGCAGTTATATTGCTATCGGGGCGGATATCGACATCGAGACTATGGAAGTGGTGTCGAATCCCAAGGCGTCGGGTACGACCCTGAGCAGCGCGCAGGATGTGCGGATACTCCGCTGGGTGATCACCCCCGAGCGCAATGACGGCGGCACTACGGCATCACCCCAGGCGGTCTTTGATCAAGGCGTCATCATCCCCGCGGGGGGGACCACCGGCCTTGATAACTGGCGGGTCTATCCGGTTGAGTATCTCAACGAGATTCCTCTCGCGTATCTGCTGCCGGAGAACGGCGGAGTCGATCCCGAGACCGCGAATCGGAACATCCGGCAGCGGCTCGTGCTGCAGATGTTCGGTGAGACGATGTCCGGCAAGAGCGTTGCCTCTGTGCCAGTTCCCATTCAATACAACTTCTTCTGCGGTAGCCCGTGACGGGTAGGGGGTCCGGAGCCATGAAGCGCTTCTTAAATTGTCTCATTCTGTGTGGTCTGGTTTTCTTTGTGGCGTGCTCGGGCGGAAGCCCGAAGCCGCCGACAGTGACGCCGCCTCCAGGTGGCAATGTCTGGCAGATCACCTCGCTACAGGTCAGCGACAGCAATCCCAATGTCAACACCGTCGTCTCGGTGACAGCCGCCGTAACCCTCAACGGCGCGCCGGCGCCCGACGGAACCCAGGTCGAGTTCAACCGCACCGGCGGGGTCTTTATACCGGACAACGGTGGCACGCTTACGACCGTATTGACCACCGGCGGTCAAGCGGACATCGGGTTTGGCGCGACCGAACCCGGAACCTACGCCATCGGGGCGCGGGTCAACACCGTGAGATCGCAGGTCCAAGTCGCCTTCAAGAACCCAGATAACTCAGACGCACTTCAAATCTGGAACATCAACCCCGGATCGGGCTCCTATGCCGGCGGTGAGCAGGTCGTGCTCACGGGCAAAGGGATCGCAGCACCGGCAGAGGTCTATTTCATCATCCAGGGCCTCCAGTACCAGGCCATCGTCACCGATGTAGTATCAAGCGATCCGGCATCGAGCGTTGGGACGATAACCATCATCACGCCCGCTGCTAACGACCCCGGCGCATCCGTGCTTGCCGACGTCAGAGTATCGGTAGGTGTCGGTACCCCGGATAACCAAAGCCAAACCTATCTGTCTGCCTTTGCATATATCTCGACCTCGGTGATCCTCGGCGATCCGGTGATCTATGGTGTCGAGCCCTACTCCGGGCGGTCCGCCGGCGGCGAGACCGTGACCATCCTCGGGCTCAACTTCGCCATCGACGAGGCCAAGGCGCTGGTGAAGAACTTCGACGAGGTCTATTTCACCTTCAACGGGCAGGATCTGCTCGCCCCGGTCGAGCGCTGGTCTGAAAACCAGATCGAGGTCATCACGCCCCGCTTCAGCCTCGTGCCACTGACATCCAACCAGAATGCGGGGATCAAATTGACCCGCGTCGGTGACGACAGCGTCATCAAGAACGATATTTTCGTCGTCAAATCGGATATCGCCGAGCCTGAAATCACCGGCATCTCGCCGACCGCGGGACCCATGGATGGCGGCACCATCGTGACCATCACCGGCCACGGCTTCGAGATCCCCATCCAGGTACTCTTCGGTAGCTGGGAAGCGACCGGCTGCCAGGTCATCGATGATCCATCGCTGGCCGACAACGACATCATCACCTGCGAGACCCCGGATCTCAGCCAACAGGGTCAGACCCCGCCGTTTGGGGTTCAGGTCACCGTGACCAATCTCCAGACCGGCAACACGACGACCTCGGCCCAGACCTTCACCTTTGGCGAGACCCTCTATGTCAGCCAGGCCAACCCCACCGAAGGACAGATCGGCGATCTGCTGACGCTCTATGGCGCCGGCTTCGAGGATCCGCTCACGGTGTGGTTCGCCAACACCATCGAGTTCGACGTCATCGCGGTGACCGGCACCGAGCTCACCCTGCGCTCGCCGACGAGTCTGGCGCCGACCTGCGCCGACCGGTCGGGCAATTTCCGCGTCGTGCTCAATGAGAGCAACCGCGAAGCCTCGGGCGGCAATTACAACCTTCTGGGATCCAACCCGACCGTGACCAGCGTTGATCCGATCTTTGTCGAAGAGACCGATTTCGGCAACGGGGTGGTACCCGGGGAGATCGACATCTATGGTGTTCGATTTGCCAACGATCTCCTGGTGCGGATCAACAATTTCACCATCGCACCGAACGACACCGAGGTGATCTCGCCCGAGCACATCCACATCAGCCAGATTCCCGCTCCCAACGATTTCGGTCTCGTCTTCAACACGGGATCCTGCACCACCGATACCGGTCTGCAGGGGATCAGAAACGAGCCGACCCCGGTCGACGTGACCGTGCGCAACCTGCCTCTGGGTTGCGAGAGCATCCTCGCGCAGGGCCTGGTCTATATTCCGGAAGACCAGACCTGCGTCGCGGCGCCGGTTCTCAGTGTGAACCCGCTCGCGTTCGACGATACGGAGTTCCCCGGACCATCGGCTCCAGACACGGTCGTCATCAATAATGGGGGAGGGGGAGACCTGCTCGTCGCCGGGATCTTCCTCAGCGGAGACTTCTACTTCGACGGCGGTTGCTCGTCACAGGCTGCGCCGGGTTTCACCGTCCCGCCCTTCACAAACGGGTATATCGGACCCGACGTTTACTTCTGCCCGCAGCAGGATGATGGTGCAAGACATGACGGAGAATTGAGGATCACCAGCAACAATTCCGTCAGCCCATTCAACGTGCCACTAAGCGCTACCG
>Ga0316198_10002035_pt1 | contig 12128 bp, 10 predicted proteins | sample OudBieAanoxic_MG_FD_204935 | JGI IMG/M metagenome (GOLD analysis project Ga0316198, IMG submission 204935) | Coastal sediment microbial communities from Oude Bieten Haven, Netherlands - site A anoxic | ecosystem: Environmental > Aquatic > Marine > Coastal > Sediment | place: Netherlands... | reverse complement strand
GTGTCCTCGAGATTCCGACACCGCGCTGGATCGTCTATGACGCTCACCGCTACGGCATAGAGCTGCCGGCGGACTCGACCAAGATCGCTCAGGAACGCGCCTATTCGAGCCCGATCTGGTACACGCCCTAGAAAGACCCGCGACACCCCTCGCCATCACCGCGAGGGGTGTCTTTGAGGTTGGTGCCGGGAGCCGACCTGGGGAAGCGACCTGCTAAATGTGTCCGTGATCCGCCGAGCCCTTCGTCACCCCGCCGTTCACGTCGTGCTGCTGGGCAGCCTCGTCGCGGCGGCCATACTCCTCGCGCGGGGGCCATCCACCGGCGACGAGGACCGCCGGGTGAGCGTCACCGGCGCCGACATGATGCAGCTGCGGGCCGCCTTCAAGCGCATGCGGCAGCGCGAGCCGACGGCGTCCGAGCTGCGCGGCTACTTGGAGGTGCACATCCGTCAGGAGGTGCTCTACCGGGAGGCTCTGGCGCGCGGGTACGACCGCGACGACCCCGTGGTGCGCCAGGCGATGCAGCGCAAGATGGAGTTTCTGGCATCGTCCCAGGGCACGCGGGAGCCGCCGACGGACGCGGAGATCGAGGCGTTCTTCGCGCTGCGGCGGGAGCGCTATCGGATCCCGGCGGTCCTCGACCTCGCGCAGGTGTACGTCAGCGTCGAGGGCGATGCGGCCGCGGTCGAGGCGCGTGCCGCGGATCTGCTTCAGCGGCTCCGGGAGGAGGATCCCGACCCGCGCGCCCTCGCCGATTGGGGCGACGCCCTCAGGCTCAACCCCTTCTACACCGGCCAGACGGAGCAGGACCTTCAGGCGCTGTTCGGCGGCGACTTCGCCACCGCCGTGTTGCAGGTGGATGCCGGTGTCTGGTCCGGACCGATCCGATCGGGCTATGGCTTGCACCTGGTGAAGGTGCTCGAGCGGCAGGACGGGCGCGTCCCGGCGTGGACCGAGGTGCGCGGGCGGGTGCTGAGCGACCTGCAGTACGAGGCCGGGCAGGCGGCCAGGGAGCAGCTCTACCAGGAGATCGTCCAGACCTACCAGATCCTCCTCGACCCCACGGTGCGGGAGCTGCTGGAGACGATGGCCGAGTGATGCGCGCGCTGCCGCCCCTCGCGGCAGTCGCCGCCGCGTTGCTCCTGGTGCCTGCGGCGCGGGCCGACGTGGCCTTCCCCGCCCGGCTCGACGTCGTGGAGACGGCGCCGGGACGCTTCGATGTCGGCTTCACGCTGCCCATCGTCGAGGGGCGCAAGCTGCGGGCCCTGCCGCGGCTGCCGCCGACCTGCAGCGACGTGTCTTCCCGAGAGGTATCGGTGTCGCCGGCGGGGCACAACCTGAGCTGGACGGTCGAGTGCGACCCAGCGTCCCTTGCGGGCGAGGCGATCCTCGTCGAGGGCCTGCTGGGCACCCAGACCGAGCTGGCGTTCGCCCTCACGACCCTGGACGGACGCGCCTACAAGGAGATCCTGCGCCCTTCGCGTCCGGGCTTCCTGGTGCCGGAGCCGCCGTCGGTGGCGGGCCTTGCCGCGGAGGCCGCTCCGGCGGGAATGCGTCGCGCCTTGCGGCAGCTGCCGCTGTGGCTGCTGCTGATGACCGCCACGCTGCTCGGCACCCGCTGGCGGGAGCTGGCGCGAGCGGCGGGAGCCTGCGCGGTCGCCCACGCCTTCGGGCAGTGGCTGGGCGGGGGCGGCTGGCTCGGGGTCGTGCCAGCCGAGCGCGACCTGTTCGTGCTGGCAACCGTCGCCGTGCCGGCGATCGCGCTGGCGGGCGGCGGGGAGCGCTGGCACGGCTGGGTGCGGCCGCTGTGGCCGGCAGCGATCCTGATCGGGCTGCTCTACGGCGGCGCCACACCCGAGACACTGCCGCCCGACGGCCTGGCGCACGTCGAACAGGGGCTGGCGCTGGCCTTCTTCGCGGTCGGCGTCGTGCTCGGTCTGATGATGATCGCGGCGGCGGCGATCGAGCTCGAGGCGGTGCTGCGCCTGGCCGGCGGCGGTCGCTGGCGCGAGCGCGGAGGCCGCCTGCTCGGCTACGCCATCGGGGGCCTCGCCACGGGGATGCTGCTGGCGCGTCTCGCGAGCCTGGCACTTCTCCCGGCCGACGGACGCCAGACGCCCCTCGAACTGGTGCTGGCGGCGGCTCTGCTCGGGCCGTCTCTCGCCCTGGCGGGCCGGGCTGCCAGCGGGGCGGTGCCCGCGTTCGCCGGCCTCGCCGGGGTCGGCGTCGCGGCGGGGCTGACTGGAGTGGCCGCACCCCTGGGCAGTACGCTCGTCCTCGGCTCGTTGCTGCTGCTGGGGGTGGCACTGGCCGTGCCGCGCCTCATACCGGGTCGCTGGCTCGTGGCGTTGGCCGTGGTGGCGGTCCCGGCGCACACCTGGTTCGCCACCCAGGCACTGGTGGAGAACGTGTCGCGCTCCACGGCTGCCGCGTTCGGCGTCGCGCTGGTCGGTACCTGCGTGTTCTTCGTGGCGCGAGCATCGAGCATCGCGATCAGAGGGTCGGCGGTGCCAATACCCCTCCGGCTGCTCGGCGTGGCAGCAGCCGTACTCTCGGCGCTGGCGCGGCTGGGCGAGTACGGGAACTGGTTCGACCGGGAGCTTGCCACGGAGGCCGTGCTCGGGCTGGTGCGGTTGCCCGTGCTGGCGGCGCTGCTCGTGATCGCAGCTGTGTTCACCTGGCCGCGACGGCGGCGGGTGCTCGACGAACTCGGCGTCGCGCGGCGGCCGCGGGTGGCGCACTGGCTGCTGATCGGCGCGGCCTGGCTGGCCCTACCCTACGGCACGCTCGCAGTACGCAACCCCGTGTTCGAACCGCGAGCGCCGCGGGGCGAGGAGGCACGAAGGGTGGCGGCCAGCGTGCTCTCCGACACCTACCACGCCTTCAACATCGACGACGAGGACGCGCTCTACGACAGCCTCTCCGAGAGCGTGACCGGTGACCTGATCGACGACCTCTACCTCGACAGCCGCCGCAGGCTGACCGCAGGCACCCTCCAGGGCGCACAGGTGACGGTGCGCGACGTGAGCGTGCTGGAGATCGGCGATCCAGTGGGCGAGGGCGCCGGCTTGGATGGTCTCGCGTACGACTGCCGCTGGGTGGTGGTGGCGCGGGTCCAGCACCTGCAGCACGTGCATCACCGCCGCAACGTCTACAACGGGGTGCTGACGCTGCGCATCGACGGGGAGCGCTGGAAGATCGCCGGCGTCGATCTGCGCAGCGAGGAGCGGGAGGTGGTGCCCTGGAACCCGGCGTGATCGACGTCGGCGAGCTCGAGTTCGGCTACGGGACCGGAGAGTTCCGGCTGCAGCTGGCCGAACTGCGCGTCGAAGGCGGTGAGAGCCTCGCCGTTGCGGGCCCGAGTGGCTGCGGCAAGACCACGCTGATCAACCTGCTGGCCGGCATTCTCGAGCCACAGGGAGGCCGGATCGGCATCGCCGGCCTCGACATGGCCACGCTCGATGCGGAGGACCGCCAGGACCTGCGGGCGCTGAAGATCGGGCTGGTGTTCCAGGAGCTGGAGCTGCTGGAGTACCTGGACGTGCTCGACAACGTGCTTCTGCCGTACCGCCTCTCGCCCGTGTTGGAGATCGACGACACAGCACGGGAACGTGCGCTGACCCTTCTGGGGCGCGTGGGCCTCGAGGACAAGGTGCGCCGCCCGCCCGGCAAGCTGTCGCAGGGAGAGCGGCAGCGCGTGGCCGTGTGCCGAGCGCTGGTGACCCGACCCGCGGTGGTGCTCGGCGACGAGCCCACGGGCAACCTCGACCCCACCAACCGTGACCACGTCATCGACGCGATCCTCGGCTACGGCCGCGACGCCGGCGCCCCGGTGGTCGTCGTGACCCACGACCACGAGCTGCTCCCCCGCTTCGACCGGGTCCTGCGAGTCGGGGAATGAACGACGTCCTGTACCTGGCCTGGCGGTACCTGCGGTTCAACCGGGGCAAGGCTGCTGTGCTCGTCGGCTCGATCGGACTGATCCTGTTCCTGCCGGCAGCGCTTCAGGTGGTGGTGCGACAGGGCACACAGGCGCTGACGGCCCGCGCCGACGCGACGCCGCTGCTTTTGGGCGCGCCCGGCAGCGCGACCGACCTGACGCTGGCGGCGCTGTACTTCCGGCCGCCGACCCTCGAGCCCACGAGGTACGCAGAGGTCGAGCATCTGGCCGCCTCCGGACTGGCGCAGGCGATCCCACTGCACCTGCGCTACGAGTCCAGTGGGCAGCGAATCGTCGGCACGACGACCGACTACTTTGCGTTTCGCAGTATGGAGGTGGCCTCAGGGCGCCGCTTCGCGATGCTCGGCGAGTGCGTGCTGGGGGCGAGCGCCGCCGAGGCGCTCGGAGTCGGCGTGGGCGAGACGATCCTCTCGTCGCCTGCGGGGGCCTTCGACGTCGCCGGCAGCTTCCCCCTCGAGATGCCGGTGGTCGGCGTGCTGGCGCCGGCGGGAACGCCCGACGACGAGGCGGTGCTCGTGGACCTCAAGACGGCCTGGGTGATCTCTGGCCTCGCCCACGGCCACGACGACGTCACCGCGCCGGGTGCGGAAGGCCAGGTCCTCGAGCGGCAGGAGGACAACGTCGTCGCGAACGCATCGCTGCTCTCCTACACCCGGATCACTCCGGACAACCTGGACTCGTTCCACTTCCACGGCGACCCGGCGGGTTTTCCGGTCGACGCGATCGTAGTGGTGCCACGGGACCGCAAGTCGGGCGTCGTGCTCCGGGGCCGGTACGCGGAGCCGGGGGGTGAGGTCCAGATGGTGGTGCCGCGGGCGGTCATCGACGAGGTGGTGGCGACGCTGTTCTCGATCCGCAACGCGATCCTGGCCGTGAGCCTCGGCCTCGGCCTGGCGACGATCGCCACGGCGACGCTCGTCTTCGCCCTGTCGATCAGGCTGCGACGGCGGGAGCTCGAGACCATGCGGAGGATCGGGGCCCCGAGACAGCGGGTCCGGGCGATTCTCGCCACCGAGATCCTGATGGTGGTGGCCACGGCCGTCGTGCTCGCGTCCGGGCTGACACTGCTCGTGAGCCGGTTCGGAGTCTCGGCGTTGAGGTTGTTGGGGAGTTGAGGAGGATCGACATGGGAAGGACCGGCGGAGTCGTCGCGGCGCTGGCGCTGCTCGTCCTGGGCGCCTGCGGTGGAGCGGAGACGCCCGGGTCAGCGGCCGATGCTGCGGCACCTGCGGCTCCGACGACGGCGATCGGGACCGTCGAAGCGACCAACTACCCACTCGCCTATGTGGTCGAACGTCTCGCGGGACCGCTGCTGGAGGTGCACTTCCGCGCTGCGGGGGCGCCGGACCCGGCGTACTGGCGTCCGACCGCGGACCAGGTGGTCGCCATGCAGGAGGCCGACCTCATCGTCGTCAACGGCGCCGGCTACGAAGGCTGGCTGAAGGACGTGTCATTGCCCACGTCTCGGCTCGTGGATACGACGGCCGGCATGCGGGAGCGCCTGATCGCCATCGAGTCGGCTGTGACCCACAGCCACGGCACCGAGGGTGCGCACCAGCACACCGGCACCGCATTCACCACCTGGCTGGACCCGACGCTGCTGATCGAGCAGGCCCACGCGGTCGCAGCGGCCTTGGAGCGGACGTGGCCAGAGCAGGCCGACCTCTTCGCCGACCATCTCGCCGCGCTGGTGGCGGACCTCGAGAAGCTCGACGCCGACCAGGCGGCTGCGACGGTCGGGGCCGCCGAGCGGCCGGTCGTCTTCTCGCACCCGGTCTACCAGTACCTCGCGAAGCGCTACGAGCTCGAGGGCCACAGCGTCCACTGGGAGCCGGACGAGTCCCCGGGCGCCAAGCAGTGGTCGGAGCTGGAGCACCTGCGGGACCACGCGAAACCGGAGTGGATGATCTGGGAGGCCGAGCCCCAGGCGGAGATCGCGGCGCGGCTGGAAGAGGCGGGCATCCGCTCGGTGGTCGTCGATCCCTGCGCGACGCCGCCGGCGGACGGCGACCTGATCGACGTCCTGCGCCGCAACGCCGCAGCCCTGCGAGAGGTGTACGCGACCGCGATGTGACCGAGCAGGTCGGGTCAGGCCCTCGCGCCAGGGATCGGGCCCATCGAGCGGGGCTTCTGGAGGAGTCGACGTTCGCGAACCACGGTCCAGGTTGCCGATATTCACAGATATGGCCTCTCAGTGATAGAATCCCCCGAGCCTCGGCTTCCAGGATCGCCATGGAGGGCGATATTCTCAGGGGATGGACATGGGTGAGCGTTCTTCGCGCGCGGTGATCAGCTTTCGCGGGCGAAAGGTACCGGAGCCGGCAACCCCGACCGGGTACGCCGCTCTCATCGAACGCTACGATCTGAGGGTTCCCCTGCCGCCACGCCTGTCGGGGATCGCGGAGCGGCACCATCCCCGCTCCACGCCGGGCTGGCACCTGCTCACGCCCCGGCACCGGCCGGCCCCCACGCTCGCCGGTGATCTCGTGTTCGCGCTGAAGTGGGAGGGGGTCGACCTCGGCGTTCTTGCCGCGCTGTTCAAGTCTGTCGCAGCTGGAGACGTCGCGGCCATCGTGCGCGCGACGCCGACTGGTGGCTTCGCCCGCCGGATCTGGTTTCTCTACGAGTGGCTGACGGGCCGGGAGCTGGACGTCACCCCACTTGGCAAGGTGCGTGCGGTCACGGTCGTCGATTCCAGGCTGCAGGTGGCGGCCGAACGGGGGACACGCTCGGCGCGTCATCGAGTCATCGACAACCTGCCGGGGACGCCGCGATTCTGCCCGATGGTGCGCCGGACTCCGGCGCTCGCCGCCGCAATCGCCGCAAGGTACGACCAGCGTGCCAGAGAAACCATCGGACGCGTGCACGGCGACCTGCTCGTTCGCGCGGCGGCATTCCTGCTGCTGAGCGACTCGAAATCGTCGTTCGCCATCGAAGGCGAGCGACCGCCGAGCGCACGTGCCGCAAGGTGGGCCGAGGCTATCGGGCTGGCTGGCGTTCAGAGTCTGAGCCTGGCCGAGCTCGAACGGTTGCAGCGCGTCGTCATCGGCGACGCACGGTTCGTACGCCTTGGCTTGCGGCACGACGGGGGTTTCGTCGGGAGCCACGACCGGCAGACGCGGGAGCCCATCCCGGAGCACATCAGCGCCCGGGCCCGGGATCTTCCGGACCTGGTCACCGGCATCGTCGAGTACGCGGAGCGGGCGATCCACGCTGGCGTGGACGCGGTGACTGCCGCGGCCGTCATCGCGTTCGGCTTCGTATACGTGCATCCCTTCGCGGATGGGAACGGCCGGCTCCACCGGTGGCTCATCCACCACGCGCTCGCTGCAGCCGGGTACAGCCCGCCCGGCCTCGTCTTCCCCGTCAGCGCTGCCATCCTTCGACGACTCGATGACTACCGGCGTGTGCTCGAGTCGTACTCGGCACCGCTGCGCTCGTTCGTCGAGTGGCGGGCAACGGAAGACGGCAACGTCGAGGTGCTGAACGAGACGGCCGACTACTACCGCTACTTCGACGCCACATCGCATGCCGAGTTCCTGTACGAAGCAGTCGCCCAGACCGTCGAGCACGATCTCCCCGATGAGGTGCGCTTCCTCGAGGCCTTCGATCGCTTTGCCGTGGGGGTCAAGGAGATCGTGGACATGCCGGACCGGCAGGTGGAACTCCTTCGCGGATTCCTCCAGCAGGGTGGCGGCCTTGTGTCGAAGCGGGGGCGCGGGCATGAGTTCGCGGCACTCACGGACGAGGAAGTCCGCCGCGTCGAGGCGCTGTACGCACAGAGCTTCGATGGTGCGGGGCCGGGCAGCTGATCACATAGCCCACCTCGCCCGTTTGCCGGGGTCACCCGGCAAACCCCTTTCATTTCCCCCTGATTCCGGGGGATGCGGGGGGCTGGGGCCGGGACCGACACTCTGGTCGATGGTCATTCTTCCATCCCGAAGCCCCTGCGAGGCGTGATGAGGACCCTGCTGGCCCTGGCGTTGGTGCTGACGGCGATGCCGGCCCTCGCCAAGAAGGTGAAGGTCGAGGACGACCGCGACTACGCGTGGGGCGAGGTCCAGACATACGCGTGGGGCGAGCTGGAACGGCGCACCGCCCGAGGAGAACGGCTTCTCGATCGGTGCTGGCCTGGCCGCCGCGAACTTCCTGGGGACGAGACATCGCCATGTCCGGCCGGGCGCTGTTCGGCGGCACGAACAACTACAACATCCTGGCCGAGTACCCCTGGATCAGCGGTAACCACGTCTCGCTCGGCTTCTTCGGGGCCCACATCGAGCGCACGGACGAGGTGCGCGGGTTCAACGAGACCAGCGACGAGGTGCTGCCGTGGATCGGCACGTACTTTGCCGGCGATCGCGGCCGCCTCAAGGCAGGGCCCTCCTACTTCCGCATGCAGAGCGACGTGGACGGCGTGACGCTCAGCGACGACAACGACGACCACCTCTACCGCCTGGGCCTGGCCGTGGGCTGGGACACGCGCGACTCGTGGACCGTGCCGCACCACGGCTGGCTGAACGAGCTGCAGGTCTTCCGGACCGGCGGCTTCCTGGGCGGTGAGGGCGACTTCTGGACCGTGGACGTGGACGCCCGCCGCTTCCAGCCGATCGGGAAGAAGCGCACCCTCGTCCTGGCCTCACTGCTCACGGTTCAGTCGGGCGAAGCATTCGTGGACGTGCCCTCCTACATGCGCTACTTCCTCGGCGGGGCCAACACGATCCGCGGCTACTCCGTCGAGGACTCCAAGACGCTTTCAGGCAAGCGCTGGGCGACATCGGCTGCGCCTGGGACACGGGAAACCAGTTCGCCATGAACAACTGCCGGGCCGGCATGGGCATCGGTCTGCGGCTGCTCGAGCCCGGCTCCGGGATGACCCGCTTCGACTTCGCCTGGAGCCCGGAAGGGGGCTTCCAGTTCCACTTCGGAGGTGCGTCCAAGATGGCCCGCCAGCGACTGCGGTAGCCAGTCCCAGCCACACCTCCCCCCTCATTTCCCCCTCGAATCGGGGGATTCGCGCCGGCGCCCCAGGACTCAAGATTCAGGGATCAAGGGAGGAAACCCCATGAGACACACTTCACCGTTGCCGGGTTGCTGGGCGACGTGTTGACCCTGAGCCCGGGCCAGGCCCAGGCCCAGTACTCGGGCGCCAACACCAAGGGCGATTTCGGCATCCAATCGGGCAGCCAGGCCGCCCCCGGGTTCTACGCGGCGGCGATGTACCTGCACTATGGGGGCGACAGCCTGCGTGACCGCGATGGCAACCCCATCGCCATCGACCCCGAGAGGGGCGGGAACCTCTCGGCCAACGGCCTCGCCCCGGGCATCGTCTACACGAGCAACTTCGAGATCCTGGGCGGTACCTACGGCTTCATGGCCTTCCCCGCGCTCACCAACAACGCACTGGAGATCCCCATCCTCGGCCAGGAGAGCCGCAGCGACACCGGCTTTGGCGACCTGTACCTCCAGCCCATCAACCTCGGCGGCGGCTGGGCCGTCGGGAGCGCGCCGCTCCTCACGGCGAATTGGAAGGCCGAATCGGGCAACAAGTGGACGATCCCCTGGGGCCTGCAGATCTCCAAGGTCACGAAGGTCGCCTCGCAGCCCGTCAACCTGCTGCTCGGCTACTACGCCAACTCGGAACATCCGGAGGGAAGCCCGGACAAGCAGGTCCGTTTCCAGATCAACTTCATGTTCCCCACCGCGAAGCGCTGAAGATGAGGCGCCACCAGAGCCGCACCCTCGACATCGTCAGCAAGGCCGCACTTCGGGCGGCCCGCCTCGGTCCCGTGCGCCGCGCCCTGTTCGGCGGCCTGGAAGCCGGCTGGCGCCGCAAGCTGAACGAGGCCAACGGCCAGCTGCGCCATCCCATCGGCGTGGAGCGTGACCGCCTGGCCATGAAGCTCGCGGCGATGCACTCCATCGACCGATTAATAGGGACTTCAATTCGCGACTCCGCCCCGGTTCGCGCTGACGAGGGCACTGGGAAGGCCCATCGCCGGTCTTTGGAGGGTGCTCGCGACCCTGTGACCGCTCAGGCGACACGGCGGGACAGCGTGAGAGTCCTCTGTGACGTCCCCGGCCGACAACTCCCCCCTGCCCCATCCCGTTCGTCCTCGGATGGGATGGGGCGAACCTCAAGCAGGGCTGGCCACCGGCTGGGGGACGCGGGGAGGAGGGGGGCGCACGGGCCTATCGCGCTTACGGAGATGGTCCACTATGCGCTTGACCACCCTCGGGTCGGTGATGAAGCCGATCACGCGCATCTCGGCGCCACAGCGACGACACACCAGCGGCTCAACTTCGTACACTCGCCGGATCAGGTTCGCCCAGCGGCGCCTCAGAGCCGCCCGCTGTGGCGGTGTCGGGACGGGCTCTTGTGAGGTCTCACTCGAGCCGTGGGCCCCGAGCTTCTCCGCGGCTTTGCGGCGCTGACCCCGTGCCCGGTTCGAGTAGGCCGCGTAATAGCGCACGAGATGTCGCCTCGGGTCCGGGATCTGCACCAGGACCCGGGCCACAAACTCCTCCGCGTCGATTGTCTCGTCTTCCGCTGGCTCCGACGTGTCCTGTCCGCCCTTTCGGGTGTAGACGACCTCCTTCGAGCCGGGGGCGAAACGCAGCCGCTTCAGGCTCACCGGGCAGCGACTCATGTAACGCACCAACCCCTCGAACTCCCGTCCCTGTGCAGGGTGCGCCCAGACCCGATTGTGAACAGAGAAGCCGCTCCTTCTCCACGACAGCAAAAGCTCGATCCGCTCCTCGCTCAGCAGACCTCGACGCCGAAGCAGGGCCAGCACCTTGTGCCGGAACAACTCCTCCGCCGCTCGCTCGTCCACGTACGGGACCGGGATCCACTCCCCCGAGGCGGTCCAGCCTCCCCGGGTGGCCAGCGCGTGCACGTGAGGGTGGTAGTTGGCCCTGTCCCCGAAGGTCTGCACCATCGACACCACCCCGGGCCGAAAGCCCTCCGCCTCCCCGGCCGCCGCCGACATGAGCTCCTTCACCGTCTCGTAGGCCGCTCGCGACAGCTCCCCCAACAGCTCCCGGTGATGCAGGAAATAGACCCGCAGCATCTTCGGCATCGTGAACACCCACTGGGCGTGACCCACATCCTCCACCACCTCCTCGACGAGGAACGCCCCGAGCTCCGCCGCCCGCTTCGCCCCGCACGAGGGGCATAGGCCTCGACCACGGCAAGAAAAGGCCACCAGGAACTCCTCCGGGCACTTCCGGCACCGCACCCGCGCGAAGCCGCTGTTCCAATCACCGCAGTCGAGGTAGCGTGCGACGGCCTCATCCGCCAGCCCCCGCCAGAAGCCATACTTCCGCTCGAACCGCTCCTCCCACTTCCCCTTGACGCGCTCGTACAGCGTGTCGAGAAGTGCCCAAAGCGGTGTCTTCCGAGGATCCCGCGGCCGGTAGACCCGACAGGCGCTCTCCACGTCCCGCCCGAAGCCGGCACAGGGTCGGGGAGAGGCACCGGCAGCAAGCGCAGGCGGACCCTCCGCCTACGCGGGCCGAGTCTGTCGCGCGGGGGTGCCCGGGCAGGTCCGGAGCCGCTGGTGGGCGTGGCCCTGTCGAACCTCTCGGGGCCCTCGCGTCAGCTCAATCTGTTCGCTGGCGACTCTCCGACCCGATCCGTCAGCCCCGCCATCGACGCTGTCCGCGCGCGGTTCGGCTACGACGCGATTCGCCTGGGCGCCATCGGCGAGACCCGCTGGCTCGAGCAACGCCCCCCGACGACCAGTCAATCTACCGAGCAATTGTCCCCGAGAGCCGCTGGAAGGCCTCCAGGTGAACCCTGGCCTCCGCCGCCCGCCCCGCCCTCCTCGAGACCAGGTGGGCCCAGAGCTCCCGGCCGGCCTGGACCCGCCGGGTCCGCTCCGGGTCCAGGGCCACCAGGTACGGAGGCCCAGGAGGGTGGGTGAGCGACTTCAAGATCCTCGGCGCCAACTACGGCGCCCTGGCTTTTCCCGCCTGGAGCGACAACCGGTTCGAGGTCCCGATCCTGGACCTCGGGTCGAAGAGCGACTTCGGCTTCACGGACATCTATTTCCAGCCGATCAACCTCGGCTGGCACACCTCCCGGGCGGACTTCACCGCCGGGGTGGGGATCTACGCCCCCACCGGGAGCTACGACCCCGAGGCCGAGGACAACCTGGGCCTGGGG
>Ga0316198_10002031_pt1 | contig 12139 bp, 10 predicted proteins | sample OudBieAanoxic_MG_FD_204935 | JGI IMG/M metagenome (GOLD analysis project Ga0316198, IMG submission 204935) | Coastal sediment microbial communities from Oude Bieten Haven, Netherlands - site A anoxic | ecosystem: Environmental > Aquatic > Marine > Coastal > Sediment | place: Netherlands... | reverse complement strand
GGGGTCGCGACCTTCAGGTCCTTTTTGGTACGAAATCGGGGTGAATAATCCCTGGAAATCGGTTAATCGACTCGTGTTGCCCCGGAATTCCCCCCAACATCGATCACGACGGTCGCGGTCTGCTCGGTCGGGATTCTGGTGGTGTCGGCCTCTCGGCGGGTCTTGACGTCCTGGACGTGCCCGGTCCACCAGACGCGCGCCTGCTCCTCGGTCCACTCCGTGGCAGCCTCGCAGGCGGCCAGCATCCGTTCCAACTCCTCTGCGCTCCCGGGCCTCTCGTCGCGGTCCTTTTCCAGGCAGCGAAGGACCACCCGATCAAGATCGGTCGGAGTTCCTCCACCGACCCAACTGGAGGGAGGCTCGGGGCGGGTCTTGAGGTGGTGGTTGTAGATTTCCACGACGCTTCCGCCCTCGAACATCGGACGGCCGGCGAGCAGAAGATAGGCCACCCCCCCGAGGGCGTAGATATCGGCGCGCGAATCGATCTTCTCGGGTGTGCTCCAGGCCTCGGGGGGCACGTACAGCGGCGTCCCCGTGAACGTCCCTGCCGAGGTCAGTTGCACCTCTGCCTTGTCGCCGACGTCCTTGACGATGCCGAAGTCGAGCACCTTGGCCACGTCGTGCCGGCCGCCCCTCTCACAAAGAATGATGTTCTCGGGTTTGATGTCCCGGTGGATCAGTCCGTGCTGGTGCGCCTCGGCGATCGAGCCGCATGCCTGGCGCAGGATGTGGATCACGCGTCCCGGCGGCTGCGGCCCGTCGATCTCGACCAGTTTCGCCAGATCGATGCCCGGCAGGTATTCCATGGCGTAGTAGAAGACACCCTCGGGAGTCCGGCCGTAGTCGAAGATCGCGATCGTGTTGGGGTGCGTGAGATTGCTGGTGATCTGCACCTCGCGCTCGAAACGCACGAGATCCTGTTTACTCGTACGATCGGGATGGAGCAGTTTGATCGCCGTCGGCCGACGCAGCATGGCGTGGCGCGCGCGGAAGACCTGCCCCATGCCTCCTTCGCCGAGCTTGTTTTCCAGCGTGTACTGCCCGAGCTTCTGGGCCGTCCGCATGGCGTCGCTCATCTGCCGGCCCATGCGCGAAACGAACAGGGTGCCGCCGAGGGCCAGTGCGCTTCCGGCGACGAACAGGCCGATCACGATCCAGAAGATCCGGCGTAGCTGGCCGGGCATGGCCAATGCCTCGTCGAGATCCATCTCGGCGGCCACGCCGAAGTCGTATTCCTCGAGCCAGGTCCAGGCGCCGACGACCATCACGCCTCGATAGTCGCGATACCCGTCGACATCGATGTCGGACTGTCCGATCACCGCCGAGGCAGCCATGCGTGTCAGCGGCAAGGCTCCGCGGTCGGGCGTCGGTGGATGGCCTTTGCTGAGGTCTCCCCCGGGGTCGCGGATCTCGACCGTGAGGATCGGGTCGGTGCCGGGGTCCTCTCCGAGCAGGCCGATCTCCCGTAGTTGATCGTCGAACCGACTGTGAGAAATCAACAAGCCCCGCGAATTGAAGGCGTAGGTCTCTCCGCTCTTCTCCAGGCGCACGCTCTGCAGAATGCGGGTGAAGTCTTGGTCGGGGTCGACCAGAAGAGCCAGCATGGCGATGACGCGGTCGTGATCGTCGCGCACGGGAGCGGCGACGACCATGATCGGGACTTGCGGTTGCGGGTCACCCGTCTCGGCCGGGGTCGCGGGTGCGACGAAGAAAGGATGGCTGACCAGCGTCTCACCGGCGAGAACCTTGGCGAGGATTGCTACGCGTTCGGGCGTGATGCGGATACCGACCCATTCATTCCGGTCGCCACCGATGATCGTTCCGTCGGGCGCGACGATGACGAAGCCGTCGAAGTCGTGCTCTGCGAACAGCGGCATGAGGTAGTCGCGCAGCCCGACCATTGCGGGCAAAGTGACCAGACCGTCGCGTTGAGCGGGGTCCTGCCTCCAGAACCGCTCGAGTTCGACCACCGGCCGTCGCACGTGATCGGAGCCCGCCAGAACAGATGCATAGGCACGCTGATCCTTCAGCCAGAGCTCGAGCGAGGTCACGTTGCTCTTGAGGATCGCGGCCAAGCCGTCCTTCGTTCGCGCCTTGACGCTCTTTTCGAGCGAGGTGCGCATCCACCAACCCATGGCCAGCAGCAGCACGAGGACCACGGGGATGAACCACAGACGGAAGCGCAGCAGTGGCTTGAACTGGCGAACGTTGGTGAGTTTCTGTCGGATCTTGCCTGTAACCATGACTACGATGGGCAATTTAGCACAGCGTGCGTTCGATCAGATGGCGCGGATCCTAGCGTCCCGCGACCGCTGCCTGCTCGTTGAGCCACTCGGCGAAGTATTCCAGGATCGAAGGCGGGACGTCGCTGGGTCCGTCGATTTGTTGATCGAGCCACACTCGCATCGCGGCCAGCAACCTGCGAGATCTCTCCCGATCGAGGTCGAACAGTTGTTCGTAGACCTCCTTGGCATCCTCGAGTTGCGCCATGCCGAGCAGGGCCCCCCCGCGGCAGGCGAGAGCATCACCGTCGCCAGGTTCGATCGACAGTGCCAGGTCGCAGGCCGCGAGCGCTTCCGGGTAGTCCTCGGTCTTGCCCAGCACATGGCCCAGGCCGCTGGCCGCCTGGTACAGGGTCGGATGGTTGTGGAGCGCCAACTCGAACTCGGCCGCCGCCATCCGGTAGTTCTTGACGATCTTCTTGCTCAGTTTGTGACGCGCCTTGTCCGTCGTTGCGGCCTGCAGTTGCGATTCCAGGGTCAGCGCCTTGTCGCGGTAGTGCGACCCCTGCGTATAGTGGTGGTAGCCCTTCTGTTCCATGGACAGGGGAGGTTGTGGCATCTCAGCTGTCGGCGAATGGGATTGGGCGGCCCCGATGACGTAGGCCGGGGCGACCGCCACGGCGACGGTCAACCCGATCGACACGAGGTAGTGCGCTGCTCTGGCCATCCGTTCGATTGTATTGCAAACCCCGCCAGACCTGCTGGCACGTGATCCGTCAGTCCTCGTAGATCGCTCGTCGTCGGGATTTCCATTCTGCAAATACAGGCCTATATTCGTCCCGAGCATGTCGCCGAACGGAGACCGATGGTGAACGCATGGAATCGCGCACTGGACCTTGCGGAACGCACGCCCGAGGCGCGTAACCGTTACGTCGACTTCCTGCGAGCGTTGTCGATCACGGCGGTCGTCTTCGGTCACTGGTTGATGGCCGCTCCCTGGGTCGACGCGGGTCAGTTACGACTGGAACACATGCTCGGCGTCGCCCCCTGGACGCAGTGGCTGACCTGGGGCTTGCAAGTCATGCCGGTCTTCTTCATCGTCGGCGGCTATTCAAATTTCGCCTCGTGGAGCGCCGCCCTGCGCAACGACCAACCGTATGGCGTGTGGGTCGGAACGCGACTGCGCAGGTTGATCGGCCCGATCATTCCCCTGCTGTTGTTCTGGGCCGTTGTCGCCATGATCGCCTATCGAACCGGAGTCTCTCCGCAGCTGATCAAGTACGGATCGCAGGCCGCGTTGATCCCGATCTGGTTCCTTGCGGTCTACGTCTTTGTCGTGGTGCTGGTACCGATCACCTACCGGGCCTGGACACGCTTCGGGGTCGTTTCGTTCTGGGCGCTCGTGGTTTGCGCCGTGCTGGTCGACGTCGGCCGGTTTGCCGGTGGGTTAGGTGCTGCGTCCTGGGTCAACTACCTGTTCATCTGGCTTGCCGTGCACCAGATGGGCTACATGTGGCGTGACGGCACGCTGGGCGGTGCGAGAAAGAGCCTGCCGTGGATGTTCGGTGGGCTGATCGCGATGCTGGTGCTGGTGAAGTTCGCCGGTTACCCCGCCAGCATGGTCAGCGTGCCCGACGAGGCCGTGTCGAACACGAGGCCACCGTCTCTGGCGATGCTGGCTCTGGCGATGTTCCATGGTGGATTGGTTCTCTCTCTCGAAGGGCCCGCTCGGCGCCTGCTTCATCGGACACGTGTTTGGGCCGCGACGATCCTGGTCAACGGCACGATCATGTCGGTCTACCTGTGGCACATGACCGCGCTGATCCTGCTGACCGGGCTGTTGAATCTTCTCGGCGGATTCGGCCTGCACCTCGAGCCGGGCACGCGACAGTGGTGGCTCACGCGGCCGGTCTGGATGGCCGTGCTGGCCGTCGTACTGAGCCTTCTCCTGGCCGTCTTCGGCAGATTCGAACGTCTCAGCGAACCCAAGGTGCCGACCGAGCTGCCTCTGTGGCGCGTCGTGATCGGATCGTTGCTCGTGTGCGGCGCCCTGGCTGCGATCGCCGCGGGCGGTGTCGGCGGGGGGGCGGACCCGGGCCCACTGGGGATTCGAATCGGCTTCGTGCTGTCGGCGTTGGTCGGGGCGGGACTCGTCGGGGTGGGGCCGCAGTTCGGACGAAGGTAGTCAGGCGGCTCGATCCACCACGATCTTGCCGTCGAGCAGTTCGATCGTGCGACGGGCGTGCGAGGCGATGTCGTTCTCGTGGGTCACGAGGACGATGGTGTTCCCGGACTCGTTCAACTCATCGAACAGGGTCATGATCTCGCTGGACGTGCGTGAATCGAGATTGCCGGTCGGCTCGTCGGCCAGAAGCAACGACGGCCCGTTGACCAGCGCCCGCGCGATCGCGACGCGCTGACGCTGCCCCCCGGACAGTTCGTTGGGACGATGCCGCATGCGATCGGCGAGACCGACTCGTTCGAGTGCTCGTTCGGCGCGCTCACGCCTTTCGGTGCGCGTCGTGCTGGAGTAGACCAGAGGCAGTTCGACGTTAGCCAGCGCCGTGGCCCGCCCCAGCAGGTTGAACGTCTGGAAAACGAAACCGATCTCTTCGTTGCGGATGCGCGCCAGTTCGACGTCTTCCAGGCCCGAGACCTGCCGGCCGTTCAGCACGTACGATCCGGAACTTGGTGTATCGAGGCAGCCGAGCAAGTTCATCAGGGTCGATTTTCCCGAGCCCGACGGTCCCATGGTCGCCAGGAACTCGCCAGCCTGGACGTCGATGTCGATTCCATCGAGCGCACGCACGTCTTCCGTGCCTACGCGGTAGACCTTGGCAAGGTCCCTGATCGTGATCAGCATCGTGACAAGCATCTTACCCTCGTTTGACGGAGATGCGAGTCCGCGAGATACTGCTGTGAACGGTTTGGGGCGAGAGGGGAAATTCTGTGGGAGTCCGCTGCGTACTGCACGCCGTTGGGCTTGTGCTGGCGGCGGCCGTGCTTCACGGCTGCGCCGACAATCGGGCCTCGTTGCCTGCCTCCGACCCCGGATCGACGACCAACCAGGACCTGCGCGTTCGGCGCGGGGATTTTCGCAGGACGGTCCTTCTGACAGGTGAACTCGAAGCGGTCACGGGTTACCCGATCCTCGTGCCGCGGCTGGAGACCTGGCAGGTGCCGATCCGCTGGATGCTCGACGACGGTTCGACGGTCGAGAAAGGCGAGAAGGTCTTCGAACTCGATACGACGCAGATCATCGGTGACGTGGCCCAGAAACGCATCGCCGCCGACACCGCGCTGAGCGAACTGCACCAGAAGGAAGCCGACATCGCCGTGCAACTGGCGGACAAACGATTCATCGTGAATCAGGCCGCCGTGGCCTACAAGAAGGCCCTGCTCAAAGCCTCGGTGCCGGAAGAGTTGGTCGATCGTCGCGGTTTTCAGGAGGCGGCGCTCGAAGTCGAACGGGCCAAGGTCGCGCACGAGAACGCGGTCGCCGATTACGAAGCGGCCCGTGAAGCTTCCGACCGCGAGATCGAAATACTGCGTATCGGTCTCGACAAAGCCCAGCGCGACATCGCTCGGGCCGAGCGAGCCCTGGAGACGATGATCCTGAGGGCTCCCCGGTCCGGGATCTTCGTCGTTGGACAGCATCCCTGGGAGGGGCGCAAGTTACAGCTCGGCGATTCCGTTTGGGTCGGCCGGGAGATCGCGGAGGTACCGGACCTGTCGGAGATGATGATCACAGCCAAGCTCAGCGACGTGGACGACGGCAAGATCACTCCGGGCATGCGCGCAGATTGTACGGTGGACGCCTACCCCGACACGACCGTCGGCGGGACGATCCGCGAGATCGGACCGATGGCGCAGGAAGAACGCGGCAGCAGCTTGCGTCGTCACTTCAAGGTGCTGGTCGATCTCGACCGTTCGGATCCGGCGATCATGCGACCCGGCATGTCGGTGCTCGTCGAGGTCGAAGCGGCCAAGGACGAGGACGTCCTGTTGGTGCCTCGTGCCGCGGTGGAGCTCGACCCCGACGGAGACCCACGCGTCTACCTGGCCGGCGGTAGTCTTGCCGATGTTCGACTGGGGCAGTGCAACGCATCGGCGTGCATCGTGCTCGAGGGACTGGAAGAAGGCCAGCGACTGAGGGCGCGAGGGTGAGCCGGCGGCGCAAGACGATCGTGTGGGGACTGTTCGCGGTGATCGTGGTGGCCTCCGGAGGTTGGTTGCTGGCAAGGCTCCCACGTGAGTCCGAGGTCACCTGGATCAAGGCGCGCATCGACGACGTGGTGCTCGGCGTCGCGATCGAAGGCACCCTGCAGTCGCGCAACTCCAGTTTCCTGGGCCCCCCTGGCGTCGCGGAATTGTGGGACTTCAAGGTCTCGTTCATGGCGCCGGAAGGCCAGGAAGTCGAAGAGGGCGCCCCGGTGCTGGGCTTCGACGTCACCGAGCTCGAGCGTCGCTTGATCGAGCGACAGACCGAAAGCGAAGAGGCGGCCAAGAAGATCGAGCAAATGACCAAGGAACTGGTCCGCAAGCGCAGGGTGGACGAATTGAAGCTGGCCGAAGCGCAGGCGCGGGAACGCAAGGCCGGACTGAAGGTAGAGGTCCCCGAAGAACTGGAGAAGGGCCAGATCCTGGAAGAGGCTCGCCTGGATCTCGAACTGGCCAGAACCGAGATCGAACATCTCGAGAAACGACTGGCCGCGTCAGCGCTTTCGGGCGAGGCCGCACTCGACGTCCTGCGCGCCCGGAAGACCCGTGCGGACCAGCAGGTCAGTCAGATCCAAGACGGCATCGAACGCATGACGGTCGTGGCACCACGTGCCGGGACGATCATCTACGTCTCGAGGGGGCGCGGCGAGAAGAAGAAGGTCGGCGATTCGTGCTGGCGTGGCGAGAGCGTGGTCGAACTGCCCGACTTGAAAGCGATGATGGCCAAGGGGGAAGTCGATGAGGCGGATGCAGGGAAGATTCGAAACGGTCAGCCATTCCGTGTGCGCCTGGATGCGTTTCCGGACGTCGACTACACCGGCCGCGTCGAATCGATCTGGCAAACGGTCCAGCGCAAGTCGTGGAGCAATCCGATCAAGGTCGTCCGCCTCGACATGGCGCTGGACGAAACGGACACGCGACGTATGCGGCCGGGCATGCGTTTTCGTGGGACGGTGGAGATCGAGCGAGCGGAAGACGTCCTTGTCGTTCCCGTGAACGCGGTCTTTCTGACCGCCCAGGGTCCCGTCGTCTTCCGTCGGACTCTGTTCGGTCACGAGATGGTCCAGGTCGAGCTGGGGCGCCGCAACGACGAGATGGTCCAGGTCGTCGGGGGCCTCTCGGACGGCGACCGGATCGCCGAGCAGAACCTCGATCTCAAGAAGCGAGACAGTTCATGAAGGGCTGGGCGATCAAAGCCCTGTTCGCCGGTATCGCCGCGTTGGGCGCAGGCGCGCTGGCCATTCCGACCTTCAACGGTTTGGCCCAACGTTCGGACGTGCCGGTCTACACCGTCGAGCGCAATTTTTTCAAGAGGACCGTCGTAGCTAACGGGATTCTCGAGGCCGAGAAGACCACCCCGCTGACCGCGCCGAACGAAGTGCGCCAACAACTCACGGTGGCCTGGCTCGCCCCCGACGGTACCCGCGTGGAAACCGACGAGATCGTCGTGCGCTTCGATCCCACGGAAATGCAGCAGAGCCTTCTCGACGGTCAGGCGGAAAAGGACACGGCGCTGAATCGGATCGGACAGAAGGAACTCGAGTCGGGAGCGGTCTTCGAGAACCTGGAGCGAGATGAACAGATGGCGAGTCGCGAGTTGGACTATGCTCGCGAGTTTCAAAGCAAGGATGAGGAGATCTTCTCTCGTTCGGAGATCATCGAGAGCGAGATCGATCAAGGACTCGCCACGCGGCGTAAGGATCACGCGCAGGAGACACGGCGATTGCAGGAGGACCTCTCCGCCGTCGAGCTCGAGTTGATCGAGCTGCAAAAGAAGAAGGCCGAGTTCAAGATCTCCCAGGCGGACGCGGGCTTGCGCTCACTCGAAGTCCGCGCGCCGCACGCCGGGATCTTCGTGCTGAAGCGCGACTGGCGCGGCGTGACCCAGGTCGGTGCGACCGTATGGCCCGGTCAGCCGCTGGCCGAGATTCCGCGTCTCGACGTCATGCAGGCCAAGGTCTACGTGCTCGAAGCCGACGCGGGCGGACTGAAAGAGGGCGTGATCGCCGAGGTCGTGCTCGAAGCGCACCCATTGACCCGCTACCGGAGCATCGTGAAGAAGGTCGCGGCCTTGGCCCAGCGACGCAATCGTCGATCGCCGGTTCAGTACTTCGAGGTCATCCTGGAGCTGGAGCGAACCGACCCGGACCTGATGAAGCCCGGTCAACGCGTTCAGGCCGACCTGTTGCTCGCAGACCTGGACGACGTGCTCTCCGTTCCACGACAGGCCGTGATCGAAGAAGAGGACGGGGACAAACTGGTCTACCGACGCTCCGGAGGCGAGTTCGAACCGGTCAAGGTCGAACTGGGCGCGAGTGCGCTGGGAAGGGTCGTCGTCGAGAAGGGCCTCGAAGAAGGCGACGTGATCGCACTGACCGACCCGTCGCGCCGATCGAAGGGGACCGACGGGCCCGATGCTGGTTCCAAGGGTCCCGGGGGACCGGGAGACGGATCGTGAGCCTGATCGAGGCGGTGCGCAGCGCCCTGGACAATCTCGCCACCCACAAGCTGCGGTCGGTATTGACCATGCTGGGCATGATCTTCGGTGTCGGTGCGGTCATCGCGATGCTATCGATCGGTTCCGGTGCCGAGAGCCAGGCGATGGAAACGATCGATCGCATGGGACTGCGCAACATCCTCGTGCGAGACAGATCGTTCGACGACGACGAGCTGACCGAAATCCGCGAAAAGTCGCTGGGTGTTTCGCTGAGGGACACGCAGGCCATCACCGAGGGCATCCCCGGCGTGGTCCTGGCCGTGCCGCGTCTCGAGGTTGATGCCTACAAGATCATGGCGTCCGGCGCGACGACCGACGCCACCGTGCTGGGCGTTTCCCATCGCCAGAACGACCTGAGCCGCCTGCGTCTCCAGGAAGGCCGGTTTCTCGACGCGCTGGACGAACTGGAGCACGGCCAGGTCTGCGTGATCGGCCCCGGCGTTCGTCGGGATCTGTTCGGTTACGGCACGGCTATCGGGAACCGGTTGAAAATCAACGACGTGTGGTTCGAGGTCGTCGGGGTGCTGGAAGACACGGGCGAGGCCACCTCGTTTCAAGGCGTCGATATCGGCACGACCTCGACCGAGATCTACGTCCCCGTGACGACGGCGATGCGCAAGTTCGAGCGTAAACCCCTGGAGGCTCCGCTGGACGAGATCGTGGTCCGGATCGACGAGGATGTCGCTCCGCGTACGACCGCGGTCGCGATCCGTGGCCTGCTGGAGCGTATCCACGGCGGCCAGGACGACTACGAGGTGATCGTCCCGGAGGCGCTGCTCGAACAGAGCCGGCGGACGCAGCGACTGTTCAACATCGTCATGGGCTGCATCGCTGGGATCTCCCTGCTCGTCGGCGGAATCGGGATCATGAACATCATGCTGGCCACGGTACTCGAACGCACGCGCGAGATCGGGGTCCGGCGCGCGGTGGGGGCACGCCGCGTGGACATCCGCTCGCAGTTCATCATCGAATCGTTTTCGATCAGCCTGCTGGGCGGCGTGATCGGCGTGATCATGGGCTTGTTGATCGCGCGGGTCGTCGCCGCCTACGCCGGCTGGCCCACGGTGGTCACCTTTGGATCAATCCTGCTGTCCACAGGCGTGTCCATGACCGTGGGTCTGGTGTCGGGAATCTACCCGGCAATACGCGCCTCGATGCTCGATCCGATCGACGCCTTGCGGCACGAATAGCGCGTCAATAGCCGAAGCGATCGGACTCAGGACGTTCGAGCCACTCGGCGAGTGTCTGTGCTTCGGCGTCCTTCTGCGAGAGGATCGGCTCGTCGATCGGCCACTCGATGTCGATATCGGGGTCGTTCCAGCGGATTCCCGACTCACTGACGGCGTTGTAGGTCGCCGTGCACTTGTACTGGACCTCGACGACGTCGGACAGCGCGCAGAAACCTCGGGCAAATCCCGCCGGGGCCCAGACTTGCAGCATGTCTTCGGACGAGATCCGGCGACCGAACCACTGCCCCAGTGTCGGCGACCCCTTGCGAATGTCGACGGCAACGACGAACGCCTCGCCGACGGTGACGCGCATCAGTTTGCCCATGGGCGGGTCCCACTGAAAGTGCAGTCCACGGATCACAGCACGAGACGATCTGGAATGATTGTCCTGCGTGAACTGATCGGGGAGTCCGAGTTCACGGAGGTGGTCGGCGCGATAGGCCTCGACGAACCAGCCGCGATCGTCGCGATGGATGTGCGGTCGGAGGACGACGACGCCGTCGAGGTGGGTCGACTGGATGGTGATCTTCATCGAAGCTCCAGGCCGAACTGGGCCACCGCCCGGTCGGCCAGCTTGTCGCCGATGCTGAGCGATGCCGTGGCCGCGGGCGAGGGCGCGTTCAGCACGTGAAGCATGCGTTGCCCATCGATGATATGAAAATCGTCGAGCAACTTGCCATCCCGGGCAACGGCCTGGGCCCGGACTCCGGCGTTGTGCCGTACGACGTCTTTCGTCGTCAGGTCGGGAACCAACGCGTTCAGCGCTCGCACGAAGGCCGTGGTCGAGAGCGATCGGTGCATCTCGCCGGTGCCGGTCTTCCAGTAGACACGAGCCATGCGCCAGAAACCGCCGTACCGCAGCGTCTCGGCGAGATCACTCGGCGAGAAGTTCGACCACGAATAGCCGTTGCGGCTGAGGGCCAGCACGGCGTTGGGCCCGGCCTCGATGCCGCCGTGGACCATGCGCGTGAAATGAACCCCGAGAAATGGAAATCGCGGATCGGGCACGGGGTAGATCAGGTGCTTGACGAGGTATTCCTTTTCGGGGACGAGCTTGTAGTACTCGCCGCGGAAGGGGATGATCTGGAGGTCGGGCTGGACGCCGCACAGTCTGGCAACCCGATCGCTCTGAAGGCCGGCGCAGTTGAGCAGGTAGCGACACTCGGCCTCGCCGCCCGTAGTGCGCACGACGAAGGACTCGCTGCGTCGATCGACCTCGGTGACCTGCCAGTCGGTCAGGATCTCCCCTCCCCCACCACGCACGTGGCGGCCCATCGCCTCGGCGACCTGGGGAAAATCGACGATGCCCGTCTGCGGCACGCGCAATCCGGCGATGCCCCGGACGTGGGGTTCGATCTCGAGGAGTTGCTCTGCGTTCAGGCGCTCGACGTCGTCGAGCCCGTTGGCGCGACCGCGCCGTTCGAGTTCGTCCAGGGCGGGGAGTTGCTCGGCGGCCGTCGCGACGACGACCTTGCCGCACCGCTCGTGAGCTATTTCGTTTTCCTCACAGAATCGGTACATCGCCTCGCGGCCAGCGGTGCAGTTCTGGGCCTTGAGCGATCCGGGCCGGTAGTACAGACCGGAGTGGATCACTCCGCTGTTGTGGCCGGTCTGGTGCGTGGCCAGGCGAGGTTCCGCCTCGACTACGAGCACCGAGGCACGAGTCCGCAGGACGATGGCCCGCGCAGCCGCGAGGCCGACGATGCCCCCGCCGACGACGACGATGTCCCTTGTTTGCACCGACATTCGATCACCTCCGATCGGGGCGAGAAGCTTACCGCGTGGGAAAGCGCACGTCACGGTCCGGGTTCGGAAGAATGCCAGCAACACGTTTGTTGCATCTGCGTTGCCGACTCTGGCGCGTCCGGTGGGATCGGGCCGGCTCGCCGTTGTTTTGGCCCCGCGACAACCGACAGTAGATCTGGCGATCTTGCGGTTCTGGGCGCACCATGACAATAGAGCGAGGTTGC
>Ga0316198_10002030_pt1 | contig 12147 bp, 10 predicted proteins | sample OudBieAanoxic_MG_FD_204935 | JGI IMG/M metagenome (GOLD analysis project Ga0316198, IMG submission 204935) | Coastal sediment microbial communities from Oude Bieten Haven, Netherlands - site A anoxic | ecosystem: Environmental > Aquatic > Marine > Coastal > Sediment | place: Netherlands... | reverse complement strand
ATCCGAGGAGAAAACCGGCGATCAACACCCCTAATAATAATAAGGGTAAAATCTGTTTGGCAAAGTCCCAGGATGATAAGGTCCATTCCCGATTTTCCGGGTCATTCTTATCCAGTAGGGTAATCACGGTCAATCCTGTGATCCCAACAACCACCGGAACCAGAGGCGTATTGCTTATAAAAGCGGAAAACGCTGTAATTATCGTTGCCGTAAGCACGAGCTGCCATTTAAGCCTGAGGACATATATTAAAGAAAAAGCCAGGACCAGTCCAAAAACAGCGGTGATGTGCCATTTATTTACCCAGAGCCAATACCAAGTGCCACTCTCCACCCCTTCCCCAGGTTTACCCCAGTTGGCAAACACCAGGATAAGTACCAGCGTAAAAAAGAGCAGAGAAGTCTTCCTCATTGGTCGTTTCTCCTGTACCTCAGGAAAAGATAATTGTTCTTCCTTTTTTTGCATTTCTTCTTTTTGATAAATCAAGGACATAATGGAACCTATAACAATGGCAAATACAACAGCTCCGATTACCCTGGCGAGCCCCATTTCAAAACCGAGTATTCGGGCAGTGAGAATTATGGCCAGTATATTTATTGCAGGTCCTGAATATAGAAAGGCTATCGCCGGGCCTAATCCTGCCCCTCTTTTATGAATGCTTGAAAACAATGGTAGAATAGTGCAACTGCAAACTGCCAGGATAGATCCTGAAACCGAGGCAACGGTATAGGCTGCCCACTTTCTTGCCGTAGCCCCAAAATATTTTATCACAGCACCCTGACTTATAAAAACGGCGATTACACCTGCTATGAAGAAAGCAGGCAACAGACATAGTATCACATGCTCTCTTGCATACCACCTTGTGAGGTCTAACATCGCCATTACTGCTTCCTTAAAGCTGGTATTGGTAAGTGGCATAAAGAAGGCAAATAAAAAGACGGCTGACATCCACAGGAATATAGAAATCTCTTTTTTCCAGTTCATAATTTCAAATCAGTTAAATATTCCAAACCAGACAGCCAGCGTATAATAGAATCCCACAATCACAAATAACATAGCAACAAATTTTCTGAACCACCATTCAAACACTTTTAGTTTCTTATATGTACTTCCAATGCCTGATGCGGAATAGGCCAGAAACCATGCAAAAAGGATAACTGGAATCCCAGTTGCCAATGCAAAAATTACCGGTAGGTATAATCCCGTAGGCTGGGTGATCGTCATTGGTATCAATATACCGAAATACAACACCCCGCTGTAAGGACAGAACGCAAGGGCAAACAATATACCTAATACCAATACATCCCAATAGCTTTTTTTACCAACGTTATTTTTACTCCCGGAAAGACCGAGACCCGGAAGGCTTACCTTAATAATTCCCAACATAAATAATCCAATAATTATCAACAACGGACCAATAATGCGTTCCCCATATTGTTGAAATATCCCGGAGATCCTGAATTGGTCGGCGCCAAAATAGAGTACAAGCGCCAGAGCCAAATAGGATAAGGCCCTTCCAAGTGTGTATACCAAACCATTCAGAAAAACACGGTGTTTGTTGGCAATATCCCGGCTGATATATCCTACGGCTGTTATGTTAGTGGCCAGTGGACACGGACTGATGGCTGTCATCAAGCCAAGAATAGCGGCCGATAAAAAAGGAAATGTACTGTTATCCAGTAATTCAGTTAAAAAATTCATTAAGTCAAGGAACTATAGTTTCCCAATGGCTTTTTCCAGTTCAGAATGAAATTTTGCCGGGTTAGTTCTTGCATACATAAATCCCTCTTTTGTCAGGTTCTTAATATTGCCACCCTTAATGACCAGCAATGACTGACCAGAAATTTTATACTTTTTAGCTGCAATCTCTGATTCTGACTCGTCAAGATTATATGACAGGAAAGTGATTTTTCCTGCATTATACTGATCCGGATAGAGGGATTCTATTAATTTCAGGGATTCACTTTCTATAGCCGTGCATGTTGCACATCTCCGTGTAAAATGAAAATATGTGACGGATACTTCTTCATTTGATACCTGTTCCTGAACTTTTTCATCTTCTTTAGTCTGTGCATTGCCGGATGTAGCAACAAGAACAAAAATCCATAATATGCCAAAATATCTTTTCATAATATTGATGTTTTAGTGTAACAAATTTTTAACTTCATTGACTGTAGGAACCCGCCCACTCAAGACAACCTTTTCATCTAATACAAGTCCTGGTGTTCTTATAATATTGTATTTCATAATATCCATAATATCTTCCACCTTGGAGATTTCTGCCTTTAACGACAATTCCTTAACGGCCTGCCGTGTAATCCTATCCAGTTCCTTACACTTGGGGCATCCGGTTCCCAATATTTTAATGTTCATCATTTTAGTATTCAGTTTTAGTCTATAATTTATAAATACCAGTTATTATCAATTTCTGATTACGTTTTAGTTTGGTTTGTCTTAGATTTGCCCATTCGAGGACATCGGAAGGATGTGGGTTTAACGAACATTCAAACACAGGTGAATTTATATTCAGAATTATAGATTCATGAGAATGTCCTGTTTTTTCCTGTATCACATAGCTAACATAGACCTTCATTCTATATTTTGTTTATCGCAAATGAACGATAGATTACATTAAAATTTTTTAAAGTTTTAGTATCTCCTTAAATAGAGCCTGGGCAATTGGCCAGTTTCCTTTATTTAAACAATATTTTACCTTTGGAGGTAGAATCTCCCCCTGTATTAATCCAGCATCTTTGAGTGCTTTGAGATGTTGCGAAATCGTCGATTGCGCTAAAGGAATAATTTCTGTCAGATCACCAGTATAGCAACATGATTGATTCGTGAGTATTTTGACGATCTGTATTCGAACAGGATGCCCCAACGCTTTGGCAAAACTTGCGAGTTTCATTTCATCAACACTGTAATCGATTTCTGCCAATGTTCTGCTCATAATAATTTAGTTTATCGTAAATATACGATTAACCAAATTATTAATCAAGGTATATGTATCGATGTTTATATATTATTATTAAGACCAAGAATAGAGTTAAAGATAGTTACCATTTTAAATTCAAAACATCTTCTAAATTCTTGACAACCCACAAGAGAAAGCGTATAATGTATTCTTCTTACCTCACAATTCAACATAAATTTTTGAAGAACATTAAAAAAAGGAGCCGTGCCTGTTCCGCTTTTTACACACACTAAAAATCAATCTATATTAATGATCATTCATACCTCAGGCTCGTGACCGGATTCTTCCTTGCTGTGTTTAAGGATTGCCATAAAACAGTCAAAAACGCTATAATTATCATAATTATACCAATTGATATGAATATAATCGGGTCAAGCTTAACTTTTATAAAGAAAACCTGAAAAACCATATTTAACACAAGATATGCCAATGGTATAGCGATAACCGTTGCGATTATCACTAATTTTATAAAGCCGCTCGATAATAAGGTGATGATCTTGGTAACTGATGCTCCAAATACCTTTCGAATTCCTATTTCTTTTGTCCGTCTTTCAACGGTATAAAGCGCAAGACCGAACAGACCCAGGCAGGAAATGAAGATTCCGAAACCACAAAAATAATATAATGTGGCTACCATTTCATCACTGGTTTCAAACAATGGATTTTCATATTCTGACATCACATAATGCTCAAAAGGATATTCAGGATTATGTTTTTTGAATATTCTTTGAATCCGGTTCAGGCTTGATTCATTAAAACCTTCATTTACTTTCAGGAAGATGAACCCGTTGGTCTCGTTAAATGTCATCATTAAAGCTTTACCACCAATATCAATAGGGAAAAACACGAAATCTTCAATAACACCTATGATATTAAATTCATTGTCTTTCAGTTGAAAATGTTGACCTATAGGATCTCCCTCATATTCTAAAATCCTTATTATCTCCTTGTTAACAATGATTCCATCAACACTATCCGTGGAGTGTTCTCTTGAGAAAAACCTTCCCTGAGCCATTTCCATTTCAAATGTTTCTAAAAAATCATAATCAGCTTCAATAATTCTGGCGATCGTGTTCTCCACATCTTTTTCCTTACCCCACTCTATTTCACCTGTGTCAGCATAACCCGGAAGTGATGAGGCTGAGGAAACCAATTGTACACTGGATTCATTTAATAATTCAGTCTTAACTTCTGGATACTTATTCCATAGATCACCACGCGAAGGAATAAAAATCACATTTTCCTTATTAAATCCCTTATCAGCAGTTTCCAGATATTCAAATTGCTTATAAAGATAAAATGTACATAAAATAAAAAATGTAGTCAGTGCAAATTGAGAAACGACCAATATTTTACGCAACCTGGATCCTTTTGATCCCGAGGCTTGATAATCCCTTAAGATCAGGGATGGTTTCATGGATGCTAATAATAATGCTGGATAAGAACCGGCTAAAACACCCACCACGAATACTATACTCACAATGATAATCCAGAATGCAGGTTCAGAGTAATTAATGCTCAGGTCTGCATCGAACATTTCACTTACTTTGGGTAAAGCCAGCTCCACCATCAGAACCGCGAAGTGGATTGCAATAATAGCTATTACCAGACTCTCACCAAGGAACTGTCTTGTTAACTGCCATTTTCCGGCCCCACCCGTTTTTCGGATCCCTACTTCCCGGGATCTTTCCATGGATTTTGCTGTAGAGAGATTTATATAATTCAGGCAGGCAATAATCAGTATACCAAATCCAATAATACCAAAGATAAGTATGCCGATGAAGTTTTTTTGTTCCCCATAAAGAAAGGCTTGCTTGATATGAGTTAAGGAACGATGGGCTTCCAGATTGGTATCCTCTTCCTTCGAATCAATAAATTCATTTATGGTTGAATTAATAATATCAGCTGAAGCACGATTCTCAAGCACAAAATAGGTATAAAAGTTCGTATGGCCATACCCGTCAAGTGAATATCCGACAATAGATTCCAGGGTATTGAAGGATGCAATATATGAAAATTTTATGCTGGAATTGTCAGGAATGTTTTTAAGGATTCCTGTGACTACCAACCCAATATCCTGGTTCAGGTATATTGTTTGCCCCATGGCATCCTCATCAGGGAAGATTTTTTCAGCAAGTTCTTCTGTAAGTATTATATTATCTGGACTTTTAAGAGCACTCTTAGTATCACCTTGTAGCAGTTCAAATGAAAACACCTTAAAAAAGTTAGTGTCGGCAGCAATACCTTCTTCTTCCATAAACGATCTTGGATCGTAGTTACCTTCCTGATACTTCGGTTTATAAGAAAGTAAAACCTCTCCAAGTTGTCCATATCTTGTATATTGTTTTACCTGCGGATAGGATGCCATGATCTCCGGTCCCATCAAACCTCCGGTCCGGTCGGAAGTATAATCCCCGGAAGTTAAAATCAGTCTTTGCTGCAGAAGGAATAAATTTTTATAATTCTCATGAAATCGATCAGTAGAGAGCATGAAATGGGTCATCACCAGAATCAATAAGGAACAAGCCATTCCTATGGAAAGTCCAACAATATTGATAAAACTGAAACCCCTGTTTTTCAGGATGTTTCGTATAGCAATTTTTATATTGTACCAGAACATATATTTCTTGAATTCAGAATGTATTTATAAGGTAATTTATTAATCGGGATTATCAGAATAACCTCATACGGATGAAATAAAATGAATATATGTAGTGTTAATATAAACATTTAAACTTTATCACAACAAATAGGAGATTGCAACAGGAATGCCAAAATGTAAAATATTGATTTACAGGTAGTTAATATGATCTCTTTTCTGAGATTGTCGGAAATCCCGACATTATTGTTCAGATTTCAACTATTTTCAAACCTTAAAGCCCCTATCGCAAATTCCAATTCATCGATTTTCCACAAAAGGGAGAATTATCATTTTGGATCTATCGTTTTTTATTCTTCCCGCAGTGCATCTACCGGATTTTTTGTGGCTGCACGCCAGCTTTGCCAGCTAACCGTGAACAGTGCTATGATTATGGCAATTATTCCGGCAAGTGCAAATATCCACCAACTCAGTTCTGTTTTAGTTGCATAATTCCGAAGCCAATTATTCATGATAAACCAGGCAATGGGACAGCCAATAACAAAGGCAATAGCAACCCAGGTCACAAAGTCCTTATTCAATAAAATCATCACCCGGGAAACGGTTGCTCCATTGGCCTTTCTGATACCTATTTCCTTTGTACGACGGATAATTGCATATGTTGATAAGCCCGATAAACCCAGACAGGCAATGATAATAGCAAGCAATGAACCGGCCAGGAATAATCCGCTGAAACGTTGCTCGGCTCGGTATTGCTCATTGTAGAAATCGTCCATGAAAAAGTAATGATATGGATTTCCCGGGTAATGATCGATCCATATCTTTTCCAGCTCAGAAATAAGTCTGCTTATATCGGTCATTTCGGCCTTAATAGTATAATAAAGATTTGCCGGTTGATTAAAGAATCCGATGGGTTCCGGCAATTCCTTAATTGTTTTCTGATTGAAATCCCTGACAATTCCCTTTACAAAAACCATGTGCCTGCCTCCTCTCAGAACTTCTCCTATGGTATACTCTGCATCTTCAAAACCAAAATATGAGAGTGCTGCTTCATTAAGTATGATATTACTTGAATCTTCCAGTATGTTTGAATTAAAATTTTCACCTGCTGCGAAGTTTATACCATATGTATCAAAGAACTGATCATCCACGTAATACACTTCAATTTTCTTTTCTGTATTACGTCCTTCTACAGGAATTCCGTAGACGCGTGAGTTCGTGATTTCAGTTCCGGGAATACTTGTTGATGAGGTAATATTTCTGACCATGGACAGCGATTTAATGTCATTTTTGAATGATTCCATACCACTCATATAGGACTCATAGGAATCTACATTGAGTATCCGGGGTCCATCCAGAACTATTAATCCTTCAAGTTTAAATCCCAGGTCATGATGGCGCATAAAATTAACCTGTCGATAAATGGTGATGGTTCCGATAATCAGAATGACAGATACCGTGAACTGGAAAACTACAAGGTAATTTTTAAGGCGGCCAATCCATCCCGATCCGCGTGGTATCTTCCCTCTTAAAACCAGGCTGGGTGTGAACCGTGAACTATATATGGCGGATAGGAATCCGGTGAACAATGTGCCTGATACCAGCAGAATAAAAAAGAGAAATATGAGGGTCAATATATCAATCTGCAGGGGACTCTGCATCACCTGTCTGAAAAAAGGAAGCAAAAGAAAGACGCCCGTGAAGCTAATGATCAGTGCCACCAGGTTCAAGGAAGCCGATTCTGTTAAAAACTGGATAATCAAATCTTTCTTTAATGCCCCTGATACTTTTCGAATGCCCACTTCATGAGCTCTTTCCACTGAACGTGATGTAGCCAGATTGAGGTAATTGATAAATGCGATTAGCAATACAAGCAAAGCAATGATCCCCAATGAATTAACATTTCGATAGTCGCCATTGACTTCTAATTCGTTACTCACGGAGGAATGCAAATGAATATCAGTCAGTTTCACAAGCTTATATTCAATCAGAAAAAATGCTTTCTTCATAAAGTCCCCGAGAAATTTTTCGGGTATCTGTGGTAGTTTGCTTTCCAGGGCCTCTACATCTACGTCCGGAACAAGCAGCAGGTATGTATAAACCCTTTCGCTAACCCAGGCATAATCCCAATATTGGCGGTTTTGTTGTATCAGGTTTTCGTAAGATAGAAGGATATCAAACTTAAAATGAGAATTCCGTGGAATGGACTTGACAACCCCTGTTATCATGTAATCCACATGACCATCAATTGTAAGTCTTTTTCCTATGGGATTCTCGTCGCCGAAGTATTTCCGGGCAATTTCCTCTGTAATAACAGCATGATCCAAAGCCAGAAGACTGGAGTCCGCTACTCCCTGTTTCAGAGAAAATGAAAAAATATTGAAAAAAGATGATTCAGCATAGAAGAGGTTTCTTTCTTTTATAGTTTCATTCTCATCCCCGTAATTTACCAGACCTTCTGTTCGTAAAAAACGTGTGTGATCCAGTACCTCGGGAAAAGCATTCTGTATCTCTTTTCCAATACCATGTGATCCTGATGCAGAATGTTGTTCAAGAACTTCTTCTTCATACAATAGATAATCAACCCTGTATATGTCCTGAGCATTCTTATGAAACGTATCGTAGGAAGTTTCTGCCTTTATCCAAATTACTATTAGTGTGAAAGCGGTAATCCCAATAATTAATCCCAGGAGATTTATGAAAAAATATCCCTTGTTTAACATCAGATCCCTGATGGTGAGCTTAAGATAGATTCTGAACATTATGTTCCTTTAGCCCCATCAGCCAGGGTCTGGTCCTTTAGAGCCCTGCCTGATATTTGGATTATACGTCTCTGTTTGGCTTCAGCAACAAATGGTATCTCAGCATAATAAAGCTATCAGACACATTTGATAATTACAATTTAATTATTTAACATGATATGTTAAAGTGATATTTGCAAATAATTGGAATTTAGAACATTAAAGAAAAGAGGTCTGCCTGTCCCGCCATCAGCAGGTGTGGGTTACAAAACACATAATTTGGTGGCAGGGGAACTGAACGCCTGGTCCGGTCTTCACCCTGGTTAACCAAAAGTAAACGGTAAAATGAATTCCTGAAACCACACCATTTGAAATAAATTTATCCATTAATTATTTCTAACCAAATAAAATTTTTAACAATAGCAGGAACGCCACTTTACCGGGAAACGCCCCTTTATAGCGAGGATCTGGTCATGGCGACGGATGATAATTGTCAGGATATAAAATATCATTTACAAAGTCCTGATGAGATCACCTTAATATCCAATCTGCCGGAGGAATATCTAATTTAGCTTCAGGCAAGTCAAATGAAAACGATTTATTGGAAGACATTTTTATTGTTGCAGAATGATTCCTAACTTTAATAATGGCAACAGCAATCACCCAAATGAAAATTATTGCTATGTGAATAATAGTTACTTTCCCTTAGTACATTCTAAGTATTATGGCTAATAAAAAACCAGCAAGGCAGGATGATTATATCAATTTTGTTTGTACGTTACGTAATAAGCGAGTTATGCTTGACAAGGATTTAGCTGCAATGTATAAAGTAGAAACCAGAGTTCTAAATCAGCAAGTGAAGAGACATATTGATAAGTTTCCGAAATCTTTTATGTTTCAGCTTACAGATACTGAATTCAAAAACTTGAAATCACAAAATGTGATCTCAAGTGGCTGGGGTGGTCGACGTTATGCTCCATATGCTTTTACTGAAAAAGGGATCCTTATGTTAGCAAATGTATTACCTTCGAAGAGAGCAGCGAAAGTAAGTCTTCACATAGTTGATACGTTTGTAGAAATAAAAAACATTCTTGTTGAAAACAAAGAACTAATGAAAAGAATACAACAGCTTGAGGAAGAATCTGCACGAAAAAACAAAGTAATTCAAACCTTCTATCATATACTTGAAGAGCTGAATAAAAAGGACGAGAACTAACTTGAGATCACAGTTTGTGATCTCAAGTTGACATCAGAATCCATTGAGAATGAATTATGAACACAGAATAGTAGCATTTATTGATATACTTGCTTTTGCGAGCTTGTTGAAGAAAACCCGGAGACAAAGAGGTACTGGAAATTCATTCGATAATGAGGAAGTAATTGAAAAACTATTCAAAGTATTTAAGAGGATTCGTTATCTGATGGGAGTAGATGAACCAAGTGATGATATAGCTGAATCTCGCAGAGTGTCTCAATTTTCTGACTCAGTATTCATTTCCTTTATTCCTGAAGAAGAACCAAAAGAGTTTCAATACCTTTTAGGGGAATTGCTATATTTACATGTAGAGTTAGTTCGACATAATATTCTTATTCGTGGGGGTGTAGCATACGGCCCTATGATTCATGCTCATGAAATCATTTTTGGTCCAGCACTAGTTCAAGCATATAAATTGGAAAGTAGCGCAGCTATAAGCCCTCGCATTATTTTACCCCAAAGTCTTTATAAAAGTGATTCTGAGTTTAACAAACTAATAATCGACCGCGGCAGTACTGCTAAACTAGAGGATTTGCTTTCTTTGGATGAGGATGATTATTACTACCTCGATTACTTTGATAAATGTCAACTAAGAAATCTTGGAATTTTCACGAATGATATTAATTACATCAACCATTTAATCAAACTTAAAGAGGTTATTACCAAGGGCCTAAAAAGTGCTGAACCTGGAATTTACAGTAAATATGGTTGGATGAAATCGAAATGGAACAGAACGATTAGTAAATACAAATCCCCTGAAAGACTAGAGCTGCTTAAACTAGATGGAAAAAATGATCTTCATAATTATTTCTTAAATGCCCAACTCATAGAAACTTCCATGTAAAGTACAATTAAGATAAAAATACTATGGTAACAAAAACTAGGGGAAGGATGTAAAACATAACAAGTTATTTTAGAATGGTACGGCTTCTTAACAACTTTTAAAATTTACCCTTGTAATAGCTTCAAAATTTCTTCAAAATCATTTCCTACATTAGGATTATAATCAGAGGAAGGATAAATACTTTTTAAATCTCAAATCAAATGAATTCGAAATCCAAGTTTGCAAGTGTTCTTATATTATTAATGGCCATAATTCACATGCACAAAGTCTACGCACAGGACTGGTCGCAGTATCTTGGACCTTATAGAAACAGCACCTCCGATCAGAAAGGGATTCTACGAGAATGGCCCGATGAGGGTCCTGAAGTGCTATGGACTGTTGGGATCGGTATTGGCTATGGCGGGCCTGTGGTAAAAGATGGTAAGGTTTATTTTCTGGACAGAGATGATGAGGTGGGCGATAACCTGAGATGTTTTGATCTTACCAGTGGAAAGGAATTATGGAATTTTGAATATGAAGCGCCCGGGTCTGTTATGTTCCCGGGATCACGAAGTGTCCCCATTGTAAATGACAATCATGTGTATTCCTGTGGTCCTTATGGGGATCTGTATTGTATTGATATTAACACCCACCAAGCTGTCTGGAAGAAGAATGTCTGGACGGATTTTGGGGGTGAGGAAATTCCACGATGGGCCATAACTCAGTGTCCCCTTATCTATGGGGATTTATTGATAGCAGCCTCCCAGGCACCGGATGCTGGCGTTGTAGCTTATGAAAAGCTTACCGGCGAGGTGAAATGGAAAACACCGGCGCTTGGCCCGGTTGGATATGTAAGCCCGTCCTTGGTGAAAGTAGGCGGGGAGGATCATGTCGTGATGATAACAGCGGCACAAGGTCGAAGGGGAGAACCGAGTACCGGTGGCAGAGTGGTTGGAATTGATTTGCTCAAGGGAGAAATCTTGTGGGAGTATACGAACTGGCAATGCCGTATTCCGGCACCCAGTGCATTTGATGCCGGAAAGGGGAAGGTGCTGATCATAGGAGGATATCAGGCAGGAGCAGCAATGATAGAAGTTAAAAAAGAATCCGAAGGCAACTATGTGGTATCCGAACTTTTTAAGACGGTTGAATTTGGTTCGCATACCAAACCTCCTTTGTTTCATGACGGGTATTTTTATGCACATTACAGGACCAATGAAAGACGGGACGGTATGGTATGCATGAGCATGGACGGGGAGATCATGTGGAAAACTAAAAACAATCCGGATTTTAATAAAGGAAGTATGATCCTTGCCGATGGATTGATATTATCTACGGATGGTGGCAAAAATCTGTACCTGATTGATCCCGATCCAACAGAATTCAAATCGCTGGCATCGTCTGAGTTATTGGTTGCAGAGATAGATCCCGATAATCCAAGAGCTTCAAGATATGGAACTCAAAACTGGGCGCCTATCGCATTAGCCGACGGCAAACTATTAATCCGGGATAAAGACCGGCTAATGTGTGTGAAAGTTGCTCAGTGATTATTATGGTAAATCAATGCAGATAGCTGTACCCTCTCTTTTGGTATGTAAACTACTTCTGTTTTAAAGAGAATCTCTCTTTTATCTCAATTTTCAAAGAAGTAAATTCGAATTGAACAAATATCATATGTCAGATCAATCACAGGCAAATTCATCCGATCGCAGGTTAGCAGCCATTATGTTTACCGATATTGTCGGATACACTTCTTT
>Ga0316198_10002028_pt1 | contig 12151 bp, 15 predicted proteins | sample OudBieAanoxic_MG_FD_204935 | JGI IMG/M metagenome (GOLD analysis project Ga0316198, IMG submission 204935) | Coastal sediment microbial communities from Oude Bieten Haven, Netherlands - site A anoxic | ecosystem: Environmental > Aquatic > Marine > Coastal > Sediment | place: Netherlands... | reverse complement strand
TTCCTAGGTGTGACAACCGGAGAGGTTGTCCCTGGCGGTGTGGTGTGATCGGTTGATGGAATGGTGAGCCCTCCTTGCGAGACTGTGGGTTGGACAACTCACGACTCGAAGGAGGGCCCGTGCCTAACGGTACAACGCTGCGGCAGCATCCGAATGCGCCGCTGACCCCGGAGGGGCGCCGCTGCATGGTGCGGTGCGTCACCGACCGGAAGTGGACGATCGAGGCGACTGCGGAACGGTTCCAGGTCGATGCGAAGACGGTACGCAAGTGGCGGGACCGTTGGCTCGCTGAGGGCGAACCTGGGTTGCAGGACCGGTCGTCTCGGCCGCATCGGTCACCGAACCGGACCGGGCGTCAGTTGCGTCGCAAAGTGTGTCGGATACGCCGCAAACGCCGGTGGGGTGCCGACCACATCGCCTACGAAGTCGGCCTGGCGGCGTCGACGGTGCAGAACATCTTGAACGCTGCGGGGGAAGGCCGGCTCGACCGAGGTGATCGAGCTACCGATCGTGAACCCATACACCGGTATGAGCGGGACCTGCCGGGCGAGCTGATCCACGTTGATATCAAGAAGATCGCCGGGATCCCCGACGGTGGCGGATGGCGAGTGCGGGGCCGCGGCTACCGGACAGAGAAGTCGTCCAAGGCCCGCCGGGTCGGCTACCGCTACATCCACACCGCCCTCGACGACCGCAGCCGCGTCACCTATTCGGAGATCCTCGACGATGAAGAGGGAAAGACCGCAGCCGAGTTCTGGCTACGGGCAGCACGATGGTTCCAGACGATCGGGATCACCCCGCAGCGGGTGATCACCGACAACGGCGGCTGCTACAAGTCACGGGCCTGGCTCAACGCCTGCCGCAAGACCCGCACCAAGGTGACCAAGACCCGGCCGTATCGACCTCAGACCAACGGCAAGGTCGAACGCTTCCACCGGATCCTTCTCGAAGAATGGGCCTACATTCGGCCCTGGAGATCAGAGACCCAACGAGCCGACGCCTACGACGGGTTCATCCACTTCTACAATCACCACCGAGCCCACGGATCGCTCGGATGGGACACCCCCATCAGCATCATCCAGGACAACCTCCCCGAAGAGCACACCTAGGCACCGGCCCATGCGGCGCCTCAGGGCAGGTGGTGGAGCTGGATCGCTCGGCGTGGAGATCGATACTGGACGCCCCACGGTGCGGGCGTAGAATTGCCAGATGCTTCGAGCGCGCCGTCGTCAGATCAATGAATCGTCGTTCGAGTTTGCCGGGAAGCCCGTCCGCTTGATCAGCCGTGAAACCATGCTGCAACTTGGTCGGCCGCCACATGTGATCGCATGGACCTACCGACGACCCGGCCACGTCTCGCTTGGTGACGCCGACCACATCCACCCTATCCGCGACTATGGAGTCGTCACCCGCGTGGTGCCGCTCCTTGTCGCATTGGCCGCTTGTATCACGAGGAGGTACCCCAGGTGACGGATTTCGAAGAGCCAGAGAGCCCCGATGTGACCCCGCAGCTGACCGCGATTTTCGGCGAAGCGGAACCCGGGACGATCTTTTCGAAGCCCGAGACCGTCGGCGACAGTCTCGTGTTCACGGCTTCCGCGTGGGAGCGCGCCGGCGGCTTCGGCTTCGGCAGTGGATACGGTTCCGCGGACGGCGAACCCGGTGCTGGGAGTGGTGGAGGAGGCGGCGGTGCCTCACAAGGACGCCCCGTCGCCGTGATCAGGGTGTCGCCCGACGGAGTTCAGGTCAAGCCGGTGCTGGACTTCACAAAGATCGGAATCACCGTCGCCATGGCGTTCGTGGGGATCCTCGGGATGCAACGACGGTTACGCGCTCGACAGACGTGACCACAGTCCAACAGGCCTGACGGCCCACAGGGGGGCGTACAGTCGATGCGGAGCCGAAGGGTGGGGTGTTGGCTTCGTCGGTTGACCTCCCACCTCTCTTCGACTTTGTTGGTGTCTAGTTCCGCGATGCGCCGTGGTTATCTGTCTCGCATCTCGAACGTTGGAAGGCGATCATCTCTGTATGGCTTCGAGGGCACCGATCTACCGCAAGACCTGCGTTGTCTGTGATCGTCCGGCCCTGACGCTCGACGAAACGGGTGAGGCGTACTGCGGTGAACACGCAGCCGTGTTCATTGCCATCGACGACACACCGGGCGGTGTCGACGACGCGGAAATCGCCATACTGCTGGTCCATCGGCCCCTTTTCGCGAAGGTCAGTAGCTTCGCGGCGTATGACCCCGAATCGGCACAACGCCGCTGAGACGCGCCAACGGGCCAACCTCGACCAATGCCGGAACGGATGGCACAGCGTTCGATGCTGCCGTATCGCGGTGGATCAGCGCTACTGGCGCGGTTGGATTGGAGCGAGCTTCCAACGTCCGTAGGCAATGAAGGCGAGAACCGCTCCGATAATCACGTTCGTGCCCACTGAGGCGCTTTCACCGCGGTCGATGTGGAACACGACCGCCCCAATCATCACCAGCACCAGTCCGGCTGCGGCGTAGACCGTCAACTGCGGTTGGATGCGCGTGAGGCTCGGCACGATCAAGCCGATGCCGCCCAGGATTTCGGCGATCCCCGCCACGACGTGCATGGTGTCGCTGAGATCGTACATCCACTCCATCGGCCCCGGCAGGCCTTCAGGGACAATGAAATGCATGATTCCGATAGCGATGAAGTAGATGCCAAAGAGCCATTGCAGCACCCACAGAACGGTGTTCTTCCAACCCATGTTGATTCTCCCTCTGATCCCGGTCCTGCAACCCTACGCGAGAAGTCACCGGCGTGGGGACGGAGTCCCGACGGTCCGCCTCACCAGCGCGCGGAGCACGGCGACTGTTCGCGATGTGCTTCACGTACGACCGCCGGCGCCGAACGCCGCCCCGCCAACACCGAAGCTCTACGGACGGCCGCCGTGTCGCGACTCGACCGCTAGCGTCTGATAGCTCCGCAGATGGTGCAGATGTGTTTCCCCAGTCCGGACGTCGCCGCCACCCGGTGATCCCAGGTGTGCTGGTGTTCCTGACCTCGGAGGCTCTTGTCGATCGGCACACGATCAAGGCCGAACGTGTCGTACTTGCGCGCGATGTCGATCAGCCGAATCCACACGCCGTTGCTCTTCCCTTCGGGTTCCGTGGCAACGACCTCGTCGGGCGCTGGGTCCGGCACTGGATGCTTCTCTTCGAGAGCGGCGTCGATCGGTTCAGGATCGGCGGGCGGAACCACAGAAGGCTCATCAACGCTGGCGGCTTCAGGTTTGGCCTTGCGGAGGCGACGCGACGGCTTGGCGTGGCTCTCCTTGGCCGATCTCTTCGCCGCTCGCCGCCGTGAGCGTCTTTCGCTCCTTGGTGACGCCGGTTCTCCAGCGTTCGTCGGTCTGGCACCGCCGCGTTGTTTCTTGGGCGTTCGACCCGCGCGACTTTCGGTGCGTGCGCCGCGAGCGACGACGATTGGGCTGCTACCAAAGGTGGCCGGGTCCTCCGGGATGAAGATCATCCGATCACCTTCGGCAACGAATTCGAATGCTGTTGCATCAATACGGCGGACGTCCACCGCCTCGGCAGGCCACCCACCAAGCTCCGTGCCGTCGGCGCGCATTGTGATCTCGGTGTCCCCGATGGTCAGCGTCACGCTGAGCGCGTCGGTCTCCTTCGGGCTCCGAATGGACCCGGCGACCACCACGACTGCACCGCGATCCTGTTCATCTTCAGAACGCGAGGCTCCTGCTCTCCAGAGCGGCAAAGCACAACCCCTTCCCGGGAAGCTCCAGCTAGACCTCCTCGGCAGAAATGCTTCAAGACTCAAGTCCTTCCGGTTCGCGCCACATGTGCGCACCCTGTCCACACCCACCCACTACCCCGACACCGGGAACCCGGCCGTGATGGAGAAAGCCCCACACAAGCAGAAACCCCGAGCATCAGTCGCTCGGGGTTTCCCACCGTGGCAATGGTTGGCTTCTCGGCTCCAGCCGGTGTCACCTGATGAAGCGGATCGTGAGCGGATACCGGTAGTCCTCGCCCGCCGACGCCTTCACGGACGCCATGATCACCAACACGAACCACGTCACGAAGACGATCGGGAGCAGCAGGAGGCCGACCAGAACGATGATCAGCAGCGCCGAGGCGATGCCATAGAGCAGGAACGAGATGTTGAAGTTCAGGGCCTCTTTGCCTTGTTCGTCGACATACGGGATATCCCGTTTCCACAGCCAGACCACAAACGGGCCGATCAAGCTCGGGACCCCGAGGAACATGGCGAAGGCCGAGAGGTGGCTCATGGCTGCCCATCGCTTCGCCTCGGCGGTGGCCTCGGCCGCTGGAGCGAGCATTGTGGGTTGTGCGGTTGTCATCTGCGGTCATCTCCTTTCAAGATGTGTTTGATGTGTCCATCGTGCATCAGGGCCCCGTTGGGCGGTATCGGGTATCCCCCTACCGCGACCCTGAGGCGACCCTGAGGGCACCGACACACTCGAACGACCGGCACTTGGGCCGACTTGTCGAACCGGTGCAAGGAACTGCCGGCCTTGCACCGCATGCTGCCGTCGGGTGCCCCTTGCCGCCGCAGCGATCGCCCGGTATGGTCGCAGTGGGCGCCGGGCAGCGCCTTGGGGCATAGGGGGAAGGCATCCAGAATGGGTCTGGGGCAGCTGGCAATTGGCGGTCGCGTCGACGACCGCAAACTTCCGGGACTCCGTCGAGTCGCGGTCGTCCTCGCTCTCACCCTCCTCGTATTGAACGTACTCGATACCGTGGTTACGAACATCCTCGTCGGAGACTTCGGCGCCGTCGAGCTCAACCCGCTCATGGCCCCATTGGTCGGCACAACCTGGATGGTTCTCCTGAAGGTTGGCCTCCCAATCGTGGTGATCGTCCTTGCCGCGCGGGTTAACACCCGGAGGTCGGTTGTGCTGCTCTCGACCTTGGTTGTGTACTACGTGTTTGTCGCAGCGCTCGGACTTGGGCAGCTCGCCTACCTCCACGCCTAGGTTCCTGCGATCCGACCAGCCGCGTGTCGGATGTCCCCTGCCTCAATCCGACGGGTTTGACCCATACGGCTGATGGGCAAGATCGCCCACAATCGGCGGTGCCCCGAACGTGTGTTGATCAAGAATCCAATGCCAGCCATCGAAACAGAGGCGGTGGGTCCGCCGAAGTCCGGGGAATGCCTCAATAGCGATCGCAGCTTGGCCGATTCTCACGTTCATGGAACGGCCCGTTATGAAGCGTTTTCAAGCATTGCCACCGGCCCGAGCTGTACTCGTCGTGGTCATCTTGTTCCTGCTCGTCGCCGCTATCGACAAGGCCACCGGCTCGGAGCTCTCGATCTCATTGTTCTACCTCATTCCGGTGGCGCTGGTCTCATTCCGGTGGAGGGGAGCAGCAGGACAGTTGGCAGCGGTCATCGCCGCCCTGGCCTGGTTGGCGATCGATCTGGGGTCTGGAACCACATATAGCAACCCACTGATTCCGTTCTGGAACGCGACCGCGCGCTTTGGTTTCTTCAGCCTCTTCTCATTCGTGCTGGATCGCCTGCAGGGGGCAGTCGAGCGTCAAACGAGTCTTGCCCTCACGGACTCACTGACTGGTCTCCCGAACCGGCGTGCCTTCGAGGAGCTGGCTCGTCGTGAGCTTGCCCGGGCCGACCGCACAGGTTCTCCCCTCGCTCTAGCCCTGATCGACATCGACAACTTCAAACTCATCAACGACCAGCTGGGCCACGCAGGGGGTGATCTGGTCCTACACCGATTCGCCGCGACCACCTGCCGGATCCTTCGCTCCGCCGACGTTGCGGCCCGGGTGGGAGGCGACGAGTTCGCTCTGATCCTCCCCGGCGTGGACGCTCCGTCGGCTGCCGCCGCCCTCGAGCGGCTCCGGAGAGGTCTCGTCCACGAGCCGGACGGACCGATCGGCTGCTCTATCGGTGTTGCCCTCGTCGCCGGCGGAGAGCTGGCCGACGCCCTGCGATATGCAGACCAGGCTCTCTACGTCGCCAAAGCTTCGGGGAAGGGAGCAATCGAACTCGTCGAGGTACCGGCCGCAAGGTGACCACCCCTCAGTTTCTAGCGTTCACGTGCTCAGCCGGCATCGCCGGCTGAGCAGGTCGATTCGGAGCCGGAGTATGGGGAGACCGGTTGTGTCGTCGAGGCCCTCCCCCACTACTCGGAAGCCGTAGGCGCCGTAGAACCGCCGTCCGATGGTGTTGGCGTTGAAGACTTCAACTTCGAGGTAGAGACGAGTGGCCGCAACGTGGTCCAGGAGCGCCCGTCCCACACCTCGGTTCTGGCGGTTGGGAGCGACGAATATCCCGCCGACCTCGTTGCCGACCATCGACACGAATCCCACCACATGCCCACCGATTTCGAACACCCACGTGTCCGACGACGGAAGCCACCGGTCCGAGAGCAACTCTCGTTCGGCCTTGAAGAAGTCCTCACTCAGGAACGAGTGAGCCTCCAGAGATGCGAGATACCAGGCATCGAGTACCTCGCCGAGGTCATCATCGGTATACGTACGGATCACAGCTCGAGTATCACACGACACGGAGGCAGACGCCGGCGCAGCAGGCAGAGCCCACGCGGCGGGGCGCCCGCGGGTAGCGAGCGCCCCTTCATTCACTCTGGATTGTCGCCTAGGGCGTGAGCTAGCGGCGACGGCTGACGCGGCGGGCGGTGCGTCGGCCTGTGCGTCGTACAACTCTGCGTGGTCTCGGCATGATGCGAGGTTCCTTTCTTCTGAGGGTTGGTTGTGACCCTGTGTTCTAGATCGCGTCTGAGAGCGCTGCGAACTCCGCGGCCTCTGCTTCAGCCACGAGGCCGATTGCGACGAGGTCGATTGGATCGATGAAGCCGTCGCTGATTCGAATGCCGCCCGCGCTGGCCACCGCGTCGCGCAAACCCACGGCCCAGTGGTGTTCGATCAGGATCAGGGCCGCGGCGGAGTCGTTCGGAATCTCCTCGATGACGTCCCACGCGTCTTCGTCGGTGAATACCTCGAGGCCTTCGGCCCCGGCCTCGGCTCCAAGGACTGCACCGATCTCCATGCCTTCTTCACCCTCGATTCCAAGACCGACAAGTGCTCCGACGACACTGCCGAGCTCAATGGCCTCGTCCATGGTGAGATTGCTGAGATTTGCGACCTCGATGTCGCCGTCGGCGTCTTTGTGAACCGCGAGCGCATCGATCACACGGATCGTGTCACTCCTTTTGAGTCGTTCGAGCTCGTCAATGATCTGCCCATGGAAGTCGGGGTGATCGAAACCGAGCACGAAGAGTTGAACCGGACCTATCGCCATGGTGTCTCCCATTCGGCAGCAGTGCGGAGAACGTGGATGTTCACCGCCTACCTTGAGACTACTCCTGGTCCAGAGATCGGAGACGCGCCAACCTCGGCTCGCCGACGGCCACCTGCCGACCGAGCTTCACGCATGGTCCGGTACGAGTTCCATGGACCCTGGCCTCGCTGCGTCCATCGGCGGTGGGCGGGATAGGCGGTGTAGGTTCAGGGCGGTCACGAACGGGAGGAACCTCGTGCCGAAGCGAGAACCCGCTGCGAACACAACCAAGACGACGGGTCGCCGGGCGGCCGAGGCGCCGACGCTCCTTGCAGGCGGCAACCCGAAGATCGCGAAGGCCGACGGCGACGCCCCGGTGCAGGCCTACATCACAGCCATGCCGGGGTGGAAACACGACGTCGGGCGCCGGCTCGACGCGCTCATCGTGGGCACCGTACCTAGCGTGCAAAAAGCCGTGAAGTGGAACTCACCCTTGTACGGCATCGAGGGCCAGGGCTGGTTCCTCAGCTACCACTGCTTCACGAAGTACGTCAAGGTGACCTTCTTCCGCGGCACGTCACTTCGTCCGCTCCCCCCCGGCGAATCCAAGAACAAAGACACGCGCTACCTCGACGTCCATGAGGACGAAGAACTCGACGAGGAGCTCGTGGCGAGTTGGATCCGGCAGGCATCGGAGCTTCCCGGCTGGGTCCCGTAACGTCAGTGCCTCGTCCTCATCAACCGGCGGCACAAGGGGCGCCGCCGTTTTCATCCTCGGCCACCACCCGCCCCCGGGATGGCCGGTGGTCCCGCCCGGTCAAGACTGGTCAGGCGAACTGCACCGACCTCTTGGCGAAGCCGAACTGAAAGTCGTCGATAACGGTGGTGGGCGTCTGCTCCGGATCAGTTGCAGCTCCGAGTGCGATGAAGAGCGGTGTGAAGTGTTCGACGGTCGGGTGCGCGTACGGCATGCCCGGAGCGCGGTCGTATTCGGCGAGAGTCTCCATGTCGCCGCGGTTCAGAGCATCCGCCACCCAGCCATCGAACTCCTTGGACCATCCGGGGATGCGGTTCTCGTAGAACATCTCACGAGTGGCGTGGCGGAGTCCGTGCGTCATGAAGCCCGATCCAATGACCAGGATCCCTTCATCACGGAGCGGCCGAAGCCTGCGTCCTAGGTCGAACAGGCGTTGGGGTTCATGTGTCGGCATGCTCATTTGCAGTACGGGCACGTCGGCATAGGGGTACATGACCTTGAGTGGCACCCACGCTCCGTGATCGAGGCCACGGCTCGTGTGCTGATGGATCGGCTCGACATCAGGCATCATCGATGAGACTCTCCGAGCAAGATTGCCCGCATCTGGAGTGGGATAGGCCATCGTGTAGTAGACGGGCGCGAATCCTCCGAAGTCGTAGACGAGGGGCGTGTGCGGCTCAGAGGCGGACAAGCTCAGAGGCGATGTCTCCCAGTGGGCGCTCACGATCAGAATCCCCCGAGGTTTGGGCAGCGTTTGAGACCAACCGAACAGCTGGCTCATCCAATGGGGGTCGTCGAATAAAGGTGGGGCACCATGGCTCAGATAGATCGCAGGAAGAGGCCCGTCGTCTTCTACCCATCCCGGGCGCAACCGGCTGGACGGCGCTTGTTCTTCGAGAAACCGTGTGTATGCCTCACCATGTACCGCGGGGTTCATGACATTCATCGGGGTCACTGCTTCCCAGCAACCCACGAGAGGACGTTCCTGATTGGGGAGGAGAGCATTCCGTTCCTTTCGGGTAGTCGCGCGACGTACTCCCGGAGCGCTGGTCGGGAAGTCTTGACGGACCACCACAACAACTCCTGCGAGACGAAAGAGAGGCGTGACAGGGGCTGGATGCTCCGAACCCCTGTCACGCCGATAGTCGTCAGCCGTTGGCGGGAGCTGCCTGCAGCTCGATCTCGATGTTGATCTTCTTCGAGACAAGAACACCACCCGCTTCGAGGGCAACGTTCCAGCTCAGGTTCCAATCCTCCCGGTCGATGGTGGTGGTCGCCGAAAAGGCTGCTTTCTGGTTGCCCCACGGATCGGTGGCCAGTCCGACGAAATCGAACTCGAGGGACACGGGCTTCGTGACGTCCTTGATGGTGAGATCACCGGCGAGCGTCCAGGACGATCCGTTGGGTCGCACTGCGGTTGATACGAACCTCATCTCGGGATGGTTCTCGATATCGAAGAAGTCGGCAGACTTGATGTGTCCATCGCGGTCGGCATCGCCGGTCGAGACAGATGCGGTTTCGATCACAACTTGGACACTGGAGTCGCCGGGATCCTCGCCCACATCGATTGTTCCTGCCACAGACCCGAAGCCACCTCGCACCTTGGTGACCATCAGATGGCGGGCTACGAACTCCGCGGACGTGTGAGATCCATCGATTATCCACGTACCGGCTGCGGGCACGAGTGCCCCGTCGACGGTTCGGGTCAGATCCTGTGTTGTGGTTGACATTGTGTCCTCCTTGATTGCTACGTGCAATGATTGCATGGCGCAACTATACACAGATGATTGCACTATGCAACCACTTTCCCTAGGGTCTCCAACATGGCAGCCGTGAAGATCAGGACCACACCCGCATCCGATGCGTGGCGGAACATGCTGACGGCGTTCACTCGCGTAAGCGGCGTCCTCTCTCGCGAGATGGAGGCCGAGACGACCATTTCCCTTGAGTGGTACGCGATCCTCCTGATGCTCGCGCAGTCCGAAGAGGCATCGATGCGGCCGAGCGATCTCGCCGACCAGATCGGACTGAGCCGTAGCGCGACCACGCGACTCATCGATCGGCTCGAGCGCGGTGGCCTCGTCGAACGCCGCGTCTGCGGCTCGGACCGCCGAGGGACGTACGTCATGCTCACACCCGGCGGTGAAGCGGTGTTCAAGGAAGCCGGACGCGTTCACCTCCGCGGTATCGACGAACACGTGGGATCACATCTCACGAACGACGAACTCGCCCAACTCTCGGCGCTCCTCGGGAAACTCGCAGACCGCGTGGGCGGCACCGCTCTCTCAACCCTCACCCCGAACGACGCTACCTAGCGCTTACGGCGATCGGACACAGCGCCGGACTCTTCGGCAGGCTCAGGTGGGCGGTCTGATCGCTCAGACGAGACCGGTCATGCGCACTGTTGCGGGCGCACCATGAGCCAGAGTGGCAGGTTCAGGCCGGCGGCGATGGTCTGCTCGACAACGTCGAAGCCGAGGTGTTCGTAGAACCGGACGTTGCTTTCAGTCTCCGTCTCCAAGTAGACGGGCGTCTGGTCCCGGTCTGCCCTCTGCATGCCTGCGCGTACCAGTGAAGATCCGAGGCCCGTTCCCTGGTGCTCAGGCTCAACGCCGATCGCCTCCAGGTACCAGTGCGGGTTCGGCATGAGCTCTCTTCTGCGCTGATCTCCCTGACGAAGCACCGCCATCATGCGGCGGCGATCGTGAGACGACAGCGTCATCACAAACCGAGGCATGGCCATGCCTGATCTCACCATCGGCCACCACCCGAGTTCCTTGCCCGGCGCCATCCAGAGAGCGACCGCCTCCAAGCCCGGAGTCGCCTCCGCCACCCCATTGGCAGCGGCCGTCGTCTTGGCTAATCCGGTGAACATCGTGGCGAGCCTGGCCTGCCGCGTCCGAGGATCGGACATCAATGCCAGCCAAAGAGGATCATCGAAGAACGCACGGCCGAGCACGCCCCCTGCCGCCGCGTAGTCCTTCGGAAGCAACGGGAGAACACCACTTGGCGGAGGATCGACCACACCGTCATGATAGATACGCCTGCTCGTGCGGAAGATGATCCGAAGCACCTCTCGCCGGTCTGGTCGGCGCGGACAGCGCCGAGTACACGGTTCGGACGGGGCGTCGACGCTACAGGTCCTTGAGATACTCGATCGTGGCGCGATCCTGCTCGAACCCGAGCCGGTCGTTGACGGCAACCATGGCGGCGTTCGATTGCGCATTCTGGGTCCGGATCGACAGGTACCCGGCTTGAGCGGCCCAGATCGCCGCGCGCGACTTGAGGGCATAGGCGATCCCCCGACCCCGATAGTCGGACCGAACCCCGGTGAGATTCTGTTCGATCGCTCTCGGCATGTCGTCGACGACCTGAGGCTCCGTCAGCCCTACGAGTTCGTCGCCGTCGAGTGCAACGAAGAACCCTTCGCCGACGAACCGCCGGCCGAGGCTCAAGGCTTCGAAGTCCTCGAACGGCACGTCCTGAATCGGGAAGGGAGCAGGAACATCCTTCTCGACGTCGGAGTAGAGGCGGTGAAGATCGCGCTTCCAGTCGGTGCTCTCGGCAGAGAGCGAAGCCACCGAGACGATGCGGACACCGCTCGAGACGACTCGATCAACCGCATCCTGGAGTCTCTCGAGATCGCACCGGGAGAGATCCAGCGTCGATTCCCATCTGCGCTCGACCGCCCCATATCCGGCACGATCGAGGAACTGCATCGATCGGGGCCACGTCTCCTCAGTCCAGCTGAAGGTCCGCTCGCCTCCTCGCTCCCCTGCCGTGTTCTCGGCGCGTTCGAGGAGCGCACACCCGTAGCCCCGTCCCTGATGATCGGGATGGACTGCCACGTAGAGCATCATCGTGGTGAGGGGGACCCACGAGGATTGCCCTACGTACGCCGAGCCGACGATCTGGCCGTCGAGCGACACCAACCAGCGAACACACAACCGGCCGGCGCTGCGCTGAGCGTCGTGCCAATCATCGAGAGAAGAAACTGATTCGTAGTCGTCGGGCCGGATCGCACGCGTTATCTCGACGACCCGTTCAACGTCGAAGTCGTCGTACTCCGCCATCCGATACTCGATCGCCATAGCTCCCCAGAACAGAGTGGAACCCG
>Ga0316198_10002027_pt1 | contig 12155 bp, 9 predicted proteins | sample OudBieAanoxic_MG_FD_204935 | JGI IMG/M metagenome (GOLD analysis project Ga0316198, IMG submission 204935) | Coastal sediment microbial communities from Oude Bieten Haven, Netherlands - site A anoxic | ecosystem: Environmental > Aquatic > Marine > Coastal > Sediment | place: Netherlands... | reverse complement strand
TGCGCCGGGCTCATCGAAACCGGCCTGCACCTGGTCGACATCGGCGTCGGCCCCACCCCGCTTTTGTACTTCGCCGTGCATGAGTTCGACCTCGACGGCGGCGTTCAAATCACCGGGAGCCACAACCCTCCGGACGAGAACGGCTTCAAGATGATGGTGGGAAAGGGCTCGCTGTACGGCGACGATATCGTCGAGCTACGCACTGTCATGGAGAACCAACGCTTCCACCGCGCTCCAGGCGGCACGGTCGAGACCATCGACCCGACGCCGGCCTATGTGAAGAAGGCACAGGACGACATCCAGCTCGGGCGACGTGACATCCGATTTGCAATCGATGCCGGAAACGGCGCGGGCGGCCCCCTTGCGCTCGAAACGACCAGGGCGTTGGGGCTCAACCCCGTCGCTATGCTTTGCGACATGGACGGCACGTTTCCCGTTCACCATGCCGATCCGACAGAGCCAGAAACGCTCGAGATGCTCATCGATCGTGTCGTCAAAGATGGGCTCGAGCTCGGCTTCGCTTATGACGGCGATGCCGACCGCGTCGGAGTGGTCGATGCGCGCGGCGAGGTCATCTGGGGCGACAAGCTCATGATCATCTTTTCGCGCGCGCTGCTGAGAAATCACCCCGGCGCGACGATCATCGGCGAAGTGAAGTGCTCCCAAACGATGTACGACGACATCGAAGCGCATGGCGGGCGCGGCGTGCTTTGGAAAACGGGCCACTCGCTGATCAAGACCAAGATGAAAGAAGAGAAGGCCCTCCTGGCGGGAGAAATGAGCGGGCACATCTTCTTTGCGGACCGCTACTATGGCTTCGACGACGCAATCTATGCGACGCTTCGGCTTCTCGAAATCGTTTCACGCAGCGATGTGCCGCTCCACGAGATGCTGGCCGACGTGCCCCAGACATTCGCCACGCCGGAGATTCGAGTCGCTTGCGACGACGCCCGTAAGTTCGAGCTCGTTCAGAAAATTGTCGATCACTACCGGCCCACGCACGCGCTGATCGACATCGACGGCGCGCGCATTCAATTCGAAGGAGGCTGGGCACTGGTTCGCGCCTCCAACACGCAGCCGGTCCTGGTCCTTCGCTTCGAAGCGGACACCGAGTCAGGGCTCGCGTCGATTCGGAGCGAAGTCGAGTCAGTCCTCGGGCATTTCCGGAACAGCTGACGTCGGGAGCTCCGGCAGCTCGATTTGCAGGGTCGCGCTCCGTGCCGTCTGGCCCTCCACCAATTGCCAGTCGCTCGGCCCGATGACGGCACGGCGGGTCTCGTGGTCGGGATGAACGACCAGAATCTCCTGGCCCTCTTGAATCGAAGCCGCGCGGATGCGCACGCTGGGCCCAACCCCCAAGTAGCGATAGACCTTTGCACCGGGCGGATTCGTGATGACGCGGACCCTAGCCTTCTCCGCGGTGTCGACGGAAGAAGGCCTTGTCTTCGCCTCGCCAAAATCGACCTCGCTCGATGGGTCGACCACCGCATCGGCCTGAACGGCGAGCTCATAGAGCAAGCCGTCCTCGGTGGTCGCCCAACTCGCACCGCGGGGAACGATGGCCCTCGACGGCCGGAGCCCACGATCGAAGACGATGAATTCATGATCCGCATCGATTGCGAGCCCGTCCGAAATCGCGGGACCGCGGCCGACGAAGACGAAGACCTGCGCGTCGCTCGGCGTGACCGTGACGTCGATGACGCCGGGCGTGGCCGACGCCGCAGGCGCCGCGGCTGGCTGAAACAGTGCGTCCAGGGCACCCGAGCTGATCAGCGCATAGAGCCCTAGGCCCACGACCGCGGCAACCAGCAAGACGCCCAAGCCGCCACGGCGCTTCGGAAGCTGCGAGACCGCGAACGAAGGCCTATCGTAGGCGGGCTCAGGCGCTGCCGCCGACTCTCTGGCGGGCACCGGCGAAGGAATGGACTCGGCGTGGGACACCGACCCGGTCCCAAACACAGACTCGGTCGGCGTCTCCAAGGGGGTCGCGGTCCCGTTCCCGGCCTCCGACACCAACCCAGACGCTGGCGCCGGCGCCGGCGCCGTCACTGGCGCTGTCGCGGCCGCTGGCACTGCCGCTGACGCTGACGCTGCGGCTGCCGCTGCCGCTGACGCCGACTCCGGCACCGACTCCGGCACCGGCACCGACTCCGGCACCGGCGCCGGCACCGGCACCGACTCCGGCGCCGGCGCCGGCGCCGGCGCAGACTCCCCCTCCTCGTCACGGGACCACTTCCGAATCGTCGCCGTGATCGGCTCGGGCCCCGGCTGACGCGGTTGCTCCGGAAGCTCTGCAACCGCAGCACGCGAGTCCAAAGCCGCTGGCGCCCTTCCATCGGGGACAGAGGCCGAGCTCCTGGCGGCGGAGGGCCTCGAGGGCGGAACCGGAAGCGTCTCCGGTTGCGCATCGACGTCGCCCTCGCGGCTCAGTGCGCTCGGGACCCGGATTCGCTCCGTGATCGGCTCTTCCGGATTCCATTGCTTCGCCTGCGACTCGGCCCGTGCGTGCTCCAAGGTTCTCGTGGCAGGATCCCGCAGCAATTCCTCGAGCTCCGTGTCGAGCTCGCGCGGATCGACTCGAACGGGCTCAGGCGCCGGGGGCCGGTCGCTCTCACGAACCAGACGAGCGAGTACGCGTCGCGATGCGCCGCGGTTGATGGGGATGAGCGACGCCTCGATGGCGTCGTGCAGACGGCGAAGGTCGTGCGGGTTCTGCTCGGTCGTACCGTCTCGGACGAGCTGCAAAAGGTGCGGTGGGACGCCGGGACCCGCCGCGACAAGGAGGCGGGCGAGAACAAAGACCAGCGAACGCGCTGCCTCGTCGGGGTCGGCCCGCTCCGCCTCGTCCGACACGACGACCGAGCCTTCCAAGGTCACCCGGACATCATCCGGGTCGATCTTCACAGACTGCAGCAGGAGACCCTCGCAGGCCTCGAGAGCGACGAAAGCACCGATCTCGAACGGTAGCCGATCGCCGCGCCGCTCCAGCTCCTGCACCAGTTGGCCCACGCCGACGTCTCTGCTCATCGCTACCCCTCAATCCCGCTCAGGCGGGCGCACACAAACCCCATGGTCGAGCAGGTAATCCTTGACCTCGGCCACAGTGTAATGACCGTCGTGAAAGATAGAAGCGGCAAGCGCCGCATCCGCTCCTCCGGCCGCAAGGCCTTCATGCACGTGCCCGAGGGTCCCCACGCCCCCCGAAGCTACAACCGGAATCGAGATTGCGTCCACAACTGCCCGAGTTAACAGCAAATCGTAGCCGTCCTGAGTCCCGTCTCGGTCCATGCTGGTGAGGAGGATTTCGCCAGCGCCGTAGTCGGCCATCTGCCGGGCCCAGGCGATCGCATCGAGCCCGGTATCCCGCCTTCCTCCGTGCGTATAGACGGTCCACTTCTCGGCGGCGCCCGGAACGCGCTTTGCATCGATTGCGACCACGATCGCCTGCGCGCCGTACGCCTCGGCCATTTCTCTGATGAACTCCGGGTTCGAAACAGCGGCGCTGTTGATCGAGACCTTGTCGGCGCCGGCATGGAGGAGCTCACTCACGTCACGTCGCTCTCGTACGCCCCCGCCAACGGTGAGCGGGACCGCAACGGTCGACGCCGTCCGGTCGACCAGGTCGAAGAGGGTTCGGCGGTTCTCGTGCGATGCCGTGATGTCGAGGAATGTGATCTCATCGGCCCCGCCGGCGCTATACCGCTGCGCCGACTCGACGGGATCCCCCGCATCCCGAAGTCCGACGAAGTTGATTCCCTTGACGACGCGCCCGTCTTTGACGTCGAGACAGGGGATGATTCGCTTCGCCAGCATCAGGCCTCCGCCAGCGCCGCGAAGGCTTCGGAAAGGGTGAAGGCGCCCGAGTAGAGCGCGCGCCCGCAAACCGAAGAGCGAACGCCTGCCGCACTGAGCGCGCGCAGATCGTCGAGCGAGCCAATTCCGCCCGAGGCGATCACGGTCGTCTCGACCTGGGACTGCAAGCCGGCGGTGCCTTCGACGTCGGGCCCCTCGCGCGTGCCGTCTTTGTGAATGTTGGTGAATAAGATGGCGCCGATATTCCATCGATCGACTTCTTGGGCGAGCTCGGTGACATCTCGCGCACTTTGCTCCTGCCAGCCTTCGACTGCGAGCTTCCCGTTGCGTGCATCGAGCGCCATCACGATACCTCTCGGATAGCGGTCGCAGATCGCCCGCGCGACGTCGGGCTCCTTCACGACGACAGTGCCGAGCACCACGCGAGCTGCGCCAGCGTCCATCCATTGCGCCGCAACATCTTCGTTGCGAACACCCCCGCCGATTTGAACCTGGAGCTTGGTCTCACGAAGGATGCCCTGGATGATTGCGACGTGCGCGGGCTGACCTCGGCGCGCGCCTTCGAGGTCGACGACGTGAAGCCGCTGTGCGCCCTGATCCTCGAATCGCTTCGCTATGGCGACCGGGTCGTCGTCGTAGACGGTAACCTGGTCGTACTTGCCCTGGTGCAGCCGTACGACCTTGCCGTCGAGCAGATCGATCGCTGGAATCAACTCCACGCTACATCTCCGAGGAAGTGTCCGATCAGACGGGCACCGGCATGCTGGCTCTTTTCCGGGTGGAACTGGCATGCCAGGACGTTGTCCCGAGCGATGGCCGAACAGAACGGCCCACCGTAGTCGGTCGTCGCGACCACGAGGCTTTCGTCGGCCGGAATGCAGTAGTAGCTGTGAACGAAATAGTACCATTCGTCGTTCTCGAAGACCGGGTGTCGGCTTTCGATCTGGTTCCATCCAATGTGCGGCACCTTGAGCTTGCGACCCTCCGCATCGCGCAAGTCGGTCCCGAAGCGCTTCACGGCTCCCCGGAAGATACCGAGCCCTTTTTCGTCCGGCGCCTCTTCGCTTTCGTCGAACAAGGCCTGCATCCCGAGGCAAATACCGAGGTAAGGGCGACCGCTGGCGATCCAAGCGCGCACCGCCTCGCCGACCTCTCCTGCCAGCGCATGCGCGCACTCCCGGAAAGCGCCCTGCCCCGGCATCACGAGGCGATCGGCTCGCAGGAGGACATCTGGATCCGCGCTCAGCTCGGCGGCCGCGCCGGCACGCTCGAACGCCTTGGCGACGCTGTGCAAGTTACCGAGTCCAAGATCGACAATCGCTACCCGGCCTGTAGTCATTCGGTCAACGTGCCCTTGGTCGAAGGGACTCCGACGACCCGAGGGTCGATTTCGGTGGCCTCCCGAAGCGCGCGAGCGAAGGCCTTGAAGCTGATTTCGATGACGTGGTGAAGATTCTCGCCGGCGTGTTGGCGCATGTGCAGGTTGCATTGGCTGCCGCGCGCAAAGCCCTCGAAAAACACCTCGGCGAGCTCGGCATCGAAGTCGCCGATCTTCGCTTTTGGAAGCGCGACGGCCCAGACGAAGTACGGGCGACCGGACAAATCCAGAGCGCAGGTGACGCAGGCTTCATCCATAGGCAGCGTCGCAGAGCCAAAACGCCGGATGCCCGACTTCTCGCCGAGGGCAATCGCAAAGGCCTGCCCGAGCGCGATGGCCAGGTCCTCGGTCGTGTGGTGCCCGTCGATGTGCGTATCGCCGAGGGCGCGCACCTCCAGGTCGAACAGCCCGTGCTTGGCGAGCTGTTCCACCATGTGCGTGAGAAACCCGATCGGAGTCTCCACCTGGTACTGGCCGCTGCCGTCGAGATCGAGCACCACGCGGATGTCGGTCTCTTTGGTTCGACGTTCTATCGTCGCTGTTCGTCCCATGACGCCGTTACCATAGCCTGGAAATCATTCCAGGCTACCAAACTAGCCCGACTTCATCCGTTGGAGAACTTCTTCGAGCTTGGCCTTCAGGTCGTCGTTGTCGGGCTCGTTTTGAATCGCCATCTTGAGGTTGAGCTTCGCTTGGGCCCAGTCCTCGGACTTGATCGCTCGATGAGCGCGCGCGAAGAAAGTCCGGGCCTTGCTGGAGCGCAACGCGACTCCGCCCGGCGCTCTGATTGTTCGGCGTTTCTCCTCGGCGCGATCCTCGGAATAACGAAGCAAGCCCTTCTCGAGACCTTCGTTGTAGAGCTTGCGCTTCATGGGATCGAGGAGGATTCGGTATGCCTCGCTCCCCAGCCGGTAGAGCTCCGTGTGTCGGGCCGCCTCTTCGGGCGAGCCGACGAAGTTGTCCGGATGATGCTCGCGCGCAAATCGGTGGAAGGCGCTGCGAATCTCATCCGAGCTCGCCACAGGCGTGACTTCCAAGACCTGGTAGTAGTCGTAACGATCTGCCGCGTCCGACATCGGTCAGCCTCCGAGCTTCGCCTCGTGGCGTTCGCGAAGCTGCTGGATTTGCTCTTCGGGCAGCTCACCGATGAGCTTGATGGCGATCTGTTGTTGCTGGCCGGTTCCAACGTCTTGCGCCCTGACCTGGAGCGTGCCGTCGGCGTCGATCATGAAGCGAACCGCGATTTGAACCTTGCCGCGAGCCGCCGGACGCAGGCCATCGAGCACGACCTCGCCGAGCAGTTGGTTCGCAGAGATTCTGCGGTCCTCGCCCTGGCAGATGCGCACAACGACGCTTTCCTGCCGATCGCGCGCCGTGGTGAACATTTTGGTTTGCCCGGCGGGGATCGCCGAGTTGCGACGGATGATTCGCTCGCAGTAGCCGTCGACGGTTTCGACGCCAAGCGAGAGCGGCGTGACATCGAGCAGCAAGGGCGCCTGTGGAGCCGCGTCCGGCGGTGCGACCGCGGCAATTGCGCCCGTGACGGTGTCGACCTCCTCGTCGAGCGCCGCACGAAGCATCGCTGGAGCCTGGCTTCCGAGGTCGACGTCGAGATCGGCGTGCGAGACGTCGTCTATCGGCACCGAGTCGCGACCGAACGCGTCTTCCCCGAGCTCCATCATGAGAGACGAGCGCTCTTCATCGGGCTTTTCGAATCCGTCGTCGGGCTCGAGCCCGATCTGCATCAGGAGACCGGAGGCGTCCTCTGTGGTCGAGGGGTTGAAATCGAGCGTGCCAACGCGCGTCGGCTGCTCCACGTAGCTCGGCTCACGCGCACGGGTCGGTGCGTCGAGCAGATCGTCGTCGGCGAGCGCCACGGGAGGCGGAGGAGGAGGCGCCTGACCGGGCAGGGTCGCCTTGCGCGCTGCCCGCGCGACGGGCGGCGGCGGAAGCGGCGGGCGATCTCCGACGTTGGTAATCTCTTCGTCGAGGTCCGCACCGCCCGGCATGCCGGGCGATTGGGCAACCTTCTTCAGGGAGACCTTGGCGAACGGCGCTTTGCGAGCTGGGACGGAGAGCGACTGCGCGTGAAGCGCCGCGCCCTGCGCGACAACCAAGTCCGGATCGATGTCCACCCGAGGCTCGCGCCCGAAGTACTCGGCGACCATCCGTTGAAGCAGCGGAATGCGCGTCGAGCCGCCAACCAAAATGACATTGTCCAGCTGAGTGGGACGCAAGCCCGCTGCCTTCATCGCATCTTCACAAACGTCGAAGGTCCGGGCAATGAGGGGCTGAGACATGTGCTCGAGTTGCTGGCGGGTCAGCGCGTAGTCCAAATTGAGCGCGGCGCCGCCGTCGCCGTAGGCCAGCTCCTCGACACAGAGCTGAATATCGGGCTTGTTCGAAAGTTGGATCTTCGCCCACTCTGCAGCCGCCCTGAGCCGTTCGTAGGCTTGGACGTCCTGCCGCACATCGTAGCGATGAGCCTCGAGGAAGCCCTCGATCATGTGGTCTGCGATCGTCGTGTCGAGGTCATCGCCGCCGAGGAACGTGTCACCGGCCGTTGCGAGCACTTCGAACACGTCTCCAGCCAGCTGAAGGATGGTGATGTCGAACGTGCCGCCGCCGAAGTCATACACGGCGACCCGCTCGGTCGAGGTCTTGTTGTAGCCGTATGCAAGCGCCGCTGCGGTTGGCTCGTTGACGATGCGAAGCACGTCGAGACCAGCCACGCGTCCAGCCGCTTTGGTCGCGCTTCGTTGCAGCTCGTTGAAGTTGGCGGGCACGGTGACGACCGCCCTGTCGCACTCTTTGCCCAGCGCTTGTTCGGCTACCTTTCGAACATGTCGGAGCACGAATGCACTGATCTCACTGAGCGTGTAAGTCTCGCCGCGCGCTGCGACCAGCACGCCTCCGCTTGGGCCTTCCGACAGCTCGAACGCAAACCGCTCTTGCGCGTGTTTGACCTCATAGCTGCTGAACGGTCGACCAATCAGCCTCTTGACGGAGTAGACGGTGTTCTTTGCATCGAGCAGGCGGCGCTCCCTCGCAGGCGAGCCAACCAAAACATCGCCACTTGGATGAAATGAAACGACCGACGGGGTCAATGTGACCCCATCGCCATCCGCCAGAACCCGCGCTCCCCGCTTGTCTGCAACGGCAACCACAGAGTTGGTCGTACCTAGGTCGATCCCGATGACGGGTCCGCTACTCACACTCCACTACCCCTCGCAAAACACTCCCCAAAAATGCTCCTCAAAGGATAGCGTGTTGTTCTTGGGATTACACATTTCCAGTCAGGCTTGGGCTAATTCCCTTGGGGTTCTTGGAGATCTTCCGCGTCCACCAACTCGTCGACCTCCTCGTCGACCTCTTCGCCTTCAGCCACAGGCTCGACGTCGACGACTTGCTCTCCATCCCTGAGTCGGATCACGCGAACGCCCTGAGTGTTGCGGCCGGTTTCGCGAATCTCGCTCACTCGGGTGCGAATGACCTGTCCGCCGTTTGTGATCACCATCAGCTGGTCCTCCGGGGACACGAGGCGGAGCTTCACCAGCGCACCGTTTCGCGCTGAGGTGTCCATTGCAATGATGCCCTTGCCGCCTCGATTCTGAGTGCGCCATTCCGCGACCCGAGTACGTTTGCCGTAGCCGTTCGCACTCACGGTGAGAACCTGCTGATCGCTTTCGTCCTCGATGATGTCCATGCCAATGACGCGATCTCCGTCGCGCAGGTCGACCCCCTTGACGCCCATCGAGTCGCGGCCCATCGGCCTCACGTCCTCGATGGCAAAGCGAATGCTCATGCCCCGGGACGTGCCAATCAGGACGTGCTGCGCCGGGGTCACGATTCGCGCGGCAAGCAACGCGTCGCCCTCGCCGATAGCAACGCCGATAATCCCCGTCTGACGGATGTTTGCGTACGCACTCAGGCTGGTTCGCTTCACACGGCCCAGTCGCGTGCACGTCAAGAGATACCCGTCATCGACGAACTCGCGAATTGGCAGAATGGCCGCGACCCGCTCATCCGGCTCCATGCCGACGAGATTCACTACGGCTCGCCCTCTTGCTGCGCGGCCGGTTTCGGGAATCTGATACACCTTTTTCAAGTACGCCTTGCCCTTGTCGCTCAAGAACAAGACGTTTGCATGGGCGTTGACGACGAAGACCCAGCTCACGAAGTCCTGATCGCGGGTATCCATCGCCCGAAGGCCCTTGCCGCCGCGGCCCTGGGCCCGGTATTCGCTCAGCGGGACGCGCTTGACGTAGCCGGCGTGCGAGACCGTGACGACCACTTCCTCGTCCGGCACGAGGTCCTCAATCGAGATGTCTCCTTCGGCTTCGACGATTTCGGTCCGCCGCGCGTCGCCGAAGCGCTCGCGGATTTCACCAAGCTCCTTGACGATGACCTCGTCGAGCAGCTTCTTGCTCGCAAGGATTGCCTCGAGCTCGCCGATCAAGTTGCAGAGGCTCCCGTACTCCGTGGCCAACTTCTCTCGCTCGAGGCCGGTCAAACGCGAGAGCCGCATCTCGAGGATGGCCTTCGCCTGCCGCTCGGACAGCAAGTATTCACCTCGCTCCTTGGCCGCTTGGATCTCGGCGTCGGGACGGCCCGCGCGCTTGACGAACTCTTCGAGGCCTGTGAGCGGCAACGTCATCAGTCGCGCGCGCGCCTCGTCGGGATCGTTCGAGGAGCGAATCGTACTGACCACCAGATCGATGTCGGTGACCGCCATCCCGAGCCCTTCGACGAGCTCCCGCTGCGCCTTGGCCTGGCGGAGGTCGTGCCGCGTCCGGCGTACGACGACCTCGCGCCGGTGGTCGATGAAACGAAGAAGCGCGGTGCGCAGATCGAGGACCTCGGGACGCTGTCCCACGATGGCTAGGCAGTTGTAACCAAAGGTGCTCTGAAGCGCCGTCATCTGGTAGAGCTTGTTCAGGACGATTTCGCCGTGAGCGTCGCGCTTGAGCTCGATGACCACTCGCATGCCGTCACGGTCCGACTCGTCGCGGATGTCGCTGATGCCCTCAAGCCTCTTGTCACGAACCAGGTCGGCCACCTTCTTCAAAAGCTCGGCCTTATTCACCTGGTATGGGATTTCGGTGATGACGATCATCTCGCGGTCACTCTTGCCGGGAAGCTGCTCGATGTTCGCTCGGGCCCGCATTACGATGCGCCCGCGCCCTGTCCGGTAGCCGAGATGGATGCCCGAGCGCCCGTAAATGTAACCCGCGGTCGGGAAATCGGGGCCCTTGACCCCAAGCCGTCCGGTCTCGTCGTCGTCCTGCATTAGGTCATCGACGGTGAGCTCGGGATCCTTCATGAGTCGCACGGTGGCGTCGACGACTTCCCGAAGATTGTGGGGCGGAATGTTGGTGGCCATCCCAACGGCAATGCCGCCGGAGCCGTTGATCAGGAGATTGGGAATCCGGCTCGGCAGAACGAGCGGCTCACTTTCGGAGTCGTCGAAGTTTGGACCGAAGTCTACGGTTTCCTTTTCGATATCGGCGAGCAGCTCCGAGGCGAGCCGGTGCATCCTAACCTCGGTGTAGCGCATCGCCGCCGCGGGATCGCCGTCGATGGACCCGAAGTTCCCCTGCCCGTCGACAAGCGGGTAACGCATGGAGAAATCCTGCGCCATGCGAACCAGCGCGTCGTAGACGGCGCTATCGCCATGGGGGTGATACTTGCCGAGCACGTCGCCGACGATGCGGGCGCTTTTCCGGTATGCGCCGTTCCAATGCACCTTTTGCTCGTGCATGGAGTAAAGAATGCGCCTGTGGACCGGTTTCAGGCCGTCCCGGACGTCCGGAATCGCTCGCCCGATGATCACGCTCATCGCGTAATCGAGGTACGAGCGCCTCATCTCGTCTTCGAGGGTGACCGGATGCTTTTGTGGAGATTCCGCCATGAACTAGTGCTCCCACGCGCCGTTCCCCAGAGCTGCGACGCCGGCGCGAAGCTACCACGTGTGCAACCCCGCTGCACGCCCTCTGAGGGCGTCTGAACTGCTGTTTTTTGGCTGCTTCGAGGGAAGTTTCGTAAACCCCAGAGCAGGCCCGGAGCGGAACGAAAAATGGACACTGCAATGCGCGATCTGGATCGGATCGAAGAACGATCGTCAAGCGAGGGGCGAGGCATCTTGGCGCTGTCGGGCGTCGGCCTGGTCGCGGCGATTGCCGTCGTGGTGGCTGCGGTCGCCGCCCTTCCGGACGACGGCGAGTCGAAGCCACAAGACCCCCTTCAGATGTTGGCCGTTGCCGAGGAAGCCGCGGCCGAAGCAGAGGAGCCTGCGAAAAAGCCCGTCGACGAACCTGCGATCGACCCCGAGACCCTGAGCTTCCCAACGACCCTGGTCAGCGAGACACGGCCAGAAGTCGCCGCCGCCATGGCCGCCGCAGCCGCAGAGCTCGCACACCTCGACCCGCTGACCAAGCCGCCACCGCGTTCCGACATTGCAGCCGGTTTGCCCGCATCGGTGACGGCGGGGCCCGATCGAACCGTCGTCGAGATGGCGGCCGTCCGCGACCCGCTGGTCGCTGCGACGGTTCCAGCGAACACGATCTCCGCGCCGGCCGGGCACGAGGGCCGCTACACTTTGCAAGTCATCAGCTACCGGGACGCCAGCGAAGCTCAGGTGTTCACCAGCGCACTACGCAAGCGCGGACACGCAGCCTACGTCACGACCGGCACCGTCGAAGGCCGCGGCACCCACTGGCGAGTCCGCATCGGTCCGTTTGAATCACGACAACAGGCGCAGGACTATCGGACGACGTTCGAACGAGAAGAAGGAATGAACACCTTCATCGTTCGGAAAAAAGACTGAGCGCGTCAAACGGGGCGCGGAAAAAAGCGCGACACGGGGCTGCGTCGAACGGGGCGCCTTGCAAAGGTGGCCGGAGGGGCTTGGGGCCTGGGGCCACGCAAGGCGCCCCTCGGAGCTCGCGCCAATCGGAGGCGGTTG
>Ga0316198_10002026_pt1 | contig 12167 bp, 10 predicted proteins | sample OudBieAanoxic_MG_FD_204935 | JGI IMG/M metagenome (GOLD analysis project Ga0316198, IMG submission 204935) | Coastal sediment microbial communities from Oude Bieten Haven, Netherlands - site A anoxic | ecosystem: Environmental > Aquatic > Marine > Coastal > Sediment | place: Netherlands... | reverse complement strand
TTTTCTCCCGTATTACTTTTACTTTTTTCTGAACTTCCTGTGAAGTTTCGAGCTTCTTTTGCCTTTCTACCTTGGCCTGAGTGGCAGACTTCTTTTTCCTCTTACTATTTTCAGTCTCCACAATACGCAAAAGTTCTGAGACCAAAACACGCTTTTTTTTATCTAAAAAATATTTTTCTGCTGCCGTGTTTACTTTATTGCCTAAATGTATCATTCGTTGGTCATGATCATACAACTCCTGATAATTTTCTAATTTAGACTTAATCTTCGCATTTAATTTTTCCAACCTTATTGATTCATCCCGTGCTTTGGATTCTTCTTCTTTTAGCCTGGATCCGGTTTGAGCCATTTTGCTCCTTTCCTTTTGCATTTTAGCAATGGTGGCATCAAATCGCAATTTACCGCGTTCAACCTTCTTCTTAGCCTTATTTATCAAATTATAAGGGATTCCATTTTTCTGCGCTACTTCAAAAGTAAAAGAACTGCCTGGTTGTCCTAACTCTAATTGAAAGGTAGGTTCCAGAGTTTTAGAATTAAAAAGCATATTCGCATTAGTGGTATGTGGTAACTCATCAGCTAAGGCCTTTAGGTTAGCATAGTGGGTGGTAATAACACCAAATGCACCGCGTTCATAAAAAACCTCTAAAAAAGCCTCTGCGAGGGCACCCCCTAATTCGGGATCACTTCCGGTCCCAAATTCATCAATAAGGAATATAGTATCCTTATTGCACTTCCTAAGAAACCGATTCATGTTCTTAAGTCTGTAACTATACGTACTCAGATGATTTTCAATAGACTGATTGTCACCTATATCCGTAAGTATATTTTTAAATAAACATACAGAACTTCGTTCGTGAACAGGAATCAAAAGGCCGCTTTGTAGCATAACCTGAAGTAATCCAATGGTTTTTAGCGTAATGCTTTTTCCTCCTGCATTAGGACCTGAAATTACGATTATCCTGTTTTCCGGGTGTAACTCAATAGTCTGTGGCCATGTTTTTTCACCACTTTTTTTGTTAGTTAGAAAAAGCAAGGGATGGAAAGCATCTCTCAAATAAAGCCTGCTAGAAGTATTTATTTCAGGCAATAGTGCATTCATATCTCTTGCATATTTTGCCTTGGCAGCAGTAATATCAATCCGTGTTAGAAAACTTTGGTATTCTCGAAGGAGATAATCGTAAGGTCTTATTAAATCTGTTAATTGACTAAGAATTTTCTGAACTTCCTCTTTCTCATCAAATTCCAGGTTATTGAGTTCCCTGCTAAACTTTAATGATACTTCTGGTTCTATATAAACAATACTGCCAGTTTTGGAGGTTCCCATTACGGTTCCCTTCACTTTGCGCCTGTACATTGCTTTAACTGCCAGTACCCTGCGATTTTCTACTACAGACTCTCGAATTTCATCCAAATATTCTGCAGACTGACTTGCATTTAGTGCGGAAGCAAAACTTTGATTGATCTTACTCTTAACCTGGATTATTTGCTTGCGAATTATTTTTAATGCTTCCGAAGCATTGTCTTTCACCTCACCAAAGCGATCTATAACCAATTCAATGTTGGTCGTAATCTCGGAATTGGATTCTATTTGTTCAATGCAAGAAAACAATATGGGATAATATTCCTTGAATTTTTTAAAGAACTTTTTGTGTGTATGTACCAGTGTACAGATATGAGCAATCCGACGGAAACCTGAAATCTCCAAGGTAGTATTTTCTATTTTTAGGAGTTTTAGTTCGTTGTTTATTGTATCAAATCCGTGATTGGGAATTTTATTATCATTGCTAAAAGAAGCCAGATATTCAGATGTTTGGCTCAGAATTTCTAAGAGCTCTTTTTTTTCTGATATTGGCTGTATAGATAAGGCATCTATTTTTCCCAACTCAGTACTGCAGCGGTCAGACAATTGTTGTAAAACCAGCGGGAACTCTAAATCTTGTAAAGTCTTTTTATCTATTTTTTGCATTACCAGGAATTGCAGATGGCAAAGGTATGGAATAGGTGTGATTTTGAAAATTCTATTGTTCAATGGGTAAAATAAGCCGTCACTAAGAAATGACCAAGTGCATAATGGTTTAAAAATGAAAGCATTATTTACTGTTGAGGGCAATAATCAGTCATAATCAACTGTTTAATAGCTATAGAACAATGATTTATATTAAGTTCTAAATATGCCGTTTTATATGAGAAGATATTACCACAATACTTACTTGTTGTTCCTGATTGTAATATTTATTAGCTGCAGTACTACGAGGAATGTTGATATTCTAACCATAGAGCCTGCTCCGGTTTCTCTTTCCAGCAAGATTAAAAGAGTAGGGATAATAGGAGGGAAAGTACATTTAAAGGAAGAGAAAGAACAAACCGGACTACACCAGCTCATTTCAAAGGAAAATCAACAACTTGCCAATAAAGCAAGGGATGCGGCTATTAATGGTTTATATAACGAACTTACGGGTGACAGTCGTTTTGATACCATCATCTTGATGGAGGATATGATGCAAAATGAGAAAGATCCTGATAATAATGGAGACTATTTAAGCTGGGAGGTAGTTGAAGCACTATGCCAAAGACATCAGGTTGATGCTATTTTTTCAATGGCTTATTATGATTCAGACACCAGGGTATCTTTAAAGAAGACCACGATGGATCAACTTAATTTATTGCGTGTTAAAGAAAAAGTTGCCGCGCACCAGATTACTCTTGAAACCTTGATTGAAAACGGCTGGCGGATTTATGACCCCTCGAACAAATTGCTTATTGATGAATTTACTTTTAATAATCAGATTGTTTCAACTGCTAAGGGACTTGATCCATACGAAGCCCTGCAGGCAATAGAAGACAGAGCAAAAGATATAGTAGAACAGGGTAAACAAACAGGAAGTTCTTATGGTGCCAGATTGCAGCCCTATGAGCAAAGTATAAGCAGGGAATATTATGTAAAATGCACACCAATATTTGAAGAAGCCGAAACCCATACATTAGCAGGTAATTGGGAATTGGCTGCGGATCTATGGAAAAAAGAAACGGAAAATCCAGATCCGAAGATAAGTAGTAAAGCCTGCTATAACCTTGCAATTTTGAATGAACGAAACAATGATCTGACAGTCGCAATGGAATGGGCAATAAAGGCTCACTCTAAACACCGGTCAAAATATTTTGCAGGGTATATAGAAGCATTAGAGCACAGACTGCAGCAAAATCAATTGATTCATTTACAACAATCAGTGCCCTTAATTTCCAAATAGTTTTCCAGACATACTAGAACATCACTTTTGATTTGGTAAAGTGGTTATTATTGATTTAATTTTACCAACATTACCAAGCCCTTTGTTAAATGAACGTTGCTATTCATTCAAGCTGGCAGAGTCAGCTCCAATCTGAATTCCAAAAACCCTATTTCGATACATTGGTACGTTTTGTTAGAGATGAATATCGCTCAACAACCTGCTATCCGAAGGGGAATAACATTTTTGCTGCCTTTGACCACTCCAATTTCGAACTTACCAAAGTGGTAATCATTGGTCAGGACCCCTACCACGGACCCAATCAGGCTAATGGCCTCTGTTTTTCCGTAAAAGATGGAATTCCACATCCACCATCATTAAAAAATATATTTAAGGAAATAGAGACAGATATTGGGAAACCATACCCAAAAAGCGGTAACCTGGAACACTGGGCAGACCAGGGCGTTTTATTGCTAAATGCCACATTAACTGTTCGGGCGCATAATGCCGGTAGTCATCAGAATAAGGGTTGGGAAGTTTTTACTGATGCAGTAATACGAAAGCTTTCGGCAGAGAAGGAAGGGTTGGTATTTCTGTTGTGGGGAGGATTTGCAAAAAAGAAGATAAGCTTGATTGATACCTCAAAACACCACATTCTTACTTCCGGACATCCCTCGCCCTTAAGCGCCAACAGAGGTCTTTGGTTTGGGAATAAACACTTCAGCAAGACAAATGAACTACTGAAGAATATAGGTAAAACGCCTATAAATTGGTGATCAGCTTATCAATATCAAGTTTATTCCTGATCAATTTTAATTTAAAAAGATAATCCTGAACTACAATTATGGTTCCTATACTTATTTGTGACTGGCTCCATTCGGTCATTCCTAACCATTCACGCACATCCTCGATCCGCTGTTCGTATTTGTTAGAAATTGTCCTGTCAATACTAGGGATATGTTTAAATTCAGCAGTGTAAAGATTAATAACTTCTAAAATATGTTGAAGTATTTCTCTATCCTCATTCAGAAAAGATTCAGTAGCAGCGATTACAAAACAGGGCCATGGAGTAGGGCAGTCTGCAATTCTTCTGAATATACCTGAATCAACAATTGGTTTAGTTGTAAAGTGTTCCCACATGAAATAATCTGCTGTCTGAGATTTAAGAGCCTCTATTGCACCATCCAGGGTATTCACAACATGAAAATTAAGTGAGGATACATCCCATCCATTAGATTGGGCATTTACATAGGACATTAGGTGACTGCCACTTCCAAACCTGCTAATTGCAACAGTTGCATTTTGTAGATCCGCCATATTTTGGAATTCACTATCAGCAGCTACATGGATGCCCCATTGAAGAGGCGTAGCTATATATTCCTGGACTATTTTTACAGGATTACCTTCAGTAATACTTTTCACAATACCTTCAGTTAGAATAATTGCCAGGTCTGCCTGTCCTTCTTCCAACATGGCACACATCTTCCCTGTACCTTCCGGAACATCTGTCCATTCCAGATTAATTCCTCTTGTTTCAAATACGTTTTCATCTATAGCCATTAGCCAGGCATAATTAAAATGCTCGGGGACCCCAATAATCTTAACAGTTTTCAATATGCTGTGAGTTTTTCAAGCGTATACTTAATAAGTGCATCTATAGTTTTAACCGGATCTTTAGAAAACTGACCTGTACTTCTATTTGCTAATATGCAGTTCATTGATGCCGCCCTGTGACCCATTAATTTTGAAAGGCCATAAATGGCTGATGTTTCCATTTCCAGATTCGTAATCCTCATTCCATTGTACTCAAAAGAGCTTAACTTGGAATTCAGGTCATTGTCCTCTAATCGCAATCGCAATCTGCGACCCTGAGGCCCATAGAAACCAACATTTGTACCTGTGAAGCCCATAATAACCCTATCTGACCGTAGTTTTTCGGTTAATTGAAGATCAGACTCCACCACATAGGGAATAGATTTAAAGACAGACCAAGCGGTTTGATCTATAAAGGCAAGCTGAATTTCCGGGTGTTGAATATGTTCACTTTCGTAGAAATGAAGCACATTATCAAAACCAATGGCATATTCGCTTAATATAAAGGAATCTGTTTCAATATCGGGCTGAAGTCCGCCAGAAGTGCCAACACGGACGATGTCCAGACTCGTTTTGTTTTCTTTTATTGTTCTGGTTTCGAAATCGATATTTACCAATGCATCCAGTTCATTAAGTACTATATCAATGTTGTCGGCTCCTATGCCTGTGGAAACTACTGAAATTCTGGTTCCATTGAGCATACCTGTATGCGTAATAAATTCCCTTTTACCTTTTTCTATTTCTATAGTATCAAAATATTTAGAAACTAACGGAACTCTGTTTTGGTCACCGACAACAATGACAGTCTCTGCCAGGTCTTGAGGTAGTAAATTAAGGTGGTATATGCTGTTATCAGCATTAAGAATGAGCTCAGATGCACTCAGCTGCATACTACAGTTTTAAAATTCTGTCGGACTCTGTATTATATAAGAAATTATACTTTAAAGCGCCTCCCAAATAGTCTTCATTGTCTCTTATTTGAGAATAATAATTGGTTTGTCCATCTAGAATTTTTTTTCCTTTTGCAGTTAAACGCACGGGATTGAAGGAAGAAAAAAGAGGCCGCAGGTTAGAAATTACTCGCTCGTATTGCGTATCGCCAAAACCGTAAAAACCTTGATTTTGAATCAGTTTACTTAATAATTGTTTTTTAGATTTTGGTTTTTGTTGAAGAGAATATTCAAGAACACGATTCTCCAGTTCGTTCAAACCATTTTTAATGGTAGGAAACCTTTTTAAGTGAACTTTGATAGCATCAGAGAGATAGTCAAATTGATAATTATCAAAATCTATTAGATTTTCTAATCGGATAGGATTATCGCTGCAATACAATTGCCAGACATAATCCGCATATTCTATATCATTCTGGGATAGCTTTACCTTATTTTTATAAGATTTCAAAATCTGTTCATCATTTAGTTCGCTAAGCCCGTACAAACGGTTTGTTTCATCCTCATCCCCACTGCATACTAAATAGATTTCAGCATATCGCCTGTGTTTCTTTAGCCAACTTAAGACAGCGAGCATATTTATCTGGCAAAATAGGTCGTATTCAAACCAAAGTATAATCTGATCTTGCTGTTTATGATTACAAAGAGAACGATATTCTTTTAAGGTCTTCTCAACAAACCAGGACTTGCTGACCTTGTAATTTTTATGAAGAAAATCAAAACGAGTTTTCCAAAACGATTCACTACCTACATTAGTTTCCGTTTTTCCCTCACAAAGCATTTCCCGCCAGGTGATTATATCGCCCTTAAGTTTTAGTGATTTTAACTTTTGGGTGAAACTATCCCCGTTGGTGATATGCAATTGGGAACTCATTATGATTAGGTAGTTTAGTTTATAACGTTTAAAAGTAACATTTAATCGAAAAAAACAAAAACAAATTAACAGAAAACCTCCGAAATTATAGTTAAATTTTTTTAACCGGGTTATTTGAGAATATAAAAACGGGCTCAAAGTTAACCTCCCACACGTTTTGTCCTAAAACCCATTTCCTGAAGCAAGGTCATTATTTTGTCTCTGTAATCTCCCTGAATTATTATGGAATTGTTTTTAAATGTACCACCCACACTTAATTTTTTCTTCAAATCCTTTGCTAATTTTTTAAAGTCTTTTTCAGCCCCGTTATACCCCTCCAAAATAGTAATCGGCTTACCTTTTCTTTTTTCATATTTACAGATTATGGGCTCTTTCTGAAGCCACAGTTCTGATTTCTTTTCAGTAACTTTCTCTGCTTCTGAGGAAACATGCTCTGGAAATAGATTCTTTAATTGATCTTTTAAATCCATTTTGCGAATTCTATGATTAAACGTCTAAGATGCAATAAGTTATCAAACATAAATACTTGATATATAATTATATACACATTATTAGTTAAAGTAATAAGTAATTATTTAATTAATCCCAGTTCTATCAGGCGTTCATTTAAAAACTCTCCTGCTGTTATATCATCAAAACGTTTGGGATGCTCTTGATCAATACAATTGTCAAGGCAATTAAGGGGCATACTGCTTATCGGATGCATAAAGAAGGGAATGGAGTATCTGGAAGTATTCCATAATTCACGGGGCGGATTAACCACCCTATGAACTGTAGATTTAAGTTTCTCATTAGATAGGCGAGAAAGCATATCCCCGACATTGATCATTAACTGATCCGTCGTGGCAATTGCATCAATCCATTCTCCCTTATGATTTTGAACCTGAAGGCCTCTGCCATGTGCTCCCATCAGCAAAGTTATGAGGTTTATATCTCCGTGAGCAGCTGCTCTCACTGCATTTTTAGGTTCATTAACAATTGGAGGATAGTGAATTGGTCTTAAAATAGAATTACCATTCTTAATATAACCATCAAAGTAAGTTTCAGGAAGATTCAGATGAAGCGCCAGTGCTCTTAGCACGTATTTGGCAGTCTTCTCGAGCATCTTATAAGTTTCTTTGCCAATACTATTGAATTTTGGCAATTCTCTTACGATTACATTTTCGGGGTATTCCTTTTCAAGTATTGGGTCATCCTCAACATACTGACCAAAATGCCAAAACTCCTTTAAGTCTCCTTCCTTTCTTCCTTTTGCATGCTCTTTGCCAAAGGATGTATAGCCTCTTTGACCTCCAATACCCTCTATTTCATAAGAATCCTTTACACTCTGAGGTAATTCGAAGAACTTTTTAACTTCCCCATATAAATCTTTGACCAGTTCATCAGAAAGAAAATGACCACTTAGGGCCACAAAGCCAATATTTTCAAAAGCGCTGCCAATTTCTTTCGTAAACTTCTCTTTTCGCTCCGGATTGCCGCTAGTATAATCTCTTAAGTCTACACTGGGGATACTGCTCATAGCTAAGGTTTTAATATGCTTTCAAAGTTAATAAATATTAAGTGCAAACATGCATGGATTTCTACTGTTTTATTGAGGTCAATTTTGTTACATTTATACCCGTATCACAAGCACAAACTATTTGTTGAAATATGCAATATTCAAGCAAAGGGATAAGTAACGAAAAGCAACTGGAGCTCTACAGGGCCATGTTAAAGCCAAGAATGATCGAAGAAAAGATGCTGATTCTCTTACGTCAGGGAAAGATATCTAAATGGTTTAGTGGTATAGGTCAGGAAGCTATTGCAGTAGGGGTTGCCAGTGCTTTGAATGAAGATGAATATATTCTTCCAATGCACAGAAACCTGGGAGTTTTTACAACACGGGGCATACCTTTATTTCGATTATTTACCCAATGGCAGGGTAAGTCCAGTGGATTTACAAATGGGCGCGATCGAAGTTTTCATTTTGGAACTCAGGAGTATAAGATTGTGGGAATGATTTCCCATCTGGGGCCTCAACTGGGTGTGGCAGATGGTATTGCTTTGGCAGATCTTCTGAAGAAAAGACAAAAAGTAACCGCTGTATTTACAGGTGAAGGTGCTACAAGCGAAGGCGACTTCCATGAAGCACTCAATGTGGCGGCGGTGTGGGATTTACCCGTACTATTTTGTGTTGAAAACAATGGATACGGACTTTCCACACCCATTTCCGAGCAGTTTAAATGTGAACATATTGCTGATAAAGGTAAAGGTTATGGAATGGAAGCCCATATCATAAACGGAAATAATATCCTTGAAGTTTACAGCAAAGTCAAAGAATTATGTGAAAGTATCCGAAAAGAGCCAAGACCGGTTTTATTGGAATTCAAAACATTTAGAATGCGCGGACATGAAGAGGCTAGTGGTACCAAATATGTTCCTAAAAGACTATTGGAGGAATGGGCGGCTCTGGACCCTTTAGAAAATTATGTTGAGTATTTACACGCTCAGGGGATTCTTTCCGAGGAAAAGGAAGTTGAATTTAAAAAGGAGATCATTCACGAAATAGATGATAATCTAAAGCTGGCTTTTGCGGAAGGAGAAGTACAATTTAATCAAAGTAAAGAATTAAATGATGTTTATAAAGATTTTAAATATCAAGAAGTTAAACCAAATATTGAAGTACATAATATTCGCCTGGTAGATGCAATTTCGGAAAGTTTAAAACAATCAATGGAAAAGCATGAGAACTTGGTGATATTGGGTCAGGATATTGCCGATTATGGAGGTGTCTTTAAAATAACAGAAGGTTTTGTTGAAGCTTTTGGCGCAGAACGGGTAAGAAATACGCCTATTTGCGAATCGGCAGTTGTATCTGCAGCCATGGGGCTTTCCATTAACGGAATAAAATCTGTAATGGAAATGCAATTTGGCGATTTTGTAAGTTCAGGTTTTAATCCAATAGTCAATTACCTGGCTAAAGTACACTATCGGTGGAACGAAAATGCAGATGTTGTAATTAGAATGCCTTGTGGCGCAGGCGTGGGTGCCGGACCGTTTCATTCCCAGACCAATGAAGCGTGGTTCACTAAAACTCCGGGACTGAAGGTAGTATACCCTGCTTTCCCTTATGATGCAAAGGGTCTTTTAGCAACAGCGATTAATGATCCTAACCCTGTAATGTTTTTTGAGCATAAAGCACTTTATCGAAGTGTTTATCAGGAGGTTCCCACTTCCTATTATACCCTACCATTTGGAAAAGCCGCCTTGCTGAAAGAAGGCGATGAAGTTTCAATAGTCACCTATGGTGCCGGTGTTCACTGGGCTCTTGAATGTATAGAGCAACATCCCGAAATGCGAGCAGATCTTCTAGACCTGCGTACACTGCAGCCTTTAGACACTGAAGCAATTTATGAATCGGTTAAAAAGACGGGGAAATTAATTATTCTACAGGAAGATAGTATGTTTGGAGGGATTGCCAGTGATATAGCTGCCCTGGTTGTGGAAGAGTGTTTTGAATTTTTGGATGCTCCGGTAAAACGGGTGGCGAGTATGGAAACTCCGGTACCATTTGCGAAATCCTTGGAAAATAATTATTTACCTAAGGAAAGGTTTCTGACTTCGTTAATTGAGTTGATGGAGTATTAAAAATAGATCCCTGATTTGAAAGTCATCGATCAATAAATTTATACTTTAGCTGCTGCTAAAATCTTTACAAATACTCTTTTATGAAAAATACAGTCTATTTAATCCTGGCGCTTTTGCTGGTATCATGCTCAGCGACTAAGACAGCTAGCTCCCCATCTTCTCAAATGAAGAAAAATACGCTTAAAGGAACCTGGTCTATGACCAATATTCGTTTTGTTGGAGAAGAAGGGCTATATAAAGCAGATTTGTTTGGTATTGCCGATTCGCCTTGTTATAAAGGAGGTGAATGGATGTTTATTCCAAACAATGGAACGGGTAGGTTTTCCATTAATGGGTCTGAAAGATGCCAGGAAGGTACGCATCGTATCCTTTGGTCTTTCTATGAACCGGGAGACGGGAGTACGGAACTGCAGTTCAAATTGGTGGACACTAAAAATAAACCACTAAGTGGAGATAAAAGTGGCTACCGGATGAGTATAGAAAGCTTAAGTGAATCTAATGTGGAATTCAGAGTAAAGGTTGATTACAAAGGAAAACCTTTTGATGTGGTTCTCAATTTAGAAAAGGTTTCTAAAGATGTAACGCTTTAAAATAAATTCAAATAGTATTCAGATGACAAGAAAATTTACAAGTTTCCTATTGGTAGGGATGATGTTCCTTACACTAAACAGCAGTTGTAATGCGATAAAAAATTCTAATAAAACACAAAGAGGTGCTGCTATAGGCGGGGCAGGTGGTGCTGTGGTTGGCGGCCTTATTGGCGGAAATATCGGAGGTGCATTAATCGGTGCTGCCATAGGCGGAGTTGCCGGGGGTCTCATTGGAAATAAGATGGACAAGCAAGCACAGAAAATTGAAAATGAAATTCCAGGGGCGGATGTTAAACGCGTAGGAGAAGGGATTCATATAATTTTTGATGATAAAAGTGGCGTTAATTTTGCTTTTGACAGTTCTGACTTAACAGCGGAGGCCACATCTAATCTGGATAAGGTAGCTGAAATATTTAATGAATTTCCGGACACGAATTTAATGATTCAGGGATATACTGATAGTGTTGGTGACGATGATTATAATTTAAAGCTATCAAAAAGGCGGGCTAATGCTGTTGCTAAATATATAGCCAATGCAGGTGTGGCTAAAAGCAGAATGGCTGTTGAAGGTTTTGGTGAGGCTTCACCCAGATTTGATAATGCTACTAAAGAAGGACAAGCCGGAAACAGAAGAGTTGAAATAGGTGTTTCTGCGAATAAGGAAATGATTGAAGATGCGAAGGCCCAGGCCAATTAATTTGGTATACTTAATTACTAATTATTTTTTGTAAACCCGACTTTTGAGTCGGGTTTTTTATAAAAACAATTATCTTCAATAAGTGGAAAAGTATGATGTGATCATAATAGGTGGTGGATTAGCAGGACTCACTTCCGCTATTCATCTGGCCAAGGAAGGGTATAATCTGCTTCTTCTGGAACGCTATCCCTATCCACATCATAAAGTATGTGGTGAATATGTGTCTAATGAAATAGCACCTTACCTTGAAAGTCTGAAAGTAAAATTACCTAATACGGTTGCCATAGATACGCTTCAACTGTCTACAAAACAGGGAAAATTACTTCAAACAAAATTACCCTTAGGAGGATTTGGAATAAGCAGATATGCTTTTGACAACTCCCTTTACGAGAGAGCGCTTGAGTTAGGAGTTACTTTTAAATTTGAAACAGTAAAAAATGTCACTTTTTTTAAAGACCTATTTAAAGTCGATACAGAAAATGAAAATAGATATTCAGCTAAAGTGACAATAGGAGCCTACGGCAAAAGATCAGGATTAGATAAACAACTGAATCGAAATTTCATAAACAAAAAGGCACCATGGATAGGGGTAAAAGCACATTATGATTT
>Ga0316198_10002024_pt1 | contig 12173 bp, 9 predicted proteins | sample OudBieAanoxic_MG_FD_204935 | JGI IMG/M metagenome (GOLD analysis project Ga0316198, IMG submission 204935) | Coastal sediment microbial communities from Oude Bieten Haven, Netherlands - site A anoxic | ecosystem: Environmental > Aquatic > Marine > Coastal > Sediment | place: Netherlands... | reverse complement strand
CGCGCTGTCGACCGTCGCGATTCGACCCCATCTGGTCTGGGGCCCGGGGGACAGCTCGGCGCTCCCCCGGCTAGTCGCGCGCGCCAAGGCCGGTCGTCTCCGAATGGTTGGGCGGCCGCAGCAGATCGACACGACCTACATCGACAACGCGGTCGACGCCCATCTCTTGGCGTACGACCGACTCGAACCGGGCTCCCCGGTCGCGGGCAAGGCCTATTTCATTACGCAAGGCGAGCCGCTCGAAGGCCCGACGTTCATCAACGACATGCTCGACGCGGCCGGCCTGCCGCCCGTCAGCCGAACCATCCCCGCCCCCCTCGCCCGCTCGGCCGCCGCACTCGCCGAGGCTGTGTGGAACACGTTCAAACTGCAGTCCGAGCCCCCGGTGACCCGTTTTCTGGTGAGCCAACTCTCGACGGCGCATTGGTATGACATCTCTGCGGCTCGCCGGGACCTCGGCTACGATCCCAAGGTCAGCTATCGAGAAGGCATGGTCCGGCTCAAGGCATGGGCCCAGCACCAAACCTGGTAGCGCTCCCTCGAGCCAACGCTCGAGCAGCGCTTCGGCCCGGGTTCGACGGACCCGCCGGTCTCATTGCGTAACCCGGTCGACGAAGTCCCTGGCTGCCGAGAATATGCGCTGCTTTCGATCCGCGTCGATTCGCTCGAGGGTCCGAAGCATCATCTTGCTGCGTGGATTCGAAGCAAAGAACGACTGATGGTCATCGACGAATGACCAGTAGAGGCCGTCGACTGTATCGCACCAGGGTCCCTTGCCATAGTCACTCATCTTCCTGAGATAGCTCGATCCGCAGATGTAGGGCTTGCTCGTGAAGCTCCCGCCCTCGCTGTGAAGGGCCATGCCGTACACGTTGGGCGCCATGACCCAGTCGGCCGAGTCCACGTACATCTCCATGAACCAACGGTAGGCCGCGTTTGGGTCGACCCGACATAGCAGCATGAGGTTCCCGACGACCATGAGGCGCTCGATGTGGTGGTTGTAGCCGGTGGCGCTTGCCCGCCGAATCGCGTCATCGAGGGGCGGCACACCGGTTGTGGCGTCATACCAATGCCTTGTGAGCTTTCGATCGTGGCCCCAGAAGTTCTGATGCCAGTGCGAGGCGGGAAGCGCGTTCCAGATTCCTCGAATGAACTCCCTCCAACCGATGATCTGTCTCACGAATCCTTCGAGCGAATTCAAAGGGATTTCCTGGGCTGCCCCATGCTCGAGCGCTCGATGAATCACGTGCGAAGGGGTGAGCAAGCCGATGTTCAACATTGCGCTCAGCACCGAATGATAGACGGTGGAGTGCTCTTTGCTGAGGGCGTCTTCGTAGTCGCCGAAGAACCGAAAACGCTCTTCGAGGAATGTCTCGAGCGCATCTTCGGCCTGAGCCGCGGTCGTAGGCAACCAGAAGTCTGTCGCGTCACCCGGATGTTCGGGGAACAGGGTGTTCACCGTCTCGATCAGCGCATGGGTGTGCCGGGTCCACTCCGGCCGCTGGAGCTCGGGAGGGACGAGTTGCTTCGGCAGCTTCTTCCGGTTCTCCTCGTCGAAGCTCCAGCGGCCGCCTAGCGGCTTTCCCCTCTCATCGAGCAAGACACCCATTCGTTTTCGCTGCCAGCGATAGAAGTCCGCCATGAACAGGCGTTTGTGTTTCGCCCGGTACCGCGAGAATTCCTCGCGGGGCGTCAGGAACATCGGGCTTTCGACACCGACACGGCGCAGGCTGTGCGAGCGGCACAGCGCGTCGAGACCCGCCAACATTCGAGGCGAATCCATCTCGAAGTGCACGAGCTCTGCATACCCACGGCCATCGATGTGCTCGCCCAGCAAGGACATGAAGGAGCGAGAGCCGCAGTCTGCGAGCTTCGTATAGTGGAGAAGGTGCCCCGCCTTGCGAATGGCATCTGCTTCGGAGCGCATCGCGCTCAGGATGAGCAGAATCTTGTGCCGGTGGGCCCGATACCGCCGACACATGGATTCGGACTCGGCCATGAAGACGGCATCCGGCTTCGTCCGTTCGATTTGCTCGATCGGAAAGAGCTGGTTGCCAAACAAGACGAGCAGGCGCTTCGGCTTCGGTGACATCCGAGGAGTATGGGGCCCTCGGCCCGGCTTGGCGACGGCGCGGAGAACCCTAGAGAGAGAGTCGTGCACAAACCGACGAGGACTGAGAACCCCAAAGTCGCCATCATCGGAGCGGGTATGAGCGGCCTGGTCTGCGCGGCCGAGCTATCGGCACGGTCGATCTCTGTCCAGGTGTTCGAGAAGTCTCGAGGCCCAGGTGGTCGCATGTCGACACGGCGGGTGCCGGCTCTGAGCAACGCTGCAGACTTCGATCACGGAGCGCAGTATTTCACGGCCCGCGCGCCGAAGTTCATCGAGCAGGTAGAGCAATGGATCGCGGAGGGCGTGGTCGAGGCGTGGCAGGGCCGGATCGTCTCGATCAACGCCGACGGCGTGCAACCATCTAGGACGGGCACTCCTAGATTCGTTGGAAGGCCCGGTATGAACGCGGTCTGCCGAAGGCTTGTCGAGGGCGTCGATGTCCGCTTCGATACGCGGGTCGCTGAGTTGACCCGAAGCGCGCAGCAATGGCGCCTTTCGGACCCAGGCGGACTGCGCTTGGGCGAATTCGATCTAGTCGTGTCGACGGCGCCCGCGCCGCAGACTGCAGCTCTGCTCAAGAGCGCGGCGCCTGCACTTGCCACATGGGTCGCACGAGCTCGGATGCAGCCCTGTTGGGCGCTTCTCGCCGCCTTTGACGCGGGCCTACCTTTGGAGTTCGACGGTGCATTCGTCAACCAGGGGCCGCTAAGCTGGATCGCGCGCTCGTCGAGCAAGCCGGGACGGGCCTCCGCGCCAGAGCGTTGGATTCTTCATGCGAATCCGCGCTGGTCGGAGAAGCATCTCGAGGCGGATCCAAACGATGTAGTTGCGCCTCTGCTCGATGCGTTCTCCACCGCTACGGGCAACGCATTGCCAAATCCAAACTGGGCGGTGGCGCATCGCTGGCGCTATGCCCTGACGGATTCCCCACTCAACGATGGCTGTCTGTTCGACTCTACGGCCGGAGTGGGCGCCTGCGGTGACTGGGCGAATGGCAATCGGGTCGAAGGCGCTTTTCTCTCGGGTCGGCAAATGGCGCTGGCCATCGCCGAGGCGTACGGTCTGCCCTCGTCCGAAGGTTAGGTCGGGACATATGACCTGCAACGCGTCGCTACTACGCTCGCAATTGCCTGCGCGCCGTGGTCGCCGCGACCGCGCCCTCGATGGCTAGCCGGAGGGCTAAAAGAGCGGTCGGGGCGGCTCAGCGGCGAGAGGGCTTGCCGAAGTCGAGCGAGAGCCTAAAAGCTTGGTACAAAAGGAGCTCGCCATGGATCTCAACACCGGCATCTCATCGAAGCACCGCGAAAAACTAGCAGCGGAGCTGTCGAGGCTTTTGGCTGATAGCTACACCCTGTACCTCAAGACGCACAACTTTCACTGGAACGTCACCGGACCCATGTTCCAAACGCTTCATTCCATGTTCGAGGTGCAGTACACCGAGCTGGCGATGGCCGTCGACGCAGTCGCAGAGCGGATCCGAGCCCTAGGCCTTCCTGCACCAGGGAGTTACGCCGCATTCGAGAGACTTGCGAGCGTTCCGGACACCGATGGCGTTCCGAAGGCGCTCGAGATGATCAAGCTGCTCGTCGAAGCGCACGAGACCGTAATTCGCACCGCGCGCGAAGTCGTGCGCGCCGCCGAAGAGGCTGGTGACCAGGCCACCGCCGACCTTGGCACCCAGCGCCTCCAGCTTCACGAAAAAACCGCCTGGATGCTCCGCAGCCTGCTCGAAGACTGAGCAGTCGACTCGCGAGGGATTTGGCAAGCCACCCGCCCGGCCTTAGAGACAATCCATGGCCAAGGGTGTACGCGACGCAATCCGTCGGGCTGCAAAGGGCAGCGCCTGGTCTCACTTCATGGACTACGCGTCGCCCGCGCTGTTCGAAGTCATGCCGCTTCGTGCCCTACTGGCCCAGGGCAAGGAGTTCGTCTCCAATGGTTCGGACGCGCGACGCTACGCAAAAGTGCGCGAGAACATCGCATCTCAAATGAAAGCGCGTAGGCTCCAAGTCGAGCTCGGGCCACAGAAAAACGGTGCGGCGGGCCTCGTGACCGTTGACCTCTCGGAATCTTTGCGGCGTCAAACGGGCGATCGGATTCTCGAAATCTATTTCACGCAAATCTTCGGAGGCGAGGAAACGATTCTGGATTTGCGGCCGGATTCTTTCTCGGCCTCCGAGGGGGCCCAACTCCAATGGCGACCCAAGGCATTCTACGTTCAATGGCAGCCCGATTTTCTGACCGGGCTTCGCGACCTCTATGCGGGCTTCTACCTCGACGACGAAGCGCGCTTTGAAGGGGGCTTGCGTCAGTTGGGGCTGCAGGACTCCGGAGATGCCCTTCTGAATCATCTCGGCAGCGGCGACCAGCGAAATGTCCGATTCGAGACGAGCGCATTTCACACCAGCTTTCACGACACCTTCGTGGCCTGCCGCGATCGCGGCGTGGCGCTTCATCGGAACTTCCTCGCGCTCGGCATCTATTTGGTGTGTCTCTACGACGTGCTCGAGGGCCTCGACCTCGAGTTTGATGTGCGCGCCGCGTTCGATCGGACTTGCGGTCGGAGCTAGCTGCCGCGGTCTACCTCATCCATTCGATCGACGACACGAAGGACTACTACCTGGCACGCGAAGCACGCGGAGCTGAAGCATTCCTCGCAGCCGCCGAGCGGGCCGGTGTCCGCCGCATCGTGTACCTGGCTGGTGTTGCGCCCAAGACAACCTCGCCCGAATTGGCGGCCAATCGCGTTTTCTGTCCGTTTTACTCGAGAAATCAGTGCTGACGGCCGGCGGCGAGTGGTGCTGGAAGGCAGAAATCCCCTACCTGACCGGCTCTATGGGCTGCCGGCCGCTCAGCAATATGGTCACTGGTTCTCGCGATGGGATGCCTGTACCTTAGACACCTGGTTTTCGCAGCGCAGGAAAAGCACCTATGAAAAGCATCGCCAGTATTAGCCTGGGTCCCCTCAGTCTCGACTGTAACTTCTCGACCAATTTCCTCGGCCACGATTTCAAAGTCGTGCGCATTGGTACGGACAACGATTTCAAGGCGGCAGAGAAGCTCGTCGTCGAGTGGCGGGGCAAGGTCGATGCCATCGGGCTCGGTTTGGTGCACGATCACTACTGGGTGGGAACCCATTATTTTCATCAGCGCGATACCGCAAAGCTAGAAAAACTCGCGGGTGATACGCTGGTGAGTACCGGCGCACGACTGCGGGGGATTGTGCAGGAGTGGTCGTTGCGCTCGGCCCAGCATGAGCTCGGCAATTTCTTCAACAACGCAAAGGTGTTGTTCCTGTCGGGCACAAGCAACTACCGCTTGGCGTCCGTCATGGCGGAGTTCACCCAGAACCTGTCCTTTGCCGATCCTGTTCTCCAGTTCGGCACTCCGGGCCTCCTGCATTCACTGCGTGCGCTGGAACTGTACGCGGCGGGCAGTCACCGGGTGATGCGATTCGGTCCCGAAGACCGGTTGCTGCCGTCGTTGGCGCCCGGGAAACGGTTCAACAGATTCCTTCTGAAGAAAGCGGTACGCGACGCGGATGTCATTGTCGCGTCTTACCACCAGCTGGAGCGATACGGTCCGGGCGAGCTCGAAGGGAAGGTCGTGCTGACCTCGACCATTTCTCCCGACCGGCAGCAGGTCCTCAAGGAACGGGGGGTTCGGGTCGTGATCGACTGCAGCATCCAGCTGTTTGAGCAGACCGTGGGGCTCAATATTGTCGAGGCGATGATCCTGGCTGCCTTGGGCAAACCTGCCAAAGAGATCGCGCACGACGACTACCTAGAAATCTTCACCGATCTGGATCTCAAACCGAGAATTCTCTATCCGATCGAGGGCAAGAAACAGATCAATCGCTTTGCGTTCGTCATCCATCCGCTCTCCCAAAAGTACCTGACGAACTTGAAGCCCCTCGAGATACTGTCGAAAGTATCACCGCCAGCGGTGATGGATGTGGTCGAGAAGGCGATCGCTTACACGCCGCCAATGGTGTACTCGAAAGTGGAGGGCATCCGCTCGCCCTCTGGGGTGGAGGCCAAAGGTTGGCTGATTACTGTCGGGGGCACGCCCAAACAGATCATGTCTCACAGCCCAGAGTTCACGTATCGCCAACTGTTGGCGGCCGCGGACATGGCCAAGAAAATGGGCGCCCAGATCATGGGTCTCGGGGCCTTCACCAAAGTAGTCGGAGACGCGGGGGTCACCGTGGCCAAGCGGGCCCCCCTGCCTATCACCACGGGGAATAGCTACAGCGCCTCGGGTGCCTTGTGGGCAGCCCATGACGCCGCCGCCCGGCTGGGCCTGGTCGAGCTGGAGAAGGGCAAGAGAATCAGCGGAAAGGCGATGGTGGTGGGTGCCACCGGTGCGATCGGCTCTGCCTGCGCCAGACTGCTGGCCCGGACAGCGGAGGAAGTCCACCTGGTGTCGCCGGAATCGGCAAAACTTCTAGTCCTGGAAGAGTCGATACTCAGAGAGTCACCAGAGGCAAAGCTGGTACTGGCGTCCTATGCAGACGGTGACCGCAGCATTGGCGACATGGATATGATCGTCACAGCAACCTCGGGGGCCGGCAAGAAGATTCTCGACATCATGAAAGTGAAGCCGGGCTGTGTGATCACCGATGTGGCCCGGCCACTCGACCTGCCCGCCGAAGAGGTGGCCAAACGTCCGGATGTGTTGGTCATCGAGTCTGGGGAGGTCTACCTGCCCGGCGAAGTGAGCATGAAGAAAATCGGTTTTGACGACCCCAACGTCGTGTACGCATGCCTTGCGGAGACCATCGTGCTTACGCTCGAGGGTCGGTTCGAAAACTTCACCCTGGGTCGGACGATCGAGTGGGAAAAGGTGCACGAAATCTACAAGCTGGGGTTGAAGCACGGCATGCGCTTGGCCGCGATTTCGGGTGTGAATGGCGTTTTCTCCGATGAGGATATCGCCAGGGTGCGGCAGTTGGCCTTGGAGGCCCGCGATAAAGCAAAGCATCCTTCGGCCCCGCAAGCGGCAGCGCCCAGCGAGTAACCATGGAGCATCGTGGGCACCGTCCGGACGCCCACCCAAAGCCCCCGGAACCAGACTCTGGCGTCAGAAGCGCCTTCAGAACGCATCCATGCCTCGGGCATCGCATGACACGACGGTCGAACTCGCGTCGATTGGAGTGGACGCCCTACGTCCGACCGCAAACGTCGGGTTTCGATCTCGCAGCAGCGCGAAGCTCGTGGCCCTTCGATACGGCGAGAGACGACGAATGCGCTCCGCCCCGAGGATGGCGGCCACGACATAGAGGACGCGCACCCCGAGAATTGTCGAGATGGCCGTCAGGAAGACCGGTGCCGTTCCGAACCCAGTCTTTGGTTTGATCAGGTGCTCCAGCATGGACAGTTGTGTCATAGTTGCGCGACTGTTGCCGAGCATTTCATCGAACGAAAGGAACGGCTCATGATCGAGGTGATGACAGACCTACCAGACCGGGTGCTCGGCCTGAGGGCTCGTGGCGAGGTTTCCGCTCAAGACTACAGGACCGTGCTCGTTCCGGCGATCGAGGAAAAGCTCACGAAGCACAAGAAGGCGCGCTTGCTCTATGTTCTCGGCGATGATTTCGAGGGCTACACCGGCGGCGCCGCCTGGGAAGACGCCAAGGTCGGCATGAAGCACCTCACCGCGTTCGAGCGCGTCGCCGTCGTCACAGACGTCGATTGGATCGAGAAGATGATCAAGGCTTTCGGCTTCGTGATTCCTGGCGAGGTGCGCGTCTTCGACGACGACGATCTCGAAGAAGCGCGTCTATGGATTTCGGCAGCCCCTTCGCCCGGGCAACTGACGTTCGAGCTTCTCGAGGAGCAAGGGGTCCTCGTCATGCAGCCGCATGGTGAGCTCGAGGCCGCGGACTTCGAGCGCTTGAGCGCGCGCGTCGACCCGTATCTGGCAGAGGCGGGTGTTCTCGGTGGCGTGATGATCGTTGCCGAGCACTTCCCTGGCTGGGATGATTTCGCCGCTTTGACCTCGCACCTTCGCTTCGTCCGAGAGCATCACCGGAAGATTCGGCGGGTCGCCCTCGTTACCTCCGATCGCCTCGTTTCAACGGTGCCGCGATTCGCTTCTCACTTCGTCGACGCCGAAGTTCGATCCTTTCCCATGGAGCAAAGGGATGAGGCGCTCCTCTGGGTCGGCGCTGCGAGCGACTCGACATAGCATCTAGTACCGCGCAATTCGGCTCTCAGCGTGAGCTCCATGGGCTAAGAGAGCCAGCCGTGGACTGACTCTTTCCTTCCGCTCAACCTCACCTTCGAGGACCTGATGACCCGTTGGACCGAAGGTGACAACGTCGATTGAATCATGGAGTCCACGTTGAATCTAGTTACTTCAGCTTCTGAATAGCGCTGTCGTTCCTCACAACGTTATCCGTTGCGAGATGTGAGCCACGATGATCGCGAGGCTGGCGCCCGCCAACCTGGGTGGGGTCGTCGCGCCGGCCCGGCGCAAATTTTTCGCCTGGGCGATTTACCTGCTGAGTCTGTTGACGGGAACTTCCGAAAGGGGTCTGCTGCCCGTCGAGGGAGGTTGCCATGGTGTTTCGAATTGTTCTGGTCCTTGCGCAGCTTCGCTGCGATGTCAGCATGTAGTGGCTCCGATGGAGCACAGGGCCCGCAGGGGGAGCCGGGTGAGCCAGGTGAACCAGGTGAACCGGGCGAAGGTGTCGCTCTTGGCTACGTCGGCTCGGAGGCCTGCGGAGAGTGCCATGCGGCCCAGTATGCGGGTTGGACGAACTCGGGCCATCCCTACGAGATCGTTCCGGTTGATGACATTCTGAACGACACGGCGTATCCCGCTTTCGTTAACGACATCCACGGCGAATACGACGCAGTTGACGCGAACTTCTTCGAGCAAGCCGGCGCCGACCTTCTCTCGATCAACGAGAACACGTTCCCCGAGGGCGGCTGGGACGACGTCACATACGTCATCGGCGGCTACGGCTGGAAGACCCGTTTCATCAACGTCGACGGTTACATCATCACCGGCACCGACAACGGCGGAACGGAATCGGACAAGGTGCAGTACAACTTCCCGCTCGACGTCGATGCGTTCGGAGGGTTCGCGTATGAAGACCTCGATGCGAGCAGCTCGACCTATCACACAGGCGAGATGAAGCCGTATGACTGCGGCACCTGTCATACGACGGGTTGGGTTGCTGACACGGACGCTGCGGACGACGACGACTTGAGCGACAACCAAGACATGCTTCCGGGCATTCACGGAACCTGGGAGGAGCCAGGCGTCGGTTGCGAGGGTTGTCACGGCCCGAGCGCCGGTCACCAGGAGAACCCCTACGAGGTGAGGACGCCAGCGGATCCCGCCGCATCATGCGGGAACTGCCATATTCGTACCGATCCCTACGAGATTGACACGAGCGGTGGGTTCATTCGGCACCACGAGCTGATCGAAGGCAAGCACTCGGCGCTTGGCTGCGTCGGCTGCCACGATCCACACCAGCCTGTGCGTTTCGGGGACCAGTACGAGGCCCTCGATGGCGAGGAAGACGATCCGAATCCGGACTTCCCGAACTTCCATGGCGTCCGCGTCGATTGCACGTCCTGCCATTTCAACGAGACGGCCGCCGATGATCTGTGGGCCGAGAACATCCCCGGGATGGGCGGCGTGAGCTGCGAGAACTGTCACATGCCGAAGGCGACGAAGTCGGCGGTCAAGGCAGGGGAGTTCTACGTAGACACCGCGACCCATCTGTTCGGAATCAACACCTGGGTCGACCCCGTGCTCAATCCCGAGGAGACGACGACCGGGTCAAATCCGGCCAACCCGTACATCTCGCTCGATTGGTCGTGCGGCGCTTGCCACTTCGATGAGGCGGAGTCGAGTCCCGACTTCTACGACTGGGCGTTCACCGCGGTCCAGAGTTTCGGTGGCGTTCATGGCAACGGTCAGCAGATAAGCCTGCCAATCCCAAACTAGCCTGCCCTGAGGGCAACAGACTGCACACCGCGATGGCGCCGCTTCGGCAGTGCCTTCGCGGTGTTTGCGTTCACGGGCCCCGCTACGGCGCCAAGAGGAGAGCGGCGGCGATTCGTTTGCCGTCCAGGGCGGCGCTGGCGATGCCACCTGCGTAGCGGGCGCCTTCGCCGGAGGGGTAAAGGCGGCGAACGTCCGGGGATTCGAGTGCGTCTTCGTTGCGAGGGACGCGCAACGGGGAGCTCGTTCGTGATTCGACGCCGAGCTCGGCTCGTTGACCCGAGGTTGACGTGGCGACGTGAAATCAAGTGGCATGCGGTGACGAACCGTGGGTGGGAAGATCCGACCGTCGATAGAGCGGCAGTCGGATCTCTGTGGGCGTCGGAAAACGCAGCGCGTTTGGCGCGCACGTCGGTATGCAGCGGACGCTTACAATCGATCGCGCAGCGGGCAGCGTCTACGGCTGCACCTCAAACGCCCCCACGTCGCACATCGAGTCGCGTGGGAAGCCACGCTGGTCCGTCGTCAGCGCTTCGTCGTCCGCATCAACACAGTCTCAGCAGGAATCACGTCGATGGCGACGCTGCCCGCTTCAAGCGCGTGCGTCTCGGTCGGTCCGCCGTTTTCGGTAAGTGATCCGATGAACCGGCATCCGGAGTCTAGGCCGCCAACCTGCGAAGCCCCTCCCAATCTGTGAGAAACTCCAGCACTTGGTCCCAACTCGGAGTGATTAGGGACGCCTCGAGCTCCGCAAGAAAACGCGCTACAAGCAGGGCCGTGCGCCACTGGAAGAAGATCGCCTTCGCGGCGTTGCTCTTGCTGGTCGTCGCCGGGTTGGTGATCATCCGGCCGGATCTGAGCGCCTCTGAAGTCGATGCCCGCTATCGGACGGACCAATCGCACTTCCTCGATCTCCCGGACGGCACCCGGATGCATTACCTCGAAGCAGGCCCGCCCGATGCCCCGACCCTGCTCTTCGTGCACGGCTCCTTCGATTCGGCATTCACGTGGGAGCGGGTCATGCCTGCCCTCGCCGCCGACTTTCATGTGATTGCGCCCGACTTGCCGGCCCACGGACTCACCGGCCGGACGCCGCTCGATGCCTATGCCATGTCGGACATGGTGAACGCCATCGATGGCCTCGTCAGAGCCCTCGGCCTATCCCGGTTTGGTCTGGCAGGAAATTCAATGGGTGGGAATGCCGCCTGGCTCTACACCCTCACGCACCCTGAGCAGGTGAAGCGGCTCGTGCTCATCGACTCGGCCGGCTACCCCAACGACAGCGCCCCGCTCGTCGACCACGAACCGGGACCGGTTATGCGCTGGCTTGTCCGCCACGGGAATCCCGCCATTCTGGTGCGCCGCGGCTTTGACCGAGCGGTCGCCGACCCTGCGGCCATCAGCGATGCCTACGTTGCGCGGTCGGTGGATTTCCTTCGCCGTTCCGGCTCGCGGGATGCGCAAGCCAAGCGCAACCGGCTCCGCAATATCGAGCAGCAACCCGTCGAGCGTATCCCAGACATTCGCGTGCCCACGCTGGTTCTCTGGGGCGATGACGATGCGCTGCTACCAGTTGACGCGGCCCACCTCTTTCACGCCGCGCTTCCGAACAGCGAGCTCAAGATCTACGCGGGCATCGGACACATGCCCCAGCTCGAGGTTCCCGAGCAGCTGGTCAACGACCTGCGCGCCTTTTTGATGCCCTGATGGGACTGTGCCCGTCGGGCGCCTTGGCGGTTCGCCAGGAGGCGTCGCCGACCCCCAGTTCACGACAATACAAAGGTGAACCGCCCCGGCTTTGCCGTAGGCTCCCAGGTGCCCCGCCTTTTGCACAGGGAAAAAACCGGACTTCGCGGCCGCCGGAGAGAGGAGAACGAGATGGCACGAAGAGGCTACCCGCCGGAGTTTCGGCGCCGCTTAGTGGATCTGGTCGAAGGCGGACGGAAGGGGGCCGAGGTCGCCGCCGAGCTTGGGATAAGCGAGCAGAAGATCTACACCTGGCGCCGCCAGGCACGCATCGGCGCGAGCATGGAGGCCGGCATCACGACGAGCGAGAAGGCCGAACTCCCTGCAGCGAAACGGCGGATCCGAGAGCTTG
>Ga0316198_10002023_pt1 | contig 12175 bp, 7 predicted proteins | sample OudBieAanoxic_MG_FD_204935 | JGI IMG/M metagenome (GOLD analysis project Ga0316198, IMG submission 204935) | Coastal sediment microbial communities from Oude Bieten Haven, Netherlands - site A anoxic | ecosystem: Environmental > Aquatic > Marine > Coastal > Sediment | place: Netherlands... | reverse complement strand
CCGGCCCTGGTGCTGTTCAACCCCGAGGATGATGAAGACCATCGGCGCAAAGCGCTTGATAAGAGTCTGATGCAGCGCGAAGCCGGCCTCGATGAATTCCAGCATGCGATCGATTACCTGCTGCAGAGTCATTATGTCACCGGCCGGGTACTGCCGATGGATGGCGGACGTCATCTACGATAAGCGGCAGACCTGATATTCTCACCATCATCCTGCTATATATGTGCACGAAAATAGTGCGCGGTGATGTTGCTATCGGTTGAACAAAGCGGGGAATAATGTGAGGGACTGTCGGGGTCAGGTCTTTGATTTTTAATCAATCAAGTTTCTTCATGATCTACGACTTGACCTTTGTATGCTCACACCATCATAAATCAAAGACCTGAGCCCATTGCTACCCCATTGCCTTCATTTGGGCTCAGGATTGAAAGTTGTTAGCGGCGCAAGATCGCTATCCAGCGCCAGAAATTGAGAAGTGATGCCAGCGATGCGGCGACATAGGTCCAGGCCGCGGCGCGCAGGATCGAACGGGCCGCCGGCATTTGCGACTTGTCGAGATACCCTGAATCGAGCAGCGGTAAAGCTTTGCGAAAACTGGCGTCGATCTCGACCGGAAGTGTCAGCAGGTGGATCACCACCGTTGAGCCCATCATCAGAAAGGCGCCAGCAATATTGAAGGCAGCGACTGAAGGCGCTTTTGTCAATATTACTGCAAAAGGCGCGGCAAACAGCAGCAACGAACCGATGCGTTGCGCCCACAGCGTAGTCCTCGCCAGACGGGTTCGCAGCAGGAACAGCGGCTCGGAGGCGGCATGCTGCAAGGCGTGTCCGCACTCGTGCGCGGCCACGGTAATCGCGGTCAGGGTCTTGCCGTCGAATTTATCCTGCGTAAGGCGCACGCAGCGCTCCAGTGGGTCGTAGTGATCGCCGGCTTCCGTCACTTCGACCTTGACTTCTGTCAGGTCATAACGATTGAGCAAATGTCGCGCCAGTTCGCCGCCGGTGCCGGGAAAATTGACTTCCGGCTTGCGATTATAGCGCTTCAGAACTGACTGCACCCACAGCTGCGGACCAAAAGCCAGGGCCAGCAGCAATATGATGATTATCGCGTATATCATGTTGAGTAAGACTAATCGTTAGCGCCCCGGGTTTCCAGCAGACGGAAAAATTTCTATGAATTACTTTGATCAACCGGCTGGCGCAAGCAGTGGTGCCAGATGGGTTAAATTCTGTTCAGTCGTGGCAGTTGGTTAAATAATAATCCCTCCGGCACCTATAATAACCTGACCCCCAATGTAACGCTATCGGGTGAACCTTACCCCCATGGGGCTGTCTTTGCTGTTGAGGTGCAAACGAAGACATCATTCGTACAGGCTGTTCCCTGTTATAAAAATTACTATCAGAAATATCATGCAAATTGAAACTATATATGAGTTCATCATGCGATCAGAACGCATTCTGACAGGCGAGTTGACCCCAAACGCAGATCTGCATGATGACCTTGGTATCACCGGAGATGATTTTTCTGCCTTCATGCGTAAATTCGAAAATGAATTTAACGTGGATATGCAGAACTATCGATGGTATTTTCATCATGCCGAGAATGGCGCACTTGGAATCAGCGGGTTGTTCATCAACTCCCCGTCTTTTCGCGTTCCGCACATACCCGTAACACCACGCCTGCTGTTGCAGGCTGTCACTGAGGGTAGCTGGCCCGTGCAATACCCCGACCATGATCTGTCAGGAAAACGTTACGATATCACCATCGATCGGGTGCTCGCTCTGGCATTGGTTTTGCTCATGATAACCTGGCTTGTTCAGGCTTGAGCATGTTGTAATGGAAGATGCATTAATGAACGTGACGGAGCGGCTATTTTTAACCACTCCGTACAGCAGGTATACCACGAGTTCTGATATACGCGTGTCCATTTTCGCCTGATCCAGTTCCTTCCCTATAAAATGACATGAACAAACGTAGTCTACTCACTGTCGCAAGCCTGTTAATACTCACCAGTTGTGGAGGTACCATGCCAATGCTTGGTATTGATAATGATAAATTAAGACCCTGCCCAAGCACGCCGAATTGTGTCAGCAGTATGGCAACAGATAAAAAGCATTTCATTGAGCCTATCCTGATTTCAGCAAGCCCTGACGATACCAGGGACATTATTCTAAAAGCGCTGGACGAGTTTAGCCGAGTGAGAGTGACAGAGGCGCAGGCAAACTATATTCGTGCTGAATTCACATCCCTGATCTTCAGATTCGTTGATGACGTAGAGTTTTATTTCCCGAAAAGCGAATCTGATGTTGTACGTGTTGATATACGCTCGTCGTCCAGGGTCGGCAGATCTGACCTGGGTGTCAACAGGAAAAGAATGGAAGCAATCAGAGAAAAGATCGGGGAAGTTAGATAAGATGTGACGGGGTCAGGTCTTTGATTTTTGTTCAATCAAGTTTCGCCACAATCTACGACTTGACCTGTATACGCTCACCCCATCATAAATCAAAGACGCCCTTGCCCTGGGATACGCTCTAGCCAGCCGTTCTTAATGCAATAAATTACGAACTGGTATGGCTGCGGTGCATTTTCGCTACCGCTTTCGTGACCTGTGGCGGCAATTGACAATGCATCAAAATCAGCAGCCCCGCCTGCTTCGGATAGACACTTTTCTAGCTTCATCCATGTCTTGGCATTGTGCTCTTCCAGTCTTACGGTGTCGGGTCTGGCACCGATGCGGTACTTTCCATTATATTCACTCATGTCCATTGGTAACTCCTGAAAATATTTTAAATAAATACTGTATACAGGGGCCTATTTCCTGATTATTGTTTAAGGTTGATTAAACTGCTCTAACCCACTGCTATCCCACTTAATTGCCGCATCCTGGTGCCTGGCCCTATACATTTCGCATTTTTCCATGGCTGGTCCGTAGATAGACACGAATTCCTGGAACAGAATGAGTGTTCTATATTGGCGAACAAAAGAACCTCGTACAATCCACGTCATGCCTGCGCAGGCAGGCATCCAGCGTCTTAAGTCACTGGATCCCGGCAAAAACTTGCCGGGATGACGATCAAGTGGGACAGTAGTGGCTCTAACCCCTTTAATTATGTTTGTATGTAAATTGTAAAACCCTGGTCAGAGAACAATTGTTTCTAATATTAGAGTTAACTGTTCTCTGACCCCTATTTTCCACCCATACTTTAGGACGCCACTTCCCGGGCACCACGGCGAGCTTCCAGTTGCTGTCGAATTTCATGCGCTTTTTGTTCAGATAAATCATATCGCGCCATAATGGCTATGGCGATCAGAGTACCCGATATGGGTACGATGATGTAAGCCAGTTTAAGTCTTTCCAGTGTTTCAGGCGACTGTGCCATAATATCCTGATCAAAACCAACCAGGGTGAGGATCAGTCCACTGAGCAGCCCCGCAATCGCAAAACCGAATTTGACCATCCACCAGTAGATCGCCCCGAACACCCCTTCTCTGCGTATACCGGTATTGAGCTCATTCAGATCGCACACATCCGCTGTCATTGACATCATCATCGTAAACAGTGAACCGATTCCGAATGCAAACAAGGGTAATGGCAACAGCATCAAATACGGATTATCCGGATTAAAACACCACCAGAAGGAGATATAACCCAACAGGGAAATCGATTGCGACAGCAGGAATGTATTTTTCTTGCCCAGCCTTTGCGAAAGAAAAGTAATGATCGGAATCACCAGGAAACTGGTCGACAAGGCTCCCAGAGAACCAAACCAGGCTGGCCAGCTGCCGGCCACAGCCGCATCACCATTGAATATGTAATACACGATAATAAAGAATGAAAACCCGGCAACTGTATTGAATGCATTAAAAACAAAAAAGGTAGCAATGCAAAGTTGTCGAAAGGGAACACAGCGAAATGCATCGACAAATCCATCTTTAATGCCCTTGATATTTTCAGCCAGCTTTGCGCGCGATAACTCGCTCAAGTCTTCTTCCCGTACCGGCTGTGTTTTACAAAACAATGCAGGGATCATGGTTAAGGTGAGACAGGCTAATCCCACCCATACGGATAGCTCACGTGCACCAGCATCCGGGGTGGCAAAGATTTCCGGATCATAAAGAATCACCCAGAACCAGGGCACAATCACCCAGGCCCACTGCCCGATCCACTGCGCTACCGCCATCAGTCGAGTACGTTCATGGTAATCATTACTGGTTTCATAACCCATAGCGACATACGGCGTGGCAAACACGGTCAGCCCGACATAAAACACGATAGAAACCAACAGAAAATAAGTGAAATTGTAAAGCTCTGAATTTTCCGGGTAGACCTGCCACATCGCGATATAACTCAAACCTGTGACAATCGAGCCAATGAATATATAGGGCCTTCTGCGCCCCCATCGGGACCTGGTGTTATCGGAGATAAAACCCATGACCGGATCCGTGACAGCATCCACCAGGCGGGGTACGAAAAAGAGAATTCCCCACAATAAGGGATCCATACCCAAACCCTTTACCAGGACCACCATGAAAATCGATAGAGCTGCCGGAAACATTTGATTTCCCAGCATCCCCATTCCAAAGGCAATTTTTTGTCCTAGTGGAATGCGATCTTCTGGTGCGGTTTGATAGTGCACTTGTGTCATGTCATCACCTTCTTTAATTTTTTTGGGTCACTTCAGCAAGACATGGACACCCATAAATTGAATTGACATGAGCTTATCAAGTTCGCAGGGTTATGCAAACAAGCTGCTACGAAGAGCACAATGCCCAGACCAAGGAGCACACTGGCATCGCTCGATGTCACCGCCCTGCTACCACTGCACCGCACGCTGCGTGCGCCGCGCCTTTCTGTGCGGCGAGGATAGTCACAGCGGCCATAGGTTCGAACATCGACGGCAATGAATCGAAGACCGCCTGCTCGAGCTTACTGGCATTTACGCCATCGATATCGCCGCCTATGCGGTGATGAGCAACCACTATAAAAAATGCCGGAGGGATTATTATTTAACCACTTCGCTGGATTGGTGAAAATTTAATCCCTCCGGTACCTTTATTAGATCTTTACTCGCGCATGGTGGTTGGTCGGGCGATGAGCGCAGGCAACAACAGTCAACTGGTGTGTGATGCTTTACACATGGCCATTGAACACAGAGCGTCCCAAGCGGGCTTGCTGCATCATTCGGACCAGGGTATCACCTATACCAGCACACGATACCGTGAGTTACTGAAGGAAAACGGTATCACCGCCAGTATGAGCCGAATAGGAAACTGCCATGATAACGCTGTCGCTGAAAGCTTCTTTGCCAACTTGAAGAACGAATTAACGTACTACCGTGACTTCAAAACCAGGCAAGAAGCCAGAACGGCAATCTTTGATTACATCGAGCTGTTTTACAATCGCAAATGTCCGCAACAAACACTCAACTACCTTTCGCCTGTCGAGTATGAAACAATGCGTGCTGTTGCTTGACCCGGTGTCTGTGAAAACGGGGGTGGTTCAGTCTGTCCCCTGTTATTTATTGAGTTTAGTCAGGTAACGGTTTTCGGTAATATTGACAACAATCGTGGCCTGACCACGCTTTTCTGATAAAAACAAGATCATTGGGCTGTTAAACCTATGGTAACCCTCTCTGTCTGGCTCATGTTCGCTTTTTCCCTCGGACTGATCATGCGCCTGGTCGGCCTGCCACCACTGGTCGGTTATCTCGCGGCGGGTTTTGTGCTCAGTTTCAAGGGCTATGAAACCAGCCACCTGCTCGAAGAAGTATCGCATGCCGGTGTACTCCTACTGCTGTTCGGCGTTGGCCTCAAGCTGCGTTTGAAAAGTTTGCTGCGTGCCGAGGTGTTGGCGGGCTCGCTGATACACATGGCGATATTCGTGGCTGTGTTCATGCTGCTGCTGTTCCAGTTCAGTACGCTGGATAAGAGCGTGGTGCTGTTAATCGCGCTGGCGTTGTCATTTTCCAGTACTGTGGTTGCAGCCAAGGTGCTGGAAAGCAAGCGCGAGCTGCGGGCCTTTCATGGCCGCGTTGCAATCGGCATCCTGATCGTGCAGGACCTGGTCGCAGTCGGGATGCTGAGTACACTGGGTGGGGCAGCACCCGCGCCGTGGGCAATTGCCGTGCTTGGTTTCTTCTTCATCCGGCCACTGCTGTACAAACTGCTCGACCTGTCAGGCCACGGTGACCTGGTTTTGCTTTACGGCCTGATGGTGGCGCTGGTGTTCGGCGGCGAGAGTTTCGAACTGGCGGGGCTCAGTTCCGAACTTGGTGCGCTGTTGCTCGGGGCAATCCTGGCTGACCACGAGCGTTCCAAGCAATTGTCCAATGCGTTGTGGGGATTGAAAGAAGTGTTGCTGGTTGGGTTCTTCCTGCAGATCGGCCTGTACGGTATGCCAACGTGGGAACTGTTTGAACAGGCGTTATTGCTTAACCTGGCCCTGCCATTCAAGGCGTTGTTGTTCTTCGGTGTACTGTTACTGTTTCGCCTGCGCGCACGCAGCGCTTTTCTCGCCGGTATGTCGCTGGCGAGTTTCAGCGAATTCGGCCTGATCGTTGCGAGCCTCGGTGTCAAGCAGGGATTTCTGGGAGAACAATGGCTCGTTCTGCTGGCCGTTACTGTCGCACTTTCGTTCGCCTTGTCGGCACCACTGAACCGCCATGCGCACGAAATTTATGAGTATTTCGAGTCGTTCCTTCAACGCTTCGAAACACACCAGCGCCATCCCGATGATGAACCAGTATCGTTGGGTAATTCGCATGTAGTGATCATGGGGATGGGACGTGTTGGCACCGGTGCCTACGATGAATTCAAGGCACAGGGACACCTGACCGTGGGACTGGACTCGGACCCGGGCAAGGCAGAGATACATCGCAAGGCAGGACGCCGGGTACTTTACGCCGATGCCGAGGACCCCGGCTTCTGGAGTCACCTCGACCTGCATGGTGTGGAGACCGTTGTGCTGACCATGCCCGAAATAGAGGCCAATCTGATTGCAACGCGCCAGTTACGCAAACGGGGATTCGCCGGCCTGATCAGCGCGACAGTCTATTACGCCGATGATGTTGAACCGTTGAAGGAGGCAGGTGCCGATCTCGTGTATGACTATCACGATGGCATCGGCGTCGGCCTGGCGAGACTTTCCCTTGAGCAGCGAGGGCTTTCTAATACGGCCGGACTTTGAGTCAAACAGCAAAAAAGGGACATAGTACGCTGCCTCGACAAAGGTCATGGCGAGGTAACGCACTATGCCGCCATCTGGGAGCCGACCATCAAGCGTTACTACCAACGCAAGTACAGGAAGAAGCCGGTGATGGTGGCGAAGAAAACCGTGGCCAACAAACTCACCCACGCGTGTTATCACATGTTAAAGGACGGCACCGCGTTTGATGTCAAGACATGGACACCCATAAATTAAATTCTTCTCCATCGTGCAGAGAACAAGATGAATAAACGGTTATCCCGCCCTGACATAAGCCTGGCGTAGACATGGTTGTTGGAAACCGAGTGGGTGTTTTAGGCGGTCAGGTGCGGTTCTCATTTGGGTCCGGAAGCCCACGATAATAATACTTCCATCAAGAGCCCGGATATATGTCAGCACGACCTGTTTCTTGTCATGCCGGTGTAGCGCAGTAGAAACAAACAATCATTGCGATTTATGCGCAATGAGGAGGACTATTTGTTGACATTTCGGGGGCGTCCATATATGTCTATGTTTGATCTTCATATTCAGTTCGAGCGTATATTTGCCCAGAATTTATATCCGTATACTGTCCCCGCAACCATACAAATATTTATTTATTGATCAATGATCAGGTTGCCATTGGCCAGAAGATTATCAAGAATGATCTGATCGGTGAACGTACCACCAGCCGTCAAATCGACGCCAGTCAGGGTGATCTGCTGTGTTTCAGCAAAGGTACTGCCACCATCAGTATCGACTTGAATAATCGTACCTCCATTACCGTCACTTTCGAAGTGCATATAATCAGTCAGGTTGCCTGTGTTTTCACCCTGCAGCATATCAGACAGGTTGAGCACATCACCACCAGCACCAACAGTGAAGTCATTGATTACATCACTGGCAGGTGCGATTTCAGTGTTTTCATCGCCTCTGGACCAGACAAAGGTATCACTGTCAATGCCACCACTAAGTGTATCGTTTCCTGACCCACCGTTCAGGATATCTATGCCCGAACCGCCCAGCAACGAATCATCGTTGAGGCCACCGAATAGCTGATCGTTACCAAGGCCACCGTTGACGGTATCATCGCCGTCACCACCATGCAGCCTGTCATTGCCAAGCCCACCCGATACGATATCGTTGCCGGCATCTGCATAGATGTAATCATCACCATCAGCACCAGAAATGTCATCAATTCCTGCACTGCCGCGGATCACTGAACCTGTGTCAGCATCAGTATAGACTCCTGCAACGTCAGTGTCATAGTAGACAGGGAATAGCTGATCTGTCGAAGCCTGGGTAACCGCATAGTTGCTATCTGTATTAAGGTCTATGCGTAAATCCTGCTCAACCGCATAGACAGGTAAGGAAAAGTCATTCGGTGTTAAAGGTGCCGTCAAATCCACACTGACGTGGGCTACTCCGGTAGCAGGATCGAGTACAGCATCTGCCTCGATACGAATATATTTCCCTTCGTTAACACCGTATACATTTCCAGCAGCAAGTTCGATGATGCTTACACCTGCTTGTCCATCAACAACCGAGAGCCCGTTTGTGAGTGCATCAGTAGACAGGCCAACAAGGAAATAATGGGTTTCATACGGCTGATTGTTAGAGCCAAAGTTACCACTCAGGTTATAGGTGAAGTCCATGCCGGCGAGCAAGCCATTCCCACGGGGCCCAATCGCCAGGGATTCAAAGCCGTCCCCCTGCAGCTCACTTACAGGCGTCGAAACAATCAGGCTCACCGTACCGGTTTCGATATCGATCTCGAGCACATCACCTGTGCCACGATCTATCGCCCACAAATTATTGTTTGGACCTGCAGCCATGCCCTGTATGTCAAGACCACTGCCTATTTCATGCAGCTGAGCGCTGCTGATGCTGCCACCTGAAATAGTAAATTCATTCAGATAGGTTTTACCGGCATTTGTTACCAGACCGTAGAAACTTCCTATGTCCGGATGGTAGTCAAAACCTTCCACTTTATCGCCCATGCCGCCAATTTTGCTCAGCTCACCTGTTGTCTGATCGACTGTATAAAGAACCGATTCCTTGCCTTGTACAGTGGTCAGATACAGGGTACCAGCAGCGTCGATCGTCAAGGCCATACTGCCGCTATCAACATCGGCAATATCATTGCCATTACCCGCTATTGAACCGTATTCCTGGATCACTGCACTTCCGCCGTTCGCAGCCACTTCATCAGGATCAACCGTGAGTTTCAGAAAGCCTGGACGCAAACCGGTTGCTGCTCCATACAGATATCCAGTACTGGCGTCATATACCAGACCTTCAACATCGTAATCCTTGTTATCGGCCGTCATTACCGTACCAATTTTAGTGATCTCGCCAGTCATCATATCAAGACGCCACAGATATGCATCGCCAGTAACCTTGTCAGTAGCAACAGAGTAGGAATAACCACCATTGGTGAGCGAGGTTTCAACATCAAACGGGGCCTCGGCAGTTGCATCAACCTCAATACTGAAATTCGCGAAACTTGAACCACCATTACCGTCTGTAATACTGTAGTTGAATGTTTCGGTTCCGATGTATCCCGTGGCTGGCGTGTAATCAAAACTGCCATCGGCTGCTATATCCAACACACCGTTATCGGTGGACACACTGAGAGTGCCACTGGCAGGTACAGCATAATCAACACCACTTACGGTTACTTGCGCAACTTGTAATGTATCGCCATCTGCATCAGTATCATTAATTAACAGACCGGATAAAGAGCCGGTTGTCAATGATGTGTCATCTGCCACTGTATAGGCATCATCATTTGCAATCGGAGCATCATTAACACGTGTCACGTTACTGATGTCACTGTCGCTTGCTGCGTTGAATCCATCAGATGCTTCTACTTCAATGGCTAAGGTCGTCAGATTTAGCATGTCGTCATTAATTGCAGCAACGCCTGCGGCAGTCAATTCGACGTTATTACCGTTGATAACAAAATATCCGTTCGGATCGTTCAACAACTGGTAAGTCAACGGCTCGCCATCAGGCTCTGACGCACTGAAACTCGCAATGACGTCACCAATATTTACGCTTTCTTCGGCAACATCGATTGCAGAGACACTGATGATGGGAACCGTTGTATCACGAGTTGTGAAGCTATGTGTTGCCTGTATCGCCGGGTTACCTGCCGCATCACTAACGTCAGCAGTAACAACATAAGCTGATTCATCTGCAAGGGCATTAAGGTTCAGGCCTGGTATACTCCAGCTGTTGCCTGTAACAGTTGCTGTATAATCAGTTCCTGCCACATTAACTGTGATGAGCTGACCATCTTCAACACCAGTAGTGGTTCCGCTGATAGTAACGCTATCATCCTCAATGTCATCGACAATATCATCGCCAGCTATCGTGTTGATTGTAATGGTAGGCGCGGTGGTATCAACGCCATGCGTTGATGTTGCCGTTGCCGAGAACGGATTACCCGCGATATCGGTGCCGCTCACTGTCACATCGAAGCTATTATCCGCAGCCAGATCGCTACCGGTGACACTGATGCTGAAGCTATTGTCCGCCGCAACGGCACCCAAGTAAGCGGCACCATTCACGGTAAAGCTGACCGTGTCACCCGGAGCCGCATCGCCACCCACCGTGCCGGTGAGATTGATGTTACCTGCGGACTCGGCCGCGTTAACGATATCATCCGCAGTGATTGCATCGACACTTACCGTAGCTGAAGCGATGGTATCAACACCGTGTACTGAAGTTGTGGTCGCGCTGAATGGGTTACCTGCGGCGTCCGTTCCGGTTACGGTGACATCGAAACTGTTATCAGCCGCCAGGTCGGAACCGGCAACACTGATGCTGAAGGTATTACCTGCAGCAACCGTACCGCTATAGTTAACACTATTCACGGTAAAGCTGACCGTATCACCCGGTGCCGCATCGCCACCGACACTGCCGGTCACATTGATCGCACCACCCGCTTCCGCGGCATTGACGATATCATCGGCTGTTATCGAGTCAACCGAAATTGTTGCTGAAGCGGTGGTATCAACACCGTGTACTGAAGTTGTGGTCGCGCTGAATGGGTTACCTGCGGCGTCCGTTCCGGCTACGGTGACATCGAAGCTGCTATCAGCGGCCAGGTCGGAACCGGCAACACTGATGCTGAAGGTATTACCCGCAGCAACAACACCGCTGTAGGCCGTGCTGTTAATAGTAAAGCTGACGGTATCGCCCAGTACCGCATCGCCGCCCACCGTACCGGTCACATTGATCGCACCACCCGCTTCCGCCGCATTAACGATATCATCGGCGGTGATGTCATCTACCGTGATCGTGGCGGATGCGGTGGTATCAACGCCATGCGTTGAGGTTGTGGTGGCCGAGAACGGATTACCCGCGTTGTCGCTACCGGCTACGGTGACATCGAAGCTGCTATCAGCGGCCAGGTCGGAACCGGCAACACTGATGCTGAAGGTATTACCCGCAGCAACTGTACCGCTATAGTTAACACTATTCACGGTAAAGCTGACCGTATCACCCGGCGCGGCATCGCCACCGACACTGCCGGTCACATTGATATTACCACCCGCTTCCGCCGCATTGACGATGTCATCGGCGGTGATATCGTCCACCGATATCGTGGCGCTGGCCGTAAGATCAACACCGTGTGTCGAGGTCGTGGTCGCGCTGAATGGATTACCCGCGGCGTCCGTTCCGGTTACGGTGACATCGAAACTGTTATCAGCCGCCAGGTCGGTACCGGCAACACTGATGCTGAAGGTATTACCTGCAGCAACAACACCGCTGTAGGCCGTGCTGTTAATAGTAAAGCTGACGGTATCACCCGGCGCGGCGTCACCACCCACCGTACCGATCACATTGATCGAGCCACCGGCTTCCGCGGCATTGACGATGTCGTCCGCAGTGATGGCATCCACGCTGACAGTAGCACTGGCTACAAGATCAACGCCGTGCGTCGAGGTTGTCGTTGCCGAGAACGGATTACCCGCTGCATC
>Ga0316198_10002022_pt1 | contig 12179 bp, 10 predicted proteins | sample OudBieAanoxic_MG_FD_204935 | JGI IMG/M metagenome (GOLD analysis project Ga0316198, IMG submission 204935) | Coastal sediment microbial communities from Oude Bieten Haven, Netherlands - site A anoxic | ecosystem: Environmental > Aquatic > Marine > Coastal > Sediment | place: Netherlands... | reverse complement strand
GTAATATTTATAGCCAGGTCGTTTGCTGTGCTGAAAGTCGGCGACTGCGTGGATTAAATCCCGCATGGTCAGATAGCCTTTTACGCACCCGTGGTTATCGTGTACCAGCATGGATCGGTAGCGGGTGTGCGCTTCCAGTGCGCTGTTGATGACAGCGAAAGCTTCGGCGATCGGCGCGTCTGCGCTAATATGAGGGTACTCGTCAATGGAGACATACAGGTCCCGCACGCTCAAGCTGTCTAACATGGCGCTTGTCCCAGCCGTCTAAAAGATACTGATAGTGATCCGATGCTGATAAAATGTCCAGCCTGGACAATGGTGCTGGCGACGGCATGATTTGGCAAGTATTTTAAGGGCTTGGATCTGGATTTATTGTTCGGATAGACGGATACTAGGCTTCCATGAGTCAGCGCCATCCGCCTGTTGCATCTTATTCCGAGCTCATTGCCTGTCACGAATGTGACACGCTGAGTCAGATTCCGACGCTGGCCCCCGGGCGTGCGGCATGCTGCCGCTGCTGTGGAAGCGTTTTGCTGCGCAATCCCAAGGGTGGATTGGACCGTCCCATCGCGCTCTATAGCGCGGCATTCATTCTGCTGCTGCTGGCCAATGCGTTTCCTTTCCTGACGCTGGAAATCCAGGGCCGGTCGGAGGTCACCAACATTTTTGGCGCTTCCAGAGCACTGTATCACGCCGGTATGGGTGAACTGGCCGTGGTGGTTTTTCTGACCACGATTCTGGCGCCGGCCTTGCTGATTACCAGCAGCCTGTATGTCCTGCTGGCTGTGCGCTTGCGCCGGCCACTGCCCGCCTTGCGTACCGTCCTGGCCTGGGTCAGTCAGTTGCAGCTGTGGGTTATGCTGGATGTATTCATGCTGGGTGTGCTGGTGGCCTTTGTGAAACTGGGTAATATGGCAAGCATGCATGTCGGTATCTCTCTGTTCGCTTTCGTCGGGTTGATCCTGGTGTCGGCGGCGGCGACTTCGGCGTTTGAACCCCACCTGCTGTGGCAGCAGATCGGCTACCGGAAGGGCAAACCTCATGCGGGCTAGGGATGTGGGACTGGCGAGCTGTCATGGCTGCGGGCTGCTGCTGCACCTTCCCGGCGCCGGGCACACCCACTGCCCGCGTTGCGGGTCGGCCATGCATTTTCGCAAAGTCAACAGTATCAGCACCACCTGGGCGTTTCTGCTGGCCGCCATGATCGCCTATCTGCCGGCCAACCTGTATCCGGTCATGACGGTGGTGTCGTTCGGCAAAGCTCAGTCCGATACCATTATGAGCGGTGTAATCTACCTGTTTGTGCACGGTGACTGGCCGCTGGCGTTAATTGTTTTCGTGGCCAGCGTGCTGGTGCCGTTGCTGAAGATGCTCGCCCTCGTGTATCTGCTGATTTCGGTGCAGCGCAAGTCGCATTTGCGCAAACACCAGCGGACCCGACTGTACCGGATCGTTGAGCTGGTGGGTCGATGGTCGATGGTCGACATCTTTGTCGTCGCACTGCTGGCGGCGCTGGTCAATGTGGGCGCCATCGCGACCATTGAACCCGGCGTGGGTGCGATTGCCTTTACCAGCGTGGTGATACTGACCATCTTTGCGGCTACCAATTTCGATCCCCGGCTGATCTGGGATCATTAGTGCACGAGCAAAAAGGAGAACAAATGGCAGCCTCGAATCAGCCGCCCGATCTTGAAGATGTACCCGATGCCATCGTCGATGAGGCGGTCAAGGGCTTTCCGGTCGTCTGGTTGTTGCCGCTGGTCGCGCTGTTGGTGGGCGGATGGCTGTATTACAAAACCCTGTCCGAGAAAGGCCCGGAGATCACCATCAGTTTTGAGACCGCTGAGGGTATTGAAGCCGGCAAAACCCAGATCAAGTTTCGCGATGTGACGGTCGGCCAGGTCGGCGATGTGGATATTGCCGATGATTTGAAAACCGTCGTGTTAACGGCAACCATGGAAGCCGGCACGGCGCAGTATCTCACCGATGCCAGCCGCTTCTGGGTCGTCAAGCCGCGTGTCGGTGCGGGCGGAGTCACCGGACTGGGCACCTTGCTCAGTGGCGCCTATATTGCCTTTGAGCCCAGCACCACTGGAAAAAGGCGGAAGACTTTTGTCGGTCTGGAAAAACCGCCGATTGTGAGTCAGGACAAGGAAGGAGGCCGCTTCCGGCTGCGCGCGGAAACGCTGGGATCACTGGCCGTGGGTGCACCGGTCTATTTTCGCCAGTTTGATATCGGCGAAGTGACCGACTACAAGCTGGCCGACGATTACAGCTATGTCGATGTCGGCATCTTTGTGCAGTCGCCCTACGATGAATACGTACGCCAACGGACCCATTTCTGGAATGCCGGCGGCGTCAGTATGTCCATGGACGCGTCCGGCGTGACAGTGGAGATGGAATCCCTGGTGGCCGTACTGAGTGGCGGCATCGCCTTCGAGACACTGCCGGAATTCGGCGATTCCCCTGCGGCCGAGGAAGGGACGGTCTTCCACCTCTATAAAAATCGTGCAGAGAGTCTGGAGCGGCCGATTACCGAGGTTATCACCTATACGCTGAAATTCACCGATACGGTACGCGGCCTCAGTATCGGCGCGCCGGTGGAGTACCGCGGCATTCGCGTCGGTACCGTGAAAAATATCATGCTGGGCGAGGACCCGCAGCACGCGGGGGTCATCAGTCCGGTTGTCATCATAGGCGTAGAACCCCAGCGTACCATGGGCTATGGTGATGTGGACGACAGTGCAGCGACCACTCAGATGGAAACCAGTCCGCAGCAACGCATAGATTTCCTGGTCAGGCAGGGGCTGCGCGCACGCCTGCAGACCGGCAGCCTGGTGACGGGACAGTTGTTCGTGGATCTGGATATTTTCCCCGATGCGGAACCGGCAACGGTGATCGAGGGCGGGCTGTATCCGGAAATTCCCACCCTGCCTAGCTCATTGCAGGGCATGATTGCCAATGTCAACCGGATACTCAACAAGATAGCGCAGTCCGATCTTGAGGGCACGCTGACCAACCTCAATGCGCTGATGGTGTCGACCAACAGCCTGGTGTCTGTGCTCGAACGGGATGCGCCGGGTCTGCTCAAAGGTCTGGATACAACACTGCAGTCAGCCAACGATACCTTGACGGCGCTGGAGGCGTCGGCGTCGGAGGACGGGGAAATTGGCAATCAGCTACAGGACGCCTTGCAGGAAATCGGTGCGGCGGCGCGGTCGATCCGGGTGATGGCGGAATACCTGCAACGCCACCCGGAGGCGATGTTAAAAGGCAAGAGTGGCAACCCTTGAAGGAATACATGATGAGTAAACACAGTTTATGGTTTGTTGTTGCACTGGTGGTGTTGCAGGCGGGCTGCAGTATCGGCAAGCCGTCACGCCCGTCAGAATTCTATGTGTTGAGTGAGGAACCGGCGCCGCCGGTCAGTGGACGCTCCGATCCGGCCGAACCGCTGTTGCTGGGGCTTGGGCCGTTATCCATGTCGGACGTCTTTGACCGGCCGCAGATCGTCACGCGCCCTGACCCCAATCAAATCCAGCTGGCTGAATTCGATCGCTGGGCGGGGGACCTGAAGAAGAACCTGGAACAGGTGCTGGCGCAGAACCTGATGAGCCGCCTGAATACCGACAGCGTGGTTATTTATCCCTGGTCGAGTCGCAGTGAGCCCGATTTTCAGATCGCCGTGCACTTTTTTCGCTTTGACGGCCAGGTTGGGCAGCTTGCACGGATCAAGGGCGTGTGGCGCCTGCTGGACGGGGTGAAGGGCTGTGAACTGACCGCCCGTAGTTTCAAGTTTGAAGAACGGCCGGCGGGGCCGGGTTATGCTGAATTCGTCAGCGCCATGAGCCAAGGGGTTGCCAAGCTAAGCCAGGAGATTGCAGAACAGGTGGTGGCGGCTGAGCCGGGTTGTCGGACTGGACACTGACCCTGCCAACACGATCTCTTTCCTTATGCACAATATTTAACAGCGTGCCGGCGCGGCGGAAGACATCCTCGGGTACGCCAAAGGCCACTTTCAGCGCGACGTCCTGATCCCACTTGTTGGCGATGCCGCTCACTTGCCAGGCATCGCCAACGCCGATGTGATTGAGATGATACCAGGAGGAAATCAGGGGGAAAAACTGCAGTGGCCAGTCGGTGCCGTAGAGCATGCGGTCCGTGAGTCCCGCTATTTCGAGCGCTTGTGCCAGATAACCGAGTTTGTTGATCTGGGTGAGGCTGGAAATATCCACGTACAGGTTGGGAAATTCCGTAAACAGGGGCATTATACGTTCGAAGTTATCCTGTCCTTCATTTTCCCCGGTGGTGGCAATATGCGCGGCGATGACGGTAACGCCCTGCTCCAGGGGGACGCGGAGTCTCAGCGGGTCGGCAAGCTCGTCACGTGCATTGGCAAAAGATTTTTCCATGCCGGTGTGGGTCAGTAGGGGGATTCCCAGTTCCGCCATGACCCGGTAAAAAGGCAGGTGACGGGGGTCAGCAGGATCAATATTCATAATGGATGGAATCCATTTCACCAGTACCGCACCGTCGCGCCGGGCGGCGCGCAGGCGTTCGATGGCGTCCTCGCGATTGGGATTAACGCTGGCGCCGTAGATCAGGTTGTCAAAGCGCGCCGTTTCCCTGGCGACATAGTCATTGGGTACATAGATCTGGGTCTGATCCTTATCGAGCACCCCTGCCTCAGTGACATAACCGTCCATGGCGAGAATTACCGCCTTGTCTACCGTTTCCGAGGCTGCGATCCTGTTGCTGAGCCTGTCAAGCATGAGGCGGTCGCCGTGTTGCCGGAGTTCCTCCTCGGTGACATCCATGGCCCACAGATAGAAGGGAAAACGGACATTATTGCGCATGCCTGCATTGATAAAACATCCGCTGTCACCGTAGCCCAGGCCGGCAACGTGGACATGCATGTCCACAATGGATTTGCCGGTACCGGGATCGAGTTCGCCGAGATCGTTGGAATGTATCGCTGCAAAAGCGCTCAGTGTGATAACGATCAGGGACAGCAGTACCAGTAATCGCTTCATACACAGAACCTCAAAATGCTAAACACGATGGTATCAGAGGCTTTCATCTGCTATCTCTGCAGGTGGGGTAAGCGACGTTGAGTGTATCAGTGGTTCCGCAGAAATGGTACGCGACGGTATGCCTGGACGGCAAGTGGCAGTTGGCCATTAGCTTTCGTCTGGTGTGCTGTTCCGTACTGTTGTTACCGTTGCTCATGTAACTTTGCTGCCAACCTACTGCCTGCGCTAAAAATAACGATGGTTAGAACAGGAGAGAGTGAAAATGATGGATGTAAAGCTAGCCGGTGTTCCCGGGATTCTCGCGTTGGCGCTGACCATGGCGGCAAGCCATGGCGCAGAAAACCGCAGTGGTTTTATCGGAGCCGGTATCTCCGTGACACCGGATTATGAAGGTGGCGAAGATTACGAGGCTTTGCCGGTTTTGCTGGGACAGTACAACTTCAGTGGTGGTCGTTACCTTGCACTCGTGCGTGGTGCTGACGCTGCTCGTTCAGGGCGACTGGCGCTTAACCTGGTCAGCTATTCGAACTGGGAAATGGGGCCAACGCTGGGTGTCCGTTATCCGCGCGATAATGTCGATAACAGCCAGGTCGATGGGATGGGCGATATTGACTGGGCGACCGAGGCAGGCGGTTTTGTGTCCTACCAGTCAGGTGCATTGTTTGCTAGCCTGGGGCTGTCAATCGACATATCTGATACCTATGGTGGCTATATCGGTGATCTGTCAGCCGGCTTCAAACAGGAAATCACCAGCAGGCTGGGCATTATCTACAGCGCGAGTATTTCTTACGTCGATGATGACTACATGAACGAGTACTTCGGGGTGGACGGCAGTGATGCTGCAAGCAGTGGCCTGCCGTTTTATGAGGCGGATGGTGGTATCAAGGACTTCGGGATGGGGATTTCCGTTGACTACAGTTTCACTCCGGTATGGGGGGTAATCAGCTGGTTTAATTACTATCGTATGATCGGTGATGCCAAGGACAGTCCGATTGTCGACACCGAAGGTAACAGAAACCAGTTTAAAGCGGGCCTGGTGCTGACCTACAGCTTCTAGGCAAAGTGAAACCCGTCCCCCCACGGAATTCAATGAGAACTGGTTTTTGCATTATCACTATGGTGTGCGCAAATTGGCAATGCAACCGCATGAGTTGAAAGAGTATATTTATGACAGGCACGGTTATTCGGCCTGTTTGCTGTCAAATTAGTGCGCAGCAGCTATATTCGTAAGGTGAGATTAGCGTTTCTGCACTTAATCACGACACAGCCGTTGTCAGACTTGAAATTAGCATTGCTTTCGGGGAGTTAACTAATATGTCAGTTGTAGTGCGGATTCGCTGAGAGAATCATGTCAGACACGACAAACCTGCATTGGTCATCGGCGTCCAGGACACACGTGGGCATGGTGCGAAAGCTTAACGAGGATGCCTGCCTGGAGTTGGCAGGGCGCGGTATCTGGGCAGTTGCCGATGGCATGGGTGGGCATGCAGCGGGGGATTTTGCCAGTCAAAGCGTCGTGGATGCTCTCGCTGCCATTCCGAATCCGGCCAGCCTCGGCGCATTGGTCGGTGAAGTGCACCAGCGCCTGCAGGCGGTCAATCAAAGATTGTCTGAAGAAGCCGGAAAACGCCGGGAACAGGTCATAGGCAGCACTGTGGTCGCGCTGCTCGCTTATGGTGACCACGCTGTTTCGCTGTGGGCCGGAGACAGCCGGGTCTACCGGTACCGGCAGGGTGAACTGGCGCAGTTGACCCGGGATCACAGTCAGGTTGAAGAGCTGGTCGCTCAGGGGCTGATTACGCGTGAACAGGCCGAACACCATCCGTCATCCAATGTCATTACCCGTGCGGTGGGTGTAGCCAACAATCTGGAGCTCGACTCCGATATGTTTGAAGTGCAGGAGGGCGATGTTTTTCTGCTCTGCAGCGATGGGCTCTACAACGAAGTGAATGCCCCTGAAATCAAGCAAGCGCTGGCGGTTGGGGATTGCCAGTATTCATGCGATCTGTTGGTTGATCGTGCCCTCGCCAGGGGGGCTCGCGATAACGTCACCGTGGTGGTGGTCCGAACGGTTGACGAGGGACAAATTACCAGAACGCAGTTGAACCCGTCGACGGCTGCGCCCAGGTCGGAGCAGACCGATGACGACCCGACAGTATTGAAATAGCCGAACCGTTAAGCCGCGTGAAAGGGCCGCGGACTACAAATATTTCGATTCAGACACGGATGGCACTCGCTTAGTCCAGTTCCGCAATCGATGTAGAAGGGTGGGTTAGGCACGCAGTTTGTGCCGTAATCCAGTTGTTTCGCAATGCAACGCGCAGCAAAAAAAACGGGCGACTCTCACGAGCCGCCCGAATCTCTCTCCTAGCTAGACCCGCCCACGACGGGTCTGACAACCCACCTCTATGGGCACCCCAGCACCTTACCGTTACCGGCCAGGTCACGCAGGATCCAGGTGTTTAGGCCAGCATCGTTGTCCTTGCCGTTACCCTGGAGGCTACCGCAGTCACTGATATCGTTCATCTCCTTGTCGGAGCAGGAACGATGGAACCGTGAAGTCGCGGTAGTGCCGTCGGTGAACTCAATGAAGAAGTCCACGTCGTTCTTGGCGTCCGCCGCGGCAAAGCCGTCGAAGTTCACCACCTGGCCATCGACAACCGGACCAGTACTGTCGATCAGATTCTTCGTCGGATCATTCGTGTCGAACTTGTCACGGTACCAGGACACCTCATTGATGCTCCTGTCGCCGGCCTGCGAGGCTTCATACTCCAGGATCAGTGCGTCGATCGGCTTCAGTTCCTTGCACTCGGCCGGCTCAGGCGGCAGCTCCACGGCCTCGACGATGACAGTGTCGGATGCCGAACACGCTTCACCATTGCTGAGGAAACCGCTGGCGGTACCGGTATTGACGGTGGTACCCAGCAGCTGCACCAGCTTGGTAAATGTCACGCTATCAGTCGTACCGAGGTTGACCGGGCCGCCGATGTCTCCCAACGGCACGTCGGTCACCAGGACGTTAGTCAGCGGCGCACCGTTGTTGGTGACGACGTACTGGTAGGTCACATCCACTCCACCATCGTTGCCGTTGATGGCAACGAGTGTCAGACTGCCGAACACATCACCCACCGCGAGCGGCTTAGAGCAGGAGGTGTGGAGCTCATTGAGTTCCGTGACACTTGAGCCGCCCACGATCTCGATAAAGGACGTGCTCTTGAACTTGTCAGCCGACACTTCGAAGGTGCCTGCCGGATCGACCAGGGTCGGATCGACCGTGTACAGATCCTTTTCGAAGTCCTCATTGCCGGCCGCACGCACGGTGACAGTGCCGGAAACGATAGCATCCTCCGGCGTGGCCGTGCACACGGCCTTGCTGCCCTGGTCGTTGTCGCTCTGGTCACAACCACCGCCGGTGTACTCGAAGGTCAGACTCGTGAGCTTCTGCTTGTTCTCCTTGAGTATCTCACAGCTTGGCATTGGCGGTAGCGTGAAGCTGCAGTTATCCGCAAATTCACCTTCTGCATCCGGAGTGCAATTCAGCACCCGATTGTCGGCGTCGATAAAGCCTTCCAGGCGCCAGAGATTGATGAAGCCCGACTTGTCCTTGCCATCACCCGCGAGTTTGCCGCAGTCATCCGGGCTGTTGAAGTCGTCATCCGAGCAGGACACGTGGAAGGTCGACTGACCGGTCTCGCCAGCGACGTTATCCAGGCTGACGATATCGACAACCACATCGTTGCTGGAGTATGGGCCGAAGAAAGTCACCTCGTCGCCAGGGATAACCGTGCCGCTGGCGCTGGTCGTGCCCATATTGACGCCAGTCACCTCGATGGCGCCATCGCCATTCCAGATCACCGTGAACTGCTGCAGCTTACCCTTGCACTTGTCGAAGTCGGCTGGCGTCAGGGGATCAACACGGCACTGCTTATCGAGTTCGAGGTCACAGTTCGGTGGCGGCTCGACAATGCCGCAGTCGCGGTTCAGATTGATGTCGCGCGAACCCAGCATCGTGCATGCGGTAATGCCATCCAGCGGCAGACAGTCGCTATTGATGTCATCACCGTTGACATTGGGTATCGTGAAATCGAAACCGGCCGGGAAGGTCGTCGGGTCGAACTGCACGTAGTAATCGCCGGGCGGGAGATCGAACACGCCGGGTTCGGCACCGAACATGTACAGACCATCGATAGCGTCGGTGACGCGCGACTCGCCGGTATCGACGTCATCGCCCGTGCCGGCGATGCCATCGGGTCCGCATTCGAACAGATTGACAGTGACACCGTCAACGCCTGACTCGCTGTCATCCTGCAGACCATTGCCGTTCGCGTCCCACCAGACCCGGTCACCGATCTTCGCCGGGCAGAAGACACCTGCATCCAGCGTGCGGTTGATCTCGCCGGCAGCCAGGGAAAGGGCATCGGTGGTACCCGTTGCCGGATCGGCATCGCTGTCGATCGCGGGATCTCCACCCACATTCAAAGCGGTGAACTGCGGCGCGCCGAGTTCATAACCGTCGGTAACACAGAAGTCGGCCGGCAATGCCGCGATGTCGAAGCGGACGCAGTAGTCGCCCGGAGTCAGACCCTCGAACAGGTAAAGGCCATCGGTCCCGGTCACAACCTGAATGCCGAGATCAATGGTGCAATCACCGTTGCCATCAGGCTGATACAGGTTAACGGGTACACCGGCAATACCGGCACCGCCGTTTGTGCGATCACCGCACTCGGGGCCCTGATCGCTCACGGCCGGATTGTCCGGGTCGAGCGGATCAACATCACCCAGGATGCCGTTACCATTGGTGTCCTCACAGTCCTGGATACCGTTAACGTTCAGATCCTCCCAGACGCGGTCTCCCAGGGCCGCGACCGGCAGCGCGCCGAGGGTGCCTTTCGCCTCGCCGCCGAAATTCACGGTAAAGTCACCTTCAAAGTCCGACTGCCCGCTGGTCAACTGAACACCCACTAAACTCGGGTACAGGAAAGCCAATTGACCGCCGGTGACCGTGAAAGTGAAATCGTAGGAGTCCGTCGTGCCGCCGGAGTCCCGGTAACCGAAGCCGGTCACCTCGCCGGTTAGCAGGACGCCTGAGAAGAATCCCGTGGCCCCCAGATCAACCTCGCCGACTACCAGCAGGTCATCGCCGGGTGCACCCCCCGTCAGTGCGCCCGTATCATCCACCGTGGCGTTGATGACCAGCGTTTCCCCGAGCCCGGGGACGGCTGTAATGAGCACCGGCGGATCCGTTGGTGCGAGCCGGATCGCCAGCGGTGACGCATTGATGAAGAACTGGTCAGTGGTCGCGTCGTAAGTCGTTGTTCCCTGATTATCGAATGAGATCAGGGGAAAGCTCAGCGTGACGCCGAGCAGGGCCGCGAAGGCGGGGGCTGTCAGCCCCGCACCGACGGCTACCGGTAGCACGCGCGCTGCTGCGCGATGCGCTACCCATGTCAGGCATTTCTTCAAGATACTGGGCATTTTTCATACCTCCATATATTTTGTACTTAGTTGTGCCGATAGCGTGCTGCCCCCAGTGTTTTGGCTGAGAGATTGGGATGTACCACGGGGAGCGGCATCTCCAAGGCCGTTACACCTTGAAGACGCCCTCCGCTACCGCAGAAAACTAGGGAATGTGTCGCGCTGCGTTGGGACTTAGGCGCGACGTCGACTGGCCCCGATCAGTCCCAGCAGACCCGTGCCGAACAGCCACAGGGCCGCGGGGAGCGGGACGGGTGCCACATTCGCAACCCCACTACCAGAATTGCTCCAGTCACTGTCAAACGTGCCGCCAAAACCGGTAGCACCCATGATCACTCCGCCAACGGCTCCAACGCCGCCATACAGGTCTGCGGCGTCGCCACCGGTGACATTGAACAGGAACTCGAGCGGGTCACCACCGGCATCGAGGAAGCCAAAGTCGGTCAAGGTGCCAGTCAAGAGTGGCGAGGTATTTAAGTTCAAGGTTGGTACGGTACCGCCAATGGTCAGGCTGCCGTCACTCAGAATACCTGCGGCATCGATGGTCGCAGTGAGGTTGAATGTGCCACCCGCAATAGTCTCAGCGGTTCCGATACCATCGTCGTCCAGCGCTCGTGCAAAACCAGTCGCGATAAATGAGTCGCCAGCCGCGTCGTAGGTGACGTCAATGAAATCCGATACGATATCGGGCGTATCCAGCAGCGTCAGGTTGAGAGGTGCCGCCTGGGCTACGGAACCCACCAGCAGCCCCGCGGCCAACAGGCCCCGACGGGCATTGGTGAGCAAAGATGGAAAAGTGGTTTGGTTGGTTAGGGTCATTCTTGTCAACTCCTTCTGTAGTGGTGGCGCATGCTGCGCGCCAGATCGACCTTAGCTATTGACTGGGCAACCCTCGAGCCGGTACCAACCGGTTGCCCTCCATAGCCTGGCAAGCTACAAGCAATACCTAGACCAATTAATAATATTATAATAAAATCAGAAACTTATGCGATAGCCGGTGTATATCGATAGATGCCATTAATGTCAAACTGTAATTCATTTCGACACATTCCAAGGGCCGGTGTGCTGGCTCGAAGCGGTTAAGCCGCTGTATTCCATAGTATTATACTGTTGTTCCACCCTCATCCAGGTGGCGCCGTTCGTAAAAATACTTGACACAGCTTTGCCGCCAGCAGGGTATTTCGGGGAATAATGTCCGCAAGTCGCCAATGAGTATCCCCACGTTCACGACAGAGACCACTACTGCACCATGTCATGTCCGGTACCTCCCAAGCGGCGGCCGTGGTTTCGTGCATGGCAGCACTGATGCTGCAGGCCCACCATATCGCTACGGTAGCCGATGCGGTTGCGAACATAACAGAGCAGCTGAAAAGCCAAGGGTTCGAGATCACTCTGATGGTCGACTACGCGGCAGCGGCTGCGAGTGTCGGATTGATGTTCCCGCCAACCCAGCTTGTGTTTGCCAGACCGCCTCGAATATTGATCGTGTTTGGAAATCCAAATGCGGGTACGCGGCTTATGCAGGTTGACCGGCGTATCGCCATCGACTTACCCCAGAAATTTCTGGTGTAGGAAGATGAAGAAGGTGGTGTAAACATTAACTACCATGATCCGTTTTTCATTGCGGATAGTCATAATGTGCAGGGCGAAAATGCACGGCTTGAGGCGATT